>JAABUN010002891.1_pt1 | contig 28532 bp, 27 predicted proteins | sample 5559311 | NCBI WGS metagenome assembly JAABUN01 (sample SAMN10711877, study PRJNA513370) | rock metagenome | isolation source: Antarctica rocks | place: Antarctica: Victoria Land, Siegfried Peak sud | reverse complement strand
TCGATACCTACGGCGACCCGTACTTCGAGGGCCAGACCGCTCACCTGGAGGCCCTGCTCGACGAGCACGCCCAGGACACCGCTGAGGTGCGGGCGGCGTACCGCCGCGCCATGCAGCTCGAGGTCGATTTCTTCGTAGCTGCCGCGCCCCGAGACTGAACCTGCCAGCTGAGCATCAGCTCGTGCGCGGCGAGAGCTGAGCATCAGCTCGTGCGCGGCGAGCGCCCACTATCGGCGGTACGCGGGAAGCCCAGAATCGACCCCCAGGCACGGCCGTGTAGCCATGCAGGACCTGAACGGGCAGCCACCATCTGGGAGGTCCGTGGCACAGCCGCCGCCCCAGCCACCGCCTTTGCGGAACGGCTACCGGCGTCTCCGGGGCAGTACCTGGCATCGTCGGCGTGTCGCCGTAGGAGGATCCCCGATCGGGCGAGTCCCGGTCGGGGATCGCCTGCGGGACGGCGTCCTTGTCGCTGGCGACAGGGGCCGAAGACTCCAGTAGCCGTTCGGCTTGCTGCGCCCCCTGGGTGATGACCACCGGCGCCTCGTCGAGCTCACCTGCCCTGGCCGCCGCCCGCGCTCGCGCTGGGCATGCTTGCGGAGGCCACCGGTGAGGGCCTGAACCAGGCAGTCGGGGACCTCGGCCTCCGGTTGCTGTCGTTGCAGGATTCGTAGCTCCGGGACACTTGCCTCAACTCGGCTCACCTCGCGGATCCCCGAGCCCTCGCCGCTGCGTCGCGGTCGCCTAGCGATGCAGAGCGTCATCAGTGACAACCCGAACCTGTGCCAAGATGCGGGCCGCCGGCCCGCGGTCTGCGGGTGACATCTAGGGTTTCAACGACGGCGCGAGGTGCCCCACAGTCTCGATGGGCTCGGGGAGAATCGGGAAGCTGATGAGAATCCAGCACAGGACCCGCTGCGGTGACCTGGACACTGATCCAGGAAGTCCGAAGACCGGCCTCGCGACCGCGCACGCCCGCAACTCCGCGGCGCGCTTGAGCCAGGCAGAGTGAGCGGGAGCCCTAATGCCAGCGCAGGAAGAAATCCCCCGTGGCACCCGCGAGTCTGGATCAGCTCGCGTCGCGGACCACCCCGCACTCGAGATGGACGTGCTGGGTGCACGTGCCTTGCTGCTGGGTGGTGACGAGCTGGCGGCCGTGCAAGTGGCGCGCCTGCTCAGTGCGGGAGCGCACGTGACCGTGCACGCCGCACGGGCTTGTGCCTATCTGGAGGACCTCGCTACCCGGGGCTTGGTCACCTGGGTCAAGCATGAGGCGGGGTCGGAGGACATTGCGTCGGCAGACCTGACGTTGCGGCCCCGCGCCCGCTCAAGACCGGTCCCTGGCGGACTGGACGACTGGCGCGGCCAGGGGCAGGTGACCCTGGTCGGCGGGGGACCCGGGGCGGTCGACCTGATGACCATCGCGGGCCGGGACGCCATCGCGGATGCGGATGTGGTGGTGCTCGACCGGCTCGCTCCGTGGGAGGCCCTGACCTGGGCCCGGCCGGACGCCGAAATCGTTGACGTGGCCAAGATCCCCTTCGGACGGTCGACCAGCCAGGAGGAGATCAATCGGATCCTGGTTGATCGGGCGCTCGCGGGCCGGCACGTGGTTCGCCTCAAGGGCGGCGACTCCTTTGTCTTCGGTCGTGGCCTCGAAGAGCTGGAGGCGTGCCGCGAGGCGGGCGTCCCGGCCCGGGTGATCCCTGGAGTCACCTCCAGCATCGCGGTGCCCGAGGCTGTCGGCATCCCCGTGACGCACCGAGGACTGACGCAAGGGTTCACGGTCGTGTCTGGCCATGTTCCACCCGGCCACCCGGACTCGAGCCTGGACTACGCCGCGCTTGCCCGCTGCGGGACCACGCTGGTTTTCCTCATGGGAGTGGGTACGCTGGAGGCGATCACCGCCGAGCTGTGTGCGGTCGGCATGGAGCCGGCTACCCCTGCGGCCGTCATCGCCGACGGCACTCTTCCCCACCAACGAGTCGTCACCGCGTCTCTTGCCTCGATCGCCGAGGTTGCGCACGAGGCCGGATCCGGGCTCCGGCGGTGGTGGTCATCGGCCAGGTGGTCTCGCTGCGGAGGACGGGGACGCGATGAACGACAGTGTGAGCGCACCCGTCGTGCTCGTCGGCATGTCCGTGCGCGAGGTCCAGGCCCGGGACCTGCTGCTCGAGGTCGCATACGAGCACGGTGCCACTGTCGCCTTTCTGCAGATGGGCGACCCCTCGGTCTCCTCTGAGCTGACGAGGCTCGCTGATCTCGGTGCGGAGCGGGTCGTCCTCGTGGGTGTCAGTCTCGGCAGCCTCGCACCAGCGGCCTCGTGGCTGCGCCGCATCGCCGGACACTGGCTGCGCCAGCGACCGGGGCGCCGCCCCGTCGTCGAAGTGGCCACCCGCCTCGCCAACGAGCCGGCGCAGGTGCGCGAGGTGCTCGGTCTGCTCAGACCGGTGACGGGCACCGAGGCAGGCCTCGAGTCCGCTGCCTGGGAGGACGTGCCCGGTCATCGTCACCAAGTGCTGGTCTGTCGCGGTCCACGCTGCACGGCCATGGGGTCCGACCGGACCGCCGAGGCGGTGATCCTCGAGCTGATGCGGCTCGGCCAGACGGACGACGACGTGCTGATCACCCACACCGGTTGCCAGTTCCCCTGCAACCACGCGCCGGTGGTCAGCGTCCAGCCCGACGACGTCTGGTACGGCGACGTCGATCCCGACGTCGCCCGGCAGATCGTTGCCGAGCACCTCGTCGGTGGGCGTCCTGCCGAGTCCGTTCGGCTGCCCAGGACCCGGCGCGAACAGTCAGGTGACTAGCCGCTCGTCTAGGGTGAGGACCGAAAGTCTCGTGGAACAGGAACCCGGTCGATTCCGGGGCGGTTCCGCCACTGTGATGCCGGATCAGGTCCCACCTGGCTCGGCTCAGCCAGACACTGGCCACGGGACCTCCGCCGATGAGGGGCGAGAACCCCGTGGGAGAAACATGAAGATCGCGCTGCTGTCCACCTCCGACACCGACCTGCTCTCGGCCCGCGCTTCGGGCGCCGACTACGTCTGGGCCAACCCGGCGAGGCGCGGCCACCAGTCGATGGCCGAGGTCATCGAGGGTGCCGACCTGGTCGTCGGCCGGATCCTTGGTTCGCCGCAGGACCTGTGCTCGGGGTTTGCGCGGATCCGGGACACCGGTATGCCGATGGTGGTCCTCGGCGGCGAGCAGCAGCCCAGTGCCGAGCTGATGGAGATGTCGTCGGTGCCGATCGGCGTCTGCGCCGAGGCCCACCGCTACCTCGCCGAGGGCGGCCCGGCCAACCTCGCCCAGCTGCACGCATTCCTTTCCGACACCGTGCTGTTGACCGGGGAGGGGTTCGAGGCGCCGTCCGAGATCCCGGCCTGGGGCATCCTGGAGCGCCCGTCGGCTCCGTCGGATGCGGGTCTACCCCGCGTGGGCGTGTTGTTCTACCGCGCCCACCAGACCAGTGGCAACACCGCCTTCGCCCACGCACTGGCCGATGCCGTCGACGCAACGGGTGAAGCGGTGGGCGTGCCGATCTTCTCGTCGTCGCTGCGCGCCGCCCCCGACTCCTTGTACGACGCCCTGGGCACGCTCGACGCCCTGGTCGTCACCGTGCTCGCCGCCGGGGGGAGCCAGCCTGCCACGGCCAGCGCCGGTGGGGAGGACGAAGCCTGGGACGTGCAGCGGATGGCCGCACTCGACATCCCCATCCTGCAAGGGCTCTGCCTCACGAGCAGCCGGGCCGAGTGGGAGGGCTCCAACGACGGCGTGACGCCGCTCGACTCAGCGAGCCAGATCGCGATCCCTGAGTTCGACGGCCGCATCATCACCGCGCCGTTCTCCTTCAAGGAGATCGACCAGGACGGCCTGCCACGGTACGTCGCCGACCCCGAGCGGTGCGCGCGCGTGGCCGGCATCGCGGTCAACCACGCACGGCTCCGCAAGATCCCCACCTCCGAGCGGAGGGTCGCGCTGATGCTGTCGGCCTACCCGACCAAGCACTCGCGAGTGGGCAACGCGGTCGGCCTGGACACGCCGGTCTCCACAATCCGGCTGCTGCGCAGGATGCGCGACGAGGGTTACGACCTCGGCCAGCCGGGCGCGATCCCCGGGCTCGACGAGGACGACGACACCGTCGCCGGTGACACCTTGATCCACGCACTGATCGCAGCGGGAGGTCAGGACGAAGAATGGCTGACCAGCGCCCAGCTCACCGATGCCCACGTGCGGATCACGAAGGCCGACTACGACGCCTGGACCAGCGACGTGCCGTCGACGCTGATGGGGGACATCGTCGAAACGTGGGGTGAGGCGCCCGGAACCCTGTTCGTGAACGACGACGGCGCGATCGTGCTTGCCACCATCACGGCCGGCAACGTCGTGCTGCTGATCCAGCCGCCGCGCGGCTTCGGCGAGAACCCGGTGGCGATCTACCACGACCCCGACATGGCGATGTCGCACCACTACCTCGCGGCGTACCGTTGGCTGGAGCGGGGCTTCGGGGCGCACGCCGTCGTGCACCTCGGTAAGCACGGGTCGATGGAGTGGCTGCCGGGAAAGAACGCGGCGCTGTCCGCCGACTGCGCGACGGACGCGGCGATCTCCAACATGCCGCTGATCTACCCGTTCCTGGTCAACGACCCGGGCGAGGGCGCCCAGGCCAAGCGGCGCGCACACGCGACGATCGTCGACCACCTGATCCCGCCGATGGCTCGCGCCGAATCGTACGGCGACATCGCCAAGCTCGAGCAGCTCCTCGACGAGCACGCGAACATCGCAGCGATGGACCCTGCCAAGCTGCCGGCAATCCGCGGGGAGATCTGGCAGCTGATGCACGCCGCGGAGATGCACCGCGACCTAGGCCTCGACGAGAGGCCGGACGACGAGACGTTCGACGATTTCATCCTGCACGTCGACGGCTGGCTGTGCGAGATCAAGGACGCCCAGATCCGCGACGGGTTGCACGTCCTCGGCCAGTCGCCAGCGGGAGACGCGCGGGTCAACCTGGTGCTGGCGATCCTGCGTGCGTCCCAGGTGTGGGGCGGGCAGTCCGCCGCGGTGCCCGGCCTGCGCGCAGCTCTCGGGCTCAAGGAGAACGCGGAAGCAGCCGGCGCGGTCGACGAGATCGAGCGGCAGGCCCGTGCTCTGGTCCAGGGGATGGAGGACGCCGCGTGGTCCCCGGAGGCCGCGAAGACCCTGCACGACGACCCCCAGGTGCAACAGGTTCTCCAGTTCGCGGCCACCCAGGTCGTGCCGCGACTGAGCCGGACGACTGACGAGCTCGACGCCGTCCTGCACGCGCTCGACGGCGGTTTCGTGCCCGCGGGGCCCTCAGGTTCGCCCCTGCGCGGGCTGGTCAACGTGCTCCCGACCGGCCGCAACTTCTACACCGTCGACCCTCGTGCGGTGCCGTCCCGGCTGGCCTGGCAGACCGGGCTGGCGATGGCGGAGAGCTTGGTGCAGCGCTACCTCGACGACACCGGCGGTTACCCGGAGTCGGTGGGACTCAGCGTGTGGGGTACGAGCGCGATGCGCACGAGTGGCGACGACGTGGCCGAGGTCCTCGCCCTGCTGGGCGTCCGACCGGAATGGGACGAGGCGTCGCGTCGAGTGAGCGACTTGCACATCGTGCCGCTGGAGGAGCTTGGTCGTCCGCGCATCGACGTCACCGTTCGGATCTCCGGCTTCTTTCGGGATGCCTTCCCCCACGTGGTGGCCATGCTCGACGACGCCGTCAAGCTGGTGGCCGGGCTGGAGGAGCCGCTCGACCGGAACTTCGTGCGCGCACACGCGCAGGCCGACCTGGCAGAGCACGGTGACGAACGCCGCGCCACCACGCGCATCTTCGGCTCGAAGCCGGGGTCCTACGGCGCCGGCATCCTGCAGCTGGTCGAGTCGGGGAGCTGGCGTGACGACAAGGACCTGGCCGAGGTCTACACGGCCTGGGGCGGCTTCGCCTACGGGCGCGGACTGGACGGCGCTCCCGCGGCCGACGACATGCGGGCCAACTACCGGCGCATCAAGGTGGCGGCGAAGAACATCGACACCCGTGAACACGACATCGCCGACTCCGACGACTACTACCAGTACCACGGGGGCATGGTTGCGACGGTCCGAGCGCTGACGGGCGCCGACCCGAAGGCGTACATCGGCGACTCGACCACGCCGGACGCCGTACGCACACGGACGCTGCAGGAGGAGACCAACCGTGTCTTCCGGGCCCGCGTGGTCAACCCGCGGTGGATCAGCGCGATGCAGCGGCACGGCTACAAGGGCGCTTTCGAGCTGGCGGCGACAGTCGACTACCTGTTCGGCTTCGACGCGACGGCGGGTGTGGTGCACGACTGGATGTACGCCAGCCTGGCGAAGGAGTACGTCCTCGACGAGACCAACCAGGCGTTCATGCGCCAGTCCAACCCGTGGGCGCTTCGCGGCATCGTGGAGAAGCTGCACGAGGCGATCGACCGTGGTCTCTGGGCCGAGCCCGATCCGGACGTGGTCGCCGCCATGCAGGAGGTCTACCTCGACTTCGAGGGGGACCTCGAGGACCGTCACGGTGGCTGAGGGGACCCGGCGGGTCCGGCTCATCGGGGTCGGCCCGGGTGATCCCGACCAGGTGACGCTGGAGGCCGTGCGGGCGATGCGGGAGGTGGCGTTCTTCGTCGTCTCCGACAAGTCGCCTCGTGGAGGGATGCCCGACCCGCTGGTCAACGCACGCGAGCGGCTGCTCGACCGGCACCTCGACGCCTCACCCGTCATCTTGCAGGTCGAGGACCCCGAGCGCGAGCGGCGCCCCGACCGTACGGCGTCGGCTGACGACTACGCCGCCGTGGTCGCGTCCTGGCACGCCGCGCGGGCAGATGCCTACGAGCAGGCGCTGCTCGACAATGACGGCGATGCGGGCTTCCTGGTCTGGGGTGATCCAGCCTTCTACGACTCCACGATCCGGGTCGTCGAGCAGGTTCGCGCCCGCGGCAACGTGGCCTTCGTGATCGACGTCGTCCCGGGCATCTCCAGCCTCCAGCTGCTCGCCGCCCGGCACACGATCGTGCTCCACGAGGTCGGCGAGCCGCTCCACGTCACCACCGGCCGGCGTCTGCGCGAGGCGGTCGAGGCCGGCCAGCGCAACATCCTGGTGATGCTCAACCGCGAGATCGATGTCGCCGGCCTCGAGGACTGGCACATCTGGTGGGGCGGCAACCTCGGTACGCCGAACGAGGAGCTCGTCTCCGGGCGCGTCGGTGACGTGCTCGACCAGATCGAGCAGGCACGCGAGCGGGCAAGGGCGGCGGCGGGCTGGGTGATGGACGTCTACCTCATACGCCGTGCCGCACCGTCGCGGGAGGCACAGCCGTGACGCTGCCAGACCGCGACGTGCTGCTGTGCCGCGACTGCTGCTGCGGCAGCGGTTCCAAGCACCCGCGCACCGACCACGGCGCCCAGCGAGAGGCACTTCTCGCGTGCTCGGGCGTCGACGGCGTCGGGGTGCGGGTCGTGGACTGCCTCGACCAGTGTGACCGCAGCAACGTGGTGCTGGTGCGTGACTTCACCGCGGGTCGCCGCCCGCACGACACGTGGCTGGGCGGTGTCCTCGACGCCACGGCGACCGAGCAGGTCGTCGCTTGGGTTCGGGACGGCGGCACCCTACCCACCGGGCTGATGCCGCACCGTTTCGGGCAGACCCCGCGCGGACGAGAGCAGCACGGATGAGCGCGCTGCTGGTCGCCGGCACCACCTCCGACGCGGGCAAGAGCATCGTCACGACCGGCCTGTGCCGGGCGTTCGCGAGGCGCGGGATCTCGGTGGCGCCGTTCAAGTCGCAGAACATGAGCAACAACTCGATGGTCACTCGCGACGGCGCCGAGATCGGCCGCGCGCAATGGGTGCAGGCGCTCGCGGCGCGCGCCGAGCCCGAGGCCGCGATGAACCCGGTGCTGCTCAAGCCCGGCAGCGATCAGCGCAGCCACGTCGTCGTGATGGGCCGGCCCGCCGGCGAGGTCAGCGCCCGCGACTTCGTCGATGGGCGTCGCCACCTCGCCGCCGCGGCCTTCGATGCCTTCGACGACCTCTCCTCCCGCTTCGACCTGGTCGTCGCAGAGGGCGCCGGCAGCCCTGCGGAGATCAACCTGAGGCAGAGCGACTACGTGAACATGGGGCTCGCCCGGCACGCGGACCTCCCGGTCGTCGTGGTCGGGGACATCGACCGAGGGGGCGTGTTCGCGGCGATGTTCGGCACTGTCGCCCTGCTGGAGCCGGCTGACCAGCGGCTGGTCGCGGGCTTCGTGGTAAACAAGTTCCGCGGTGACGAGTCCCTGCTCGCGCCGGGACTTCGCTCGCTGGAGGAGCTGACCGGACGCCGGGTGTTCGGCACCCTGCCGTGGCGCCCCGACCTCTGGCTCGACTCCGAGGATGCGCTCGACCTGGCCGGGCGGCGGGCCGGTGACGGCGCCGCGCTCAGGGTCGCCGTGGTGCGGTTGCCACGAGTCAGCAACTTCACCGACGTCGACGCACTCGGGCTCGAGCCGGGCCTCGACGTTGTCTTCGTCATCGACCCACGGGCGCTGGGTGACGCAGACCTCGTGGTGCTGCCCGGCACCCGCTCGACCATCGCCGACCTCGCTTGGCTGCGCGCGCGGGGGCTCGACCGGGCCGTCCTCGCCCACGCCGGGAAGGGCCGACCGGTGCTCGGCATCTGCGGCGGCTTCCAGATGCTCGGGCAGGACATCGCCGATCCAGAGGGTGTCGAAGGCGCTGCCGGCGCCGTCGTCGATGGGCTCGGACTCCTCGACGTACGCACGGAGTTCGCCGCCGAGAAGGTGCTGCGCCTCTCGGCCGGTGACGGACTGGGCGCTCGCGCGACGGGATACGAGATCCACCACGGGCGGACGGTGCGTAGGTCCGGCGAGGAGTTCCTCGGTGGTGCCCGGTGCGGGGCCGTGTTCGGGACCATGTGGCACGGCAGCCTGGAGGGCGACCTGTTCCGGTCGGCGTTCCTGGCCGATGTCGCTGCCGCAGCCGGCCGAGCGTGGGAGCCGAGCGAGGTCAGCTTCGCGGCAGCGCGGGAGCGCCGGCTCGACCTGCTCGGCGATCTCGTCGAGCAGCACCTCGACGTGGACGCTCTGCTGGCCCTGGCCGGCGACGGTGCTCCGGACCTGCGCGTGCTCCCGCCGGGGGTGCTGTCGTGACCGTTCTCCTGCTCGGTGGCACGGGGGAGGCCCGGGGCCTCGCGGCCGCGCTCGTCGCGGACGGCGTGGCCGTCGTGTCGTCGCTGGCCGGTCGGGTGAATCGTCCGCGGCTGCCCGTGGGCGAGGTCCGGTCAGGTGGTTTCGGAGGTGCCGACGGCCTGCGGGAGTGGGCGCTGGAAAACCACGTGACGGCGGTCGTGGACGCCACCCATCCGTTCGCCGCCACGATCTCGACCAACGCGACCGAGGCCTGTAGCGGGACCCTGCCGCTGCTCCGGTTGCAACGACCCGGCTGGTCGTCGCGCCCCGACGCCTCGGCCTGGCACTGGGTCGACGACCACGCCGAGGCGGCTCGTACGACCGCAGACCTGGGTGAGCGCCCGTTCCTGACGATCGGTCGCCAGTCGCTGGGTCTCTTCGTGGCGCCACTCGCGGAGGCAGCTGTGCTGGCGCGTGTGGTGGACCCGCCGGAGATCGCGTTGCCCACGGGCTGGCAGGTGGTGCTCGGACGTGGGCCCTACACGCTCGAGGGGGAACAGGCAGCGCTGCGCGACCACCGTGCCGACGTCCTCGTCACGAAGGACTCCGGGGGCGCCCAGACCGAGGCCAAGCTGGACGCTGCCGAGATCCTGGGTGTGCCCCTCGTCGTCGTACGCCGTCCGGCCACGCCGGCCGGGGTCGAGACCGTCGAGAATGTCGCTGCCGCCGTGGACTGGGTGCGGGGCCAGCGATGAAGGTACTTGTCACCGGTGGGGTCCGCTCAGGCAAGTCACGCCACGCGGAGGGGCTGCTCGACGCCCACCCCGACGTCACGTACGTCGCCCCCGGCCCGACCACCGACGAGGACACCGACCCCGACTGGGCGGAGCGCATAGCCGCGCACAGGACTCGACGGCCCGCGACCTGGACCACCCTCGAGAGCCGCGACCTCGCCGCCGCGCTGACCACCCCGGGGCCCGTGCTCGTCGACTGCCTCGGCACCTGGCTCACTGCCGTGCTCGACGGCGAGCAGGCCTGGGAGCATCCGGGGGCGCAGGTGCATGCCCTTGTCGAGACCCGCCTCTCCACCGCGGTCGCCGCACTCCGTCGGGCGACCGGACCCGTGGTGCTGGTGACCAACGAGGTCGGCCTTGGAGTCGTGCCAGCGCAGCGCTCGGGCCGGCTGTTCCGCGATCTGCTCGGGATCACCAACCAGCGACTCGCGGCAGAGTGCGACGAGGTGCACCTGGTGGTCGCCGGACGCGTGCTGGTGCTCTGAGCGCCGCTGCGGCTACGGCTGCCGGCGTTGGCGCCGCCGTCCGCAGGTCAGCGCGAGCAGCACTGCGACCAGTGCCGAGGCTGTGTCGACGCGCCGGGCAAGGTCCAGCGCCCGGACCACGTCGTACGGCGCGGGCGGGCGGCCGGACCCGAGGATCTGGCGGTGCCCGATCCGGTCGCCGTAGGTGTTGGACCCACCGAGCCGCAGGCCGAGTGCTCCGGCGAACGAGGCCTCGACCGGGCCGGCGTTGGGGCTGGGGTGGCCGGAGGAGTCGCGTCGCCAGGCCTCGAGCGCCCCACGCGGGTCGGGTCCGAGCGCGGCCGCGAGCAGGGCGGTCAGCCGGGCACCGGGGAGGTTGAGCAGGTCGTCGAGCCTGGCGGAAGCCCAGCCAAAATCGTCGTAGCGCTCGTTGCGGTGGCCGACCATCGCGTCCAAGGTGTTCGCTGCCCGGTAGCCGAGGAGCCCGGGCACACCGGCCAGACCACCGAGCATCAGCGGAGCGACGACGGCGTCGGAGGTGTTCTCCGCGACCGACTCGACGACGGCACGCGCGATCTCGTCGGCGTCGAGGGTGCGCGTGTCACGACCGACGAGGTGGGTTAGCTGCCGGCGCGCCTCGGGCAGCCGACCCTGCTCCAGCAACGTCGAGACCGCCCGCCCCTCACGCTCGAGCGAGGAGCCGCCGAGCACGACCCAGGTCGAGGCGACGGTAGCAAGGACGTGCAGGCCGGGTCGACCGAGCGTCAGGCGCTCGGCGACCAGCCCGGCCGTGACCGTGGCGCCGACGAGCACCCCGGTGAAGACGACCCCCCGCGCCCGCGTCGGCCGGTACATGCGTGACTCCAGCCCGGCCGCGATCGTGCCGAACCCGGCGACCGGGTGGAAGCGTGGGGGGTCTGCCACGAGGCGGTCGGCGACCACGCCGAGTGCCAGGCCGGCTGCCCGGGAGAACGCACGGCTCATGCGAGCGTCACCAGTAGGGCTGCCAGGCACAGCTCGATGGACGCCCCGTAGACGTCGCCGGTCACGCCTCCGAAGCGAAGGACGGCCCGCCGTACGAGCATCAGGACGATGGCGACGGCGACCACGACCGCGATCGGGGCGCGCCACCATTCACCACCCGTCCACTCCACGAGGCCGGCGGTGATGACTGTGACCAGCACCCACCCCAGCACCGTCGCGAGGCGGGGGACCGACCCGACGTAGTCGATGCCCAGGCCGCCGGTCCGGGCACCCGGGACACCTGCCGCACAGGTCAGCAGCAGCGCGCAGCGCGAGGCGCAGACGAGGGCGCCGGCGAGGACCGCGCCCGCCGTCGCGGTGACGATCGAGGCAAACGCAGCGGCCTGCAGCCCCAGCACGAGAAGCACTGCCGCGCCACCGGCCGGCCCGGACGTACCCGTGCGCATCACGGCCAAGGACCGCTCGCGGTCGTAGGACACCGTCAGTCCATCGGCGGTGTCCGACAAACCGTCCACGTGGAAGGCCCGGCTGCCCAGCACGAGCGTCCCGACGCACAGGAGACCGATGACAAGTGGGGGGAGCCCGGCCGCCTGCCCGAGCCCGCCGACGGCCGCCACTGCGAGGCCGAGCGGGAGCACGGCCAGGGAGGCCAACAGCATGGCCGCTCGGGCAACGCCGCGGTCGACGCTGCGGTCGACGCTGCGCGGGGGAGCGACGCGCACCACGGTCAGCATTCCGACTGCGAGCCGCCAGCCGTCACGCATCCGGCATGAGCTCCGAGAGCAGGGCGACGTCGCGGAGAACCGCTACAGCACTGCGCAGCACGGGTACGGCGGCCACAGCCCCGCTGCCCTCGCCCAACCGCATGCCGAGGTCGAGCACAGGCTCGAGCCCCAGCTTGGACAGCGCCAGTGACTGCGCTGGCTCGGTGGAGCGGTGCCCCGCGGCGAACCAGGCGACGGCGCCGGGCGCGATCCGCTCCGCGGTCAACGCGCAGGCCACCGACATCAGGCCGTCGAGCAGCACCGGGACTCCCGACGCTGCGGCCTCGACGAGGTAACCGGTCGTCGCCGCCAGATCGGCGCTGCCAAGAGCAGTCAAGGTCGCCAACGGGTCGTCGACGCGGTCACGGGTCCGGGCCAGTGCCCGGTCGACCAGCCGCTCCTTGCGCGCCAACGCGGCATCGTCGACGCCGGTGCCTCGGCCGGTGACTTCGGCGGCCGGCAGGCCGAGCGCGGCAGCGATGATGGCTGCTGCGGGAGTGGTGTTGCCGATACCCATGTCACCGCTGAGCAACAGCTGGGCGCCGCCCGTGATCTCCTCGCCCGCCACCGTCCGACCCACCTCGAACGCCTGCGGCGTCTGCTCGACGGTCAGTGCGTCCTCCAGGTGGATGGCGCCACTGCCGCGGGTCACCTTGTGGGCGGCGACGTCGGCTGGCATGCCGACGAGGTCGTCGTCGACGCCCAGGTCCAGCACCCGCACGTGCACGTCATGCGCAGCGGCCAGGGCCGACACCCCGGCACGACCCGCTACGAAGGTGCGCACCATCGCGGCGGTGATCTCGGATGCGTACGCAGAGACGCCGTGGGCGGCGACGCCGTGGTCGCCCGCGAAGATGACCAGCCGGACGTTGTCGAGAGGCAACGGCGGGACGGCCCCCTGGGCGCTCGCCAGCCAGACCCCGAGGTCGCCGAGACGCCCGAGCGCACCGACGGGTGTGGCCAGTCCGGCGAGCCGTCTGCGCGCGAGGGCGTGGACCCCACGGTTCGGGGGCTCGACCGGCTCCGGTGCCACGCGTGGGATCACAGGCTGGAGGCCAGCTCACGACGCTCGGCGTCGGCGAGGTCACGCTGGTAGAGCGGCCGCGTCAGCCCGACGAGCGCCACGCCGATCACACCCCACATGGTGGCCTGGGTGAGGAGCGCAGCCCGGCGGAAGTACCAGAGGATGTCGGCCGGGAAGTCGCCGAGCTCGTTGACCGTCGGGAGCAACTGCCCCGAGACGACGGTGACCACCAGGAAGAGGGAGCCACCGGCCAGCAAGGCGACATACGCGCCTCGATCACGCCAGAGCCTGTTGGCCAGGACCACCGAGGCGACCGCGACGGCCACGGAGATCAGCAGATAAAGAAAGTAGAGCCCGGTGCGGCTGCCGATGGTCTCGGCATTCCCGACCGCGGGCGGGGACGCGGGGTACTTCAGGAACGGGACCAGGGCGACCGAGACGAAACCCGCGAAGGCCACGAACGCCGTGGACTGGCCCGGAGTGAGACGGCCCAGGCGTCCGACGACCCCGGCCGAGACGAGGGCGACGATGCCCCCGAGGGCGACGCCGACGCCCAGGGTGCCGGTCAGCAGGCCCCACGTGCGTTGATTGTGACGGGAGACGACCGTGCCCTTCTCCTCGCCGTCGCGGGAGTGGGTCTCCTCGGCGGCGTCGGTCGGAGCAGCGGCCGAGCCGGCCTCTTCGAGCTCGATCGCGGTCTGGACGTGGGACTCACCCACGAAGTAGGCGACCCCGAAGGCGGCGAGACCGGCGATGAGTCCCGCGAGGAGACCCCGGACCAGGAAATTGCGTGCAGTCATGGGTGGATCCGTTCAGGTGACGGTTCCGGTACGACGGATCGCCCGGAGGGCCGGGTGGAGGAACGAGGTGGTCTGGGACCGGGCGATCAGTGGCAGGGGGCGCCCATGAGGTGGCGACCATCGTGGACCCACTCGTGGATCGCGTTGCCGGCGGGCAGCGAGACCGCACCCTGGTCGGCGCTGATGAAGAAGAGGACGAGAACGGCCAGCAGCCCGAAGAAGAGCGCCCAAGGGGCCAGCTCACGCAGCGGGATGGCCGGGATCTCGACGGCCCTGGGGAGTGCAGCGGTCTGCGACATGTTCCTCCTGTGGGGATGAAAGCGTCCCCATGAGTGCGCGGACCTTGGGGTCTGACTTCACCGCTGCCGATCGCTCGAAGGCGGTGTCACAGTAGCGCGACTGTGCCGGAATCTCACCGGCTTCCTCGTGCCCGCACGGTCAGCCTAGGGCACGTGACAGGGCCGCCACCATCAGTTCGGTCTGCGGTCTCGGGCGAGCCGCGATTCGAACCCATTCGGGCCCCAGGCCCGGGAATGTGTCGGCCCGGCGTACGGCGATCCCCGCCTCGCGCAGGCGAGCGTGCACGCCGACACCGACGCGGACCAGGACGAACGACGTGGACGACGGCACATGCTCAACGCCCAGACGCCGCAGGTCGGTTTCGAGGTCTATGCGCCAGCCCATCAGGGTCTGTGTGCGTTCCTCCATGTCGGCCTTGGCCGCGGGAGCCGTGCAAGCGACGATCGCGGCCACCGCGCTCGTCGAGACCGACCACGGCACCTGTGCCTGCCGCAGCCGGGCGACCGTCGCGGGCTCGCCGAGCAGGTAGCCGGCCCGCACGCCGGGAATGCCCCAGTGCTTGGTCAAGCTGCGCAGCACCAGCAGTCCCGGGAGTGCGCGGCCGGACAGGCTCGCGACCTCGCCGGGGACCGTGTCCATGAACGCCTCGTCGACGACGACCATCCGTCCCGGTCGCAGAAGAGCCCGGATCGTCTCGGCGGGATGGAGGACCCCGGTCGGATTGGTCGGGTTGCCGATCATCACGAGGTCGGCGTCGTCGGGCACCGCAGCGGGGTTGAGCACGAAGCCGGTGTCTGGGCTGCAGAGGACTTCGGTAACTTGGTGCCCGGCCTGCTGGAGCGCGGCCTGCGGCTCGGTGAACTGGGGGTGGACCACAGCCGCGTGCCTCCACGGCTGGAGTCGCGCGACGAGCGAGAAGGCCTCAGCGGCGCCGGCCGTGGCCAGCGCCTCGTCGGGAGTGCGGCCGTGCCGTGCCGCCGCCGCCGCGGACGCCGATGCGGCGTCCGGGTACGTGCCGACCCGCTCGAGGCTGTCCCGCAGTGCCGCGCTCAGCCACGTCGGTGGTGGCCCGGGGAAGACGTTGACCGCGAAGTCGAGCAGCCCGGACACCGCCTCGACGTCACCGTGGTGGTGCAGTGAGTCCGTGATGGCTGGCGGTGCTGCAGGGCCTCTCTCGGCCGCGCGCTCCCCGGCGGCGGAATGCGGGGTAGCCGCGTGCACCGCGTTCGCGAACCGCTGCGCTATCCGCGGGTGTCCGGCCCAGTGCGTGTGGAGGTACGACGCGTGCAGGCTCGGGCTGGTGAAGCCCACGTCTTGGCCCTCGATCGTCCAGGCAGGAGCGCCTCCGCTCACCGGCTGGGTGTGGGTGCGGTGAAACTCGTGGCCGGTCACCCGCTCCCCAGCGCGGCCGAGCAAGGAGTCGGAGGTAGCCACAACGGTCGGGTAGCGCAGTGTCAGCCGGGAGGTCATGGTCGCGGTGGCCTCAATAGCCCCCACCATGGGGTGCGCGTCGAGGGTGTCGACGAGGTAGAGCAGCCCAGCGCACTCAGCGACTGTCGGGATCCCCGCGTCGACTGCAGCGCGCAGGTCGTCGCGCAACGGCGCGTTGTCCGTGAGTGCCGCCGCGTGCACCTCCGGGAAGCCGCCCCCGAGGTAGATCCCCGAGGTTCCTTGCGGCAGTGCAGTATCGCTCAGCGGGTCGAAGGGCACCACGTCGCAACCCGCGGCACGCAACAGCTCTTCGGTCTCGGCGTAGTGGAACGTGAACGCGCGTCCGCCGGCCATCGCCACGATCGGGCGGCGGTCGGCGGGTCGGGTGACCTCGACGCTCGGGTCCCACGGCACCGCGTCCAGGTCGGGCGCCGTTGCGGCGATCTGCAGGACGCGGTCCAGGTCGACAACCTCGGCGATCTGCCGGACCAGCTGGTCCAGGGCGTGTGCCGCCTCGTCCCGCTCGGCGGCGGGCACGAGACCCAGGTGCCGCGAGGGCACGCCGAAGGAGTCGTTGCGCCCGATGGTGCCAAGGACGGGCAGCGCGATCGAGGAGGCGACTTCGGCGGCGTGCCGCGGAGAGCCGGCCTTGTTCAGGATGACGCCCGCGATCTCGAAGGAGTCGTCGAAGGTCGCCATCCCGTGCACGACCGCCCCGATCGACCGTGAAGAACGCGAGATGTCCACGACCAGTACGACCGGGCTGCGGGTGAGGGCCGCGACGTGCGCCGTCGAGGCGAATCCGTGATCGCCGACTCGACCGTCGTAGAGGCCCATCACGCCCTCGATGACGGCCACGTCGGCCCCGGCTGCGCCGTGCAGGAGCAACGGCAGGATGCGTTCCTCACCGACGAGGTGCGGGTCGAGGTTGCGGCCCGGACGACCGCACGCGAGGGCGTGGTAGCCAGGGTCGATGTAGTCGGGTCCGACCTTGTGTCCGCTGACAACGTGCCCGGCTCGGGACAGCGCCGCCATCAGGCCGATGGAGACGGTCGTCTTTCCCTGGCCGGTTGCGGGAGCTGCCACGACCAGCCGCGGCAGGCTCACCACTCGATGCCTCGCTGGCCCTTCTGACCTCGGTCCATCTGGTGCTTCACCTTGGTCATCTCGGTGACCAGGTCGGCCGCCTCGATAAGTTTCGGGTGGCCCCGGCGGCCGGTCACCACGACGTACTGGCGACCCGGACGGTTGCTCAAGGTCTCGACCACGTCATCCACGTCGACCCAGCCCCACCCCATCGGGTAGGTGAACTCATCCAGCACGAGCAGATCGTGGGTCTCCGCGGCGAGGCGGCGCTTGATCTCCTGCCAACCCTCCGCGGCCTCGGCCGCGTGGTCGGACTCGTCGCCCTCCTTGCGGGACCAGGACCAGCCGGCGCCCATCTTGTGCCACTCGACGGGACCACCCTCGCCGGTCTCGTCGTGGAGCCGGCCAAGACGTTCGAGCACGGTCTGTTCTCCGATGCGCCACTTGGCCGACTTCACGAACTGGAAGACACCGACGTTCCAGCCCTGGTTCCAGCAGCGAATCGCGAGCCCGAAGGCCGCGGTCGACTTTCCCTTGCCATCGCCGGTGTGGACCATCAGCAGCGGCTGGTTGCGACGTTCTCGTGTCGTGAGGCCGTCGTCGGGCGTGACGGCTGGCTTTCCCTTGGGCATCAGGCGACCCTTTCTTGGACGGTGTGGGTCAGGGCGCTCACGCTGACCTCGGCGACGGGCACGTGCTCGGCGTGGAGGTGCTCAGCGAGCGTGCGGGCGAGCCCGAGACGCATAGCCCCGTTCTCGCAGTCGATCACCACGGCGCCGACGTCATGCGCTGCCAGCAACCGAGCTGCCTTGCGGGAACGTTCGACGGCGTCCGGCCCGGCAGTGGCGCGTCCATCGGTGAGGACCACGAGCAGCGGTCGTCGCCGTGGGTCGCGGACGCGTTCGAGCTCCAGCACGCGCGCCGCTTCGAGCAGACCCTCGGCGAGGGGTGTGCGACCTCCGGCGGGGAGCTCGGCCAGCCGTCGCGCCGCGATTTCGACTGAGTGGGTCGGGGGCAACGCGAGCTCGGCGGCACCGCCACGGAAGGTGACCAACCCGACCTTGTCGCGCCGGCGGTAGGCGTCGAGCAGCAGCGAGAGGATGGCGGTCTTGACCTGCTCCATCCGCGTGCGAGCCGCCATCGAGCCCGAGGCGTCGACGCAGAAGAGGATCAGGTTGGCCTCCTTGCCCTCGCGGCTGGCCACCCGGAGGTCGTCCGCGCGGAACCTGAGGGGTCCCGCGGTGCGACCCCGGATCGCCTGGTGCGCCGCCGCTGCACGGATGGTCTCGATGAGGTGGATGGAGCCGCCGGAGCCATCCGGCCGTGAGGTACCCACCCGGTGGCCGAACTGCGTGATCGCGCGGCTGCGGCGGCCCGCCGCGCCGGTGCCGGTCCCTCGGACGGTGAACACCTTGGTCCGGTAGGGGTCACCCGCTGTCACGGCCGCCTGCGTCGTTTCCTGCGATCCGGTCGTCGCAGGAGCCGGTCGGTCCTGCACATCGCCAGGAGTGGCCGCCGAGTCAGAGGGTACGTCAGGTGTGGCGTCCTCCGGGGTCTCGGCTTGGCCGGGTTCGGCGCGGGTGTCGTCCTCGGGGTCCTGCCCGGGAGGGTTGCCCGGGTCGACTTCATCGTCGCCCGGATCGCCCTGCGGCGGTGGGTCTGGCGGGAGCTCGTCGTCGTCGAGGATCTGGTCGAGCAGGTCCTCGTCCAGGCCGGGGGCGTCAAACGGGTTGCGGCGGCGCCGGTGGGGGAGCGCCAGCCGCGCCGCCGCCCGGATGTCCTCGCGGGTTACCTCGGTGCGCCCGTGCCACGCCGCGTGGGCGACCGCGGTGCGCGCCGTCACGATGTCGGCGCGCATGCCGTCCACGTCGAAGGCTGCGCAGACCTCCGCGATCTTCCACAGCCCCTGCTCGGAGAGGAGCACCGTCTCGACGATCTCCTGCGACTTGACGATGCGCGCGGTGAGAGCCCGCTCCGCATCGTCATATGTCGCCGCGAACCCATCCGGGTCTGCGTCGAAGGCGAGCCGGCGGCGGACCACGTCGACTCGGACTGCCGGGTCACGAGAAGCCGCGACCTCGACGGTGAGGCCGAACCGGTCGAGCAACTGGGGACGGAGCTCGCCCTCCTCGGGGTTCATCGTGCCGACCAGCACGAACCGTGCCGCGTGCTCGACCGAGACTCCGTCGCGTTCCACAGTGGATCGGCCCATGGCCGCGGCGTCGAGGAGGAGATCGACCAGGTGGTCGTGCAACAGGTTGACCTCGTCGACATACAGGATCCCGCGGTGGGCGCGCGCAAGCAGGCCGGGCTCGTACTCGGCACGCCCCTCCGACAGTGCACGCTCGAGGTGCAGGGACCCGAGCACGCGGTCCTCGGTGGCGCCGACGGGCAGCTCGACGAGACGTACCGGCCGCGTCTCGGTCTTCGCGTCCGCGGCGAACGGGCCGTCGGGCGAGAGGGTGGTGTTCTCGCGGGGGTCGCTTGAGAACCGGTCCCCAGCCACCACATCAATGGGGGGCAGGACCGTGGTGAGCGCTCGCACGATCGTGGACTTCGCGGTGCCCTTCTCTCCGCGTACGAGCACCCCGCCGATGTCGGGCGAGATCGTGGTCAGGAGGAGTGCGAGCGCCATGTCGTCAGAACCGACGACGGCAGAAAAGGGGTAGTGCTGTGGCATGGAGGCTCCCGCTCGTCGCCAGTGAATACGTGGGCGCGAGGCCGGTCTTCGGACTTGCTGGCTTGACGTCCGGAGACGCCGTCCAGACCACCGCAGCGGGCCTGTGCCGGAATCTCACCGGCTTCCCAGATTCTCCCCTCGGGCCGGTCGTTCCGTTGGAAACGTCCGCACCTCGGGGCACCTCGTGCCTGTCATCGATCACGATAGCGTGACTCTGTGTCCTCCTCCTGTCCCGCTCACGTCACTGTCGTCGGGCTCGGGGCCGACGGATGGTCGGGTCTGCCCGAATCAGCTAGGGCGCTGGTCCGAAACGCTGCCGTACTGGTCGGAGGCAGGCGCCACCTCGACCTGGTCCCCCAGGTCCATGGCCAGACACGTGAGCCGTGGCCCTCTCCGTTGCGCGACGGGCTCGCCGAGCTGATGAAGCGCCACGCAGGCGCTGAGCTCGTGGTGCTCGCGTCGGGTGACCCATTGGTTTCCGGCATCGGGTCGACCCTCGCCGAGGTGTTCGGCGCGGACTTCACCGAGGTGGTCCCGGCGATCTCGTCGGTCTCCCTCGCGCGCGCCCGGATGCGCTGGTCGGCGGAGAGCACCGAGGTCGTCAGTCTGGTCGGGCGTGATCCGCATGCCGTGCTCCGGCATCTCGCGCCGGCGCACCGGCTGCTGGTCCTGTCCTCGAACGAGGGCACGCCGGCGGACGTCGCCGCGCTGCTGGCGGCGAGGGGGTACGGCGACAGCCGGATGACCGTGCTCGGCGACCTCGGTAGCACCGACGAGAAGTGCGTCGAAGGGACTGCGGCTACGTGGACGGGCGCGGTGTCGAGGCTCAACGTGATCGCGCTGGACCTTCGCGGGCCGGTGGTCGGGTCCTGGGCGACGGGCCTGCGTGACGACGATTTCGAGCATGACGGCCAGCTCACCAAGCGCGACCTGCGTGCGAGCGCGCTGGCGCGACTGGTGCCACAACCGGGCCAGCTGCTGTGGGATATCGGTGCCGGTGCCGGCTCCGTGGGCATCGAGTGGATGCGTGCCCACCCCACCTGTAGGACGGTCGCCGTCGAGGCCGACCCCGAGCGCGCTGCGCGGATCAGCCGCAACGCCGCGTCGCTCGGCGTACCTACCCTTCAGGTCGTCCACGGGCGCGCACCGGAGTCGTTCGACGAACTACCAGCCCCGGACGCGGTCTTCGTCGGTGGCGGAGCTACACGGCCGGGGGTGGTGACCGGCAGCCTCGCAAGGCTGGCTCCCGGTGGCCGCCTGGTCGTGCACGGGGTGACCGTCGAGACCGAGACACTCCTCGCGCGGCTGTACGCCGAGCAGGGTGGCGAGCTCACCCGGATCGCGGTCGAGCACGCCGCGCCCATCGGTGCCTTCACCGGCTGGACCCCGGCGCGCACCGTGACGCAGTGGGCGGTGAGCGCATGACCGTGCACTTCGTCGGCGCCGGCCCCGGCGCCGCGGACCTGCTCACCCTGCGAGCGGCGAAGCGGCTCGCCGAGGCGGATGTGGTGCTCTACCCGGGCACCTACCTGGACGAGGAATTCCTCGTGCACTGCTCCCCGGACGCCGGCCTCGTCGACACCCAGGACCTCGACCTCGACCAGATCATGCGTCACATCGTCGATGCCGCCCGTGACGGGCTCGAGGTTGTCCGGTTGGTGTCGGGCGACCCGTCGGTCTACTCGGCCCTGGCGGAGCAGACCCGCCGCCTCGATGAGGTCGGCGTGGCGTGGGAGGTGACGCCGGGGGTGCCGGCCTACGCCGCCGCAGCCGCGCGCGTGGGTCGCGAGCTGACCGTCCCGCTGATCACGCAGTCGGTCGTGCTGACCCGCGCCCAGGCCCGATCGACCGCGATGCCGGAGACCGAGGCTCTCCGCCACTTCGCGCGCACGCGCGCCACCCTGGTGATCCACCTGGCGATCACCAGGATCCGTGAGGTGATGAGCGAGCTGGTGGACGACTACGGTCCCGACTGCCCGGTGGTCGTGGTCTACCGAGCGAGCCAGTCGGGGGAGATCCTCCTGCGCGGCACCGTCACCGACATCGCCGAGCAGGTCGAGCTCGAGGGCCTCCGGCAGGCCGCCGTGATCATGGTCGGGCGGGCACTGGATCCGCGTGGTGGTGGGGATTCCTACCTCTACGACCCGACGCGGGACCGCTCGACCACGTTCTGACTCAGTCGACGAACCGCGGGGTCCACACGCTCCCGGAAGCCGTACGACGCGTGGTGGACGCTCCGACGATCAGCAGGCACTTCATGTCGATCGACTCCGGGTCGAGCTCGGCCAACGTGGTCACGAGCAGCGACTCCTCCTCGCGACCGATGTCTCGACCCACCACGACGATCGTGTCGGCGGACTTGTGCTCGAGCAGCAGCTTCTGGGCGCGCACGATCTGGTCGGTCCGAGAGCGAGACGCTGGGTTGTAGATCGCCAGCACGAGGTCGGCCTCGGCGATCGCCCGCAGCCGACGCTCCACGACCGACCAGGGCTTCAGCCGGTCCGACAGGCTGACCACCGCGAAGTCCGCGCCGATGGGGGCGCCTGCCCGGGCGGCGACGGCCTGGACCGCGCTCACGCCGGGTAGCACCCGGATCGCCACGTCGTTGTAGGCCGGGTCCGCGGCCGCCTCGTGGACGGCCGAGGCCATCCCGAACACGCCGGCGTCCCCTCCAGAGACGACGGCGACCCTCTCCCCGCCCAGCGCGAGATCGAGAGCGAGCCGGGCCCGGTCGAGCTCGACGGTGTTGCCGGAGGCGTGCCGCGTGAGGCCGGCCCGTTGCGGTACCCGGTTCACGTACGCCGAATAGCCGACCACGTGGTCCACCTCGCCCAGGGCGGCGGTCGCCTCGGGAGTGATCCACCCGTCCGGACCCGGACCGAGCCCGACCACCAGCAGCTCTGCGGCGGGGTGCTCCACCGGCACTGGGTGAGCGTGAGCTCGTCGTCCCGTCGGCTCCTCGTGCAGCGAGTCGCCCGGCACCACGATCAGCGAGAAGTACGGCACGGTCGCCGGATCCACGTCCGACACCGGAAGCCACCGTTCCTCGGGCATGGAGGCCCGCTCGACGTACAGCGCGTGCTCGAGGCGTCCTGCCTGCGCCAGAGCCGACCTGACGGCCGGGAAGGTGCGGCCGAGCTTCATGATGATGGCGCCGTCGGTGTCCGCCAGCCGACGTGCAAGCTCGGCCTCGGGCAGCGTGCCCGGCAGGATCGTCAGCACGTCGGTCTGCCGCACCAGCGGTGAGGCGACCGCTGCGGTGGCCGCGGCGAACGCCGGCACGCCGGGGATGACCTCGGTCGGGAACCGCTCCGAGAGACGGTCGTGCATGTACATGTAGGAGCCGTAGAAGAGCGGGTCGCCCTCGGCGAGCAGCACCACCGTCCGACCGACCTCAAGGTGCGCGGCCAGACGGGCGGCGGATTGCTCGTAGAACTCCGCCATGGCTCCGGCGTAGCCACCCGGATGTTTGGTGCGACCGGTCGTGACGGGGTAGCGAAGCTCTTCCTTCACGGCAGTCGCCGGGATCAGACCGGCGGCGATGCGGCGTGCATTGGACTGCTTGCCGACCCCTGCGTGGTAGGCGATCACGTCGGCGGCGGCGATCAGCCGGGCCGCCTTGAGGGTGATCAGCTCGGGATCGCCGGGGCCGAGCCCGACTCCGTAGAAGTGCCCGGCGGTCACTCCTCCTCCTGGGTCAGCGCGTTGATGGCGGAGGAGGTCATCGCCGAGCCCCCGTGGCGCCCACGCACCGTGACGAACGGGATGTCGATGCCGTGGGCCTCGTGCAACGAGGCCAAGGCCTCCTTGGACTCCGCCGCGCCGATGAAACCGACCGGACAGCCGACGATCGCCGCTGGTCGGGGTGCCCCGGCGATCAGCATCTCCAGCAGGTGGAACAGTGCGGTGGGCGCGTTGCCGATCGCCACGACGGCGCCGTGCAGGTGTGGCTCCCACAGCGAGACGGCGGCTGCCGTCCGGGTGGTGCTCCACGCGGCGGCCAGGCCGGGCACGCGCTCGTCGTTAAGGAAGCAGAGCACGTCGTTGTCGGCCGGCAGCCGTCCGGCTGTGATGCCCATGGCGACCATCCGCGCGTCGGTGAGGATCGGCGCCCCCGTCGAGAGTGCCAGCCGGGCAGCCGAGACCAGTTCCGGATGGATCTCGAGGTCGGGCACGAGGTCCACCTGGCCGCTGCCGTGCACCATCCGGACCGCCAGCTTCTCGGCGTCCGCGGGGATCACCTCGAGGCTGGCCTCCCGTCGGATGGTCGCGAAGGACTCCACGTAGATCGACGGGCCGTGGTCGATGTAGTCGTAGTGGCGAGTTGGGCGCCGCAGCTCGCTCATCAGGCCTCCTCGGACGGGACGAGTACGCCGCGCCACGGCGTGACGACCAGCTCTCGGTCGTGCCCGACGAGGTCGCCGGCCAGTGCGCTGTCGACGACACCGTGTGGAGCGGCGACGTGCTCGCCGCCTGCGACGCGTCCGAACGGCAGGGCCGGGCAAGTCACCGTGGTCGCTGCCTCTCGCGGGACAGTGTCGGTCAGCGGCCGCGTGAGCTCGTCCACGTGCCACTGCGCCTCGGGTCCGTCGCCGCGCTCGTCCAGGAAACGCAGAGCCAGGTCAGTCAGGGCCCGAGCAGCCGCGGCCAGTCCGATGACCGGCCCCCAACCGGTAGAGCCGACGCGGAGCTGTGCGGTCGTGACATCGAGAGCCACCAGGCCGAGGTCGGTCGACCGGCCGACCAGGTCACCCCGGCCGTCGTCGAGGACGAACAGGAACCGGCCCGGCAGCCCGACCAGCCGCGGGTTCTCGCACAGGACGTCGTCCAGCTCGGTAGCGACCGGTCGGAGGTCAGCGCGGCCTCCGCTGAGCCCGGTCTGGGGTGAGACCATGAGATTGCGCACGAGCTCGTGGGTCCGGGAGGGGAGCAGGCCGGTCGCTTCGATCGCGCACACCACCTCGGGAAGCAATTTGCCCCCGTGCGTTGGGAGGCCACGCAACTGCAGGTTGGCCCGTCGGGTGAGGTGGATGTCGCCGTCGCCGTGCTCACGGGCGACATTGCTCAGGGCTGCCAGCGACCCTGGAGCCAGCCGTCCGCCGATCAGCCGAAGCCTGACGAGGGCCCCATCGTCGGCTGACCATGGGCGGAAGACGCCGGGGCAGAGATCGGGTCGTGACCGAAGGCTCGAGGCGGTCGGCACTGTTGTCCTTCGGGTCAGGGCTCGTGCGCGAAACCCTCGGTTCCCCGGCGGCGTTTGCCGCAGGGGCCAGCAGGTCTTCGGACTCGGGATCACCCGGTGCGGAACACCTTCCCGGACCCTTCGATCCAGTGGCTGTCGCGAGAGCTTCCCCGCGATCACGTTCCGTCCGTCACCCATACCGCTGCGCGTCAGTCCCGGAGTCTCACCGGGTTCCCTGACCCCCACAAGTTCGTGCGGGTTCACTGGCGAAATGAGGGTATCAACCCAACGGCGGGACCTTGCCGCCAGCGGGCGAGGCGTACGCATCGCCCGCTGGCGTGCCGTCAGTGCCGCGGACCCTCCGAAGGGTGTCGCCCAGCGAAGAGCCGACGCGGTTGCCTACGGTGTGCCGATGACGTGCTGCGCCTGACGCGGACGGCTCTGTCTTTGCATGCTCTTCGAGAACCCCCGCGGAGGATCGACGCTGTGGCTTCCGTCTACCTCGTCCGACACGGTGAGTCTGAGTGGAATGTGCGTCGACTCACCCAAGGCCAGACGTCGCACCCGCCGCTCACCGACGTGGGCCGTGAACAGGCACGCGCTGCCACGGAGATCATCTCGGCTGACCTCGCCGATCGGCGTGAACGTCTCGAGCGGCTCGTCACCAGCGACCTGGTACGCGCGGTCGAGACCGCAAGGATCATGAGCGGCGAATTGGGTGTCCTCGCGCACCCCGACCCACGGTTGCGGGAGCAGGGCCTGGGCCGCCTCGAGGGTCGCGGGTACGACGAGACATGGGCTGTCGCGGACCAGCACGACTGGTCCGACCCGACTCTGCCCGTGGCCGGTGGAGAGTCCGTTGCCGCGCTGCACGCCAGGATCGCCGCGGTCTTGGGTGAGCTCGTGCCCGGACAAACGACGGCGCTGGTCAGCCACGGTGATGCGATCCGTGCCGCCCTGGCTCAGATCGCAGGCACGGACCCTGCTGCGGCTCCATGGGTTCACGTGCCCAACGGCGCGGTCTTTCGAGTCCACGCAGGCGGGTGGGAGCAGCTGGGCCAGCCGGACGGGCACCGTCGGCGTTAGGGCGGTGCGGTGGAAGGCTCACGATCTCGCCTCAGTCCTGGAGCAGATCGGTCCAGGAAGGGTCGTAGTTCGCATGGCGTCCGTAGCCCCAGAGGAGGATGCGGAGCTCTCGGCGCCGGGGCAGCCGGCCCGCCGTCAGGGTGGACAGGAAGTCGTCGAGGACCTCGACCTGCGCAGCCATGCTCGGTCGCCGGAGCGCGTCGGTGCAGGTCGCGTCCCGGGCCCAAATCTTGGCCCAGGTCTTCAGTCAGGCGGGCCGTGAGGAAACGCCTCACGCGCTCGGCTGCAACGTGGCGCGAGTCGACCCGGGTGCAGTGCGCACGATGTGCGTCCATGGGGCTCAATCCTCGGCGGCCCCCTCCCTGTCAGGTTGTAGTGAGACACCCCGGAGCCCCCGGGTCCACCGTGGAGGGTGGTGACAGGAGACAGCTTCGTGAGTAGCAACAGTTCCGCTCTGCCCAGTCCCAGTGCGGGTGGGGTCGTGGATCCGGCGGCACGTGCGGTCCGGCGCTCGTTCACCGCGGCCTACCGGGCCAAGGTGGTCGCTGAGTACGAGGCTGCCCCGCACGGCAGCAAGGGCGCGGCGCTGCGTCGTGAGGGCCTGTACCAGTCCCAGATCCGCAAGTGGGGTGAGTCCCCTGAGGTGGTGTAACTCGGGCTCGTCATCTTGGTGGCCGTGTCGGTCCACCAGGGGGTTGGAATCCGCTCCATCTGACCGATCACTGGCAGGCACCCCTGAGTGCCGACGCCCGCGTGCTGCTTACCGAGCCCACAATGGACGTCGACGACGGCGCGGGCGGCGACCTCGTTCCTCGTGCCGTTCTCCTGAGCGAGACTTACACCGGCTGGTACAGCGCCCTGCTCCAAGCGCCGAGGCCCACACGCATCGACGGCCGCCGGGTCCGCGTCGACGTTGTCTGCCGCCCGGTCGGGTAGGTCGGTCGCTTTGCTGGTTGCAGTTGAGTTCAGTGCGGTGCAGGCGCACGGTGTCGTGGCGACGGCTCGGGCGGAGGACCGCGATGTGATCCCGAGCGCGCTGAGGGTCCTTCTCAGCCCGGGACCGGTGATCGCCAACGGGGCCGCCCGCTCCTTTCGTGTGCATGGGAACGCTCACCGACCTCGGCACCAGCGCCGGCGCAGACCCCCGCAGCGAGATCGCCCGTGGCTTGCCCACCTGGAGCACCGGCTCGCCGAACTGGACCAGCTGCGGCACGACCTCGTCCAGGACGCACACGCGTTGGCGGACGCAGTCCAGAGCATCGGCTCCGTCGTGCCTGCGCGCTCGGTGTTCTCGATCCGCGATGCCGCTGCCGAGCTCGGCGTGAGCGTGTCGATGCTGCACAAGCTGATCAAGGAGCGGCGGCTGGGACACCTCAAGGTCGGGGCGCGCACCCTCATCACCGCCGAGCACCTGGCTGCCTTCCGGCAGGCATCCGAGGTCAGCGAGACCGATGTACGCCTGACAACTACCAGGCACCCGGCGTGACCACTTCCTTTCTTACCTCGGGGGGCAGGGCGTGAGCCGCAGCCGGGCAGCCGACGGCCGCTCCTCGATCTACCGGGACGCTCACGGCAGGTGGCACGGATACGTCTCGATGGGCCGCAGCGACGATGGCACACCGGTCCGCCGACACGTGCGCGCCAAGACCCGCAACGAGGTCACCACAAAGGTGAGGCGGCTCGAAGCCGAGCGAGCACTCACGGCTGGCAGGCCCACCGCCGGCGCACACCTGACCGTCGGGCAGTGGCTGGACGAGTGGCTTGTCATCATCCAGCGCACCCGCAAGCCCAAGACGCACGACACGTACACCAGTCTTACCCGCGTGCACTGCGGGCCGCTGCGTCGCACCGCGCTGACTCGGGTCACGGTTCGTGATGTCGACGACCTGCTGCATCGCGTCGCCCAGCGTGCGCCCCAGAGTGCGGTGTCCCTGCATCGTGTCCTGAGGTCCGCCTTCAACACAGCCCTGAAGCGAGGTCTCATCGTCGCCAATCCGTGCGCACACGCGGTCGTCCCGCGTGTCCAAGAGCAGGAGCTCGAGCCCTACAGCCTCGAAGAGTGCCGCCGGTTGCTCGCCGCAGCCGCCACATCGACCAACACCGCCAGATGTCGGTCGCCCTAGCGCTGGGGCTCCGTCAGGGCGAGGTTTCAGGCCTGCAGTGGCGCGACGTCGACTTCGCCGGGCACAGGCTCCACGTGCGACGTCAGATGCAACGGCTCAGTTGGCACCACGGGTGCGCAGAGCCGGAACCCGATCACACCCCGGCGAAATGTCCAAGACGCACTGGGGGTGACTGGACCTTCGAGGACGTCAAATCCCGTGCCGGCCGACGCACGATGGCCTTGCCAGTGCAGCTGTTCGACCAGCTGCGCGAGCACCGTCGCCAGCAGGCCGAACACCGGCTCGCGGTCGGCCCCGCGTGGCACGAACACGACCTCGTCTTCCCACGCCCCGACGGCCAACCCCAGCACCCATCCGTCGACGAAGGCCTGGAAGCAACTCACCCGGGACGCCGGTGTACCGCTACTTCGGCTGCACTATGCCCGTCACACCACGGCGACGATGCTGCTTGCTCAAGGTGTCGACGGGCGCGTCGTGATGGGTCTGCTCGGCTGGTCGCAAGCATCGCTCCTGACTAGTGGCGCGTCGCTGAAGTTGTCTTCTGGTGTCGGGATGTGGCCTTCCTGAGGACTTCCTCAGCGGTCTTGGTCCAGACGAAGGGGTGGCTGCGGTCGTTCCAGCCGTCGATGAAGGCCCGGATC
>JAABUN010002890.1_pt1 | contig 28535 bp, 27 predicted proteins | sample 5559311 | NCBI WGS metagenome assembly JAABUN01 (sample SAMN10711877, study PRJNA513370) | rock metagenome | isolation source: Antarctica rocks | place: Antarctica: Victoria Land, Siegfried Peak sud | reverse complement strand
GGATCGGCGTGCACGCAGGCTCCACCGAAGGTGCCCCGGTGGCGTACTTGTGGATCGGCGACGGTATGCACGGCCTCGGTCAGCAGCCGGGCGTGCTCGGCGACGATCGGGTCGTGGGTCACGTCGTGGTGGGAGGTCATCGCCCCGATCACGAGCGCGTCGCCGTCGTCCCGGACTCCCCGCAGCGACTCGATCTTGGCCAGGTCGATGACCACCTCGGGGGCGGCCAGTCGCAGCCGTAGCACCGGCAGCAGACTTTGTCCGCCCGCGATGATCTTGGCTTCGTCACCGGCTTCGGACAGCAGCCGCAACGCCTCGTCGACGCTGGTCGGCGCGTGATAGTCAAACGCCGCGGGGATCACTTCTGGCCACTTCCGGTCTCGGCTTCACTCTCGTCGAAGTGCGGTTGTTTCTCGTCCGGGGTCTCCGACTCCGGACTGCCCGGTTTGGCTCCCTGGATGGTTTTCCACACCCGCATCGGCGAGCACGGCATCTCGATATCGGTGACGCCCAGATGCCGTACCGCGTCGATCACAGCGTTGACGATCGCCGGGGTCGAGGCGATGGTGCCGGCCTCGCCGACCCCCTTCACGCCCAGCTCGTTGGTCAACGACGGGGTCTCGGTCCGGTCGGTGACGAAGTCGACCAGATCGGCCGCGGTTGGCACCAGATAGTCCACGAAGGAACCCGTGGTCAGGGTGCCGTTCTCGTCATAGACCGCCTCCTCGAACAGCGCCTGCGCGATCCCTTGAGCCAGCCCGCCGTGCACCTGCCCCTCGACGATCAAGGGGTTGACCACCTTGCCGATGTCGTCGACGCAGACGTACTTCCTGATCGCGACCGCGCCGGTCTCGGTGTCGACCTCCATAGCGGCCAAGTGGGTGCCGTGCGGGAAGGAGAAGTTGACCGGATCGTACGCCGCGTCCGCGTCCAGGCTGGGCTCCATCCCGTCGGGCAGGTTGTGGCCGTCGAACGCCGCCCAGGCAATCTCACTGATCGCCTTGCCTTGATCCGTGCCCTTGACCGTGAATCGGCCCCCGGAGAACTCCAGGTCGTCCACATTGGCCTCGAGCAGGTGGGCAGCAATCTGCCTGCCCTTCTCGATCACCTTGTCGGCGGCCTTGGTCACGGCTATGCCACCGACCACCAGCGAGCGCGACCCGTAGGTGTCCAGACCACGCGGGGCGATCTGGGTGTCGCCGTGCAGCACTTCGACGTCTTCGAACGCGACTCCGAGCTTGTCGGCCACGATCTGGCTCCACGCGGTCTCGTGGCCCTGGCCGTGCGAGCTGACTCCGGTGACGACCTCCACCTTGCCGGTGGGCAGCATCCGGACCTGAGCGTGCTCCCAGCCGCCGGCGGCATAGGACAACGCGCCCAGCACCCGCGATGGGGCGAGTCCGCACATTTCGGTGAACGTCGAGATGCCGATACCCAGCTGGACGGGATCGTTCTCAGCCCGACGGCGCGCCTGCTCGGCCCGCAGCTCGTCGTAGCCGAACAGCTGGACCGCCTTTTCAGTGGCGGCCTCGTAGTTGCCGGAGTCGTACTCCATCCCGGCCACGGTGGCGAACGGGAACTCTTCATGGGTGATCCAGTTCTGCTTCCGAAGCTCCAGCGGGTCTCGGCCGAGCTCGGCGGCCAGGTCGTCCATCAGCCGTTCGATGGCGAACGTCGCCTCGGGCCGACCGGCGCCGCGGTAGGCATCGGTCCAGGCCTTGTTGGTGAACACGTTGGTGCACTCGAAGCGGTAGGCCTCGAACTTGTAGATCGAGTTGTACATGAACGCCCCCAGCACCGGTATGCCGGGCGTCACCAGGCCGAGGTGTGACCCCATGTCGGCCAGCAGGTCGACGTGCAGACCGGTGACCTTGCCCTCCTTGGTGGCGGCGAGGGTCAGCCGCTGGACCTGCGCCCGGCCGTGGTGCGCCGCCTGCAGCGACTCACTGCGGGTCTCGGTGTACTTCACCGGCTTGCCCAGCTTGTTGGCCACCAGCAGCGTGATCACTTCTTCGGGGGTGACTTGGAGCTTGCCGCCGAAGCCGCCGCCGACGTCGGGGGCAATCACCCGCAGCTTGCTCTCAGAGATCGAGCAGGTCAGCGCCAGCATCACGCGCAAGAGGTGCGGCACCTGGGTGGCCGACCACATGGTGATCTGCTCGCCGGTGGGGTCGACGACGGTGGACCGCGGCTCCATGAACGCCGGGATCAGCCGCTGCTGGAGATACGTCCGTTCTAACACCACACCGCCTTGGCGGGCCGCGGCGATCACCGCCTGCACGTCGGTCCCGTTGCCGGCCTCGGCCGAGTCGTACACCCAGTGCGCCGATACGTTGGTGCCGAGGTCCGGGTGCGCATACGGGGCGCCCGCGGCGGCGGTTTGCAGGTCCAGCACCACCGGCAGGTCCTCGTAGTCGACATCCACCAGCTCGGTGGCGTCGCGGGCCGCGGCCGCGCTCCGAGCGACCACCACCGCCACAACCTCGCCCGCGAAGGACACCCGGTCCACCGCAACCGCCTTGTGCTCGGGCGCTTTCTGGTCCGGGGTGATAGGCCAGGCGCAGGGGAGTCCCCCGTGGGCGTCGGCCAGATCGGCGCCGGTGTAGACGGCCACCACCCCCGGCGAAGCTTTCGCCTCCGCCACGTTGATGGCGGTGATCGTGGCGTGCGCGGCGGGGCTGCGGACCATGCCCAGGAAAAGCATGCCCGGCAGCACGATGTTGTCGGTGTACCGGCTGCGGCCGGTGATCAGTCGCCGGTCTTCCTTGCGGAGCCGGGAGCGGCCAATCTCGTTGGTGACCTCGGGCCGGTCGTCGGTGATCGTCATGCGTTGCTCCCGGCGGCTTGGCGGACGGCCTTCACGATGTTCTGGTATCCGGTGCAGCGGCAGAGGTTGCCCTCCAGGCCCTCACGGATCTCGTCGTCACTGGGATGCGGGTTCTCCCGCAGCAGGCTGGCCGACTGCATGATCATCCCCGGCGTACAGAAGCCGCACTGCAGGGCGTGACACTCGTGGAACGCCTGCTGCACGGGATGCAGCTCGCCGCTGCTGGCCAACCCCTCGATGGTGGTCACCTCACGTCCGTCGGCCTGCACGGCCAAGACGCTGCAGGATTTCACGCTGGTGCCGTCCAGATGCACCGTGCAAGCGCCGCAGTTGCTGGTATCGCACCCGATCAGCGTCCCGGTCTTGCCGAGTTGGTCTCGCAGATACTGCACCAGCAGCGTTCGGGGCTCCACCTCATCGGTGTACGCCACCCCATCAACCTGCACCGATATCCGCATGCGCAACTCCACTCCACCAGGGTTGTCGCCGCGAGATGACCTCGGACCGGACGGCCGCGCAGCGACGAGCACCCATCCAGACGTGAACAACACAGAATGTAACCTGCGCCACAAGCGAACGGTGAAAGCGCCGGTGACGAAGGCCAGCGCGACCGCGTCAAGCTGCCTGTTCGCCGAGCCACGGGGCGCTCAGTGATGGATACGGCCGTCCGACTCGGTAAGGCGGCCGCCGGCCCCGCCCCACCGTCGGCCGACGATCTCGGCGGCGATGGAGATGGCGGTCTCCTCGGGCGTACGAGCGCCGAGATCCAGTCCGATCGGACTGGACAGTCGGGCGAGCTCGTCCTCGCGCAGCCCGGCTTCGCGCAGCCGATCCAACCGGTTCTGATGCGTAAGCCGCGATCCCATCGCGCCGACGTAGGCGAGCTCGGGCAGCCGCAGCGCGATCTCCAGCAGCGGGACGTCGAACTTGGGGTCGTGGGTGAGGACACACATCACCGTCCGCGCGTCGATGGCCCCCGCCGCCACCTGGGCGGCGAGATAGCGGTGCGGCCAGTCGACGATGACCTCCTCGGCATCGGGGAACCGCGTGTGGGTGGCAAACACGGGCCGCGCATCACACACCGTGACGACATAGCCGAGGAAGCTCCCCAGCCGGGCCACCGCGGCCGCGAAGTCGATCGCGCCGAAGACGAGCATCCGGGGTCGCGGCGCATAGCTGGCGGCGAACACCCGCATCCCGATGCCGCGGCGCTGACCGTCTGGACCGTACGTCAGCAGCTCGCTGTGTCCGGTCGCCAGCAGTCCGCGGACGTCGTCGGCGATCGCCGCGTCGGCGCGCGCCGAGCCCAGGCTGCCGGTGACTCTCGACTCCTCGGGGTGCACCACCAGCCGCCGGCCCACCCATGTGGGAACGAGATGCTCCACCACGGTGACGACCGCCACCGGCCGCCCGGCGTCGATGTCGTCGGCGATCGAGCCGAGCTCGGGAAACGTCTCGTTGGACACCTTCTCGACGAAGACGTCCAGGATGCCGCCGCAGGTGAGACCCACCGCCAGCGCGTCGTCGTCGCTGATTCCGTAGCGCTGCAACACGGGCTGCCCGTCGGCGATGACCTCTTGGGCCAAGGCATAGACATCGGATTCCACGCACCCACCCGACACCGACCCGACGGCGGTCGCGTCCGGCCCGACCAACATGGACGCCCCGGCCGGGCGGGGAGCGGACTGCCAGGTGCCGACCACCGTGCCCATGCCGACCTCTTCGCCGGCCCGCCACCACGCCATCAGCGCGGGCAGGACTTCACGCATCGGCCAACACTCCCGCCAGCTCGGCGAACGCGGCCATGGAGTGGCCCGCCACCAGATGATCTATCGCTGGCAGGCTGGCCACGATGCCGCTCTGGATCGGAGCGTATCCGGCCTTGCCGCGATGCGGGTTGATCCAGATCACCGCGTGCGACAACAGCGCCAGCTGCCGCATCTGCTCACCCAACAGGGCGGCGTTCCCGCGTTCCCAACCGTCGCTGGCCACCACGATGACCGCCTGCCGAGCCAGCCCACGCCGTCCCCAACGGCCGACGAAGGCGGCCATCACTTCGCCGAGCCGGGTGCCGCCCGACCAGTCGGGTACCAGCCGCCCGGCTTGGGCCAGGGCATCGTCGGGCCGCCGGGCCCGCATCGCCGCGGTCACCCGAGTGAGCCGCGTACCCAGCGTGAACACCTCCACCGACCCGGGCGCCGCGCCTACGATGCGGTGGGCCAGCCGGAGCAGGGAGTCGGCGTACGGTTGCATGGAGCCCGAGACGTCGATCAACATCACGATGTGGCGCGGCCGGGTGCGGCGCCGCCGGTAGCGCAGCGAGGTGACCTCACCGCCGGTGCGCAGCTGTTGGCGGAGGGTCCGTCGCGCGTCGATGCCGCCGCGGTGATGTGGCCGCCGACGAAGGGCGCGGCGCACCGGCGTACGAACGTCGAGGGCGGCGAACATGGCGGCCAGCTGGGCGCGTTCGGGTTCGGAAAGGGTGGCGATGTCGCGGTGCCGGAGGGTCTCGGTTTCGCTGGTACGAGCGGCGAGAAGTTGATCTTCGATCTTTCCAGCCCCGGACTGGGCCGGGGCCAGACTGGCCTGTGACAGGGTCACCGGGCGGGGGCGGGGCCGCCGGACCACTTCTTGATCATTCCCGCGATGAAACCAAGCCGAGAAGGCCTTGTCATAGACCTCGACGTCCTCGGGCGACGCGCACAGCGTGGCCCGGCCGGCCCAATAGGTGAGCGCTTGGTGATCAAGACCGACCAAAGACACGGCCTCGCAGTAGGCCGTGGTGCGGTCCGGCGTGATGGCCAGACCCGCCTGACGCAGCACGGACGCGAAGCCGGCCAAGATCACGTCTGCCTCGGCCGTCTTGATCACCGCGCCAAGATCTTGTCTAACGCCGCCCGCACCCGGTCGGCATCCTCACGGTATTTCAGCACGGCGCCGAGGGTCAGGGCGGCGGTCGCCAGGTCGAGATGATCCTGGCCGAGGCAGTGCAGGGCTCGGGCCCAGTCGAGGGACTCGGCCACCCCCGGGGGTTTGACGATGTCAGGGTCGGCGCGGATTTGCTGTACGGCCGCCGCCACCTGCTCAGCGAGGGCCGCGCTGACCTCCGGCAGCCGACGGCGGAGGATCTCCACCTCCCGGGCCAGTGACGGGTGGTCGATCCAGTGATAGAGGCAGCGCCGCTTCAACGCGTCGTGCAGCTCGCGGGTGCGATTGGAGGTCAGCACGACCAGCGGCGGGGTGGTCGCTCGGACCTCGCCGTACTCCGGGATAGTCACCGCGAAGGTGGACAGCACCTCCAACAGAAAGGCCTCGAACTCGTCGTCGGCACGATCGATCTCGTCGATCAGCAACACGGCGTTGGGGGATCGCAGCGCCGCCAAGATGGGCCGGTCGAGCAGGAACCGGTCGTCGAAGAGCGAGTCCTCCAGCCGCGTCAGGTCCGGATTGTCACGGTCGTGCAGCCTCCCGGTGGCCTCCACCGCCCGGATGTGCAGGATCTGACGCGAGAAGTCCCAGTCGTACAAGGCTTGGCTGGACTCGATGCCTTCGTAGCACTGCAGCCGGATCAGGTCCGCGCCGGCGATGGTGGCCAGCGCTTCGGCCAGCGCGGTCTTACCGGTGCCCGGTTCGCCCTCCAGCAGCAGCGGCCGCTGCATGGCCTGGGCGAGGTAAGCGACGGTGGACAGCCCCACGCTGGGCAGGTAACCCGTACGGCGCAGCGCCTCATCGATGTCGGTCGGGCTCGAGAAGGACCTCATTCCACCTCATCTTGGTCACCATCGCGGTCCTCACCGGTGGCGAGGTCGCCGCATTCGACCAGCCGGGTTCCCTGGCGAGCAAGATACTCCCTGGCCCCACGGTCACCGGCCAGCTCAACAATCAGCGCGCGAAGATGATCCTGACCGATCAGCACCGGATGGCCGGGCCTGCCGGCGTACGCGGCCCGGGTCAACCCGTTCGTCCCGGCCGGTGAGTCCTGCAGCACGCGCCGGACCACATCGGCTCCGACATCAGGCAGGTCGACAAGGTGAACCAGTACCGCTCGGACGGGCGCCGCTTCCACTGCGAGCAGACCGGCACGCAGCGACGCTCCCATGCCGGCGGCCCAGTCCGCCGCGGTCACCACCGTGATCGCCTGCTCGGTCGCCAGCGACCAGTTCGCCGCCGCGAGGATCTCCACCGCCGCCGGCGCGCCGTCGCCCAGGACCGCGAACACCTGGTTGCACCCGCCGGCCAGCAGCACCTCGACACTGCGCACCAACCACGGCGTCTGGTCGGGGTCGATCCGCAACGCCTTCGGCCCGCCGGCGCGACGGCCCGCGCCCGCCGCCAGCAGCACCCCGGCGATCGGGGCAGCCATCCTCAGACCGATTCGCTCTCGGCCGCTTCGGCCGCCTCGTCGGCGACGCTGAGCTGGGCCAAAACGGCGTCGTGGAGGCGTCCGTTGGTGGCGTACGCACCGGCGCCCTGCGGCCCGGGCCGACCGTGAACGTCGGTGAACCGCCCGCCGGCCTCGGTGACCACGATCGAGCAGGCGGCCATGTCGTGCAGTGCGAGCTCGGGTTCGCAGGCGATATCGACGGCCCCTTCAGCCAGCAGCATGTAGGACCAGAAGTCGCCGTACGCCCGCGACCGCCAGACCGACCGCAGCAGATCGACGAACTCTTGTCCCTGGCCGGCCTCGACCCACTCGCTGATCTCGGCGTAGCTCAGCGACGCGTCCTCGATCGCGGAGACGTCGGAGACGTGACAGGCGCTCGCCGACATCAAAGACTTGCCGGCGTACGCGCCGCCGCCCAGGCTGGCCCACCAGCGGCGGCCGAGGGCCGGCGCACTCACCACGCCGACCGCCACCTCGTCGTTGATCATCAGCGCGATCAGGGTGGCCCAGACCGGCACCCCGCGGACGAAATTTTTGGTGCCGTCGATGGGGTCGATCACCCAGCGGCGCGGACCCCAGCCGGTGTCGGCCATCTCCTCGCCGTGCACGGCGTCGCGGGGACGCGCCCGGCCCAAGGTGCGCCGCATCGCCTCCTCGACGGCCGTGTCGGCATCGGACACCGGGCTGAGGTCGGGTTTGGCGGTCACGTGCAGGTCCAATGCCTTGAACCGACTCATGGTGATCGAGTCCGCGTCGTCAGCGAGCAGGTGCGCCAGCCGCAGGTCGTCGGTTAGCCCTTTGAAGGCGGGGTCGTCAGGCGCAGGCATGGCCTTACGCTACTGGCCTGATCTGATCATCCGCCGAAACGACTCCAGGCGGGCGGCCGATAGTTCCCCGCGTTCCACGGCATCGTCCAGTGCGCATTCGGGAATGTCGTCGCCGTGGGTGCAGCCGCGGGGGCAGTCCCGGCTGAGCTCGGCCAGGTCGCCGAAGGCGGCAATGATCCCGGCCGGGGTGACGTGGCTGAGCCCGAACGACCGTACGCCGGGAGTGTCGATCACCCAGCCGGCGCCGTCGGGCAGCCGGAGGGCAATGGCGGCCGAGGAGGTGTGGCGCCCGCGCCCGGTGACTTCATTGACGTGCCCCGTCGCCCGACCGACGCCGGGGATCAACGCGTTGACCAGGGTGGACTTGCCCACGCCGGAGTGTCCGACGAAGACACTTCGGTGGCCGGCCAGAAAGCCCCGCAACTCGGTCAGATCAGTTTGAGGCTGCGTGGTGGTGACCGAGACCCCCAACGGCGCGTAGGCCGCCACCAACTCGTCGGGGGAGGCTAGGTCGGACTTAGTCAGGCACAGCAGCGGCTGCAGTCCGGCCTCGAAACCGGCCACCAGGATCCGGTCGATCATGCCGGTGCGGGGTGGCGGATCAGCCAGTGCGGTGACGATGACGAGCTGGTCGGCGTTGGCCACGATCGGCCGCTCGAAGGGGTCGTCGTCGTCGGCGGTCCGGCGCAGCACCGTGGCCCGTTCCTCGACTCCCACGATCCGGGCCAGGCTGCCCTGGTCGCCGGTGGTGTCACCGACGATGCGCACCCGGTCGCCGACGATCACACCGGTGCGTCCCAGCTGCCTGGCCTTGGTGGCGGTGACCTCACGGTCGTCGTCGATCAACGTCCGGTAGCGGCCACGATCAACGGTGATGATCATGCCGATCTCGGCGGTGGTGTAGTCGGGACGATCTTTGGTTCGAGGCTTGGTCCGGCGGCGGGGGCGCTCGAAGGCGTCATGCTCGTCGGTACGCAGACCCCGCGATGTCACCGAGCCGGACTCCTCGGCTCAGCTGAGCTGACCGGCCCGGACTCGGCGTGGTTGACCATGGTCGTCCACAGATCGACGAAATCCGGCATGGTCTTGCCGGTGCACGACACGTCGTCGAGCTCGATGTCGTCGATCACCAAGCCGAGCAGGGCTCCGGCCTGGGCCATCCGGTGGTCGGCGTAGGTCCGCCACAGGTTGCCGCCTAGCAGTTTGGGGTGGATGGTCAGACCATCCGCGGTTTGGGTGACGTGCGCGCCGAGCCCGTCGAGCTCGGCCTCCAGCGCCGCCAGTCGATCGGTCTCGTGGCCGCGGATGTGGGCCACCCCACGAATGTGGCTGGTGTGGTCAGCGAGCGCGGCTAGGGCGGCCACCACGGGGGTCAGCTCACTGGCCTCGTGCAGATCTAGATCAACCCCGTGCAGTGCATCGACCCCCTGCACGGTCAGCTCGTCACCGACTAGCCGCACCTCGGCGCCGAAGCGCTCGAAGATATCCCGCACCTGATCACCCGGCTGGTGGGTGTGAGACGGCCAGTTCGGCACCGTCACCGAACCGCCGGTGACGGCCGCGGCCGCCAGGAAGGGGGCCGCGTTGGACAGGTCGGGTTCGATGGCGGCGTCGAGCGGCGCGATCGGGCCGGGGGATACCACCCAACGGTCCGGTTCGGTGTCGTCTACCTGCACTCCGCGCTCACGCAGCATGGCCACCGTCATGTCGATGTGCGGCTGAGAGGGAATGGCTTTGCCGTCGTGCCGCAGGTCCAGACCCTGGGCGAATCGGGCGCCGACGAGCAGCAGCGCGGAGACGAACTGGCTGGAAGCCGACGCGTCGACGGTGACCACCCCACCCGGGAGCTGCGGGTCACCGGTGAGGGTGAACGGCAAGGTGTCGGTCTGTGACTCGACGGTGGCGCCGAGCGCAGCCAGGGCGCCCAGGATGGCGCCCATCGGGCGGGCGTACGCCTGCTCGTCGGCATCGAAGGTGACCGGGCCATTTGCCAGCGCCGCCACGGCGGGTACAAAACGCATCACGGTGCCGGCCAACCCACACGCGATGGTGGTGTTGCCCCTCAGGTGAGCCGGTGGCTCAACGTGCCAGGTCGACCCCTGCTCGACTATCCGTACGCCGAGCGCACCCAACGCGTCCCGCATCAGTTGGGTGTCACGCGCTTCCAGGCCGTTGCCGATCACCGACGGGCCGGAGGCCAGTGCCGCCAAGACCAACGCCCGGTTGGTTTCTGACTTGGAGCCCGGCACCCTCACTCGGGCGTTGATTGGCGCCATCGCGCGGGGCGGTGACCAGGGACGGGGAGACAGTGTCGGCACGCGGGCGAGTCTACGGGGGAGCGCCGGTCGGGGGATCCTACCCGGGTTGCTGACGCTGTACACGGCGTGCAACCCGTGTACAGCGTCGGATTCCCACGTGCACATGGGAATCCGACGCCAGACACGCGGAGGTTTGTCCGGGTTAGCAGGAGAGGGCGGGGTTCAGTTCTCGCCGAGGTGGATGTTCTTGGAGACTCGAGCGGCCGCCTTCTTGGCCATCTTCAACTGCTTGCGACCTTCCTTCTGGGCGTCTTTGGCGAACGCCTTCGCGTCCTTACTGGCCTGGATGGCCACCTTCTGCGCCGCTTGGCCCGCTGCCAGCGCCTGCTTCTTGGCGTTGCCCTTGCTCCGCTTGAAGTCCTTGGCGGACTTCTTCTGGGTCTTGCGCGACTGTTTCACGACCGCGCCCACCAGCAGGGCGCCCTCCGCGAGGGCGGCGTCGGTCAGCGCCGAGGTGTTTTTCACGACCCGATTTCCGGCTTTTCTGGTGTCCTTCGCGATCGAGTGACCGCCCTGCGTGGCCCGCCAGGCCAGGCTGGGCTTCCCCTCGGTGTCGGCGGAAGCGAGCAGGACACCGCCGAGCAGACTGGCGTTCTTGAGGAAATGCGCTCGATCGATCGCCTTTTCATCCGCGGTCTCGCGGGTCCAGAAGGGATGCTTCGCGAACGTACTGGGGACCAGTGAGGCGGCGAGCAGGGTGGCGCCGATGCGACGGCCCTTGCCGGAGGCCAAGGCGATGCCACCCACCAGCTGCATGGCCCCGTTCAACCGGACCAACGTCGCGGCGTCCTCGGGAATGTAGTTGGCAACCTGGTCTGGAGCGTACTGCTTGACCATCGGCACGAACTTGTCTGCCAGTGGCTCGGCGGCCGGCACCAGCGGTGCTGGATTCTTCACGGCCTTCACGCCGCTGACGACGAAGTAGGAGGCCAACAGGGTCCGGGCGGCGGCGCGCAACAAGGTCATGGCTTATTTTTACCGCGCCGGGCGGCCCACGCCAAGAGCGCCCAGCCTTTATGGCTCGCCCCCCGGGTTATTCTGTGGTCGGATTCCCATGTGCACATGGGAATCCGACACTGTGCACGGGTTGCGCGCCATGCACAGTGGCGGCAACCCGTGCACATTACGCGGTGTCAGCGGCCTCGGATAGCGTGATCGGCATGTGTGGGCGATACGCATCCTCGGCCAGCTCAGAGGACCTGATGGAGGAGTTCGACGTCGAGGAGCTGTACGGGGAGTTCCCGGCCCCGGACTACAACGTGGCGCCCACCGTCGCGGTGCCCGCGATCCTCGAGCGCCGGTCGCGGGGCAGCGGTGAGGTGACGCGCCGGCTTTCGCCGCTGGTCTGGGGGTTGGTGCCGTCGTGGGCCAAGGAGGCCAAGACCGGCGCCAAGCTGATCAACGCCCGGTTGGAGACGGTGGCTGAAAAGCCGACGTTTCGCAAAGCCTTCAGTGCGCGACGCTGTCTGCTGCCCGCTGACGGCTACTACGAGTGGTATGCGAGCGGCCGTGCCAGCCTGGTCCTGGGCCGCACGGTCAAAGCAAAGAAGCAGCCCTTCTTCATCCACCGCGCCGACGGTCGTCTGCTGGCGATGGCCGGGATCTATGAGATCTGGCGGGACCCCAGCAAGGATCGCGACGACGATACGGCGTGGCTACGGACCTGCTCGGTGATCACCACTCAGGCCACCGATGCCGTCGGCCACATCCACGATCGAATGCCGATGGTGATCGCCAGCGACTCGATTGGTGACTGGCTGGACCCGGGCCTCACTGATCCTGCTGCCGCGCTGCGGCTGCTGGCAGTCACGGAGGCCGATGAGCTCGAGGCGTACGCGGTTTCCACCGCGGTCAACAGCGTCAAGAACAACGATCCGTCGCTGGTCGAGCCGCTCCCGGACTCCGACGAGGACACGCTGCTGTGAGGTGGCGACCTCGATGAGAGCCCGCCGAGGCCGCTCGTGAGCACCGAAATCCGCTCCGTCGACACCCCGGCCGGTCCGGGACGCTTCCACGTGGACCTGGCCACCGAGCCTTATGCGACGCTGGTGCTCGGCCACGGTGCCGGCGGGGGCGTGGGTGCATTCGACCTGGAGCTGCTGGCGCGGCGGTTGCCGCCGGTGGGGGTGACCGTCGTACGGTTCGAGCAACCTTGGCGTACGGCTGGTCGCAAGGTGGCAGTGGCGCCGCCGCGGCTGGACGAGGGTTGGCGGGCAGCGATGGATCAGCTCCTGCGCTGGCCGGACCTCCCAACGCGGCTCCTGGTCGGCGGGCGGAGCGCTGGCGCCAGGGTGGCCTGCCGGACCGTACCCGACTACGACGTGGCCGGAGTGATCTGCCTCGCGTTTCCGTTGCACCTGCCCGGTCAGCCCCTCAAGTCGCGGGTGGCCGAGCTGCTGACACCGGCGGCACCGCGGCTGGTGCTGCAAGGCACCAACGACTCCTTCGGCGGGTCGGCCGAGATACGGGCAGCGATCGGGCATGCCGAAGGAATCTCGATCGTCGAGCTGCCGGGGGCGGACCACAGCTTTCGCGTCGCCAAGGCGGCGCCGTTCACCGGGGCCGCACTGCGAGCCCGGATCGTCGCGGAGGCGGCTGCGTTCATCTTCGGAGACGACGCTGACCGGCGGGGCGCGCCGGAATGACCGTCAGCGCAGCGTGTCCCAAAAGGATGGTGTTCGGACCGTGCGGTGGCGTCCGACCCGACGGGGGCTGCGAGATGGTGGCGATGCGGTGCGTGTTCGCCCACCCGGGCCAGGCGGGCGTGCAGTGGTCGGACCCGAGCCCGACACCGATCGGCGTACGAGCCCCGCTGGTGCTGACCGACCTGAGCGTGCCACCGGCCGATGCGGCCACGCTATCGGCGACCGCCCGCGTCCTGGCGCCGAGCTGTGATGCGGTGCTGGTCGGCGACCATCAGGACCGCCCAGACTTTCCGCCCACGCTGCTGGCTCGGCTGCTGGCGGACGCCGGTGCTCGTCCGTGGGTGACGCTGACCTGCCGTGACCGCAACCGGGTCGTGCTCGAACAGGAGCTGCACGGGTTGCGGTACGACAATCTGGCCACGGTGCTCTGCGTCACCGGTGATGGCCGCGCCTTCGACGTGCGTCCGGACGTCACCCAGGTCTTCGACCTGGACGGCACCCGGCTGGCCGCGCTGGCCGCCTCCATCGGCTTACCGGTGGCGGTGGCAGAGACGCCCACGGCTCCGCCCGTCCGGCTTCGGCCGGCTCGGCTGGTTAACAAACAGCGCGCCGGCGCTGGTATCGCGGTGCTGAATCATGTCCGCTCCGCCGCCGACGTAGCCGTTTTCGTCGCCGACGCCCGCCGATCCGGTCTCACGATCCCAGTGGTGGCGTCGGTTGCGGTTTACACCGACGCCCGCTCGGCGGCCGTGCTGACCGCATTGCCGGGCCTGGAGCTGGAGGCGGCGACCGTAGAATCTGTGCTCTGCGCCGATGATCCGGTGGCGGCGGGTATTGACGCCGCGGTCGACGAGGCGCGCCACCTCATCGCGGTGGAAGGTGTGGTCGGGGTCAACCTTTCCGGGATGGCTTCCGCCCGCGGGATCGCCTATGCAGCCGCGGTGCAGGCCGAGGTCGGTCAGCGGATCAGAGCGGAAGCCGGCGTATGAACGAGGCGATGGAGGCGGAGTTCGACCAGGTGGCGACATGGACCGCTGACGTGGCGCTGGACCTCGGGTCGGACTATTTCGTGCCCGCCGCCTGCCGAGGCAGCGGTAGTCCCGGTGCCCTGCGCTGGTTGATCGATCGGCTCGGGGTCACCGCTTCGGACCGGATGCTCGACTGCGGCGCTGGCGTGGGCGGTCCGGCCGCGTTCGCAGCGGCCGAGGTGGGGGTGGCACCGGTTCTGAGTGAGCCGGAGGCCGGCGCCTGCAGCGCCGCCCGACGCCTGTTCAGATTCCCGGTGGTGCAAGCCGAAGCAGAGCTGCCGTTTGCGTCGGACTCCTTCGACGTGGCCTGGTGCCTCGGCGTCCTGTGCACGGTGAGCGACCAGTCGGGTCTGCTGGCGGAGCTCCGGCGCGTGCTAGTCCCCGGCGGTCGGCTGGGTCTCTTGGTGTTCGTGGCGCAATCCCTGCCTCTGTCCGACCCACCGTCGGGCAACAACTTCCCGACTCGGGAGGGCCTGGACGGCTTACTGGCACAGGCTCGGCTGCGGGTTGACAACAGTGCCACCACTGCCGAATTCGCCGGCCTTCCGGCCGAGTGGCAGGACCGCGGTGATGTGGTCGAGGCCGAACTGACCCGGCGACACGATTCGGATCCCCGCTGGCAGACTGCGGCCAGTCAATCGCGGCGGATCGGCGCCCTGCTGGGCGCCGGTGAGCTCATTGGCACGTTGAGCACCGCCCGAGCGGACTGACTCCTCGACGGGGAATATCTCGTTCCCGGTCGCGTTGTACGCGACATGATCAGTGCAGTGGGCACGCGGGTTGCGATGACCGATCAGACGACCTCTCGTCGCGCGCCGGTACTCTCGTACCTGATGTCCATTCCGATGAGTCAAGAGACCGCCGAACCGGTAGTCGTGGAGCCCGCTGAGCAGCCCGCCGACCCGCGGGACACCGAGTCGCCCGCGGAGCGTTCGGCTCGCTTCGAAGGCGAGGCACTGCAGTACCTCGACCAGTTGTACGCCGCGGCCTTGCGGATGACGCGCAACCCATCCGACGCCGAGGATGTCGTGCAAGAGACGTTCGCGAAGGCGTACTCCTCGTTTCACCAGTTCACGCCCGGCACCAACCTCAAGGCGTGGCTCTATCGGATTCTCACCAACACCTACATCAACTCCTACCGTAAGAAGCAGCGTCAGCCACTGATTTCAGACGGCGAGAACGTCGAGGACTGGCAGCTGGCGCGGGCTGAGTCCCACACCTCCAGCGGCTTGAAGTCGGCCGAGATGGTGGCGATGGACAACCTGCCGGACTCCGACGTCAAGGAGGCGTTGCAGGCGCTGGCTCCGGACTTCCGGTTGGCCGTCTTCCTGGCTGACGTCGAAGGCTTCTCGTACAAGGAGATCGCCGAGATCATGGGCACCCCGATCGGGACGGTGATGTCCCGCCTCAACCGTGGCCGCACCCAGCTGCGGGCCCGGTTGGCCGACTACGCCCGCGACCGCGGTCTGCTACGCGAAGGGAGCCGGGCATGAACGCCGAGCACGGCGCCGACGAGGTGGCAGCCGATGACTGCGAGCACGTGCTGGAACGCATCTATCAGTTCCTCGATCATGAGATCGACACCGCCAGCGGCGACGCCATTCGGGCCCATCTGGCGGCCTGCGAGCCCTGCTTGGACAAGTTCGACGTCGAACAAGCGGTGAAGTCGCTGGTCAGTCGATGCTGTGGCGGCGACACCGCCCCGTCCCAGCTGCGTAACAAGGTCCTCGCTCAGCTGGCGGTTGCTAGACAGCAATCCGCTCACTGAGACTCCGCCGCGAAAATGGGCGGCATGACAACAAACCCCCACCGGGCGACCCCGGCGGGGGTTTTGTTGTGCTGGAGAGCGACCGTCAGGCGTTGGGGCGCTTGCCGTGGTTCGCGCCCTTCTTCCTGCGGGCGCGGCGCTTGCGGCCAGTCTTGCCCATCTGAGCCTCCTCAGGTCCTGTGACGTGGTGCGTGTGCTCGTCGAGCACGAGGGCTCATTCTGCCACGGCCCGCCCCGGTTGGCCGAACGTCACCCACCCGTCGCGTAGCTGACGGGGGTCAGTGGATGGGCTGGGACTCGTCGACCACCTTCTGAACGCCCGGATCGTCGATGTCGGCAAAATAGTCGGACTGGACCGTGAGGTCACTGCCGTTGTCCACCTTCAACGCACGCATCACGAAGGTCACGGCAACGGTGACGGCGATGTTCAGGACCAGAGCGGTGAGACCGATGTAGCCCGCGTCGCCGAGCAACGGCACCTTGGCGAGGGAGTTCCCGAACGCTCGGGTAGTGCACAACGTGCAGTAGCCGTACGCCGTGACGGTGCCATAGATCATGCCCACCGCCCAGCCAGCCAGCAGGGCCCAGCGGTGGAACCACCGGGTGAACAACCCGAAGACGATGGAAGGCAGCGTCTGCAGGATCCACACTCCGCCGAGCAGCTGGAAGTTGAGCGCGTTCTGCTTGTCCAGCACCAGCACGAACAGCAGGGCACCGACCTTGGTGATCAACGAGACGATCTTGGAGACCTTCGCTTCCTGGGCGTCGGTCGCGGTCGGTTTGTAGTACGCCTTGTAGATGTTGCGGGTGAAGAGGTTTGCCGCGGCAATCGACATGATGGCGGCCGGCACCAGGGCGCCGATCGCGATCGCCCCGAAAGCAACGCCGGTGAACCAGGCAGGGAAGTTGTCCTCGAAGAGCTGCGGGATCACCAGTTGTGGGTTGATCTTGCCGTCCAGCCCCATCGGCACCGTCTTGGCCTTGATGGCCACGTAGCCCAGCAGTGCCAGCAGGCCCAGCAGCAGCGAGTACGCCGGCAAGATGGCCGCATTGCGGCGGCCGGTGCTGCGGTCCTTGGAGCTCAAGGTCGCGGTGACGCAGTGCGGGTACATGAAGAGGGCGAGCGCCGATCCCAACGCCAGCGACGCGTACGCCCAGTGCAGGTTGGGTCCGGGGATGAAGGCGCCGGTCAGCGCGCCGCTGGGCAGCGGGGTCGCCATCTTGGCCTGCGCGGCGTCGAAGATGCCGAGCCAGCCGCCGAGTTTCATGGGGAGGTAGATCACTGCCACCGCGATGACCAGATAGATCAAGCCGTCTTTGACGAACGCGATCATCGCGGGCGCCCGCAGACCGGAGGAGTAGGTGTAGGCCGCCAGCACCGCAAAGGCCACCAGTAACGGCAGGTCGCGGGCCAGCAGACTGGAGCCGCCGATGCCGGCCACCTCGAGCACGGCCTGGATGCCCACCAGCTGCAGCGCGATGTACGGCATGGTGGCAAGGATGCCGGTCACCGCGACGGCCAGGCTCAGGCTGCGGGTGCCGTAACGTCCCTGCACGATGTCGGCGGTGGTGATGTAGCCGTGCCGATGCGCCACCGACCACATCCGGCCGAGGAAGAAGAAAATGATCGGGTACAACACGATCGTGTACGGCACCGCGAAGAAGCCGGACACCGCGCCGGTGGCCCACATGGCGGCCGGGACGGCGACGAAGGTGTAGGCGGTGTAGAGGTCGCCGCCCAGCAGGAACCAGGTGGTGATGGTGCCGAAGCTCTTTCCGCCCAGGCCCCACTCGTGCAGCGATTCCAGGTCTTTGGGTCGACGCCACTTCGCCGCTTGGAACCCCATCACGGTCACGATCGCGAACAGCACGATCAAGACCGTCAGGGCCACCCAGTTCACCCCGGGCATCAGTGTTCACCCCGGGCGGGACGTCCACGGCTGCCGTGCTGCCGCTCGTACGCCTCGCGCTCGCGCTTGAGCAGGATGAAGCTGAGGGCACACAAGCCGGCCGCCAGGAATACCCAGGCCAGCTGATACCAGTAGAAGAACGGGAACCCGAAGAGTCGTGGCTCGATCCGCGCATAGGTGGGAACGATCAACGGAGCGATGATCCCGAGGAGCAAAATGCCAGCGACCGCATACTTGGTCGGCGTGAGCTTCCATCGTGGGTCGGTCTGCTGCGAGTCCGTACTGCTCATGGGCCACCTCCGTTTCCGGCCACGCTGTTGTGACCATCCTGGGCACCGTACTGCACCCGCACCGAGTAGTGCGACCGACGACACGCCCCGGCGGGCCACCGACCGCACTGGGTATCCCACGGCTGCAAGGTGTCAAGCGGCAAGGGCTGTGTTCGACGGGCCAGGCGAAGATGTCGTGGCAGGCGCAGTGATGGGTGTGGCGGCGGTTGCGGGCGTGCCGGGTCAGGAGGACGCCGTCGGTGCCGCTGCCGCTGTGGGCCGATCGCCTCGATGGGCTAGTGTCGAGATGATGACGCCGGGTCCAATCACGGCTCGGGACAACTGAACGGGTCGACGGCTGCCTGTCAGGCTCAGCGACGCGTTCGAAGGGAACACGTGAGCGCCTTGTCCGTCGAAAAGATCTCCGTTAACCAGCAGATCCCGCCACTGATCCGGACGTGGGTGCTGACCCGACGACGGTTCTTGGGTACGGGGGGCTTGGCGCTCGGCGGAGCGGTTCTTGGTCTCGGTGCCGCTGGTTGTGGCACAGCTAAAACTGGAGCCAACTCAGATGACCAAGCCGGTCAGGGTCGGGCTGGTGCCGCCGGCGACACACTCTTCGTCTTCGTCTCCTCGGGCGTGCCCACGAACTTCAACCCGCTCGGGGCGTCACCGGCTTGGCCGACCGCTCCAGGTCACACCCAGCTGATCTACGAAACTCTGGTGCGCTTCAACCTGCTGGACGGCTCGCTGGCGCCCGGACTCGCAAAGGAGCTGAAGGAGGTGGACAAGGGCACGTTCGTGCTGCCCCTGCAGGACGGAACCACGTGGACCGACGGTACCGAGCTCACCGCGGACGACGTCGTGTTCACCTTCACCTTGGCCAAGGACAACGCACTGAACTACTCCAACGTGTGGGAATACCTCGAGTCGGTGACCGCAACCGACCCGCGGACTGTGCAGTTCACGGTGAAGAAGAAGCCGTTCAACCCAGGCCCGGTCAAGGATGCCATCGCCGGTACCTTCATCTTGCCGAAGCACATCTGGGAGCCGTTCGGCAAGGAGCTGGCCAAGCAGACGAACCTCAAGCCGGTCGGCAGCGGGCCGTTCTTGTTGGACAAGTACGACCAGACCCAGATCATCCTGAGCCGCTTCGACAACTACTGGGGCAAGGTGATCTTCGGCACCCCGGCGATGACGACGATCAACCACCCGCTCTTCAAGAGCAACAACGACTCCGACCTCAAGCTGGAAATTGGCCAGCTTGACGCCGCCCAGACCTTCACGACCCAGATCTGGAAGATGTGGGAGGAGAAGAAGAAGCCGGTCGGAACGTGGCTGAAGCAGAAGCCCTACTACCTGCCGGGCAACCTGCCGCTACTGGAGATCAACGGAAGCGTCAAGGGTCTGGACGAACCCTTGGTGCGTCGGGCGATTGCCTACTGCATCGACTACCCCAACGTCGCCAAGACAGCGATGTCGAGCTACTCCGATCCCGCTAACGCCAGCCTGATCCTGCCGACCGGCGCCGAGGGCAAATACTTTGATAAGGCTGCGGTTGAGAGCCAGGGCTGGTCCTTTGATCCGAAGAAGGCCGTCGACATCCTGGAGAACGACCTGAACTGCAAGAAGGGGGCCGACGGGATCTACTCACTGCCCGACGGCACCCGCCTCGGACCGTGGAAGGCGATCACGCCAACCGGGTGGACCGACTGGAACACGGCCCTGGAGATCGTCGCCAAGAGTTGCAAGGCCGTGGGCATCGATGTCAAGACCGAGTTCCCCGCCCCACCTCAGGTGAACGCCAGACTGCAGAACGGCGACTTTGAACTGGCCTGCTGGAACGCCTCCGGGGCCAGCATCGCCAGCCCGTGGACCCGCTTCCGCGATGTCCTAGACGACCGGGGCGTCCCCCCGGTCGGCAAGACGGCGTTCTCCAACTTCACCCGCTTCAAACACCCCGCCGTACCAGCCCTGCTCGACTCGATCGGGTCCGCGGCCGGCGAGGCGGAGCTGAAAGAGATCTACGCCAAGCTCGACGCCATCTATCGGGAGAACATTCCGGTCGTTCCGCTGATGTACCGCCCGAACGAGTTCTATCAGTACAACGAGAGCAACTGGACCAACTTCCCCGACGAGAAGAACCCGTACGCGCCTCCGGGTTGGTCGGGTGCCTCCATCACCTGGTTCTTCAAGCTAAAGAAGGTCGGCACCTAGTGGTTGCGCAACCACGCAACCACTAGTTCGGCGCGTGGTGGGCGTTCGAGGCAGGAACTTCACAGAATGGGGTACGACGCTCGTGGATCGTCCGGACTCACTTGACCCGGTGACGTTGACGACGATCACGCGGTACCTCCTCAAGTCATGCCGTGGTGAAAACCTGCAGAGTGCTGTTGTCGAGCCCTGGGGGCTGGCCGGCGACCGACGTTGGATGCTGGTCGACGAACAAGGCACCACCGTTACCGCCCGCAAGTTCCCCCGCCTGGTCCTGGTGACTCCGTTCCGCACCGAGGACGGCTTGCGGCTGACGGCCCCAGACCGGGATCCGTTGAGCGTTTCCTGGCCCGTCGACGGCGCCCTGATCAACGTCAACCTGTGGGCTGAGCCGTTCCACGCCGCCTTGGCGTCCGAGGAGGCGTCGGCGTGGTTCAGCAACGTGATCGGAGCACCGGTCCGGCTGGTCTATCTCGACGATCCGACCCGTCGTCGGACCAACCCGGCGCGCAGCCGGCCGGACGACCGAGTCTCGCTCGCCGACGCCTATCCGCTCCTGCTGGCGACCGAGGAGTCGTTGACCGCGCTGAACGCGTGGGTCGCGGAGGGACCACGCGCCGCCGAAGGCCCGGTGCCGATGACCCGGTTTCGACCCAACCTGGTGGTTTCGGGTGCTCCCGCGTGGGCCGAGGACACCTGGCGTGGGGTGCGTATCGGGGACGTCACCTTCCGGGCGGTGAAGGCATGTGACCGGTGTGCCTTCACCTTGGTGGATCCCGATACGGCACGGAGGACCAAGGAGCCTCTGCTCAGCCTCGCGCGCCATCGTCAGTGGGGTCACAAGACCTGGTTTGCGGTCAACCTCATCCCGGACCAGCCAGTCGGCATCCTGCGCCTTGGTGACCGGCTCCAGGTGCTAGAGCGGGCCGAGGACGACGAGCCGCAGCGGTGAGGGCCGGGAGCTGACACCATGGCGAACCCTCCACACGTCTTCGCCACCCCCGAGGATCTCGGTGCCGAAGCCGCCCGGATCATCGCCGACGGCATCCGGACAGCGGGTGTGCGCGGACGGCGGTTCTTGCTCGGCTGTCCGAGTGGCCGCAGCCCGCGCTCCACGTACGCCGCCCTGGCCCAGATCGTTCGCGACCAACAGCTCGACCTGAGCCACCTGGTCATCGTGATGATGGACGACTACCTCGTCCGCCGTCCCGACGGAGGGCTCGTCCCAGAGGACCCGACCGCCCCGCACTCGTGCCTCCGGTTCGCCCGCGAGCAGATCGTCGACGTCCTCTCGGCCGCCGCCGGAACCGGACCCGCCCGGACTGCCCAACCCGGCCTCACCTCTCAATGCTGCATTGCCGACGACCACCTCTGGATGCCGGATCCAGCCCACCCGGGAAGATACGACGACCTGATTCGTGAGGCGGGCGGTATCGACATCTTCCTGCTCGCCTCCGGCGCCACCGACGGCCACGTTGCCTTCAACCCACCGGGGGCGGCGAGATCCTCCCGGACCCGGGTCGTGGAGTTGGCGGTCAGCACCCGGACGGACAACCTGGCCACCTTCCCCTCCTTCGGCGGAGAGCTTGCCCGGGTGCCCCGGTACGGCGTCACGGTCGGCCTGGCCACCATCGGTGAGCTGTCGCAAGGTGTCATCCTGCTGGTGCACGGAGCCGACAAGGGCCAAGCGACCGCGCGCCTCGCCGCGGCGAACTCCTACGATCCGACCTGGCCGGCCACGATCTTCCGCGAATGCCGCCGACCACTGTTCTTCGTCGACTCCGCGGCCGCTGAAGCGGCCGGAATGATCGTCACCAGAGACCGAAAGGACGCCTGACCCATGGCGCGCATCAAGATGGCCTACGTCGGCGGCGGCTCGTCCCGGGCCGCCGGCACCATGGCCTCCTTGATCAGCCACGGGAGCGAGTTCGCCGGCTCCGAGGTGGTCTTGGTCGACCATGATGCTGCCCATCTGGAGATCGTGCGGACCATCGCCGAGAAGATGGCGCGCCACACCGGGCTCGACCTGACGGTCACGGCGACGACCGACCAGCGTACGGGTCTGGACGACGTGGACGCCGTGCTGACGAGCTTCCGACCGGGCAACTTCGAGATGCGGCTGGGTGACGAGCTGATCCCGATGCGCCACGGGGTCATCGGGCAGGAAACCCAAGGCCCCGGCGGTTTTATGATGGCGCTGCGCTCGGTCGAGGTCTTCAAAGCCATCCTGGCCGATCTGGAGGACGTCGCCCCGCGGGCCAGGGTCTTCAACTACACCAACCCGGTCAACGTGGTCTCTCAGGCGGTGCAGGATCACACCGACGTACCGATCCTGTCGATGTGCGAGGGCCCGATCACCTTTTGGCCGCCGATCCTGACCACGGCTGGACTCGACCCGGCACGAGCCGAGATCATCATGGCCGGCGTCAACCACAACTGCTGGTCCACGACCCACCACTACGACGGCGAAGACATCATGCCGCTGCTCGACGACGCCTGGTGCCGGGTCGAGGACGACCCATTGGTGGACCGGTGGGCCAAACGGATGCTCCACCTGGCCGTCGCGATGAGGTCGATCCCGGCGGACTACTTCAAGTACTACTTCTTCGGCGAGGAGATCTTGCGGGAGGCCCGAGCGCAGCGTCGCACCCGGGCTGGGGTGATCATCGACAGCCTGGACGACTACTGGGGCCACTACGCGGAACAGGCCGCGAGCAACGCCCCGCTATTAGACCCGAGCCGGTCGCGTGGTGGCATCCACGAGCTCGAGCTTGCCATCGACGTGATGAGCGCGTTCTACAACGACACACCGGCGCGGCTGCCGGTCAACCTGGCCAATGCTGGTGGAGCGCTGCCCGGATTCGACGACGACACGGTGGTGGAGGTGTGGTGCGACGTCGACGGCGGCGGGGCGCATCCGATTCCGCAGCAGCCGCTGCCCCGGGCCGTCCGGGGTCTGACCCAGACGCTGGCGGAGTACCAGCGGCTGGCGGCCATCGCGGCCTGGGAAGGGCACCGCGCCGACGCCGTTCGGGCCCTGGTCTGCCACCCGTTCGTCCCCACGCTCGCGGCGGCCGAGGAGCTCTACGACGACATGGCGTACGCGAACCGCCAGTATCTGCCCGAGCGTCTGCTGCGGTGAACGATCTCTACCTCGGGGTCGACGCCGGGAACTCCAAGACCGTGGCGCTGATTGCGGACGCTCGCGGCGTGGTCGTCGGTCGGGGTCGGGCCGGAGCCGGCGACATCTACGGTGGCGACTCTGCCGAAGCTGTCGAGGCGGTGTGCACCGCGGTATCAGCGGCCCTGCGTTCGGCCGGCTCGGACCTCGCCGCCGTGCGGCACGGGGCCTTTCGGCTGGCTGGGGTCGACTGGCCGGAGGACGAGGCGTACTGGCAGCGGGCCCTCCCGCTCCGGCTGCCCGGCCTGGTCTCGTGCAGTGTGAAGAACGACGGGTTCTCCTTGCTGCGCTGCGGCAACCTGTCGGGTACGGGCGTCGCGATCACCGCCGGCACCGGGCCGGCGGTTGCGGCGCGCGGGGCGCAGGGCGAGGAGTTCTGTGCCTGTTGGTGGATCCAGGACCTGCTCGGTGGACGGGGTCTTGGGTCCTCGGCGTTCATCGCTGTGATCGATGCGGAACTTGGGCTGGGTCGTGCGACCAGCCTCAACGGGCGGCTGCTGGACCTGTTCGGTCTGCCTGATGCGGAGGCCTTACTGCACGCCTTCACCCGCCGGGACAACCCGCGGCCGGCCCGGGACAAGTGGCAAGCGGCCCGGGCGGTCCTGCAGGCGAGCGCTGACGGGGACGAGGTCGCGCAGGAGATCGTCAGGTCGCAGGCCCGCCGGTTCGCCGGTCATGCTCGAGTCGCGGCGGAGCGGGTCGGCTTCGTGCCGCTGACCGAGCCGGTGACGGTGCTGCTCGGCGGGTCGGTCCTGACGTCGGAGTACGGGGCCCTTCGGCACGCGGTGGCCGCCGAACTGGTCCGTGAGATGCCGGCCGCCGTCGTCGGCGTCGCGCTCGGTTCGCCGGCCGCCGGTACCCTTTTGGACGCGATGGCTGAGGCTGGTCATCGCGTGAGCGAGCCGATTCGCGACCAGATCATGCAGGCCGAGCATCCCGAGGACTTCCTCCTGACGCCCTGACCGAGCACAGTCTTATCCAACGACGACCGGTGCCCGCACTAGGGGACCTAGTCCTCTAGTCCTCTAGGGTTGCGCGCATGCCTTCGATGTCGGAGATCATCGCCGAGCGGACCGAGCTGTCCGACGCCGATCATCTATGGCTCAAGCTGCTGGTCTCGGAGTGGCAGCTTCTCGCCGATCTCTCGTTCTCCGATCTGGTCTTATGGGTCCCCGACCGTGATCCCAACTTGTTCTGGGCGGCGGCGCACATCCGGCCGACCACCGGACCCACTGCGCTGGTGGACGATGTGGTGGGAGATCTCATTGCTTACTCCCCGGAGCACCTGGTGTCGGAGGCCTTCCTCAGCGGCGTGATCACCCGCACCAGCGAAGGCAAGCTGCAGGCCGGCATTCCGGTGGACGTGCACGCCGTCCCGGTGACGGTGGGCGACCGGGTGGTCGCCGTGGTGGAGCAGCACACCAGCCAACTGGGCGTGCGAGCGCCGAGTTCGCTGGAGAAGTCCTACCTCGACACCTCCGCGGAGCTGGCCCAGATGATCTCGGTCGGCGCCTTTCCGACTCCCGGCGACAACGCCGACCAGGCGCTGGGTCCCCGGGTGGGGGACGGGTTCATCCGGTTGAACGCTGATGGAATTGTCGAGTACGCCAGCCCCAACGCGCTCAGTGCGTATCGGCGTCTGGGCCTCATCGGCGATCTGGTCGATGAGCACCTGGCCACTTTGACCGCTGATCTGCTGCCGGTGCTTACCGGTCCGGTGGACGACTCCGTGCAGTCGGTGTTGTCCGGCCGGATCGCCCGCCGGGCCGAGGCCGTATCCGGTGAAGCGCACCTACTGCTGCGGGCCCTGCCGTTGCTCACCGGACACGAGCGGCTGGGGGCGATCGTTCTCTGCCGGGACGTGAGCGATCTGCGTAGCCGCGAGCGTGAGCTCGTCACCAAGGACGCGACGATCCGCGAGATTCACCACCGCGTCAAGAACAACCTGCAGACCGTCGCGGCTCTGCTACGGATGCAGTCCCGGCGGATCGAGTCCACCGAGGCAAAGATCGCCCTGAACGACGCGATGTCGCGAGTGGCCTCCATCGCTATCGTCCACGAGACGTTGTCCCAGGCCTTCGATGAGCTGGTTGACTTCGACAAGGTGGCGGACGGTCTGTTGCAGATGGTGGGTGACGTGGCAGCGGCCGCGGGCGCGGTCTCAGCTATTCGGGTAGGCAGCTTCGGGGTGGTGTCGGCCGACGTGGCCACCAGCTTGTCGATGGTGATCACCGAGCTGTGCCAGAACGCCATCGAGCACGGGTTGGCCGAGTCCATCGGCGAGGTTCGGGTCACTCCGACCCGAGTGGGCGACACCTTGCGGGTGGTGATCAGCGACGACGGGCCGGGGCTTCCCCACGACTTCGACGCCCGCGCGTCGCGCAGCCTCGGACTGTCGATCGTGAACGCCTTGGTGGCCGACCTGGAGGGGACCTTCATCATCGGGAGCAAGCCCGACGGCGTCGGCACTCAGGCTACGGTTGTGGTCTCGGTGGTACCGACCGGTCGGCTGGTGGCCACCGCCCCGCGGCCCGACCAGCGCTGACAGCAAAAGCGCCGGGGCCTTTGGCCCGGCGCTGCGTCTTGCTGGATGAGCGAACTGCTGCTCAGGCGGTACGGATCCTAGCCCGAGCAGCGCGACGCTTGAGCGCGCGACGCTCGTCCTCACTCAAACCGCCCCAGACTCCGTGATCTTGACCGGCTTCCAGCGCCCATTGCAGACAGGCGTCTTTGACGTCGCAACGCCGGCACACTTGCTTGGCTTCTTCAATCTGCAGTAGGGCCGGACCGGTGTTCCCGATCGGGAAGAACAGCTCCGGATCCTCATCCAGACAGGCAGCCTTGTGGCGCCAATCCATGGTGTAACTCTCCTTACTCGGTTCTACGGATCCGCGTACGGGACCCCAAAAACTAGGTGTGACCAATGCCCTCTACACTGAGGCGCTCGGTTCGAGACCAACCTTTTCAACATATTGCGACCAGCACAAGGGTTCTCGGGCGTTGGCTGGCTCACATTTCGGCCGGGTTACGACGATTTTGTCCCCGAACGTGCCAGTCGACCGAGACAACGACATTCACCGCCGCCGTAGAGTGGCTGCGTGGCCGCACCACCCCCAACCACCAGAAACCCCGCCTTGTTCCTGGCTGCGGTGTTGCTGAGCCTGCAAGCGCTCGTTGCGGTGAGCTTCGGTGTCATAGAGGTTGCCCAGATCCGCACCTTTCGGATGGTGGTCGGCGCTGGTGTTGCGGTGTTGATGTTCGGGTACGGAGCACTGCTGGCCGCCGTCGCCCGTGGCGTCATCCTGGTCCGGCGCTGGAGCCGCGGACCGGCGGTGGCGACGCAAATCCTGCACCTGCCCATTGCTTGGAGCTTCCGCGACGGGGCGACCTGGTGGGTCGCCCTCATCCTCGCGGCGATGTCGATGACCGTACTGGTCTGCCTGCTGATTCCTCCCTCGACCGCTCTCTTCGTCGATGACGCCGAGGCATCCCGCTAGTCCCGGTCTTCGCTGACCAGAAAGTGGGGGAGGACTGCAGGTTTGATCGCCTGAAGGACGCAGCCTTCCACCAGTTTCGCCAGAATCAGAGGTCGAGCGACCCTAGCGTGCCGGCCAGTTCGGCGTCATGCTTGGCTTCGGCTTCGGCCTCTTGTTTGACCCGCTTCAGGAAGGACCGGGTGCGTTCTTCCTGTGGGTTGAGCAGTACCGCGTCTGGCGAGCCTTCCTCCACCACCACTCCTTGGTCCATGAACACCACCCGGTCGGCGACGCCGCGGGCGAAGCTCATCTCGTGAGTGACCACGATCATCGTGGTGCCGCCCTCGGCCAACGCCCGCATCACCGCCAACACCTCACCGACCAGCTCGGGATCCAGCGCCGAGGTCGGCTCGTCGAACAGCATCAACTCGGGCTTCATGGCCATCGCCCGGGCGATCGCCACCCGCTGCTGCTGACCACCGGAGAGCTGGGACGGATAAAACGTCGACCGGTCGGTAAGACCCACGAGGTCGAGCAGGTCGAGCGCCTCTTGTCGGGCCTGCGCCTTCGCCACCCGCTTGACCTTGACGGGCGCCTCCATCACGTTCTCCAGCGCGGTCATGTGCGGAAACAGGTTGAATCGCTGAAACACCATCCCGATCCGGGCCCGCTGCCGGGAGATGTCCTTGTCGGTTCGCCGGTGCAGCTTGCCCTTGCGTTCCTCGATGCCGATCAGCTCACCACCGACCGAAATCCGCCCCCCCGTCAGCGTCTCCATCTGGTTGATCAGCCGCAAGAAGGTGGTCTTGCCTGAACCGCTGGGCCCCAACAGGCAGACCACCTCTCCGGCGTCGACGGTCAGGTCGACACCCTTGAGCACCTGGTTGCTGCCGAAGGACTTGATCACATTGACGGCGTCGACCAGATGTTCGCCCCCCGGAGTCGCTGTCATGTCCGAAGCCGCTGTCATTTTGCGCTCCCCGCCGCCAACCCGGTCACGGCCTTGTGTTGGTCCGAGCTGACCGTGGTGCCGAAGCCCTTGCCGAACTTTCGCTCCAGGTACGCCTGCCCGACCATCAACACGCTGGACGCCACCAGGTAGTAGAGCGTGGCCGCGACCAGCACCGGAAACACCTGATACGTCCGATTACCAATAGCCTGCAGCTGGAAGAAGACATCGGTCGTGACCGGGATCGCCACCAGCAGCGAGGTGTCCTTCAGCATGGCCGTCGTCTCGTTCCCGGTCGGTGGCACGATGACACGCATGGCCTGTGGCAGCACGACCCGGCGCATGGCCCGTCCGCGGCTCATACCCAGCGCTTGAGCCGCCTCCAGCTGTCCTTTGTCCACACTGAGGATGCCGGCCCGAGCAATCTCAGCCATATAAGCCGCCTCGGAGGCCGCCAAGCCGATGATCCCGCCGATCAGCCCGCCGAACAACGTGTTGGCGTTGACCGTCAGGAAGCGCCAGTCACCGGTGAGGCCGAGCCACTCGATGATCTTCCAGTCGAACGGCACTCCGTAGGAAAGGCCCTGCTGGAACAGCACGCCGAGACCGCCCATGATCACCAGCAGCACATAGCGGGGGATGGCGCGGAAGAACCAGGTGTAGAGCCAAGAGACTCCGCGCAGCACGGGATTGTCAGAGAGTCGCATCACCGCCAGCAGTATCCCCAGGGCGACGCCGA
>JAABUN010002889.1_pt1 | contig 28577 bp, 26 predicted proteins | sample 5559311 | NCBI WGS metagenome assembly JAABUN01 (sample SAMN10711877, study PRJNA513370) | rock metagenome | isolation source: Antarctica rocks | place: Antarctica: Victoria Land, Siegfried Peak sud | reverse complement strand
ACTGGACCCCATGCGGGTCAGTCTCAAGAAGAAACGCAAGCGGCTCGGATGGAACGATGCCTCCTGAGAGCAACTCCTAGCTCATATTTGCCGACAACTCACATAGTGCGGTTAGTCTGCCCGCTGCCAGCACAAACATCGTGAAGAAGATACCTTGCATCTGCTGGTTTAGGCGGCCACTGTTGAGGTAGGTAATGAAGCCCAGCACCAGCACCATGCCGCCCAGCAGAACGGCCGCGCTCATGAGGTACGTTTTCCAGTGCTCGGCGGTGTGCTTGCGTAGTAGGCGCCCAAAGCGCGTTAGGTTAAAGTACTGGCTCATGTTGCTGCTGGAGTTGGGTGAGGTAAGTGGCCAGAGTTGAATCGGGGCCGGTGAGGGCGTTGAACAGCAGCTCCAAATCGACTTTGCTACCCCCTCCGCCGTGGCTGGGGCGAATGACTTGCCGGCCACGCACCGAGGGCTCGGCGTAGAGCGCTTCAGGCACGGCCGCGCCCACCGGCGCGGTGCCGAAACTGAGCTTTTCGGCAAGGTTATCAATGGTTTCGTTGAGCACGATGCGGCGCTGATGCAGCACCAGCACGGTATCAATCAGGCTATCGAGGTCGCGCACCTGGTGGGTCGAGATGATGACGCAGCGGTCCTCGCTCAGCGCGCCGGCCACCAGCTTGCGAAACTGCGCCTTGCTCGGAATATCGAGGCCGTTAGTGGGCTCATCAAGCACCAGCAGGCCGGTGTTGGTGGCCAGGGCGAAGGCGATGAGCGCCTTTTTCTGCTGGCCGTAGGAGAGCGCCGTGAGCCTGGTGAGCGCCGGCACGTCGAGCTCGCGCAGGTACTCGTGGAAGGTTGCCGCCTCGAAGCGGGGGTAGAAAACGCCCGTGCTGGCCGCCAGCCGCGTGGCCGATACGGGCGGCACCCGCACGTCTTCGGGCAGGAAAAACAGGTCTTCGAGCGTGGCGGGCCGGCGGCGGGCGGCGGCGTGGCCCTCGACTTCGCAGGTGCCGCTGAGCGGGAAGGCCAGCCCCACGATGTTTTTGAGCAGCGTGGACTTGCCCGCGCCGTTCTTGCCCAGCAGGCCGTAGATGTGGCCCCGGCGCAGGTCCAAATTGAGGTTTTCCAGCTGAAGTACCCGGCGCGAGTACCCGAAGTGCAGGTTGCGGATGCGGACCATGAAGCAGGTGTTTTAGTGTATTACTTACCTAGTACACTGCAAATGTACAGGACGCGGCGGCATCCACAACAGCAGCTCGGAAAAATTGCTGGTTTTTCCGGGAAGAAAGGTTTACTACCCCCTCTGCCCGGCCGCGGAACAGGCTGCTTTTTTCCTTGCTGCTGAAGCCTTTTGCCGCGGGTTGACCCATCTGCCAACTGGCCAGCGCGTGTTCATAAAGGCTTCATACGCAAAGAAAAGCGTGATTTTAGTCGGCGCTACCCCTCGAATTATCGTATGAGTTGCCAATTGTTTTTCGTGCCGGCGCCCGCCGGCTTTTGACCCGACTCCTTCTTCCACGCGCTCACTTTGTATGGCTGCTTCCCAATTTTTATTTGCTACCGGCATCGAAAACAGTTACCCGACCATCCAGAACGGCAAGGTGCGCCAGGATGAGATGGAGAAATGCGGCCACTACAAGTTCTGGCAGAAGGACTTTGACCTGGTGCAGGAGCTGGGCATTGAGTACCTGCGCTACGGGCCGCCCATTCACACCACCTGGACGGGGCCGGGCAAGTACAACTGGGACTTTGCCGATGCTACGTTCAACGACCTGCTGCGGCGCAACATCATGCCCATCGTGGACCTGTGCCACTTTGGGGTGCCCGACTGGCTGGGCAATTTTCAGAATCCCGATTTTCCGGCGCTATTCGCGCAGTACGCCGGCGATTTTGCCAGGCGCTTTCCGTGGGTGCAGCTCTACACGCCGGTGAATGAAATGTACATCTGCGCCGAGTTTTCGGCTTTGTATGGCTGGTGGAACGAGCAGTTGGCCAGCGATAAAGCGTTTGTGACGGCGCTGAAGTACCTCGTAAAGGCCAACGTGCTGGCCATGCACGCCATCCTGGCGGTGCGGCCCGACGCGCTGTTCATCCAGAGCGAGTCGTCGGAATACTTTCACGCCTCGAACCCGGACGCCATCAAGCCCGCCGAAATTCTGAACGCCAAGCGCTTTCTGTCTTTGGACCTGAACTACGGCCGGCGCGTGGAGTCGGATATGTACGAGTACCTGATGGACAGCGGAATGACGCGGGAGGAGTACCACTTTTTTCTGGATAATAATCTCAAGCACCAGTGCATCATGGGCAACGATTATTACCGCACCAATGAGCACCGCGTGCGGCCCGACGGCAGCACCGTGGCTTCGGGCGAAATATTTGGCTACCACGTCATTACCACGCAGTACCACGACCGCTACCAGCTACCCGTGATGCACACCGAAACCAACCTCTGGCAGGGCCCTAAGGGCGACGAAGCCGTGAACTGGCTCTGGAAGGAGTGGGCCAACGTGCTGCGCGTGCGCAACGATGGCGTGCCCATCGTGGGCTTTACCTGGTACTCGCTCACCGACCAGGTGGATTGGGACACGGCGCTGCGCGAAAACCACGGCAACGTGAACCCACTGGGTCTTTATGATTTAGACCGTAATATCCGGCCCGTGGGCGAGGCTTACAAGAAGCTCATTGGCCAGTGGAAGCAGGTGCTGCCGACCCAGACCGCCTGCCTGCAAATCCCGCTCGTGATGCCCCAGGACAGCAACGACGACTGGGCCCGGAAAAAGAAAAATGACGCGCGAGCCGCCCAGCGCAAACCTTCCGCCACCACGGCCAACGAACCGCTTCAGGACAACCATTAACCCCCTACCCCATGCGTTTTCAGGATAAAGTAGTCATTATCACCGGCGGCGCCAGCGGCATCGGCCTGGCCACGGCCCAGCGCCTGGCCTCGGAGGGTGCGCGCATCGTGCTGGCCGACATCAACCAGGACAACCTCAACCAGGCCGTGCCCGAGGTGCAGAAGGCCGGCGCGCCCGACGTGCTGCCCAGCATGTGCAACGTGGCCAAGGAAGACGAGGTGGAAGCCACCGTCAAGGCCACGCTCGATAAGTTTGGCCGGCTCGACGCGATTATTAATAACGCGGGCCTGATGCAGTTTAAGGCGCTGGAGCAGCTAACCAGCGACGACTGGCTGCGGGTGCTGAACGTGGACCTGCTGGGCGCGTTTTACTTCATCAAGCAGGCCTTTTTGCACATGAAGCCCGGCGGCACGGTGGTGAACGTATCGAGCATTCACGCCATCGAAACGGAGGCGCTCGTGACGCCCTACGCCGCCGCCAAGGCCGCCGTGCTCTCGCTTACGCGCTCGGCGGCCATCGAGGGTAGCCCCAAGGGCATTCGTATCAACGCCGTGCTACCGGGCGCCATCGACACGCCCATGCTCTGGAATAATCCCAACGTGAAATCGGGCGTCGAAAAAATTAACCCCAGCGACGTGGGCAAGCCCGAAGACGTGGCCGCCGCCATCGCCTACCTGGCCTCCGACGACTCGGTATTCGTGCAGGGCGCCGAGTTGCGCGTGGATGGCGGCCGCCTCGACCACTTATAAGTTTTGTTTTGGCTGTCGGCTGATAGACTTGTTCCTAAATCCTACATCAGGAAAACGGCTGAAATTCGTCCGTCATGCTTCGACAAGCTCAGCATGACGGACGAATTCATTTTTGCTAATTCGGGCTAACAGCCAACAGCTTAGGAGTTATAAATCTGCTTGGTTTCCTCCCGCGTGGGGTCGGCGCCCAGGGCCCAGCGCAGGGCTTCGGCCTTTTGGTCTTTGGTGAAATGCTTGACCTCAGCCGGGGTAAGGGTATCGGTGACGGACGCGGCGGCTTTGAGCAGCGCGCTGCCATTGCTGACGATGGCGGCCCGGTTAAAATCGTTGAAATGCTTGACGTCCTGCTTGATTTCTTCCCAAAGAGCGGGGAGGGTTACGTCATCCAACTCGCCGACCTCGAGGTACACGTTGACTTTGCCGTAGCGCTTCACTTTCTCTTTGAGAGTCGGCTCGACACTGGCGTAATCTTCTTTGGTGAGGTGGCCCGCGATGGTAAGGCTCAGCAGGTTTTGGTTGGGATAATCAACAGCGTTGAACATAGGAATGCGGAAGTGGAAAAGGAAAAAAGACGTTGGCAGGCCGCTGGCCTACCCCCTTCATCATACCCCCCCAATGCCCTTTAAGTTGCGCTTATACTTATACCAGTCAGCGAGTTCACGAATACTTCATCCATCTTTTCTGCGCCATTGCCCGTACCTTGTTGGTAGGCTACTGATTCGCTTCGGGCAGGAAATTGCTTTTTAGCAGGTAGTCCAATGTCCTTCTTCCCTGGCTAGCCTCAACAGTATCGGCTAGCTAAGCTGGCTTAGCCAGGGTTAACCCGGCGCTTTCGCACTCCTTTTCCATGCACTCCATCTTTACATCAGCCACTACGGAAGCCGAGCGGCTGCACGCCCTCGACAGCTACTTTATAGTGGCAGCGCTGGCGGTGGTGCTGCTCGTGGCGGGGCTGGCCATGTACTTTTCGCTGAAGTACCGGCATCGCCCCGGCGACCAGGACCCCGAGCAAACCTCCAGCAGCATCAAGACCGAGCTGGTAATGATGGGCGGCCCTACGCTGCTGATTCTGGCGTTTTTCTTCCTCACTATCAGCACCACGCGGGCGGTGCTACCCCCCACTGGCGCGGCTACGCCGGCCGTGCGCGTTACGGGCCATCAGTGGTGGTGGCAGGCCTCCTACCCCGGCACCAACGTGCAGACGGCCAACGAAATCCACCTCCCCGTGGGCAAAGCCCTGCTCATCGAAGGCACCTCGGCCGACGTTATCCACGACTGGTGGCTGCCAGCTTTCGGCGAGAAGATGGACGTGATTCCGGGGCTGCGAAACCACGTGTGGGTAACTATCAAGAAACCTGGTATTTACGAGGGCGCGTGCAGTGAATTTTGCGGGCAGCAGCACGCCTGGATGCGCATTCGGGTGGTGGCCCACACCCCGGCCGACTACGCCCGCTGGCTGCAAACCGCCGCCCGGCCCGCCGCCGCGCCCGAGGGCGCGCTGGCCCAGGCCGGCAGCGCGCTGTTCGCGCACTACGCGTGCAGCAGCTGCCACCAGATTCGGGGCACGGCGGCCCACGGGCAGCAGGGACCCGACCTCACGCACTTTGGCAGCCGCCAGACCATGCTGGCCGGCTTGCTGCCCAACAACGAGCGCAACCTTACGCGTTGGCTCAACGACCCGCAGGCCGTGAAGCCGGGCGCGCATATGCCGCGGTTCCTGTTCGCGCCCGACAGCATTCGGGCATTAACCGTCTATCTCTCTCACTTAAAATAAGTTATGGCCGCTTCTATCGTACTCGTGCCGGAACCCGAGCAGGCGCTGCCCGACCTGGATATCAACACCAGCCAGGGGCTGCTGCAATGGATTTCGACGGTTGACCACAAGCAGATTGGCATTATGTACCTGTGGATGTCGATGCTGTTTATGCTGATTGGCGGGTTCGAAATACTGCTGGTGCGGGTGCAGCTGACGGTGCCCAGGAACACGTTTCTGAGTCCCGAAATCTATAATCAGCTCTTCACCATGCACGGCACCACGATGATATTCTTCGTGGCGATGCCGGCCATTTTTGGCTTTGCGACCTACTTCGTGCCCCTCATGATTGGGGCCAACGAGATGGCCTACCCCCGCCTGAACGCGCTAAGCCTGTGGCTCACGTTTTTTGGCGGCAGCCTGCTGTATTTCAGCTTTCTGGCCGGCGGCGCGCCCGATGCGGGCTGGTTCAACTACGCGCCACTTAATCAGTACAACTACTCCTTCAACCCCGGCATCGACTACTACTGCGCGGGGCTGCTGCTGGCGGGCATTGGCACGGTGACGGCGGCTATCAACTTCGTAGTCACCATTTTGCGCTACCGGGTGCCGGGCATGAGCCTGCGCATCATGCCGGTATTTGTCTGGATGATGCTCATCACGGCGTTTCTGGTGCTGGCGGCCTTCCCGTCTTTGAACGCGGCGCTGGCCATGCTGCTGCTGGACCGGCAGCTGCACGCGCACTTTTTCGACGTGCGCACCGGCGGCTCGGCGGTGCTGTGGCAGCACTTGTTCTGGCTGTTTGGGCACCCCGAGGTGTACATTCTTATTCTGCCCTCGTTCGGGATTTTGTCGGAAGTGTTCGCGGTGTATTCGCGCAAGCCGGTGTTTGGCTACGCGTTTATCGTGGGCTCGGGCATCGCCATCGCGCTGCTGGCGTTTGGGGTGTGGGTGCATCACATGTTCGCGGTGGGCCTGGGCAACACGGTAAACGGGTTTTTCGCGGCCAGCAGTATGCTCATCGGCATCCCGACGGGCGTCAAAATCTTCAACTGGCTGGCCACGATGCACGGCGGCTCCATCCGGTTTTCGGTGGCCATGCAGTTTGCCATTGCCTTTCTGGTCGAGTTTACGATTGGCGGCCTCAGCGGTATCGCGTTCGCCATCGTGCCCATCGACTTGCAGCTCACGGATACCTACTTCGTGGTGGCGCACATCCACTACGTGTTCATTGGCGGCACCTTGTTTGGGCTGCTGGCGGGGTTGTTTTACTGGTTTCCGAAGATGAGCGGCCGGCTGCTCGACGAGCGGCTGAGCAAGTGGTTTTTCTGGCTGTTCGTTATTGGGTTCAACGCCACTTTTCTGGTGCAGCACCTACTGGGCACGCTCGGGATGCCGCGCCGCGTGTACACCTACCCCGACCTGCCCGGCTGGAAAGTGCTAAACATGATTTCGACCGCCGGCGGCTTTTTGATGGGCGTGGCTACGCTATTGCTCGTCTACCTGCTGGTGAAAGCCATTCGCGGCGGCCACGTGGCCCCGCGCGACCCCTGGGACGCCTATACCCTGGAGTGGACCACCACCTCGCCCCCTACCCTCCAAAATTTTGAGCGCGTGATACCCGTGCGCAGCATTCGCCCCTTCCGCGATTTCAAGCGCCCCGATGATGCTGACCACCAAAAGGTTGGCAAGAAGAAGGGCGTAAAGGGCAAGTAGTATTTATGGTTGATTAAAACCTTAAATTGAAGCTGGTTAGGAAGTAGAAAAAGTTACTAGAACGTCATTCCGAGCTTGCCGAGGAATCTCGCTCGCGGTCGTTCGGGCCTCGTTCAACGATGCGAGCAAGATTCCTCGGCAAGCTCGGAATGACGTTCTGACGACTTCCTAACCCGCTTCGTTAAGAATATCAGGTTGCTCAAAATTTTTAGCTTGATTACCCCTTTGCTATGGATAACAAACTGATGATGAAGCTGGTCGTCGCCACGGAAACGATATTTTTTCTGGCGCTGCTCATGGCTTTCGTCTATTTTTCACTGGCGCCGGGCTTTCGGCAGCAGCAGCTGGCGGCGCTCAATATTCGTACTACCGGCGCGTTTACGCTGCTGCTGTTTGCCAGCAGCTTCACGTATTGGCGGGCCGAGGCCAGCTTTCGGCGCGCCGCGCCGGGGGCGCTGAAGTTCTGGCTGCTGGCGACTATCGGGCTGGGCGCGGTTTTTCTGTTTGGGCAGGCGCGGGAGTTTCACGACCTGTTTGGGCGGCATATCGACCTGGCCAGCAATACGTTTGGTACCAGCTTCTTCACCCTCACCGGCTTTCATGGGCTGCACGTGCTGGTGGGCCTGCTGGTGCTGAGCATCCTGACGGGGCTAACGTTCGCGGGCGACTATGACCGACCGACCTCGTCCATTTTCAGCACGGTAGGGATTTACTGGCACTTCGTGGATATCGTGTGGGCGGTGGTTTTTACGGTGGTGTACGTGCTACCTCACTTCACGCGCTTTTAGCTTATGAATGCTTCAGAGAATTCATCGGTTTGGCTGCACTGGTCGCTTAATCCGGGCCTGCTGCTGCTGGCGGCCGGGCTGGCGGCGGCCTACTACTGGCTGGCGGGCGGGTGCTGGCAGCCGCGCGGCGGGCTGTACGTCAGCGCGTTGGCACTATTTATAGTAATTGAATCGTCGCCGCTGCACTACCTCGGTATGCAGGCGCTGTTTAGCGCGCACATGGTGGTGCACGTAGTGGTGCTGCTGCTGTGCGGGCCGCTGCTGGTACTGGGCCTACCCCCCCGGCCCGCGCCGAAGCCGGCGCGGCTGCTCACCGCTTTTTCGCGCTGGCTGAGCCAACATAACTGGCTGGCCTGGGGCGCGGGCGTGGGCCTGATGTGGCTGCTGCACGTGCCGGCCGTATTCGAAGCCTCCTTCCGGGGCATGGCTAATCCCCTGAGCCCGTGGCCACTGCTGCACGCGGGCGGAATGCTGGCGGCGGGCGCGTTGTTTAGCTGGCCGCTGTTTGGGCCGAGGCCCGAGTACCACCTGCACCCGCTGACGGGCGTCATCTACTTGTTCACGGCCTGCGTGGGCTGCTCGCTGCTGGGCCTGCTCATCACCTTCGCCCCGGCCGATATGTACCAGCACTACGCCCGCGCCGCCTGGTGCGGCACCGCCAGCCTGGCCCCCGACTACGCCGCCAATGCCTGGGGCCTCACGCCGGCCGATGACCAGCAGGCGGCCGGCCTCATCATGTGGGTGCCGTGCTGCCTGCTCTACTTAAGTGGCTGCGTGTTTTTGCTGGCGCGGTATTTTTCCGCGCCGGAAACGGAGTTGTATATAACGACCAAGCCAGCGCAGCCGGGTCACCTCACTAGACCCCTATGGGGCATAGTCCCCTCTCCAAAAGAGAGGGGGGACTAACTTCTAATTCTAGTTTCTAGCGCTAAGACTAAAAACTAGTTCCCCCGCTCTTCTGGAGAGGGGGCTAGGAGCTGAGGTGCCCCATCAGCACACTATTTCAACTATCCTATGCCCATTATCGACCCACGGGCCAAGCCCCAGCCGGAAGACTGGCCCAAGGCTCGCCCCGAAAAGCTACCCAAACCCACCTATTGGCCGTTTTTTCTGGCGATGGGGCTGGTTTTTATGTTTTGGGGTATGCTCACTACCTGGGTAATTCTGGTGGCGGGCCTGCTCATTTTTGCCGTGGCCCTCACGGGCTGGATTAGCATTTTACGCCATGAATAACGAGGCAAACGCGGCCGCTCCCGACGCGGTCCCTACCCCCCCCAACGCGGCCGAAGCCCACGTACCCGACGAGCCGCGCCGCGATTTTCTCATCAAGCTGAGCCTGGGGCTGGGTGGGGTGGCGGCCCTGGCCGTGGGCGTGCCAGTGGTGAGCGCCGTGCTGGCCCCGCTGCTGCAACAGGACCCGCAAACCTGGCGCAAGGTGGGCACGCTGACTGATTTTCCGGTGGGCTCGACGCACCTGGTCAAGTTTGAGAATGCTGCCCCGGTGGCCTGGTCGGGCGTGTCGAGCGAGTCGGCGGCGTGGCTGCGGCGCGATTCTGAAACGACGTTCACGGCCTTCTCGGTCAACTGCTCGCACCTGGGCTGCCCGGTGCGCTGGGAGCAGGGCGCCGGCCTGTTTATGTGCCCCTGCCACGGCGGCATCTATTACAAGGATGGCTCAGTGGCCGCCGGCCCGCCGCCGCAGGGCCTCACGCAGTATAAAATCCGCGTCAACGGCCCCCACGACGTGGAGCTGCTGACGGCCCCGATTCCCATCACTAATATCACGTCATCCTGAGCCCTGCCGCCCGATGAAGATTTTACGCCGTACCTGGGCCTGGCTCGACGACCGCCTGGGCATTTCGGATACCATTATGCCGCTGGCCCGCCACCCCGTGCCGCCGGGCGCCAAGTGGAGTTACGTATTTGGCAGCGCCACGTTGTTTTGCCTCATCCTGCAGGTGGTGACGGGGGTAGCCCTCACGCTGCTCTACCAGCCCACCTCGTCGGAGGCGTATAAGTCGCTGCAATTCATTAGCCACCAGGCAGTTTTTGGACGCTCGCTGCGGGCTATTCACTACTTCGGCGCGTCGGGCATGGTGCTGATGGTGGGCATCCACATGCTGCGGGTCTACATCACGGCCTCGTATAAGTTTCCGCGCGAGATGAGTTGGATAAGCGGGGTTTTCCTGCTTTTTCTGACCCTGGCAATGGGCTTTACCGGCCAGCTGCTACGCTGGGATTCCAACGGCGTGTGGTCGGCGGTGGTGGCGGCTGAGCAGGTGGGGCGCATCCCGGTTATCGGCACCTACGTGGCGCGGCTGCTGCTGGGCGGCGACACCATCGGCGGGCAGTCGCTGAGCCGGTTTTATTCGTACCACACGCTGCTGTTTCCGGCGCTGCTGTTTGGGCTGGTGGGCTTTCACCTGTACCTGGTGCTGCGCAACGGCGTGTCGGAGCCGCCCGTGCCCGGCCGCCTCGTGGACCCCAAAACCTACCGCCAGCAGTACCAGGCCATGCTGAATAAAGTGGGCGTGCCGTTCTGGCCCTACGCGGCCTGGCGCGACACGCTCTTTGGCGCGGCCACCATCATTGCTATTCTCGGCCTGGCCCTCATCTACGGCCCACCCGAGCTGACGCAGCCGCCCTCGCCGGCCACCATCTACACCAACCCCGCGCCCGACTGGTATTTGCTGCCCGTGTTCGCGCTGTTTGCCCTGATGCCGGCCAAAATCGAGTCGGTGGTCATTTTTGTGGGGCCGGTGCTCACGGTGCTGGTGCTGCTGGCGCTGCCCTTCATGGCCAATACCGGCGAGCGCAGCCCCCTGCGGCGGCCCTGGGCGGTGTTTGGCTCGGTGTGCGTGGTGGTATTTATGGTGGCGCTGCTGCGGCTGGGCCTGCAAGCGCCGTGGTCGCCCAAGTTTGACGCTAAGCCCCTGACCTCTACCCTCGTCCACTCGGCCGACCCGCTGGTGATAAAGGGGGCGGGCCTTTTCGCCAGCAAAGGCTGCCTCTATTGCCATCTCGTGGAGGGCCACGGCGGCCACCGCGGCCCTGAGCTCACGGAAGTAGGCCGCCGCCTCACGCCCGGCGAGCTGCGCATCCGCATCGTCAACGGCGGCGGCAATATGCCCGCCTACGGCGGCGTGATTTCCGAGAAGGAACTGGCGGCCGTTATCGCGTTTCTGGAGACACGGAAGTAAACAAGCTTTCTATTCGCCGGCTTGTTTAAGCACTGCTTGAATCAATTGCTCACTCAGCCGAAAATTTGTGGCGCTAATAGCTGTTAGCAGAGGCTTCACGGCCGGTAAGTATCCTTTATTTTTTGCTTGAATGAGGATGCCTAAAGTACCCGTGACAGACAATTGCAGCTGCTGGGCCACTTTGCGCCCCCGCAACTCATCTATAATGAGCAGGCAATCGGGTTGCTCCAGGGCCAGCGCAATGGCACTGGCCTCGCCCCGGTCAAGCGTCAGGGTTAGAATCTGTTGTTGACGCATGTTCTGCACTGCTTGAACGGTTATCCATTCCAGTAGAGGCAGGCCATATTCCTCAGCCACAATAGCCGTTACGGTGATGCGGCCGAAAAGCTGACGCAATAGCTGCATCGCCTCCAGCTTCTCCGGCAGAATCAGGCAACTGGCATCAGCAATGATAACGGGCGGCATTCTGCACGTCGTTTACAAGTTCCTCTTCCGTCAGGGTGAAGATGGGCACGCCATAATCACCTAATAGCTCCATAAACGTGCGCTTACTGTAGCCAGCCAGCTCAGCGGCCTGCCCTAACGACAGCTTGCCTTGCTCATACAGCCGCGTAGCCAGCAGCATCGCCGCCTCTTTGGGGCTCAGCACCAGCGAATCAGGCACTTGCAGGATTAGGGTTTGCATAAAGAAGTTGGGGTGATGGTTTCTCTAATTTACGCTAAATACGTGGTTGTTCGGAATAATTATGAACTCGCGGCAACCGAGCAAGACGGGCAGTGGGCCTTCGTAATCGGCGCATGATTCGCCGCCGTAATACTCTCCGAAACTATTTTTCGCGTTTATAATGGGTCCGTTGCCAAGCCAGCCACTTATAGCTGAATAAACATCGGTCCCGGCCCCGCCTTTGGCACTTTATACGTCTTCAAAAAGGCTTTCACCGCGGCCGGGTCGTGCTCGAAGGCCAGCACCTCAGCGGCTAGCTGCTTGATTTTCTGTTCCAGCTGAGCCTTTTGCAGCTGGTAGTCGTAGTCCATCGCGGCGGGGGTAGGCGTGTAGTAATACGGCTTGCCGGTGAAGCCCGACAGCTCGTCCTGCTCCTGAAACATGGCCTCGTCCAGCTCGCGGGCCTGCTCTTTGAGCAGCTTGTTGTAGTAGCGCAGCTGGTCTTCGGCCAGGTTTTCGAGGTGGCTCTGGTCGATGCGCTGTAGCTCCAGCTGCAGGCGCAGCAGGGTTAGCAGCTCGCCGGCCTCGTAGGCGGTCGTCACGCGCTTCATCAGCTCCGTTTTGCGGATTTTTTCGGCTTCGTCGGGTTCCAGGTCGGGGTGCAGCACTTTTACCAGGTCGCGGTAGAGGGTGCGCACGGCCTGGGTAATATTCTGCTTCTCGGCCAGCTTTTTCTCTTCGGCCGCCTGTTGCCTGGGCGTTTTCTTGCGCTGGGCGCGGCGCTCGGCCTGTTCGGCTTCTTCCTGCTCGTAGGCTTCCTGCTCAGTGGCCATCTTTTGGTGCAGGTAGGCCTGAAACTTCTCGGGGGTGCTCACGTCGGCATCGGCATCAAACTCGATACCGAATTGCTGGCTGAACAGCTGCTTCATCATCTCGGCCGTTTCGGCATCGGCGGCGGCCGCTTCCGCGGCCGTTTCGGGCTCCTCGTACTTGTCGAGAATGGCCTGAATCTCGGGGTGGCCCTTCTGGGGCAGGTCGTAGCAGCCATCGAGCAGCATCGACACGATTTTGGCCCGCTCGCCCTTGGTCAGTTTGTACGTGTCGTGGGCATGGTCGAGCACGCGCACCAGGTCGGCGCGCACGTCGTTGTGCCGGGCTTGCAGGGGCCGGTACTCGGTTTGGACCCGCTGGCGCAGCCGGGTAGCCGCCTCCCGAAATTCGTGGACCTCTTTTTCCCGCTTGGCAATGCGCTTGGTGAGGCGGTTAAACTCCTTCTGGGCCTTGGAAAGCGCCGAGTTATCGGTGCCGGCCGCGGCAATGTGCACTACCTGCGCCTGGGGAACAACTGTTTTTTTAGCCATGAGAATGCGTGGTACGAGATGCCGCAAAGTAACGCCGTTTCGGCGTTTTGGTTATCGGGCGGGCGGCGGGCCACTACTTATCGACTCGCGCTAGCCGGGCGAGGGCGGCCGTGGCTTTGCCCGCGCCGTGGTAGTCGGCGAGGATAGCGGGTTTCCAAAAGAAGCAAAAAACCGCCTAAGCAGCGGCTTTCTGGGTGAACGTCGGAATGCGCTCGAAGTCGGCCGCGTGGGCACGCTGCTCTTCTTCCAGGTCGTAGTCGTTTTGCAGCCCCAGCCAGAACTTGGGGGAGTTGCCGAAGTAGCGGCCGAGGCGCAGGGCCGTGTCGGCCGTGATGCGGCGCTTGCGCTTCAGTATCTCCGAGAGGCGGGTTTGGGGAATACTAAGGGCTTGGGCGAGGCGGTAGGCAGTGAGGTTGAGTTCGGTTAGGAACTCCTCCTGGAGCACTTCGCCGGGATGAATATTGGGCATTGTTATTCTTCCCATTGATATTCGCCATCATTTTTAAAATCTGCCTCCGTGCCTGCACGAAGATAGTCAAGCCAGTATGGAATTCTTTCTTTTAAGAAAATCCGCCTTTCCTCCTCTAAATAATCCGTATTATCAACAGCTTGGACTAAGTTTTTGACTTTTAAAAGTTCACTCTTCATCGGGCCAATAGAGAAAGTAGGACACAGGGCTCTTGCATTGTATTCACCATCTTTGACGTTGCAACAAACACAACCGTCTCCTATTTGAGGCTTTATCCTATCATAACTCATTACGGTTTGCTCACTATTAATCAATACAGCACGTTTCTGTGTCAGAAGTTTATTACTTTTATACTCTTCACGTCTGCCATAAATCAATACAAAATGTGGCCTAAAATTTAATTCTCTCAACTCTTCAGGAATTGAGAAATCTCGATAAAAAGTCATAACGTTTTCAGGGCGAGAAAGTATCATTTGCCACTCTTCAAGTTGATGCCTCGCTTGCAAAAACGAGCTGCTTGGCTTCCCATCCTTATTAAAATATTTTTTGCTGGGAGCTTCGATTTCGATAATGACAGGTGTGAAATATACGCTATCTGAAGCTAACCACATAAAATCAGGAAATCTACTAATCAAACCCGAAATCTTAGGCTGTGCGATTAGGACATCTAAGTATGGACTATGACCAGAAGGTCCTAAGAAATCAAATTCATCTCTAGCCCCTGGCATGAATCCTGGATTACATTCAAAAAACCTTTGGAATTTAGTTTCCTCGCTAGCGTCTGTTTTAAGTAGTTGCTCAAAATCCGCCATCGCTCTCCTCGCGTATTCTTTATAGCCGATTATGGCTGGAGCTTCTTTCGCAAATTCGTAAGTCATGGTAGAAGAAAGAGTATTTTGAAGAAGAATTTATGCAACCTGAAAAGAGATTGCAATGAGTTTCTCACACTTGAATAACCCCCACATTATACGCCCGCTCAATCGGCGCATGGTTCGCGGCCGCAATTCCTTCCGAAATCACTTTGCGGGTTTCCAGCGGGTCAATGACGGCATCGACCCAGAGGCGGGCCGCCGCGTAGTAGGGCGATAACTGCTCCTCGTAGCGGGCTTTGATGCGGTCGAGCAATTCCTTTTCGGCTTCGGGGGTAATGACTTCGCCTTTCGCTTTTAAAGAAGCCACCTGGATTTGCAGCAGCGTATTGGCGGCGGCCGCGCCGCTCATTACGGCGAGCTGGGCGCTGGGCCAGGCCACGATGAGGCGCGGGTCGTAGGCCTTGCCGCACATGGCGTAGTTGCCCGCGCCGTAGCTGTTGCCGATTATCACGGTGAACTTGGGTACCACGCTGTTGGCCATCGCGTTCACCATCTTCGCGCCGTCCTTGATGATGCCGCCCTGCTCGCTGGCCGAGCCCACCATGAAGCCCGATACGTCGTGCAGAAACACCAGCGGAATGCGCTTCTGGTTGCAGTTCATGATGAAGCGGGCCGCCTTGTCGGCCGAGTCGGAGTAGATGACGCCGCCCATCTGCATCCCGGTTTTCTTACTTTTTACGATTTTGCGCTGGTTGGCCACGATGCCCACCGCCCAGCCGTCGATGCGGGCCAGCCCGCAGATGAGCGTCTGGCCGTAGAGGTCCTTGTAGGGCTCAAACTCGGAGTTATCGACCAGGCGGCTAATGATTTCCATCATGTCGTAGGGCTTGGCGCGGTCGGCGGGCAGCTGGCCGTAGAGCTCGGCTTCGGGCAGCGCGGGGGGGGTAGGCGGCCGGCGGCTGAAACCGGCGGTGGGTTGCGCGCCCAGCTTGTCGAAGATGTTGCGGATGTGGTCGAGCGCCTCCTCATCGGTGTCGAACTTATAATCCGTCACGCCCGATACCTCCGAGTGCATGGCCGCGCCGCCGAGTGCCTCGTTATCAATGGTTTCGCCGATGGCGGATTTCACCAAATACGAGCCAGCCAGGAACACCGAGCCGGTGCCACTCACAATCATGGCCTCGTCGCTCATGATGGGCAGGTAAGCGCCGCCCGCCACGCAGGGGCCCATAATGGCCGAAATCTGCACGATACCCATACTTGACATCACCGCGTTGTTGCGAAAAATGCGGCCGAAGTGCTCCTTGTCGGGGAAAATCTCGTCCTGCATGGGCAGGTACACGCCCGCCGAATCGACGAGGTAAATAATCGGCAGCTTATTCTCAATGCTGATTTCCTGGGCCCGCAGGTTCTTTTTGGCCGTGATGGGAAACCACGCGCCGGCCTTCACGGTGGCGTCGTTGGCCACTACCACGCACTGGCGGCCCTGCACGTAGCCCATCACCACGACCACGCCGCCGCCGGGGCAGCCGCCTTCCTCCTGGTACATGCCCTCGCCGGCAAAGGCGCCGATTTCAACCTGGGCCGCGCCCTTATCCAGCAGGTAGGCAACGCGCTCGCGGGCGGTGAGCTTGCCCTTGGCTTTGTGGGCGGCGATGCGCTTCTCGCCGCCGCCGAGGGCCACGCGGGCCAGCTTCTGGCGCAGCTGGTAAGTGAGTTGCCTGAGGTGGTCTTCGTTGCGATTAAACTCGATATTCATAACCAGTGGGCTGGGTGGGGGAACAAAAAACCCGCCCCTGGCGGGGCGGGTTTCAAAGATACTAGGTGGGCCAACTGACCACTTAGTTGGTGACGGCGGGGGTAGGCGTTACCTTTTTGGTTTCGGTAGTTACCGAGCCATCGGGGTTCTTGGTGGTTTCCTTCTTGGTTTTGTCTTTGCCGCCGCCAAATACCGAGAAATGCACGTAGCGCTTGGGGTTGGCTTGCAGGTCCGAAATCAGCGCGTTGGAGCTGGCGGCGGTAGCGGTGAGGTTGCGGTAGAGCGTCGAGTCATTGATAAGCTTACCCAGCGAGCCCGTTTTGTCGTTCAGCGCCGCGCTCACGCCTTTCAGCGAAGTCTGTGCTTCTACCAGCGTCGAGTTGAGGTTGCGCAGGGCCGGGCCCACGGGCGCGCTCTTGAGCGAGTCGGAGAGCTGCCCGAAGTTGCTGGCGATGCGGTCAAGCTTGGCGGTGGTTTTGTTGAGCGCCACGCTCATCTGAGCAAAGTTGCGGGTAATCTGGTTGATGTTGGCCTGGTTGCTGGTGATAAGCCGCTGTAAAGCTACCGTGCTTTCGCGCGCGCCGGTCAGCGTCCCCCGAATGTTGGTTTCGGCATCCTGGTTGATAATGCCGTTGACATGGCGCAGGGTCGAGTCGAGGCTGGTGAGTACGGGTAGGGCGCGGGCCTGTAAGGCTGCCGCGAGGCCGGCAATGCCCGCCGAAGAAGTAGTTTGCAGCTCCTCGCCGCCGGTGAACTTCTTGCTGTCGTGGCCCAGCGAGAGGGTGATGGTTTTGGAGCCCAGCAGCGAACCACCCAATGACGCCACGGTCGAGTCGCCGACCTGCAAACCTTTATCCATCTCCATCGCGGCGCGCACGGTGTTGCCCTTATCGGGTTGCAGCGACAGGTTTTTGACCTGTCCTACTTTGATACCGTTGAGGATAACCGGGGCTCCTACGTTAAGCCCATCCACGTTCGGGTACACGGCGTAGTACGTCCGGTCGCTGGACAGCAAGTTGCTGCCCCGCAGGAAGTTAAACCCGATAGCCAGGGCGATAAGTGCCACTACGGCCAACAGGCCGACTTTTATTTCTTTAGACACAGGAAGGTAGATTTAAGCTGAGGTAAGCCACTTACGGGAGGGGTAGGCGGCCCGGATGGTTGCAGCGGGCGCGCGGAATATTGCTCTTAACGGCAAACTACGCCCGTATGTTGGGAGAATGAGTAAGCGCGGCCGTAGCTTACCCGGCCGGGATGCCTTCGAGGTCGTGCTTATACTCCCGAAAGGCGCGGTAGATGCCATTGGCAATAGCGTGCTGGCCAGTGCTGTTATTCAGGTAGTTTTCTTCGGATGGGTCGGTCAGAAAGCCCGCTTCTACCAGCACCGAAGGCATGGTAGATTTCCAGAGCACCAGAAAGCCGGCCTGCTTCACGCCGCGCGAGCGGCGGCCCACGCTGGTGCGAAACTGCCGGTCGATGCGCTGGGCCAGGCGCAGCGAGTTGGTGATGTAAGCGCTCTGGAAAAGCGAAAAGAGGATGTGCGACTGCGGCGAGCGCGGGTCGAAGCCGTCGTAGCGCTGCTGGTAGTTTTTCTCCTGCAGAATAACCGAGTTTTCGCGCTGGGCCACGCCCAGGTTGGCGTTGGTTTTGTGCAGGCCCATCGTCCAGACCTCGGTGCCGCGCGAGCCGCGGGGGCCGGCGTTGCAGTGCACCGAGATGAAGAGGTCGGCGTGGTTGCGGTTGGCGATGGCGGCGCGCTCGTCGAGCGCGATAAACACGTTGGTTTTGCGGGTGTAGATGACCCGCACGCCCGGCATGTTCGCCTCAATCTGGTGGCCCAGGTCTTTGATAATGCTCAGGGCCACGTCGGCCTCGTGGGCGTCGGCGCCGTTGCAGCCAATGTCTTTGCCGCCGTGGCCGGCATCGAGCACCACGGTGCGCAGGCGGTAGCGGTTGCGGTCGTAGCCGGGCAGGCTATCGGGATTTCCTTCCTGGCTGAGCGCGGTATCCGGCCGCACCGTTTGGGGTAGCTGGCGTTGGGCGAACGCCGGCTGCTCAGCGGGTAAGCTGGCGGCGAGCTGCTGGCAGCTCAGCGCGAGCAGGAAGGGTGCAATAATCCGCACGTTGGTCGTTGGGAAAAAACCAGGCCCCTGGCAACCCTTGGGAGGGTAGGCGGCCTCTTATCTTTGTAGGAAGCCTCAAAAGTAATTCACTCGGTGGCTTTAGCTAACTTGCTCCTCTTCAACACGCTGTTTTCGGGTCTTTTTTGCCGCGGCCGCTCGGGCCTGGTGGCCGGGCTGGTGCTGTGGCTGCTGGCCGGCCTGGCGCCGGCTCTGGCCCAGACGACTACCCCCACCAGCTCGCCGGGCATCGACCCGGGCAATACCCGGCGGCCCGGCTCGGTGCCGACCCAGCCGCTGCGCAACCTCAACTACGACCGCAACGCGCCCCAGAGCCCGCCGCCGCCCGGCGTGGCCAACCCCGGCCAGCCGTCGATGCCGGGCGTGTCGCGCCGGCCCGCGCCGGCCATCACGCCCGACAGCACCGGCCTGCTCGCCGATACCAGCCGCCGCGGGCGCGACTCGCTGAACCTGGTGCTGCTGCGCCGCCGCAGCCAGGTCGAAACCACCGTGAAGTACGTCGCCAAAGACTCGATTCAGTTTGACGTGACGGAGAAGGTTGCCAAGCTCTACAACAAGGCAGCGGTGGACTACGGCCCGATGAGCCTCAAGGCGGCGCTCATTACCGTGAACTACGGCAACAGCACGGTGCAGGCCGTGGGCCGCCGCGATACGGTGAAGCACCGGATGGCCGACCAGCCACTGTTTAAGGACGCGCAGGGCACGTACTCGGCGGGCCGGATTAACTATAACTTCAAAACCAGGAAGGGCAAAATCGCGGAGGTGGTGACCCAGCAGGGCGAGGGCTACATTCACGCTGAGGTGGTGAAGAAGCTGCCCGACAATGATTTCTACGGCCTGAACGGCCGCTACACGACGTGTAATTTGGAGCACCCGCACTTCTACATTCAGGCGGGGCGCATGAAGGTGATACCGGGCCAGAAGGTGATTACCGGGCCGTTTCACATGGTCATTGCCGACGTGCCGCTGCCCATCGGGCTGCCGTTTGGCTACTTCCCTACCCCCCACAACGGGCGCGGGTCGGGCTTCATCATCCCCACGTTTGGGCAGGGCGCGCAGCGGGGCTACTCGCTCACGAATGGCGGCTACTACTGGGCGCCCAACGACTACATCGGGCTGCGCGTGACGGGCGACATCTACGCCGGCAACGCCGACCGCTTTGGTGGCTGGGGCTTATCGACGGAGCTGACCTACCGCAAGCGCTACAAGTACCAGGGCAGCTTCCGGTTTACGTATGCCAACCAGCCGGTGGCGCCCATCCTTACCACTACCACCATTGCCAACAGCGAATATTTGTACGCCAACTCCAAAAACACCTTTTGGGTGAGCTGGAGCCACTCGCCTACCCCCCTGCCGGGCGGCGGCGTGTTCTCGGCCAGCGTGCAGGCGGGTAGCAGCTCGTATAACAAGGTGAACACGCTGAACGCCCGCCAGTTGCTCTCGGCCGCGTTCAGCTCGACGGTCAGCTACAGCAAAACCTCGCGGCGGCTGCCCATCAACTACTCCATTCAGCTGTCGCAGAGCCAGAACGTGCAGACGGGCGTGATGGATTTCACGCTGCCTTCGGTGAACGTGGGCCTGGCGCGGCAGTATCCGTACCAGCTGTTTACGAAGCAAGCGACGGGCGCCTGGTACGAGCAGTTCGCGGTGAGCTACAACCTGGTGGCCCAGAACCGCATCAGCAGCCTGGTGCCGGCCCGCTCACTCAGCGGCAATATTCCGCTGCTGGGCGGCAGCAGCACGGCCTACAACATTCCGGTCAATTTCAAGAACATCGACCAGCTGCTGCGTAATGCCCAGAACGGGATGCAGCACCAGTTTCAGATTACGCTGCCCTCGGCGGCGGTGCTGAGCCGCCACGTGCAGATTACGCCCTCGGTGAACTACGGCGAAACCTGGTACTCGCAGCGGCTGGGCTACTCCTTCGTGCCGGCCCCGGTGAACGCCGTGCGGGTGGATACGACGTTTGGCTTCAGCCGGGCCTATTCGTACTCGGCCAACCTGTCGGCCACCACCAATTTCTACGGTCAGCTCAATTTCAAGGGCGACCACTACGTGAAGGCCATTCGCCACAAGGTGACGCCCAGCCTGAGCTACGCCTACTCGCCCGACCTGGCCAGCAGGTCGCAGTACGCGGCCTTTACCAACGGGCAGCAGGAATTCAACAGCTTGCAGAGCGCCTACTCGACGCAGTTTCTCGACCCGCGCCAGTTTACGCGCTACCAGGGGGCGTACAATAACACGGCCTCGTCGCGCGTGAGCCAGGTGTCGCTGAGCATTCAGAACAGCATTGAAATGAAGGTGCGCAACAGCCGCGACACCACTGGCACCGACCCTTACCGGAAGGTGAGCCTGGCCGACGGCATCGACCTGAGCCTGAACTACAACTTCGCGGCCGACACGCTTAAGCTCTCTAACCTGAACCTGGGCTACCGCGTGCAGATTGCCAAAAAGCTGAACGTGGTGGTGAGCAGCTCGTTCTCGTTTTATCAGCGCGACTCGACCGGGCGCATCCTCAACCGCTACCTGTTTGAGCAGCAGCAGAGCCTGCGCAGCCTACGCCTGGCCCGCGTTCTCAACGCCAACCTGAGCCTGGGCTACCAGTTTAACCCCGCCGCGCGGCCCAAGAGCGCGGCCAATATTCCGCGGGCCGTGGCCCCCAGCAACGACCCGGTGCTGGGCTCGCCCTTGCAGCAGCAGATTTACGCCGACTACCTCGACTTCGACATTCCGTGGGAGGCCAACCTGCAGTACACGGCCAGCTACACCACGGCCAACGCGCCCATCCGGCCCATTTTGTACGGCTCGCTGCCGCTGCTTTCGGGCAGCTCCGTCACGGCCAGCGGCTCGGTCAAGCTCACGCCCAACCTGCGCCTGAGCACCCAACTTAGCTACAATTTCACCCAGAGCACGTTCGTCTACCCCAACGTCAACTTCACCCGCGACCTGCACTGCTGGCAGATTTCGGGCCTCTGGATACCCGTGGGGCCCTACCGGGGCTACAACTTCACCATCGCCGCCAAGAGCAGCCTGCTGCAAGACCTGAAGCTGAACCGGAATAAGACGATTCTGAATCGGTAGGAAATCGTTCGTAGTACCAAACGGAGCAGGAGGCAAAAAAGCCCGTCATTCCGAGCTTGCCGAGGAATCTCGGAATGACGGGCTTTTTTGCTACTGTTTTCATTACAAACGCTTCCCTACCCCCCTATTTCCCGCCGAGCTCAAACACGTCTTCGCGCACGAACATGTCGCCTTCGGGGCGCAGGATGGCAATGTTGTTGATGGCCAGCTCCAGGTTAAAGGTCTGGTTATTTAGAAATTGCAGTACCGGACCCAGCAGCTCGGGCGTGGTGTCGTGCAGGGCCAGCGACACGTGGGGCAGCCACAGGTCGGGAGCGCTGAACTTGTCGGTGCGCGAGCACAGCGGGCCGGCGATGTTGAATATCTGGTGGTGCAGCTCGTTGAGGGCGTCGGAGCGCAGCACGGGGATGTAAATCACGGGGCTGTCGCCCGGAAACATGCCCAGCCCGGTGGTGTGCGCGATGAAGGAGGGGGTAGTAGCCGCGATGTCGCGCAGGGCCGCCTTCAGCGTTGCCAGGTTGGTGGGCTCCACAATCTGGTAGGTGAGGTGCGGCTCGGGCGTGGCCTGCACGTCGGTCAGGCCGAATTCCGTTTCCAGGCTTTTGATGAGCTCATTGATGTGGTCGGAAGCCGGCGAGGGCAGCAGCGAAGTGATGGCGAGCATGACGCGAAGGACGGGGCGAAAACGAGAGGCGCGGGCGCAGCCGGGGCTACCAGCCCTAAAGCTACGGAGCTCAACCGTTGTTTGGGAGTAGGCAGCGCGGGGGCTTGTACGTAACTCGCGCCCCAAACAAGCTAAAACGCGGCCCCTACCCCCTCAAAAACCTTAAAACGTAACTTTGGTGAGGGCAAACTGCGCCACGGGCGGCGTTTGCATGGCCTGCAGCGCGTCGAGGTGCGAGGCGAGCACGTAGCTGGCCGCGCCACCGCGCCGGGCCAGCGTGGTGGGGTACACCGCGCCGGTGGCGAAGCTGCCCGACGCGCTTACGCTGGTAAAATCGTTGGTCGTGACGACCCGGTACACCTTGCCCTGCGAGTTGCAGGAGGCCAGCAGCGTCGTGTTGTCGAGGAGCTGCAAGCCATCGTCGTTGGTGAGGTCCACGCCGGTGAGGGTCACCTTGCTGAAGCTGCCGGGGTTGGCCAGCGGCACTTTAAGGAGGGCGCCTTCGTCGGACTTGGCCACGAGCAGGTAGCCGCTCGGGTGGTACACGATGCCGTTGAGGCCAAACTTACCGGCGGGCGCGGCCAGGGCCGCGTTTTCCAGAAAAACCGTAGCTACGCCCTGGGCATCAACCTTGTAGATGATGGGCGCGAAGCTGTCGGTGACGTAGGCATTGCCCTGGGAATCGACGGCAATATCGTTGACGAAGTGGCCGGCGTAGGCGGGGCGCAGGCCGCCGAGGTCCACGTAGCCGGTTTTGGCGCCGGTGCCGCGGTTGAAGATGGCCAGGGCGGCGAGCTTGCCCCTGGTGGCGGCGGTGGTGCGGGCGGCGTTATAGCCGGGGTCTGACACGGCCACGAGCAGGCGGCCGCGGGTGGCGTCGAGGTGGAGGCCAATGGTCGAAATCAGCTGCGGGTCGTCGGCAAAGCTGGCGTAGGTGCCATCGTCCATTACCTGGCCAATGCGGCCGGCGGTTTGGGAGCTGACCAGGAAGTGCGCCTGCTGGTCGTCGTACTGCGTGCCTTCGGGGTAGAGGCCCGCCTGGGTGAAGGTGACGGCGGCCGGCAGCACGGGCATGTTGTCGCTGTCTTTGTCGCAGGCCGTGAGGGCCAGGCTACCAAGCAGGCCGAGGCACGTGAGGTGAGCTAGGGAGAAGAATCGCATGGAAAAGGAAATTTATCGGATTAAGAAAGGCTGAAGCTGGCTCCTGTACGGGCTGTTGGGGGGGCAGGGTTAGCAACCAGGCAACCCCTACCCCCCTTTTTTCCGTTAGAAATGGCTCAGTTTAGTCCCGTGTCTGAATCTTCTCCTCCTTCCGTCGCGCCTGCTGCCCACCACTGGGGGCGCTGGGCACTACTCAGCTTAGCGCTGCTAGGGCTGGCCGCCCTGGGCTGGCTGAAATGGGGCCTCGACCCCTGGCTACGCGGCAAGCTGGAAAAAACGGTAACTACCCAAACCCACGGCCAGTATGCGCTGCGCGTGGCCGGCTTGCGCACCGAGCTGCTGGCGCGTAGCCTGCACCTGCGGGGCGTGGTGCTGCACCCCGCTACGGAGCAAGTGGCCGATACCCTGCCCCGCCTCAGCCTGCGCCTGGCCCGCCTCGACCTGAGCGGCGTAGACCTGGTAGCGCTGCTGCGCGGCCGCACCGCACCTATCGACAGCCTCACCCTCGACTCGCTGCGCCTCGACGTGGCGGCCCTGGCCCGGCGGCCCGCGCCGCACCCTACCCCCCCCTTTTACCAGCAACGGCCGTTGCGGCTGGGCTACCTGGCGTTGCGCCACGCGGGCGGCCGCTTCGGGCCGGCCGGCGCGCCGACGGGGCAGCTGCGTGAGGCTGACGTGAGCGCCCGCGACCTGCTCTTTACCAGCGCCGGCGCGGCCGATACCCAGCGGCTGGCTTTCGCGGCGGGGTGGCGGGCGGTGCTGCGGCAGCCCGAGGGTAAGCTGGGCGGGCACACCATTACGGCGCGGCTGGTTAATTTTTCCAGCGACCGGCAGTTTTTCGGGCTCGACTCGCTGCGCATCGCGCCGCCCGCCCCTGGGCAGGGCCAGCCGGGCGCGGTGCGCGTGTCATTCACGGTGCCCGGCCTGTGGGTGCGCGGCTTGCGGGCGGCGGCCTGGCAGCACCTGCATCGCCTGCGCGCCGACTCGGCGCTGCTCGCTACCCCCCGCCTCACCTTCAAGCCACCCGCGCAGGCCCCGCCGCCGCTGTGGCAGCTGCTCCGGCCCGTTTTTCGGCGGGCCGATGTGCGGCAGCTGGCCATCAACAACGGCTACCTGGCCGTGGCGGGCGTGAGCGAAAAACCGGCGGTGCGGCACATGTTTGGGGTGGCGCGCGGGCTCCGTATCGACTCGGCGGCGGCCCGTCCGGGAGCCAAACGCGTGCTCTACGCCCGCAGCTGGATGGGCCACACCGGGCGCATTACAGCCACGTTTCAGGCGCCGGTGTACGCGGCCAGCAGCGCGCACGCGCTGCTGAACACGGATAAAAAGTCGCTGCGCTTTACCGGGCTGGCGCTGCGGCCCACGCTGTCGGCGGCGCAGCTCAACCGGCGTAGCGGCTACCAGACCACCCAGCTGCATATTCTCATCCCGGAGCTGCGGGCGGAGGGCTTCGACTTTGACCAGCTCTCCGACGACAGCCACATTCTCATTCGGCGCGTGGTGGCCGAGCGGCCCTACCTCGAAACGCACAGCGATGGCCGCGGGCCCATCAACAAGCGCCCGTCTATTCTCACGCCCGAGGCCATGCGCCACCTGCGCGCTCACCTCGACGTGCGCCGGCTCGACCTGCGCGGCGGCACTATCGCGGCGGTGTACCGCAGCGCCCGCACGCCGCTGCCGGGGGTGTTCGTCATCAATCGCCTGAATGCCAGGCTGCGCAACGTCAGCAACGACCCGCGCCGCATGAGCCTGGCTCACCCGTTTACCGGCGAGGCCACCGGCTACTTGCAGAACCAGTGCCGCGCCCAAATTCACCTCACTACTTCGCTGCTCGACCCGCGGGGCCGCCAGCACCTGTGGGGCACGTTTGGGCCGGCCCCGCTCAGCCTGCTCAATTCCATCATCACCCCTACCCGTCTCATCACCTTCAAAAGCGGCCGGGTGCGGCGCATCAGCTTCGATGAGCGCCTCGACCGCCAGCGCGTCAGCGGCCCCATCCGGGCTGCGTACACCGATTTGAAAATCAATTACCTGGGCTATAAAGATGGCCAGGTTAAGAAGACGTTTCTCAACCGCATCAAGAGTGGCCTGGTCAACGGCCTGGTGATTCGCGACCAGAACCCGCGGCCCGGCGGGCGCTTCGTGGTGGGCCAGATGACCTCGAAGCGCGAGCGCCAGTTTTCGACGTTCACGGCCTGGCGGCAGGGGCTGCTGTGCGGGCTGCTGCAAAGCGTGGGCGTGCCCGACAAGCTGGCCCAGCACTTCAGCCAGTCGGCCGACCCCACGCCCCTACCCCCCGCTGGTGCCCGCTAGTGCGTGGCGCTGGGGTCGATAAGGTGCAGGTCGGTTTCGGGGTCGGCTTTTTTGTAAAGCGGCGTGGGGTAAACCGTTAGTACCAGCTCAACGGTCGGGAACACGTAGGCTTCGATGAGGTGGCCGCCTTCCACGCGGCCGTTGGGGTGGCCCACGGCCAGGTGGGCGTGCACCACCGGCTTGCCATCGGACAAGGCCACGTCGCCGGGCAGCGACACCAGTTCGATGGGGCCCGCCACGTGGTTGAGCCGGTACTGCTTTTTTGCGGGTCGAACCACGCCGTGGTGGCTTTCGACAACGCGTCGATGGCTGAGCGGCCGCGCCGGTGGAACTAAAGACCCTCAGCAACGACGCGCTGCTGGTGCTGGAGGTAGGGCAGTAAAACCCATCTGTTATTGCGAGCGCAACGCAGTGGAGCGCGGCAATGACAGACGATTAAATAATGCGACGATATTGACCCTCAATCATCGTCGTCCTTGCGCCTGGGGGTGAGCTGCAAAAACGCGCCCCGACGCGGCGCAGGCATGGTCGATTGCTCGCCCTTAACCGACTTCCAGACTACCTCATTCAAATCCAAATCGGGCACGGCGTCTTCGTGGGCGAAGTCGAACCTGGCCGAGCGCTCGGCGCTGTGGTTCCAGGCGGTGTTGCGGGTGTCGAGCGGAATCTGGTTGGGCTTGGCCTGGTACTTCGCCAGGTTGGGCGCGGGCTGAAACACGCCGAACAGTGGCCGGGCGGCGGCGTCGTACTGGCTCATGGGGGGTAGGCCGAGCAGCAGCTCGATGGTGCGCATCACGCCGGCCGTGGTGTAGAGCGTGTGGTCAACGTAGTTGTGGCGCACGTGCGGGCCGATGACGAAGGCCGGCGAGCGGTGGGCGTCGATGTGGTCGGAGCCGTTCTGGGCGTCGTCTTCGAGCACGAAAACCACCGACTCGCCCCAGATGCTACTACTCGCCAGGTGCTCCACGAGGCGGCCCAGGGCCAGGTCGTTGTCGGCCACGGCCGCCGTGGGGCTCACCTTGCCTAGGCGCTGGCCGCTGGTGTGGTCGTTGCTGAGGCGAATGGTGCTGAGCTGCGGCACCGCGTTTTTAGCGAGCAGCGAATCAAAATCCTGGGCCCAGGCGCGCTCCCGCTCCTGGTCGGTGATGTCCATATCGAAGCCCGGCGAGCGGGGACACGCGTGCCCGCGCAATGACTTGAGGGGCGTTTTGCCGTAGTCAGCAAACTCGCCGTAAGTGCGGTACGTGAGGCCCGCGCGCTGGCAGTAGTCCCAGATGAAGCCGTCGCGGGGGTAGGCGATTTTGCGGGTGCCCTCGTAGTCGTAGGTGCCGCCGCGCCCGCCGTAGCTGATGGGCCACGACTTCTCCACGTAGTCGGTGGCGTAGGCGGCGGTGCTCCAGTTATGGCCGTCGGCGCTCACCTCGGCGTTCACGTAAAAGTTGTCGAGCAGCACAAACTCAGCGGCCAGCGCGTGGTGGTTGGGCGTCACTTTCTGCCCAAAAATGCACAGCGCCGTGTCGCCCTCGCCCTCGCGCACATCGCCCATTACCTGGTCGTAGGTGCGGTTTTCCTTGATGATGTAGAAGACGTGCTTAATGGGCGACTGCTCGCCCACGCGGCGCGGCACGGGGTTGCCGGCCTCGCCCGGCGCCAGCTTTTGGCGCGCGGGCGTGAAGGGCGTGTTGTCGTACACCTGCCGGGTGTAGGCCTGGAGGCGGGCCGCGTCGGGGGTAGGGATGAAGAGCAGCGTGCCCTTAAACAGGCTGCCGATGTACTGCACCTCGCGCTGCTCGGCGCTGCCCAGCTGGTAGCCGCTGTCGTCTTTTTTGCGCAGGGGCCGCGGGCCGTTGGGGTTGGCCAGGCTGGTGAGGCCTTTGCCGCTGGCTACCAGTATTTTGCTGCCCTGCACGCGCACGCAGGTGGGGTACCAGCCGGTGGGGATGAAGCCCCGGCTGGCGCTGCGGCCGGGCTGGCTCACGTCGAACACGGCCAGGCAGTTATTATCGGCGTTGGCGATGTAGAGCGTCTTTTCGTCGGCCGACAGGGCCAGGCCGTTGGTGGTTGAGCCGGTGAGGCGCGTGGGGTAGAGCGAGGTCGAGATGGTTTCGAGCACCTTCCAGGCCTTCGCGTCAATCACCGACACCGAGTTGTCGTTGGCATTGGCCACGAACAGGTAGCGGCCATCTTTGCGCTGAATCACCTCGTTGGGGTGGCTGCCGGTGGGTAGGCCGGCGCGCAGGCGGCCGGTGGCGCGGTCGTAGGCCAGCAGCTTGTCGCCGCCCCAGAGCGTGATATACACCGTCTTGCCATCGGCCGACAGCAGGCAGCCGTAGGCTTCGGCGCCCAGCTTCGCCTTACTCAGCGTGCGCCGGGTTTTGAGGTCGAGCACGTAGAGGGCGCTGTCCTCCTTGGTCACGGTGTAGAGGCGCTGGCCGGCCGCGTCCACGGCCAGGCCGGTGGGGCTGATTTTGGCCTTGGGCCAGGCCGGGCCGAGGCGTAGCGTGTCGGGCGCGCCGAGCTTGCGGCCGGCCGTGGGGTAGCTCAGGATGATGTTGTCGTTGCCGCCCGAGGCGTAGAGCCGCTCGCCCTTCGCGTCGAAAGCCAGCCCGTACCACGCCTTGCCGATGGGCCGCTCATCGAGCAGCTTCTCGGTGCCGGGGTCGATGAGCTGAATGCTCTGCTTGCCCTGGCCGTTGTTGGTGACGGCCAACATGTTGCCGCCCGGCGCGAGCTGCATATTCAGCGGCAGGTCGCCGAGCTGGAGCGGCCGGCCGGCCGGCGTCAGGCTCCAGCCGTTGGGCAGCAATATCTTCTCAGCGTGGAGGTTGTTGGAGGGCCGCTGGGCCTGGGCGGCCGTGGCCAGCAGACCCAGCGCGGCGGCGGCGAGAAAACGCTTCATAACTATTCGGGGTAAAATCAGCACGGCGCAAAGGTCGGGCGGGCGCGGGGCTTTAACGTTACGCGGAGGTTACGAAGCGGACAGCACCTGGCGGGCACCTCACCCCCTAGCCCCCTCTCCAAAAGAGAGGGGGGACTAATTTCTAGTCTTAGCTCTAATTAACTAGTTTTTAGAGCTAAGACTAGAACTAGAGCTAGTTCCCC
>JAABUN010002888.1_pt1 | contig 28578 bp, 19 predicted proteins | sample 5559311 | NCBI WGS metagenome assembly JAABUN01 (sample SAMN10711877, study PRJNA513370) | rock metagenome | isolation source: Antarctica rocks | place: Antarctica: Victoria Land, Siegfried Peak sud | reverse complement strand
TACAGTGACGGGCATGCCGGTCATCGAGACGCGGGGGCTCACCAAGCGCTACGGCAACGTCACCGCACTGGAGGGCCTCGACATCAGCGTCGAGGAGGGGATCACCGGGCTCGTCGGCGCCAACGGTGCGGGCAAGTCGACCCTCATCCAAATCCTGCTCGGGCTGTTGAGCGCCACGGAGGGGAGCGCCCAGGTCCTGGGTCACGACGTGCGGGCCCAGGGCTCGGCCATTCGCTCTCTGGTGGGATACCTGCCCGAGCACGACTGCCTGCCTCCCGACGTGCGCGCCATCGACTTCGTCGTCCACATGGGGCAGGTGTCCGGTCTGCCGCCCACCACCGCCCGTGAGCGCGCCGCAGACGTGCTGCGTCACGTCGGGCTCGCCGAGGAGCGCTACCGGCTGATGGGGGGCTACTCCACGGGTATGAAGCAGCGCGCCAAGCTCGCTCAGGCGCTGGTGCACGACCCGCGGCTGGTGCTGCTCGACGAGCCCACCAACGGCCTGGACCCGGCCTCCCGCGACGACATGCTGCACCTGGTCCGGCGGATCGGGCAGGACTTCGGCATCCCGGTCCTGGTGACCTCGCACCTGCTGGGCGAGCTCGAACGGGTCAGCGAACACGTCGTGGTCCTGGACGGTGGCCGGTTGCTGCGCTCACAGGCGACACAGTCCTTCACCGGCGACACCGGAGTGCTGCTGGTGGAAGTGCTCGGTGACGGCTCGGCCCAGCAGCGGATGGGCGAGGCCCTCGCCGGGCAAGGGCTGCCGTGCCGCCCCCGGGGCCAGCAGATCGAGATCGACCTGCGTCAGGTGAGCGCCGCGGACACGGTGCGCGACACCGTCCGCGACCTGGCTTGCGACCTCGAGGTCGGGCTGGTCCGCATCCAGGCCGAGCATGGGCGCATCGAAGACGTCTTCCGTGAGGAGGTGAGCAGTGTCCCAGCACCCTGACGGTGTCATCCACGACATCGGCTACCGCACCTACGACGGGCCCCGCCGGGGCACACCAGCGATCGCGGCCTCGCTGTTTCGCATCGGACTACTCAACGCCTACGGCATCGGCCGCTCCGGCAAGGCCAAGGCACTGCCAATGACCTTACAGGCGGTCATGCTGGTCCCGGCCGCGATACTCGTAGCGATCATGGTCACCCTGGGGCTGGACGAGGGCTTCGTCGACTACAGCAGCTACCCCTCGATCATGCAGCTCGTCATCGCCATCTTCGTCGCCGCACAGGCGCCGGTGCTGTTCTCACGCGACCTCCGCTCCGGTGCCATCGTGCTGTACCTGGCCAGACCGCTGCGGGCCGAGTTTTTCGCGCTGGTGCGCTGGACCTCGCTAGCCGTGGCGATCTTTGTCTTCGTGTGGCTCCCTGTGCTGGTCCTTTACATCGGTGCGATCTCCAACGAGGCCGACATCAGCGAGCAGACCGCCGACCTGCTCGCCGCCACCGTGGGGATCGCCCTGCTGGCCGCCGTGCTCGCCACCGTCGCCGGTCTGGTCAGCGCGCTGACCACCCGACGCGGGCTCGCAGTGGGCGCGGTCATCGTGGCCTTGCTGCTCAGCTCCGGCGTCGTCACGGCGGTGCAGGGCATCGCCACCGGTGAGGGCAACGACACTACTGCGCAGTGGGCAGGGCTGTTCTCGCCGTTCACCCTCGTCGACGGTGTGCAGAGTGGCCTGCTCGACGGCACCCGGTCCGCGATCGCCGGACCGGAGTCAGCGGGAATGGACGCGGTCTACCTGCTCGCCGCGCTCGCGGTCATCGGGGTCGGTCTGGCGCTGCTCGTGCAGCACTACCACCGGCAGGGCAAACGATGAGCGTGGTGGCGCTCCACGGCGTATCGCGCTGGTTCGGCAACGTCGTGGCCGTTAACGACGTCACCATGACCATCGGCCCCGGCGTCACCGGGCTGCTGGGTCCCAACGGCGCGGGCAAGACGACCCTGATCGCCATGATGACCGGCTTCCTGGCCCCCTCGGCCGGGTCCGTCACCCTGGACGACTCTCCGGTCTGGCGCAACACCACGACATACCGGCGGATGGGCCTGGTCCCCGAGCGGGAGATCAGCTTCGGCTACCTCACCGGCCGCGACTTCGTGCGGGCCAAGGCCGAGCTGCACGGCCTCAGCGACCCCGGTCGGGCCACCCAGCACGCCCTGGAGACCGTCGACCTCGTCGACTCCGCCGAGCGGGCGATCAGTACCTACTCCAAGGGTATGCGGCAGCGCGCCAAGGTGGCCGCCGCGCTCGTGCACGACCCGGCCGTGCTGATCCTGGACGAGCCGTTCAACGGCGTCGACCCCCGGCAGCGGATGCACCTGATGGGGCTGCTCACCCGGATGGGTCACGAAGGGCGCACGGTGCTGTTCAGCTCGCACATCCTCGAGGAGGTCGAGCACATCGCGCGGCAGGTCGAGGTCGTCGTGGCCGGCCGGCATGCGGCCTCCGGCGACTTCGGCGCAATCCGCCGGCTGATGACCGACCGACCCACCCACTACCGCATCGCCAGCAGCGACGACCGGGCCCTCGCGGCCGCCCTGATGCAGCAGGACAGCGTGCGGGGCGTGACGCTCCCGCCGCGCGGAGGGGTCGAGATCGAGATCACCGACTTCGGCGCGTTTGCGCTCGCGCTGCCGCTGCTGGCCCGGCGGAGCGGCCTGAGCCTGCATGAGGTCACCCCCACGGATGAGTCGCTGGAGTCGGTCTTCACCTACCTGGTGTCCGCGTGAACGTCACTATCGTCCGGCTGGCGCTGCGCTCGCTGTTCGGCCAGAAGCGCGGTCTGCTGCTGCTCGCCCTGCCCGTGCTGCTCATCGGGCTGTCGGTGATCACAGTCCTGCTGACCGACGACGCCCAGGCGATCGAACCCATCACCCTGGTCCTCGGGCTAGGCCTGGTGCTCCCGCTAGTGGCGCTGCTGGTCTCCACCGGTGTCCTCGGGCCGGAGATCGAGGACGGCTCACTGATCTACCTGCTGTCCACACCGGTCTCACGCCTCTCGGTCGCGGTGAGCAAGCTCCTCGTGGCGGCCGCCGTGACGGTGCTGCTCGGCGCCCTGTCCGTGCTGCTGTCGGCGCTGATCCTCATGCCCGCCGAGCTGGCACAGGCGCTCGCCCTTGGGGTCGGTGCCACGGTCTCCGGGGTGGCCTACTGTGCGCTCTTCGTCGCCTTGTCGGCACTGCTGCGGCACGGCACCGTCGCCGGACTGATCTACGTGCTGGTCCTGGAAGGTCTGCTCGCCTCCTGGCTGAGCGGTCTGCGCTACCTCTCGATCGGGGCCTTCGGGCGGCGCATCGCCGGCTCGCTGACCGACAACCTGAGTCTGCTGGTGCGCGACATGAGCCTCACGTATGCCGTCGCCGCCGCCCTCGTCGTCATCGTCGGCGGGGCGCTGTTCGCCGGCAGCAGGCTGCGCTCCTTCGAGCTGCGCGGCGAGGACTGACCGACGGCGCCGAGCGCCGAACCGGATCGCCAGGATTCAACCGACGACACCGGAGGTCTGGCGACCCTGGTTGGCCATTCGCACAACCACCCGTGGGACGCCGTCGCACAACCTTGTGGATTCGGTGACTGCCTGGGGCTGGCGGATCAGAGGAACCTCTATTCCAGTCCACCTGCCCCTCCAGCTGTGAGGCACCCATGTCCACCACCAGCGTCTCCCGCAAGGCCGTCCACCCCGTCGACGAAGTGCTGCCCGTGCCCAAGCTGGCGGTCTACGGCTTCCAGCACGTGCTGGCGTTCTACGCCGGGGCCGTGCTGGTCCCGATCATCCTGGCCAACGCCCTCGGCCTGAGCGATGAGCAGCTGATCCACCTCATCAACGCCGACCTGTTCACCTGCGGGATCGCCTCGATCATCCAGGCCGGCGGCTTCTGGAAGGTGGGCGTCAAGCTGCCGCTGCTGCAAGGAGTGACCTTCACCGCGGTCAGCCCGATGATCGCCATCGGCCTGGCCGCCGGCGGTGGCACCGACGGGCTGTTGTCGATCTATGGGTCGGTCATCGTGGCCGGACTCTTCACCCTGCTGATCGCGCCCTACTTCGCCCGGTTGATCCGGTTCTTCCCCTCGGTGGTGACCGGCACCGTGATCCTGATCATCGGCATCGCTTTGCTGCCCGTGGCGGCCGGTGACATCGTGCAGAGCTTCGGCCCGCAGGACATGGCAGGTGAGCCGGTGTTCCGCCAGATCGACGGCGAGTTCGTGCCCAAGGACGCGGTGGCGCTCAAAGACATCGGCTACGCCCTGGGCACCGTGGCGCTGATCGTGCTGATCCAACGGTTCTTCAAGGGCTTCATGCAGACCGTCGCTGTGCTGATCGGACTGGTGGTGGGCACCCTGGTCGCCTGGGCCGCCGGGGACGCGCACTTCGACGCGGTGGCCTCCGCGGACGTGGTCGGCTACACCTCGCCCTTCTTCTTCGGGGTACCCACCTTCAGCTTCACTGCCATCGTCTCCATGATGATCGTGATGATCATCACCGCCGTCGAGACCACCGGCGACGTGTTCGCGACCGGCGAGATCGTCGACAAGAAGATCGGCAAGGAGGACATCTCCCGCGCCCTGCGCGCCGACGGCATCGCGACCACCCTGGGTGGAGTGCTCAACTCCTTCCCCTACACCTGCTTCGCAGAGAACGTCGGCCTGGTCCGGCTGACCCAGATCAAGAGCCGCTGGGTGGTGGTCTCGGCCGGCGTCATCATGATCATCCTGGGGTCGTTGCCCAAGGCGGCCGCCATCGTGGCCGGCATCCCGCACCCGGTCCTCGGCGGAGCGGCGCTGGTGATGTTCGCGACCGTGGCCGTCGTCGGTCTGCAGACCCTGGCCAAGGTGGACTTCAACGACTACCGCAACACCGTCATCGTGGGCACCAGCCTGGGCCTGGCCATGATGGTGACCGCGCAGCCCTACATCGCCAACGCATTCGCACCCGAGGTGCAGATCATCTTCGGCTCGGGCATCACCCTGGGCGCCCTGTCCGCCATCATCCTCAACATCCTGTTCTTCCACGTCGGCCCGCGGATCGGCCCGGCAGTGGCCGGCCGGCCCGGTCAGCTGATCCGGCTCGACCAGGTCAACGAGATGACCGAGCCCGAGTTCGTCGACACCTTCGGCAACCTCTTCCAGGGTCCGACCTGGCCGGTCCAGAAGGCCTTCGGGCAGCGGCCCTTCGCCGACACCCCCGACCTACGCGCCGCCTTCCAGGAGGCGCTGCTGGGTGGCACCGAGCAGGAACAGCGCGAGCTGATGGCGGCCTACCCGGACCTGGGCGTCGAGGGCGAGCTAAGCCCGGAGTCGGCCACCGACCAGTCCTGGATCGGTCTGGCCTACCTGGGCGAGGAGGAGCGGCAGGAGTTCGCCGAGCTCTCCGAGCTCTACCACCGCAAGTTCGGCATCCCCTTCATCGTCTGCCTGCGTGACCTGGAGAAGCGCGACCACATCCTGCACCTGGGCTGGCGGCGGCTGGAGAACTCGCCGGGGCAGGAGCATGTCGCGGCCCTCAACGAGGTCTCCCGGATCGCCGGCTACCGCTTCGAGGACCTCGTGGCGGGGGCCAACCCGATATCTTCGGCGCGGACCCAGCGGTTCAACCAGCTGCGCTGACCGCCCCGGCGACCTGCATCACGCATCCTGGAACACCTACCCTCGAACCACGACGATCGGAGCAGACAGATGAGCAGTCCGGCACCCGAAGCTGCCAACGACACCGATGACCTGGCCTTCCTCGACGAAGCCGTCGCGTTGGCGGTCAACAGTGTGCGCAACGGCGGCGGACCCTTCGGAGCTGTCGTCGTCGAAGACGGGCAGGTGGTGGCGCGCGGAGTCAACCAGGTTACCCAGAACCTGGACCCCTCCGCCCACGCCGAGGTGCTCGCGATCCGGGAGGCGTGCCGAGCACGCGGCGACTTCCAGCTGCGGGGTATGACGTTGTACTCCTCGTGCGAGCCGTGCCCCATGTGTCTGGCGACGTCCCTGTGGGCACGCGTCGACCGCGTGCTGTATGCCGCGAACCGGCACGATGCCGCTGTGGGCGGGTTCGACGACGTCGCCTTCTATGACCTCTTCGCCACCCCGCGGGAGAAGTGGCAGACACCGGTCGTGGAGGTGCGCACGCAGGAGCCGACGGCTCCGTTCACGGCCTGGCTGGCCAGCCCCTCACGGACCGACTACTGAGGGGCCCGCACGCACCGACTACTGAGGGGGCCCGCACGCACCGACGACGCAGCAACGCTCTCACGCAGTGACCGTCGAGTGCTGCATACAGCGCAGCAGCTCGGTGGCCACGCCGATCGCGATGACCGCAGGCTCCTTGGCCCGAAGCCCCGGGTCCCCGATGGGGCAGGTGAGACGGGCGATCGCCTCCGCATCGTGGCCCTCGTCGGCGAGTAGACGGGCGAACCGACCGCCCTTGGCCGTAGACCCGATCAGCCCGAGACTACCCAGGTCGGGGCGGCGCAGCGCGGCATCGCACAGTGCAAAGTCCTCGGCGTGGTCGTGCGTCATGATCACGACGTGCGCTCCGGTGGGCAGCTGGTCCAGCACGGTCTCGCCCAGCAGGACCCGGTGCACGATGACATCGGCCACCCCTTCGGTGATTCCAGCCAGCCGCAGCTCGTCCAGCTGCTCGGCCCGAGAGTCCACCAGATGCAGCGAGACCTCCAACCGGGACAGGATGCGGGCCAGCTCATAGCCGACGTGACCGACCCCGAAGATCGCGATGCTCGGCCGGGGTGGCAGCGGCTCCAGGAGCAGCCGCACCTCGCCGCCGCAGCACTGCCGGCCGTGCTGGTTGCGCTGGTGCTCGTTGAGCCGGGAGTGCAGCTGCTCCGCCTCGCGGGCCCCGCCGGCGATGAGCTCGCGAGCCCGCTGCACGGCCGACTCCTCGAGGTTACCGCCCCCGATGGTGCCCCACGTGTGCTGCGCACCGACGACCATCTTGGTGCCGGCATCGCGGGGCGTGTGCCCGCGCGCCTCCACCACGGTGACCAGCACGCCATACGTGCCGTCCCGGCGGAGCTGCTGCACTGCGCTGAGCCAGTCCACGTCAGACCTTTGACAAGGAGCCGGTGTCGGCTTCGAGCCCCTCGGGCGAGTCCTTCGCGTCCGACGGGCCGGAGGAGCCCGACGGGGTGCCGGCGGCGCGCGCGCGCTCGATCGCCCAGTAGACCGCCTCGGGGGTGGCCGGGCTGGCCAGGTCGACGCTGTGCCCGGCCGGCCCGAAGGCAGCGACGGCAGCCCGCAAAGCCTCACGCACGCTGAACGCCTGCATCAGCGGCGGTTCGCCGACCGCCTTGGAGCCATAGACGACCCCGGACTCGGTGGCCTTGTCATACAGGTGGACGTTGAACACCTCGGGCATCTCGGAGAAGCTCGGGATCTTGTAGGTGCTGGCCGCCTGGGTGCTGACCCTGCCTCGATGCGGGCCGTCGCTGCAGTCCCAGCGCAGGTCCTCCAGGGTCAACCACCCGGCGCCCTGGACGAAGCCGCCCTCGATCTGGCCGAGGTCGACCAGCGGCGACAGGCTGTCGCCCACGTCCTGGACGATGTCGACCCGGCGCAGGCGGTAAGCCCCGGTGAACCCGTCGACCTCCACCTCGGAGACCGAGGCGCCGTAGGCGAAGTACTTGAACGGCTCGCCCTGCATGAGCTCAGAGTCCCAGTGCAGGCCCTCGGTGCGGTAAAAGCCGGCAGCCCACAGCTGCACCCGCTGGAAGTAGGCGTCGTGGACGACCTCGGCAAACGAGAGCTGCCGGTCGTGGAAGCCGATCCCGGTGACCACGCCGTCCTCGACGCGCACGTCGGCGGGGTGGACCCCGAGCTTGCCGGCTGCGACGACGTCGAGACGGGCGCGGATCTGCTCGCAGGCGTTCTTGACCGCGGCGCCGTTGAGATCCGCCCCCGAGCTGGCGGCCGTGGCCGAGGTGTTGGGCACCTTGTCGGTGCGCGTCGGTGCCAGCCGCACCGCGGTCATGGGGACGCCGAGGGCTGTGGCGGCGACCTGGATCATCTTGGTGTGCAGACCCTGGCCCATCTCGGTGCCGCCGTGGTTAATCAGCACCGAGCCGTCCCGGTAGACGTGCACCAGAGCACCGGCCTGGTTGAACGCGGTCAGGTTGAAGGAGATGCCGAACTTGACCGGCGTCATCCCAAGCCCCCGCTTGGTACGCGGGTGGGCCGCGTTGAACGCTGCGACCTGCTCCGCGCGCCGGTCCAGCCCGCTGCGCTCGGTCAGGATCGACCAGATGTCCTCGAGTCGCTCGGCGTGCCGGACCGGCTGGCCGTAGGGGGTGGCCTGGCCCGGGGCGTAGAAGTTGCGCCGCCGCAGCTCGTGCGGGGCGATGCCCAGCAGGGGGGCGCACCGACCCAGGATGTCCTCCAGGACGATCATGCCCTGCGGCCCGCCGAAGCCGCGGAACGCGGTCTGTGAGGTCTTGTGGGTCTGCGCGATCCGGCCGTGCACCTCGACGTGCGGCACGTAGTAGGCGTTGTCGATGTGGCACAGCGCCCGGGCCAACACCGGCTCGGACAGGTCCAGGCTCCAGCCGCCGTCGCTGGTCAGCGTGGCCCGCAGCGCGCAGATGCGATGGTCGGCGTCGAAGCCGACCTCCCAGCGGGCGTGGAAGGGGTGCCGCTTGCCGGTCATCGTGATGTCCTGCGTGCGGTTGAGCCGCATCAGCACGGGCCGGCCGGTGAGGGTGGCGCCGAGCGCCGCGATCGCGGCCAGGCCGTGCGGCTGCATCTCCTTGCCGCCGAAGCCACCCCCCATCCGCAGACACTGCACGGTCACCTCGCTGCTGCGCAGCCCCAGGACGTGGGCGATGATCTCCTGAGTCTCCGAGGGATGCTGGGTGCTGGATTGCACGAACACCTGCCCGGCCTCGTCGATGTGCGCCAGCGCAGCGTTGGTCTCCAGGTAGAAATGCTCCTGACCGCCGAACTCGAACTCGCCGTCGAACCGGTGGACGGCCTCGCCCAGGGCCGTGTCGGCGTCACCGCGCGACAGCGTGCGCTGATGGCCCTGGAAGCTCTCGGCCTCGATCGCCTCGGTCAGCGTCACGAGGGAGGGCAGCGGCTCGACCTCGACCTCGATCGCCTCGGCGCCCTGCCGGGCCGCCTCCCTCGTCTCGCCCAGCACCCAGCAGATCGCGTGCCCGTAGAACATGATCTCGGTCGGGAAGAGCGGCTCGTCGCCCTTGATGCCGGCGTCGTTGACCCCGGGCACGTCTGGCTCGGTGAGCACCCGGACGACTCCCGGCACGGCATACGCCGGCGCGACGTCGAGCTTGCTGATCCGGGCGTGCGCCACGCTCGACTGCAACGGCCAGGCGTGCAGACAGCTCGGGTGGCGGCCGACCAGATCCTCGGTGTAGAGCGCCTCACCCGTGACATGCAGGGGCGCGCTCTCGTGCGAGACCTCCAGCCCGACCTTGGGGTTCCGCGGACGGTCGGCCAGGGGCCCGTGTTGGGTGCTCATGTCCTAGACCTCCTGGTATGCCGGTGCTGCCGGGGACTCGTCGTGGAACTTAAGCAACGCTGATCTCAGCATTGCGGCGCGGTAGTCGCCGCTGGCGCGGTGATCACTCATGGGGGTACCTTCGGCGCCGAGGACGTCGGCGGCCGCACTGACGGTCTCCGGACTCCACGGTCGGCCGGTCAGGGCTGCCTCCGTCGCCACCGCGCGCAACGGCGTAGCTGCGACACCGCCGAGACCGATTCTGATGTCCTGGACTATGGCCGCGCCGGCACCGTCGTCGTCCAGGGTCATCGCAAAGGCCACGGCGACACTCGAGATGTCGTCGAAGCGCCGTTTGGCGATCTTGTGGAAGGCCGTAACCGGGGCAAGGGGGGTGGGGATGCGGATCGTCTTGATCAGCTCGTCGGGACGCCGCACGCTGCTGCGGTAGCCGGTGAAGTAGTCCGACAGCGCGACCTCGCGCTCACCCGATCGCGAGGCCAGGACAAGTCGGACGTCCAGGGCCAGCAGCGCCGGGGTAGCGTCGCCGATGGGGGAGCCGGTGCCCAGGTTGCCGCCCAGGGTGGCGCCGTTACGGATCAACCGAGAGGCGAACTGCGGGAACAGCTGGGCCAGCAGAGGAACCCGGCCGGCCAGACCCCGCTCGATCTCGCTCAGGCTCAGCGCCGCTCCGATATCGATGGTGCTGTCATTGCCGATCGTGAGCTCGCGCAGCTCCTCGAGCCGGTCGATCCCGATGCTCAGGTCCGCCCGGGCGTGCCGGATGTTGAGCTCGACCCCCCAGTCCGTCGAGCCGGCGACCAGCTGGGCCTGCGGGTGCTCGGCCAGCAGCTCCAGCGTCTGCACCAGGCTGGTGGGGCGGATGAACCGGCCCTGGTCGTTGGCGACGCTGGTGGCAACCGCAGGGGGTGCGGCCGCACTGCACCGGGACCGCAGCGGGTCGTCGTCCGCGGGCTGTCCCAGGCCGTATGCAGCGTCGCGGATCGGTCGGTAGCCGGTGCACCGGCACAGGTTGCCCGACAGAGCGTGCAGGTCGAAGCCGTTGGGACCGTGCTCGTGGTCGGGGGCGTGGCCCGGTGCGGTGGGCCCCTCCGGCGTGGCTGGACCCCGGCCGTTCGAGTCCCCGCCGGTCGACCCGTTGCCGTCGGCGGTCGAGCCGTTCAGGACCTCCCGCTCGCTACCGGCGTCGGGCTCGGCCTCGGGCGCGCGCTCGCTCGTGCCGGAGTCGGTCGGGACCCGGTCGTGCCGGTAGAACTCCGAGGCCATCGAGCAGACGAACCCGGGGGTGCAGTAGCCGCACTGCGACCCACCGAGGTCGGCCATCCGTTGCTGCACCGGGTGCAGCGCCCGCGACTGTCCGAGGCCCTCGGCGGTGACCACCTCCTGGGCGTTCAGACCCGCGGCGGGCACCAGGCAGGAGTTGATGGCCGTCCAGCGGGTCGAGGTCTCCCCTTCCGGTCGGGCGACCAGGACCGCACAGGCCCCGCATTCACCCTCGGCGCAGCCCTCCTTGACACCGGTGTAGCCGCAGCTGCGCAGCCAGCCCAGGAGGGTGACATGACCCCCGACGTCACCCAGCGGCCGGCTGCTGCCGTTGACCACCACATGAGGGTCTGCAGAGGATTCCATCGCCCGTCTTCTCCTTGACTGCTTCCGACTCGGTGAGCTGCTCTTCGCGAGCGGCTGGAGCACGTCGTGCTTGTTGCGACTGTAGCCAGAGGCGGGAGGCCCTGCTATGGAGGTTCGCCCAAATTCCGGAGTCCGTACCCGGCGCCAGATGGAGCACCAGGGGTCGGGGCCGCGGCAGTGCCTGGCTCCGTATCGGTACGGCCCGGCCGTTGTGCGCGCGGCCGCACCCTACGCGGGGCACGGTGGAGCGCTTATCGGTACGGGGTGAGCCGGTTCTATCGAAGCGACTTGAGTGCGAGGAAGACGTCGACCCGGTCCTCGAGCCGGGACAGGTCTCGACCGGTCAGCTCCTCGACCCTCTGAATGCGGTAGCGCACGGTGTTGACGTGCAGGTGCATGGCCTCGGCCGTCCGGCTCCACGAGCACGAACAGTCGAGGAAGGCGGTCAGCGTCTCCTGCAGGCCGGCGCTGTGGGTGTCGTCGTAGTCGCGGACCGGACCCAGGACGCGAACGGCGAAGGTGCGGCGGACATCGTCGGGCACCGTGGCCAGGAGCAGCACGTGCGAGGTCACCTCGGCGCCGGTGACCACGCTGACCGGCTCCTTGCGACGGGTGGCCAGCAGCTGCGCGTGCCGAGCCTCCTCCCACATCCCGGACAGCGCCGATAGCGGCGCCGGCTCGCTGACTCCGACCGTGAGCCGCGTGCGCGTCATCCCAGGGGACAGCCGCTGCAGCGCAGCCCGGAGCCGGTGCGCAAACTGCGGGTCAGCCGCCGGAACGAGTGCCACGGTCCGCCCGTCGGCATCGTGCGCCACCAACGACGTGCCCAGGTGGGCGGTCGCGTCGTCCAGGACCGCGCGCTCCTCCTCCCGCCACGTCGCGTCGCCGGAGCCGGCGACCACGACCGCGAGGGGCTGGTCCGGGTCCATCCCGGCCTGCCGCAGCCGGACGACGGTCTCCGGCCGGTTGGCCGTCCCGGCGGTGACCAGAGCGACGGCGTCGTCGGCGATCTGTCGAATCGCCCGCTGTCCTTCGTCACGTCGGATCCGCTCCAGCTGGGCGATCGCGCCGAGCTCGCCGAGGGCGTCGACGGACGCCTGCGGCCAGGTGGACCAGTCGCCCTCGGCCACGATCAGCCACGACACAGTCCGCTGGCCCAGTGCCGGGCCCACCCCGAACACCGAGTAGGTGCTCGCGTCCTGGTCCAGCACCAGGGCGGGCAGCCGGGGCGAGGTCAAGAAGGTGTGGCTGACCCGGTCCAGGTCTGCTTCGGGCAGCGGCCCGGCACCGGTGGAGATGCCGCGACCCGTGGGGGTGAGCACTCGGCATACCAGGGAGGTCTCGGCGCCGACCTGCGCGACCAACTCGTCCAGGTGGCGTCCCTCGGCGGCTGCGGACAGCAGCTTGCGGTAGCGGCCAAGCGTCGCCTCGAGCCGCGCCCCGCGGGCGGCCGTGGTGGCGCCGATGACCGCCTCGTTGATCTGGGTGAACGACACCTCCACGGGCACCCCAAAGAGCAGCATGTCGTGCCGCCGGAACGCCTCGACGACGTCGTCCGGTACCTCCCCGAACCGGGCCTCGCCGGCGGCCAGCCCCGCCGCGCCCGCCTCCGCGAGGTTGCGCGCGAAGGTCTCGCTGTCACTGGGGTCGGTCCGCCACACCAGACCGCTGACGACGAGCTCGCCCCCGGCCAGGTAGCGACGGGGGTCGAGCAGGTCGGAAGAGTAGGTGTAGCGCAACGGCCGGTCGAGACTCTCGTCGTCTCCGTGCAGCAACCGCAGGTGCAGGTCCGGCATCTCGAGCAGGTCCCGCATCCTCATCGTAGAAACATACAACCGCCGCGCCGGGCCTGGACAGCATTACGTCGGATTGGTCTCTGTCCTGCCCGGTCCATCGGCGATGGGATGGAGGGCATGAATACTCTGGTCGTCGAGGACGCGTATGTCGTGACGATGGACAGCGGTCGGGTCGAGCATCCCCGCGGTCACCTGGTCGTCGATGGCAACCGCATCGTGGCGGTGGGCGCGGGGCCGGCGCCGGACGCCGTCCGAGGCGGAGCGGACCGGGTGGTCCGGGCCAGCGGCGCCCTGCTGACCCCGGGGCTCGTCAACACCCACCACCACCTCTACCAGTGGGTCACCCGAGGTCTGGCGGTCGACTCCACGCTGTTCGGGTGGCTGACCGAGCTCTACCCCGTGTGGGGAGGCATCGACGAGGACGCGGTGCGGGTGGCGGCCACCGCTGGGCTGGTCTGGCTGGCGCGCACCGGTTGCACGACGAGCACCGACCATCACTATGTCTTCCCGCGACGCGGTGGTGACGTGCTGGGCGCCGAGATCGGTGCGGCCCGCGAGGTCGGGATGCGCTTCCACCCCACCCGGGGGTCGATGGACCTGGGGCAACGCGATGGCGGCCTACCACCGGACCACATCGTGGAGGACCGGGACGCGGTCCTGAGCGCCTCCGAGCAGGCCATCGGCGACTGGCACGATCCTTCGCCGGACTCGATGCTGCGGATAGCGCTCGCGCCGTGCTCTCCGTTCTCGGTGACCGCTGAGCTGATGCGCGAGAGTGCGGAGCTGGCGCGGCAGCACCGGGTGCTGCTGCATACCCACCTCGCCGAGACGACCGACGAGGACCGGTTCTGCCGCGAGCGGTTCGGTCGCTCGCCGCTGCAGTATGTCCAGGACCTGGGCTGGACCGGGCCGGACGTGTGGTTCGCCCACGGCATCCACTTCTCCGACGGTGAGATCGCCGAGCTGGGCCGCACCGGGACCGGCGTGGCCCACTGCCCGACCTCCAACGCCCGCCTCGGCGCCGGCATCGCCCGGGCGCGAGACCTGCGTGACGCCGGGGTGCGGGTCGGCCTGGGCGTGGACGGTGCGGCGAGCAATGAGGCGTGCAGCCTGCTGGAGGAGGTGCGTCACGCCCTGCTCTTTGCCCGGGCCCGCGGCGGACCGCAGGCACTGGCCGTCCGGGATGCGCTGGAGATGGCCACCGTCGGCGGCGCCGCGGTGCTCGGACGAAGCGACGACCTCGGCTCGCTGGAGGTGGGCAAGCTGGCCGACCTGGCCTTGTGGCGGCTGGACACGATTGCCCACGCCGACATCGCCGACCCCGTGGCCGCCCTGGTCCTGGGTGCGCCGCCTCCGCTGCAGCTGCTGCTGGTGAACGGTGTGCCGGTGGTCGAGGACGACCGACCGGTTTGGGTGGACCAGGACGCTCTGGGACGAGCGGCCGCGTCGACGCACCGCCGCCTGCTCGCCCGCGCGCGGGGGTGAGTTTCAGATCAGCGCAACAGGTCCTGAAGCCGGCCGACACCCTCAGCGAGGTCGTTGTCGCCCAGGGCGTAGGACAGTCGCAGATATCCACTGGGGCCGAACGCCTCACCCGGGACCACAGCCACCTCGACCTCCTCGAGGATGAGCGTCGCCAGGTCCACGGACGTCTGCGGCGTGCGCCCGCGGAACGTCCGGCCGAGGACCCCGTCGACATTGGGGTAGGCGTAGAAGGCGCCTTGTGGAGTCGGACAGCGGACCCCGTCGATCTCGTTGAGCATCGCCACCATCGTCTTGCGTCGTCGGTCAAAGGCCGTGCGCATCTCCTGCGCCGCCTCCAACGACCCCTGTAGCGCTGCGATCGCCGCGCACTGCGACACGTTGGCGACGTTGGAGGTGGCGTGTGACTGTAGGTTGGTGGCCGCCTTGACCACGTCGGGGGGGCCGACCATCCAGCCGACCCGCCAGCCGGTCATCGCATAGGTCTTGGCTACCCCGTTGAGCACTACGCACGTGTCGGCCAGGTCGGGGACGACCACCGGCATGGAGGGCGCCTGCACGCCGTCGTAGGTCAGGTGTTCATAGATCTCGTCGGTGACCACCCAGACGCCGTGCTCAAGCGCCCACTGCCCGATCGCCTCGACCTGCTCGGCCGGGTAGACCGCGCCTGTGGGGTTGGACGGGCTACAGAACAGCAGAGCCTTGGTGCGCTCGGTGCGAGCCTGCTCGAGCTGCTCGACGGTGACGAGGTAGTCCTGGTCGGCGCCCGCGAAGACCTCCACCGGCTCGCCGCCGGCCAGCCGAATGGCCTCGGGGTAGGTCGTCCAGTACGGGCTGGGCAGGATGACCTGGTCACCGGGGTCCAGCAGTGCCGCAAAGGTGTTGTAGACCGCCTGCTTGCCGCCGTTGGTGACGAGCACGTTGGCGGACTCCACGGCATACCCGGAGTCCCTGGCGGTCTTGTTGACGATCGCTGCCTTCAGCGCGGGCAGGCCACCGGCGGGGGAGTAGCGGTGGTTGACCGGGTCCTGCGCGGCGGCCACCGCAGCAGCGACGATGTAGTCGGGGGTGGGGAAGTCGGGCTCGCCAGCGCCGAAGCCGATCACCGGGCGACCCTGCGCCTTGAGCGCCTTTGCCTTGCCATCAACGGCCAGGGTGGCGGACTCAGTGATGGAGGACAGGCGTGCGGAGACGCGGGCCGGGGGCTGCGTTCGAGGGCTCACGTGCCCATCCTGTCATCACCCTCCTCCGCGCCCGGTCGGGTCATCGAGGCTGTTCGCACCCGTCCGTGATCTCGCGTAGAGTGTCAGGTCGGGTGTGCGAGCACCTTGGCAGCGTCTGCCCACCGGGCGCTGAAGGGCACTAGCTCAATTGGTAGAGCACTGGTCTCCAAAACCAGCGGTTGGGGGTTCGAGTCCCTCGTGCCCTGCGATCGGTCACCGACCGTGACCGCCCCAACCATCGTGCAGCACGGCATACCGCACCGAAGGAACCGAAGCAGCGACCGCGCTCAAAACTGAGCGGTGAGAAGGGAAGGCGCCGACGTGGCCAGCAGCACGCACGATACCCAAGGTGTCGACCGCTCGGGCTCCGGCCTGCCTGCCCGCCCCGGTTCCTTCGCCGCTCAGGTCATGGCCGAGTTGCGCAAGGTTGTCCGACCCACGCAGCGTGAGCTGATCACCTACACGATCGTCGTGATGGTCTTCGTGAGTGTGATCATGGCTTACATCTTCGGGCTGGACCAGATCTTCACCCGAGTGGTCGGTCTCGTCTTCGGCGGATGACTCGTCGCGCCGTCGGTCGATGGACCGACACCACACCGGTTCGTCCGGTGGTCCAGGTCGCTGTGGCGACCATCTGTTCGTCAGGAACGAGGAAGTAGGCATGTCGCAAGAGAGCACGTCGCAGATCAGCGACGAAGTCAGCGTCACGCGTGTCGAGGATCTCCCGGAGGCTGAAGGCACCGTGCAGGAGCACGACCTCGCGCAGACAGGCGAAAGCGACGACGTCGCCACCGACGGTGGCGTCCAGGACGCCGTGGCCGGCGAGAGCGCCGACGATCACACGGCCGAGGAAAGCGCCGGCGGTGACACGGCTGAGGAAAGCGCCGACGGTGACACGGCCGAGGACGCTGAGGGGAGCGACGAGGAGCAGCCGGTCGATCCGGCCGAGACATTCATGGCCGATCTGCGGGCGCAGTTCGGCGACTGGTTCGTCATCCACTCCTACGCCGGGTACGAGAACAGGGTCAAGCACAACCTGGAGACCCGCATCACCTCGCTCAACATGGAGGACTACATCTTCACGGTGGAAGTGCCGATGGAGGAGGTCACCGAGATCAAGGGCGGTGTGCGCAAGCAGGTCCGCCGGGTCCGGATGCCCGGCTACGTGCTGGTCAGGATGGAGCTCACCGACGAGTCCTGGGGTGCCGTTCGGCATACCCCGGGTGTGACGGGGTTCGTCGGCAACGCCCACCAGCCCGTGCCGCTGACCTTGGATGAGGTCTTCAGTATGCTCGCGCCGGTGTTCGAGCAGCCCTCAGCCGCCAAGGGCAGCCGCGGCACCGGTGGCCTGGAGCCGCAGGCGCAGCCGGAGGTCGACTTCGAGATCGGGGAGTCCGTCACCGTCATGGAGGGCCCGTTCGAGACGCTGCCGGCCACCATCTCCGAGATCATCCCCGAGTCGCACAAGCTTAAGGTGCTGGTCTCCATCTTTGGCCGGGAGACCCCGGTCGAGCTCGGCTTCGGCCAGGTCGCCAAGCTGTAGTCGTACGGGGGGCTGCGGCCCTCCGTGTCCACCCAAAACTGAACAGCACAGCGTGGGGCTGGCGCCCCACGGACCATCCACCTGCAACAGGGTCATCGCCCACGGCGTCGGCCCACGACGAGAGAAGGACTCAGCATGCCTCCCAAGAGCAAGAAGGTCTCCGGCTTCATCAAGCTGCAGATCCAGGCCGGCCAGGCCACGCCCGCGCCACCCGTCGGCCCCGCCCTCGGCCAGCACGGCGTCAACATCATGGAGTTCGTCAAGGCCTACAACGCCGCAACGGAAAACCAGCGCGGCAATGTGATCCCGGTGGAGATCACGGTCTTCGAGGACCGTTCCTTCACCTTCGTCACGAAGACCCCGCCGGCCGCCGAGCTGATCAAGAAGGCTGCCGGTGTGGCCAAGGGCTCGGGTGAGCCCAACAAGACCAAGGTCGCCAAGCTGAGCCGCGCCCAGGTCCGTGAGATCGCCGAGCAGAAGATGGTCGACCTCAACGCCAACGACATCGACCAGGCTGCCAAGATCATCGCCGGCACCGCGAGATCGATGGGCATCACGACCGAGGCCTAGAGCCGCCGGTCCCTGATAACTGAACAGTCTCACGAAGGCAGCGGACAACCTCCGTTGTCGCCTCGGGTGCCGCGCCTGCGTGGCTGAGCACCCGGCATACCCCGTGGTAGGACCAGCGCTGGTCCGCTCACCACAACTCCACCCCATCACCACAAGGAGCACTCATGAAGCGCAGCAAGGGCTACCGGGCCGCCGCCGACAAGATCGACGCGGACAGGCTCTACGGAGCGGTCGACGCGATCAAGCTGGCCAAGGACACGTCCCACACGAAGTACAACGCCACGGTCGAGGTCGCCCTGCGGTTGGGTATCGACCCTCGCAAGGCCGACCAGCTGGTACGCGGCACCGTCAACCTCCCGCACGGCACCGGCAAGACCGCGCGCGTGCTGGTCTTCGCCAACGGTGACCGTGCCGAGGCCGCCCTTGCGGCAGGTGCCGACCACGTGGGTTCGGACGAGCTGATCGCCAAGGTGGCCGGCGGGTGGCTGGACTTCGACGCCGTCGTCGCCACCCCCGACCTGATGGGCAAGGTCGGTCGGCTCGGCAAGGTGCTCGGGCCGCGTGGCCTGATGCCCAACCCCAAGACCGGCACCGTCACGATGGACACCGCGAAGGCTGTGTCCGACATCAAGGGCGGCAAGATCGAGTTCCGCGTCGACAAGCACTCCAACCTGCACTTCATCATCGGCAAGACCTCATTCGACGAGAAGTCTCTGGTGGAGAACTACAGCGCGGCGATGGACGAGATCCTGCGGCTGAAGCCCTCGGCGGCGAAGGGCCGCTACATCACCAAGGCGACGATGGCAACGACGATGGGCCCGGGAATCCCGCTCGACACCTCTCGGACGGCCAACCTGCTCGGCGACGACTGACCTCAATCTCGCGCCTGGGCACCGTTAAGCGCGTGGCGGGCATGCGATGCCCCCTGATTCGCGCGCATCACGTTACCCAGGCGGCGGGATGTGGACAACGGCTGCGGCTGTGACGACGGATTCGGCACAGTGCCCGGATGGAAGAGCTTGTGCACGCAGCGTCCGTCATGACCGTCGACGACGTGCGTGTTACCTATCCCGCCCTCGCGGCTCTCCAGGTCGCCGTCACCTTCGGAGCTGCGCCGGCCTCTCTGCCCAGGAGCGCTGAGGGGCGGTGATTTGGGGCAGGGCGCGAGCACCGGCTAAGATAGAAACATACCAATGACCGCCGGTCGTCGGTAAGCCGTGTCCGCACGACATACCGATCGAAGGTCCCGCTCTACGGGCGACCCGCGCAGGATACGAGTTCGACAGCTCTCCGCTGTTCCGAGTCCCGTGCGCCTGCGCCGGGGCTTTTTCCGTGTCTGGGCCGTCCGGCATCACCTGCTGAAGGAGGCCCCATGGCGACACCCGAGAAGGATGCAGCCATTGCCGAGCTGACGGAGAAGTTCCGCAGCTCGAGTGCGGCCGTGCTCACCGAGTATCGCGGTTTGACCGTGGCCCAGCTCTCGCAGCTGCGGACCTCGATGCGTGAGCACGCGACCTACGCCGTGGTGAAGAACACGTTGACCAAGCGGGCCGCTGCCGACGCCGGGATCACCGGCTTCGACGAGCACCTGCAAGGCCCCTCGGCCATCGCCTTCGTTACGGGCGACCCGGTTGAAGCGGCCAAGGGACTGCGTGACTTCGCTAAGGCCAACCCCGAGCTGGTGATCAAGGCCGGGCTGCTCGACGGCAAGCCGCTGAGCGTGGCCGAGATCACCAAGCTCGCTGACCTGGAGTCCCGCGAGACGCTGCTGGCCAAGTTGGCCGGCGCGATGAACGCCTCGCTGACCCAGGCCGTCTACCTGTTCGCCGCACCGCTGTCGCAGACCGCTCGGGTCATCGACGCGCTGCGCGCCAAGGTCGAGCAGGAGGGAGGCCAGGACGCAGCAGCGCCCGAAGCCCCCGCCGAGCAGACCACGGATGAGTCGGCCCCCGCCGATGAGACCACGGATGAGTCGGCCCCCGCCGATGAGACCACGGATGAGTCGGCCCCCGCCGATGAGACCACGGACGTCGCCGAGGGTGGCGTCAGCACTACCGACAGCTGACCGGCGTCCGCCGACACCGGTCAGCCACCACCACCAGCAACTGACGGAATCATTAGGAAGGAACGCCCCCATGGCGAAGATGAGCACTGACGACCTCCTTGAGACATTCAAGGAGATGACCCTGATCGAGCTCTCCGAGTTCGTGACCCAGTTCGAGGACACCTTCAACGTCACCGCCGCGGCGCCCGTCGCCGTTGCCGGTGCAGCTCCCGCGGGAGGTGGCGGCGAGGCTGCCGCCGAGGAGGAGCAGGACGAGTTCGATGTCGTCCTGGAGTCCGTGGGCGACAAGAAGATCCAGGTCATCAAGGAGGTCCGCTCGCTGACCTCCCTCGGCCTGAAGGAGGCGAAGGACCTCGTGGACGGGGCACCCAAGCCGGTCCTGGAGAAGGTCGACAAGGAGTCCGCCGAGAAGGCCAAGGAAGCCCTCGAGGGCGCTGGCGCCACCGTCACGGTCAAGTAAGCACTCCGGTCACCTGTTGGTGACCTCAGCCCTGATCGGGGCTGGACCAGCACGCGCCACGGGCGGGTCATCCTCACGGATGACCCGCCCGTGGTCGTCCACAGCTCCGGTCCACGACTTGACGGCCTAGATGTCTGGGAGGACTATCGTGACGTCTGTAGTAAAGGTGGATCGGCCGGATCGGGGTGGATTTGGCGCGACGTGCTGCAGGAGTGTACGTTAGTACTTTGCGCTGCCCTGATTCTGCCACCATGCCATCTACGAGCCACGACACACGCTTTGCGTTCTGTCGCCATGATCCTCCGCCGGATCCGGCTCGTCGTGCCTGGGGGTCCCCTTGGGGTGGCATCGACCTAGCCGTTTGCACAGGCCTGTGGAAGGACCATCCTTGGCTCCCTCGCGCACCGCGAAGAAGACTGTTTCCACCGCTCTCACGGCTTCGGGCCGTCTGAGCTTTGCAAAGATCAGGGAGCCACTTGAGGTTCCCGACCTCTTGGCTCTCCAGACCGATAGTTTTGACTGGTTGCTCGGCAACGAGGACTGGCAGGCCCGCGTGGCCGCGGCCAAGTCTTCTGGACGATCCGACGTGCCCGACCGCTCGGGTCTGGAGGAGATCTTCGAGGAGATCTCACCGATCGAGGACTTCTCGGGCTCTATGTCCCTCTCGTTCCGGGACCACCGCTTCGAGGAGCAGAAGTACTCGATCGACGATTGCAAGGAGCGGGACATGACCTACTCCGCACCGTTGTTCGTCACCGCCGAGTTCATCAACAACTCCACAGGTGAGATCAAGAGTCAGACCGTGTTCATGGGTGACTTCCCGCTGATGACCGACCGCGGCACGTTCATCGTGAACGGGACCGAGCGAGTCGTCGTTTCCCAGCTGGTCCGCAGCCCCGGCGTCTACTTCGAGCGGTCGCTCGACAAGACCTCCGACAAGGACATCTACACCGCCAAGGTCATCCCGAGCCGGGGCGCCTGGCTGGAGTTCGAGATCGACAAGCGCGACATGGTGGGAGTACGCGTCGACCGCAAGCGCAAGCAGAGCGTGACCGTGCTGCTGAAGGCGCTCGGCTGGACCGAGGCGCAGATCCTGGAGGAGTTCGGCGACTACGAGTCCATCCGGCTAACCCTGGACAAGGACCACACGGCCAACCAGGACGAGGCGCTGCTCGACATCTACCGCAAGCTGCGCCCCGGTGAGCCCCCCACCCGGGAGGCCGCCCAGACCCTGCTGGACAACTTGTACTTCAACCCCAAGCGCTACGACCTGGCCAAGGTCGGTCGCTACAAGATCAACAAGAAGCTCGGCACCGAGGCGCCGCTGAGCGAGTCGGTGCTCGGGGTCGACGACATCGTCGCGACGATCCGCTACATCGTTGCCCTGCACGCCGGCGAGGAGTCGCTGGAAGTCACCCAGGCTGGCGAGCGGGTCCAGCGGCCGATCGAGATCGACGACATCGACCACTTCGGCAACCGTCGGCTGCGCAGTGTCGGCGAGCTTATCCAGAACCAGGTGCGCACCGGTCTCTCGCGTATGGAGCGCGTCGTCCGCGAGCGGATGACCACTCAGGACGTCGAGGCGATCACACCGCAGACACTGATCAACATCCGGCCGGTCGTGGCCTCCATCAAGGAGTTCTTCGGCACCAGCCAGCTGTCCCAGTTCATGGACCAGAACAACCCCCTGGCCGGGCTGACCCACAAGCGGCGGCTGTCCGCGCTGGGCCCCGGTGGTCTGTCCCGGGACCGGGCCGGCATGGAGGTCCGTGACGTCCACCCCTCGCACTACGGCCGGATGTGCCCCATCGAGACCCCCGAGGGGCCCAACATCGGCCTCATCGGCTCGCTGGCCTCCTACGGGCGGATCAACCCCTTCGGGTTCGTTGAGACTCCGTACCGCCGCGTCGTCGACAGCCTGGTCACCGACGAGGTTGACTATCTGTCCGCCGATGAGGAGGACCGCTTCGTCATCGCCCAGGCCAACGCCATTTTGGATGACGAGGGCAACTTCGTCGATGACCGCGTGCTGGTCCGGGCCAAGGAGGGCGAGGCCGTGGACGTGCCGGCCTCCGAGGTCGACTACATGGACGTCTCGGCGCGCCAGATGGTCTCCGCGGCCACCGCGATGATCCCGTTCCTGGAGCACGACGACGCGAACCGTGCGCTGATGGGTGCCAACATGCAGCGGCAGGCTGTGCCGCTGGTGCGCTCCGAGGCCCCGCTGGTCGGGACCGGTATGGAGTGGCGCGCCGCTCTGGACTCTGGAGACGTCGTCCGGGCTGACAAGGCCGGTGTAGTCCAGGAGGTCTCCGCCGATCTGGTCGGCGTCGCCAACGACGACGGCACCTACATCAGCTACCGCGTCGACAAGTTCACCCGCTCCAACCAGGGCAACTGCTACAACCAGCAGGCCCGGGTCGATGAGGGTCAGCGCGTCGAGGTCGGCCAACTGCTGGCCGACGGACCCGCCACTGACGGTGGTGAGATGGCCCTGGGTCGCAACCTGCTCGTGGCGTTCATGCCCTGGGAGGGGCACAACTACGAAGACGCGATCATCCTGTCCCAGCGTCTCGTGCAGGACGACGTGCTGTCCTCGATCCACATCGAGGAGCACGAGATCGACGCTCGCGACACCAAGCTGGGGCCTGAGGAGATCACGCGGGACATCCCCAACGTGGCAGACGAGGTCCTGGCAGACCTCGACGAGCGTGGCATCATCCGGATCGGTGCCGAGGTCCGCGACGGCGACCTGCTGGTCGGCAAGGTCACCCCGAAGGGTGAGACCGAGCTGACCCCGGAGGAGCGCCTGTTGCGCGCGATCTTCGGTGAGAAGGCCCGCGAGGTCCGCGACACGTCGATGAAGGTCCCGCACGGCGAGACCGGCACGATCATCGGTGTCAAGGTGTTCGACCGCGAGGAGGGAGACGAGCTGCCCCCCGGTGTCAACCAGCTGGTCCGGGTCTACGTCGCCAACCGGCGCAAGATCACCGACGGCGACAAGCTCGCTGGCCGGCACGGCAACAAGGGCGTCATCTCAAAGATCCTCCCGGTGGAGGACATGCCGTTCATGGAGGACGGCACACCGGTCGACATCGTGCTCAACCCCCTGGGCGTGCCCGGCCGGATGAATGTCGGGCAGATTTTGGAGCTGCACCTGGGCTGGGCTGCTGCCCAGGGCTGGAACATCGAGGGCACGCCCGAGTGGGCGGCTCAGATTCCGCAGGACGCTCGACAGGCTCCTGCTCGGACTCGTGTCGCCAGCCCAGTCTTCGACGGTGCTCGCGAGGAGGAGATCACCGGTCTCCTCGAGGCTACGACCCCGACCCGGGACGGCAAGCGGCTCATCGGCGAGTCCGGTAAGGCGCGGCTGTTCGACGGTCGGTCCGGCGAGCCGTTCCCCGAGCCTGTCGCCGTCGGCTACATGTACATCCTGAAGCTGCACCACCTCGTGGATGACAAGATCCACGCCCGCAGCACCGGGCCGTACTCCATGATCACTCAGCAGCCGCTGGGTGGTAAGGCACAGTTCGGCGGTCAGCGCTTCGGTGAGATGGAGGTGTGGGCACTTGAGGCCTACGGCGCGGCCTACGCGCTGCAGGAACTGCTCACCATCAAGTCCGACGATGTCAGCGGCCGGGTGAAGGTCTACGAGTCGATCGTCAAGGGTGAGAACGTGCCCGAGCCGGGCATCCCCGAGTCCTTCAAGGTGCTCATCAAGGAGATGCAGAGCTTGTGCCTCAACGTCGAGGTGCTCTCCAGCGACGGCACGCAGATCGATCTGCGTGACTCCGACCAGGAGGTCTTCCGCGCGGCGGAGGAGCTTGGCATCGACCTGTCCAGGCGGGAGCCGAGCTCCGTCGAAGAAGTTTGATCGTGTCGCGGCCACGGAGGTCAAGCCTCCCGGCCGGGCGCACGGCATACCCCGTACTTGATTCACGAACTACTGAGATCGAACGTGATCTCACGAAAGAAGGACCCACGTGCTGGACGTCAACTTCTTCGACGAGTTGCGCATCGGCCTGGCCTCGGCGGAGGACATCCGCCGGTGGAGCCACGGCGAGGTCAAGAAGCCCGAGACCATTAACTACCGCACCCTGAAGCCCGAGAAGGACGGACTCTTCTGCGAGAAGATCTTCGGCCCGACCCGGGACTGGGAGTGCTACTGCGGCAAGTACAAGCGGGTGCGCTTCAAGGGCATCATCTGCGAGCGCTGCGGCGTCGAGGTGACCCGGGCGGCTGTGCGCCGCGAGCGGATGGGCCACATCGAGCTCGCCGCACCCGTGACGCACATCTGGTACTTCAAGGGTGTCCCGAGCCGGCTCGGCTACCTGCTGGACCTGGCGCCGAAGGACCTGGAGAAGGTCATCTACTTCGCGGCCTACATGATCACCAGCGTCGACGTGGACGGTCGGCACACCGACCTGCCCTCGCTCGAGGCGCAGATCGACGTCGAGCGCAAGGGGCTGGAGAACCGTCGCGATGCCGACGTGGAGACCCGCGCCAAGAAGCTCGAGACCGACCTGGCCGAGCTCGAGGCTGAGGGCGCCAAGGCCGACGCGCGCCGCAAGGTGCGCGACTCCGCTGAGCGCGAGATGAACCAGATTCGCCGTCGCGCTGACCAGCAGGTCGAGCGCCTCGACCAGGTCTGGGACCGGTTCAAGAACCTCAAGGTCCAGGACCTTGAGGGCGACGAGATCCTCTACCGCGAGATGCGTGACCGCTTCGGTATGTACTTCGAGGGCGGGATGGGAGCGGCCGCACTGCAGAAGCGTCTGGAGACCTTCGACCTGACTGCCGAGGAGCTGTCGCTGCGCGAGATCATCGCCACCGGCAAGGGTCAGAAGAAGACCCGGGCCATCAAGCGGCTCAAGGTCGTCACCTCGTTCTTGCAGACCACCAACGAGCCCGCCGGTATGGTGCTCGGTGCCGTCCCGGTGATCCCGCCGGACCTGCGCCCGATGGTCCAGCTGGACGGTGGCCGCTTCGCGACCTCCGACCTCAACGACCTCTACCGACGTGTGATCAACCGCAACAACCGGTTGAAGCGGCTGCTCGACCTCGGCGCCCCCGAGATCATCGTCAACAACGAGAAGCGGATGCTGCAGGAGGCCGTTGACTCGCTGTTCGACAACGGACGCCGTGGTCGCGCCGTCACCGGCCCGGGCAACCGGCCGCTGAAGTCGCTGTCGGACATGCTCAAGGGCAAGCAGGGCCGTTTCCGGCAGAACCTGCTGGGCAAGCGGGTGGACTACTCCGGCCGTTCGGTGATCGTTGTCGGTCCGCAGCTCAAGCTGCACCAATGCGGACTGCCCAAGCAGATGGCGCTGGAGCTCTTCAAGCCGTTCGTGATGAAGCGCCTGGTCGACCTGGACCACGCCCAGAACATCAAGTCGGCCAAACGAATGGTCGAGCGGGGTCGCTCCGTGGTCTGGGACGTGCTCGAGGAGGTCATCACCGACCACCCGGTGCTGCTCAACCGTGCGCCCACGCTGCACCGGCTTGGCATCCAGGCCTTCGAGCCTCAGCTGGTCGAAGGCAAAGCGATCCAGATCCACCCGCTCGTCTGCACGGCGTTCAACGCCGACTTCGACGGTGACCAGATGGCGGTGCACCTGCCGCTGTCCGCCGAAGCCCAGGCCGAGGCGCGGATCTTGATGCTGAGCTCCAACAACATCCTCAAGCCCGCCGACGGACGCCCGGTGACCATGCCCACCCAGGACATGATCATCGGTCTGTTCCACCTGACCAGCCAGTCCGCGGACAACCCGCTGGTCGACGACGACGGTGCGCAGCACCTGCGCTCGTTCGCCTCGGTGGCCGAGGCGCAGATGGCCTACGACGCACGCATCATCGAGGTCGGCACGCCGGTCCGGATCCGAGTCAGCGACAGTGCGGCCCCGGTCGGCTCCGCGTTGTCCGAGGACGCGCAGGTCAGTGACGACGGCATCGCGGACAGGTTTGTGCTGGAGACCTCGCTGGGCAGGGCGCTGTTCAACAACGCGCTCCCGCCCAACTACCCCTTCGTCAACGAGGTGGTCGACAAGAAGCGGCTGTCCGGAATCGTCAACGACCTGGCCGAGCGCTACACCAAGGTGCAGGTGGCGGCATCGCTGGACTCCCTGAAGGACACCGGCTTCTACTGGGCCACCCGCTCCGGGACGACCGTGGCCATCTCCGACGTGACACCCCCGGCCCGCAAGCCGGAGATCCTGAGTGGTTACGAGAAGAAGGCCGCCAAGGTGCAGACGCAGTACGAGCGTGGTCTGATCACCGACGACGAGCGCCGTCAGGAGCTCATCGAGATCTGGACCCAGGCCGGCAACGAGGTCGCCAAGGAGCTGGAGACCACCATGCCCCGTGACAACACCATCTACCGGATGGTGACCTCGGGTGCGCGCGGTAACTGGTTCCAGCTGCGTCAGATCGCCGGCATGCGCGGGCTGATGGCCAACCCGAAGGGTGAGATCATCCCGCGGCCGATCAAGTCCAACTTCCGTGAGGGCCTGTCGGTGCTGGAGTTCTTCATCTCCACCCACGGTGCCCGCAAGGGACTGGCCGACACGGCTCTGCGCACGGCGGACTCTGGCTACCTGACCCGGCGGCTCGTCGATGTCAGCCAGGACGTGATCATCCGCGAGCACGACTGTGGCACCGAGCGCGGCTTCTGGATGCCGATCGCCGTGCGTCTCGACGACGGCGCACTGCGCGAGCACGACGACGTGGAGACCGCGGTCTACGCCCGCACCCTCGCCGAGGACGTCGTGCACGACGGCCAGACGATGGCTGAGGCCGGGATCGACCTCGGCGACGTCGTCATCGACGCTCTCGTCGTCGCTGGTGTCGAGCAGGTCAAGGTCCGGTCAGTGCTGACGTGTGAGTCCCTGGTGGGCACCTGCGCCAAGTGCTACGGGCGCTCGCTGGCCACCGGCAAGCTGGTCGACATCGGCGAGGCCGTGGGCATCATCGCGGCCCAGTCGATCGGTGAGCCCGGCACCCAGCTGACCATGCGCACCTTCCACACCGGTGGTGTGGCCGGTGACGACATCACCCAGGGTCTGCCCCGGGTGGTGGAGCTGTTCGAGGCCCGTACCCCCAAGGCGGTGGCCCCCATCGCGGAGGCCACCGGGCGGGTGCAGGTCGAGGACACCGACAAGGCTCGCCGGTTGCTGCTGGTGCCCGACGACGGCTCCGAGGAGCACGCCTACCCGGTGAGCAAGCGTGCGCGCCTGCTGATCCAGGACGGCCAGCACGTCGCGGTTGGCACCCAGCTGGTGGTCGGCGCGATCGACCCCAAGCAGGTGCTGCGCATCTTGGGCCCGCGGCAGACCCAGCAGCACCTGGTTGATGAGGTGCAGAAGGTCTACCGTCAGCAGGGTGTCTCGATCCACGACAAGCACATCGAGGTCATCGTGCGGCAGATGTTGCGCCGGATCACGGTCATCGAGGCCGGCAACACCACGTTGTTGCCCGGCGAGCTGGCCGAGCGCGGCCGGTTCGAGACTGAGAACCGTCGCGTGGTCTCCGAGGGTGAGCGGCCGGCATCCGGTCGTCCCGAGCTGATGGGCATCACCAAGGCCTCGCTGGCGACCGACTCGTGGCTGTCAGCCGCGTCCTTCCAGGAGACGACGCGGGTGCTCACCGAGGCAGCCATGCAAGGGCGCTCGGACCCGCTGCTCGGGCTGAAGGAGAACGTCATCCTGGGCAAGCTGATCCCTGCGGGGACCGGTCTGCCGAGATACCGCAACCTCACGGTGGAGCCCACCGAGGAGGCCAAGGCAGCGGCCTACGCGGTCCCGGCGTACGACTCCTACGACGAGTACGCCCAGTTTGGGCCGGGCTCCGGTGAGGCCGTGCGACTCGACGACCTGGCCGTCGACGAGCGCCGGTACTGAGCCGACCAGAACGAACACCGGGCGGGTATGCCGTGGCACGAGCCCAGGCATACCCGCCCCTGTCGTTCCGATTTGGTCGAGCCGGGCGCTGAGCGGTAGTCTGGTCCGCTGTGTGTGCGGGTCCGCCCGTGCGCCTTCGGCAGGGTTCGGAGTCAGGCCATCACAGGTCTGCAAGGAGCCCCCGAGACTCTCTCGCCGGGCAGTCCGGCACGCCCCGTCGTCGTTGCTTGCAGCGATGTGTGCGGTGCGGGCCGGGAAGTGCAGGGGAGGGGCCGGATCGACACGCCCAGCGTCGGGAGTGGCCGAGACGGCATACACCAAGGAGTGCCTCACCCACTCGGATGATGCACAGACAACATCGACTGACGGAGAATCAGTGCCCACGATCAACCAGCTGGTCCGCAAGGGCCGGGCGGACAAGGTCAAGAAGTCCGACAGCCC
>JAABUN010002887.1_pt1 | contig 28591 bp, 38 predicted proteins | sample 5559311 | NCBI WGS metagenome assembly JAABUN01 (sample SAMN10711877, study PRJNA513370) | rock metagenome | isolation source: Antarctica rocks | place: Antarctica: Victoria Land, Siegfried Peak sud | reverse complement strand
CTCCTGGCCCCGGCCTGCCACCAGTTGATGGTCGTTGGCAGCGTCAGGCGGCTGAAGGCGCAGATCAAGGACATCGAGTTGGCCGTTATCTCCAAGCCCGCTGCGCCGGTCTTCGGCGAGCCGGGCAGCAGCAAAAGCCGCCTCGATACCCTGCTGGCCCGCCTGGTCTTGCACGGCGACCTGAAGCTCCCCCAGCAGGACCGGCGCGTCGATGGCCCCAGACAGAAACGCTTCCTGCTCCCCCAGGCGGGCGGTGTCGAACTCGAACTGTGGATCGCGGACTCGCCGGACAACTTCGGCAACACGGTCGCCATTCGGACGGGTGACTACGAATTCAGCAAGCTGTTGGTGACCCAGCGGCGCGACGGCGGATGCCTCCCCAACGGCTGGATGCACGCGCACGGCTACCTCTGGCCGTTCCGCTACAAGGCGGGGCCGGAACGGGACCGGCTGACGGTGCGGAATGCGCCGGAGCCGCCGATGGCCTGCCCGGACGAGGACACCTTCTTCCGGGCATTGGGGCTCGACGACGCGGTGATCCCCGACCCGGAGACGCGTGACGCGCAGATGGCGACGCGGCTGCGCGGGCGACTAGCAGCAGGAAGGAAAGTGATGGTATGAAGAAGGGCATGATCGAGGCTTTTGCGGGCGCATACGAAGAGATGATGGATCCGTTCTCCGGCGACTTCTTAGCCGAGCATAACGTTAGCGCCGACGACTGCTTTGCCATGTCGAGCCTGATCGCCACGCTGCTGCGCTCCTACGTCGCCATGCCAAGCCAACAGCGGGCGGCAATGCTGCTGCGCGGTATCGGGCCGAGCGCCGGGCTTAGCGCTGAGGACATCGAGAATGGGATCGCCCATGCTTCGCTTGGCCCGGCGACCGATAACCTCGTGGCCGAGTTGCGGCGGATCAGGACCGGGCAATGATCCAGCGATCCTCGAAGCGTTCGCGGGGCTACCCTTACCCGCTGGCGCTGCAAGTGCGCCTGGACGCGCTCACCGACGACACGCCGCCGCCGAGGTTGCTGGTGGCTCCTGCGCCGCCCCAGGCGGGCATCAGCGAAGAGCACTTCCAACTGCTGGTGGTGGGCTTGGCGGAACGGTTTCGGTGGGTCAGTTATCACACGCTGGATAGCCGGGGTTCCGATGCTGGCTGGCCTGATCTCGTGCTGATTCGGGGCGCGGTGGCGCTGTTCATCGAGTGCAAAACGGAGAAGGGGCGACTGCGGCCAGCGCAAGCAGCGTGGGGACAGAAGTTACTCGCGGCGGGACTCGATTGGCGCATCTGGCGACCGGGCGATTTTCCCGAGATCGTGGCGACATTGACTGCCGAGTAGCGCACCGGCCCGACTTGCAGCGGGCTAAAGGCGCGGGCCGGGTGGGAAGAGGGAGACACGATGACACACGCACAGCTGATCGCCGGGGCATTGGCGACCGCCGAGGAGAGCGAGGGGCGCTGGTTGACGCAGGAGCAGCGCGCGGGCTTGTTGGCGCTGATCGAAAAGGAGGTGGCGGTCGATCCGCTCTGGCTGCCGGACGACATGGGACAGGGTTTGCTCGCGGCGGTGCGGTTGACGCTGCCCGCGAAACGTATGCCGTTACGCGCCTTCGTGGGGATATTGCCCGCTTTGCCCGATGGTGAACTCGCCGAGGATGCCTTGGCGCGGATACATGGCGACGATGAGCCGGATGCGTAGCGCACCGGGCGCGGGCCGGGTGCAGGGGGGGAGGGGGCTGATGGCAAAGAAAAAGGCGAAGCCGATCGACCTGTCCGACCCGCCGACGCTCTAGGCATTGGTGAGCGCGCTCCCCGTCGGGGAGCAGTCGGATCGGGCGTGGGCAGAATATGCTGGCGTGTGCCGCGTCTATGCGCGGCTGGTGCAGGTGCTGGCATTGATCGGCGTAGATGAGCGGGGCACCGACGCGCTGATCCGGTCCGACGATCAGTTTTTCGAGCGCGCGATCGCCGCTAGCTACCGCGAGAACATTGAGGGCCAGGGGTATGCCTGGCTGCCAGAACTGGCGATCGCGCGGACCGGGACGGCGGGGCGACGCACGGTGACGACGCTGACGAAGGGAGGTAACTGACATGGATGAGCAGCGGGCGTCTGCGGCACTCCGGCACGCACAGGAGGTGTTGATCACCGTCGCCCAACCGATGAGGCGCACACTGACCCCCGAACAGTTGCGCGAGGTATTGCGCTTGCAGGCACGCGCGGCGCACCAGGCGCTGCGCGACATCGAGGCAGCACTGGCCGAGGGTAAGACCGCTGAGTAGCGCACCGGGCGCGGGCCGTACCCACAAGGGGCAGCGCGCCGTGCCAAGAGGGGAGGGGGACGATGATGGTCATTGGCTACGGCAAACTGCTTGAAGCGCTGCGGGACGAGCGGGGCTTCTTGCGGAACGTGCTGCGTGGGTTGACGGCGAACGAGTGGGCAGGATGGGGGTATGACGCTGACAATGACAAGTGGCGCTGCTTTTATTGCCAAGCACAAGGCCCGGAAGAGCGGCATGGCCCGCCGTCACATCGCCCCGATTGCCTGATCACGGTAGGGCGCGAGGCATTGATCGACGCCGCGTCGCCGCGCTGACCGGCGGCGCGCCAGGGGGGCAGGATGAGACGATGGCACAAGCAAGAGTGATTCCGCCCAACACGATCTGTTTTTGCTGGAGCGCCGAGCAGGATCGCCGTAACCCTGGGGTGGTCCTGCACTTGGAAGGCGTCCATGTCGGCAAGGACGCTCGGACGGCGTGCGGCATCTCGACCGCAGGATATTGGCATTTCAACGTGCAGGATGGCGAGCCGCGCGATTGGACAGGCTGTAAACGTTGTCGTGCGGTTATCCGCGCCACGACCACAGAGGAGGACCGATGAGCATGACGGCGAGCGCGTTGACCCTATGCGCGGTGATCAGCTATTCGGGGGCGCAGGGTGAGCCCTTGGCATGCGGCTATGCTCGGGGCCATCAAGGCGCGCACAGTTGGGCCACGCTGCCCACGTTCCTGGCGGGCAGCGTCATTGACGACACGGCGGCGGGCGGGGCGAAACGGAGCATACACGATCGGATACCGGGACTCCTCTCGGCGTGCGACTACGATCACGAATTAGAGGCGCTGACCGAGTGGGTCATTCACGCCCCGATTGAGGCGGCGCGCGAACTCGTCGCGCTCCGGGCGGTCGTGGCGGCGGCTGACGGGCTGCGCTACGCCTGGGACGCGCTGTGCCGCTGCGTGGACGAGTTCGAGCCGGAGGATATGGCCGCGTGCTGCGAACGGCGCGACGACCTCGACACGGCGATCCTGGCGGTACTCGCCGCCCGCCAGCACGCCGCGCCGGATCCACCGGGGGCGGCGCGACCCGCAGCGGGGACGGCAGGGGCGGGGCCGGGAGCGGGGGCGTAGATGGGCAAGAAGCAGCCGGGGTGGACCGCCCATATGCGGGCGGCGCGTGACCTCCTGGCGCAAGATACGGGCGGACTGGACCACGCGATGAGGGCGATGACAAAGTGGCTGAGTAACGAACGCGCGGGCAATCCCGGACACGGTAGCGGGCGGGGCCAGCATAGCCGCAAGCGGTTCCGGCGCGCGGAGCGTACCGCCATTTTCGAGCGCGACGGCTATCGCTGCCAATGTTGCGGCACGTGGGAGCGCTTGACGATCCACCATGTGCTCGCGCTGACCGCTGGCGGTACCAACGAGCGTGGGAACCTCCTGACCCTCTGTCGCTCATGTCATGATCGCGAGGAGATGCGCCGCGACCTGTTGCGGGTTTTGCGACAGCGGATGGTGGCGTTGGTGTCATTGCGCGGGCCGACCAAGCCGATCGCCGAGCCGATCCATCGACGTAGCGGGTATCGTGGGCGCGTCATGCGCGCACAGCATCAGGACCGCTGACCGCTGACCGCCCGCCCCCCGCGCGGCCTATCGTCAACATCGGACGTTTCCTGACATTGGCCGCGCCGGTGTGTCCACGGTTGCCATTGGCCCGCACGGTCGGGGCAGGGGGCATTCGTGCACAGCGAGGAGGATGTAAACTTATGAACGCCGACAGCGACACTCCATCGCGCGCCTTTTTGTGCACCTGCGGGCGCACGCTCGGCATCATCGCCCGCGACCGGCGCGGCCCGGTCACCCTCACCCCGGATTCCGACGCGACCTTCCTCATCGTCACCGGGGCGATCGTCTGGCTGCGCTGCGCGTGCGGTCTCGACACCCCGTGGTTCGTGGTGCCGGGGCGCGGGGTTGTGCCTCCGCCGCACGGTACGCTACAATCGTGACCATAATTCAACTTCACGGGATGTGCCTGGGCCGTCCGGAATGTTCTCCGCAAGTGGGGAGCATCCTGACGGCCTTGTGCTATTTGGGGCGGGCAGTGAGTGGCGACGGCGCACAGCGACGAGACGAAGGCGGCGGCGATCGCGGACCTCGCGATGGGCGAGTCCATCGGGGCTACGGCGCGCAAGTACGGCGTTGACCGCACGACGATCAGGCGCTGGCGGGATAGCGGCGGGGTAGTTATCACCCCCACCGTGCCACCCCAAAAAACGGACCTCGGGGAGCTGGTGTATGGTCTTGTCGAGGAAAGCATCAACACGATGGTCGCCCAACTTCGGTTTGCTCGCAACAGCGAGTGGCTCGCGCGGCAAAACGCCGCCGACCTTGCCGTTTTCTTTGGGGTCACCGCTGACAAGGCAACCCGACTTCTCGCTGCTTTCCGACCAACCGATCCAGCCCCAGACGACAACCGCCTCGAAGGGAGCATCGAAGTCGCCCCGCGCGGCGGCGATCGAGACGGATTATGAGGCGTGGGTTCGCGCGCTGTTTCCGTCCTATGTCGCCGCACCTTTCGCCGCCCGCCATCACGCGCTGTGGGCCTGGGCCTGGGCGATTACGGCCGGCGAACGCCCCCGTCCCTTCGTCGCCATTTGGCCGCGCGGTGGGGCCAAATCCACGACCGCCGAGCTGGCCACGGTGATGCTCGGTGCGCGCGAGTCGCGCAGGTACGCGCTCTACGTCTGCGAGACGCAGGAGCAAGCAGACGATCATGTCGGTACGATCGCCGCGCTGCTCGAATCGGACACCCTGGCCGGTGTCTATCCCGCGATGGCCGATCGTCTCGTCGGAAAGCATGGCGCATCGAAAGGCTGGCGACGCAACCGCGTCCGCACGGCGTCTGGCTTCACGGTCGATGCGATCGGCCTCGACACGGCCACGCGCGGCGTCAAGCTGGAAGACGCGCGCCCCGACATCCTGGTGCTCGACGACATCGATGGCGGGCTCGATAGCGCCGCGACCACCGCACGGAAGATCAAGACGATCACCAGGGCGCTCCTGCCGGCAGGTTCCGGTGACCTCGCGGTGCTCGCGGTGCAGAACATGATCCTGCCCGATGGTGTCTTCGCCCAGCTCTCGGACGGCCGCGCCGACTTCCTCACCGAGCGCATCGTCTCCGGCCCGCACCCGGCGATCACCAACCTCGCCACGAATCAGGTGACGAAGGATGACGGGCGCACGCGCTACGTCATCGTGGGCGGTGCGGCGACATGGGCGGGGCAACCGGTCGAGACGTGCGAGAAGCAGATCAACGCATGGGGCCTGACCGCCTTCCTCTCCGAGGCGCAGCATGACGTGCAGGACGCGCCGGGCGGGATGTTCGACCATCTCGACTTCCGCCACTGCCGCGCCGACGAGGTGCCGATTCTCGTCCGCTCAACCGTCTGGTGCGACCCCGCCGTGACCAACACCGACCAGTCCGACTCGCATGGTATCCAGGCCGATGGGCTGGCCGAGGACGGCACGATCTACCGCCTGCGCTCGTGGGAAGGACGCACGAGCCCCGAGGATGTGTTGCGCCGGGCTATTCTGCTGGCCGTTGAGGTGGGCAGCCTGACGGTTGGCGTCGAGACCGATCAGGGCGGCGACACCTGGTATAGCGTCTACGCCCGCGCCGTTGATTCGCTGCGCGCCGAGGGGTTGCTCGGCGATCAGGCCCCGCAGTTTGTCTCGGCGAAGGCCGGGCAAGGCCACGGGCCGAAGGCGCATCGCGCCGCGCAGATGCTCCCCGATTACGAGCGCGGCGAGATCGTGCACGTGCTGGGGACGCACGAAACCCTGGAGCGCGCGCTGCGGCGGTTCCCGCGCACCAAGCCATTCGACTTGACCGACGCGAGCTACTGGAGCTGGCAGGATCTGCGCGAGCCGCGCGATAGCCAGCAATTCGCGTTCGGCGCGACGACGCCGCAAGCGTACAGGGGGTAATGTGAGCGCGGAACAGCAGCAGGTCGCCGAAATGCTTGGCGGTAAACCGGAGTCGCAGACGATCTACGGGGTGGGCCGCGCCAGCGCAATCCAGCCGGTCGCGGCGGATTACGGCCGCCTGCCCTACGAGGCATATGAGCGCCTCTATCACGGCCGCCTCCCCCGCTACGAGATGGGCGGGCTCTTCGTCAAGAGCATCGTCCGGCACATCGCCAACTTCACGCTCGGGCGCGGCGTCGCGATCCGGATCGATGAGCCCCCCACGCGCACCACGGCCGAGGACGGCACGGTCACCGAGGAGCCGAGCTATACCAATCAGCTCCTCGCGCGCTGGACGGCCGCCCATCAGCGCGACTTCCTACAGGGGGCGATCGAGTGCCTGAAGCTCGGGGATCACTACATCGCCATCGATGACGATGGTGCGCTCGTCCACATCCCCCCGACCGATGTCGAGGTGGTACTCGATCCCTACGGGCGGGGCACGGCGGCCGTGCGGATCCACGCGCGGCGTGTCGAGCGCGCCGCCAACGGCGTCGCGGTCGAGTGGTTCTACCGCGACACCCGCACCGCCACCCAGCGTATCGTGGAGCGGCGCTCCGCCAAGACGCGCGACATCCCCTCCGCCTGGCAGCTGATCAGCGACGAGCCGAACCCGATCGGGCGGATTGACGTGGTCCACTGGGCCAATGAACGCGGGCCGGGCGACGTCTACGGCCTGCCCGAGGTCTACGCGCTGATGACCTTGCTGCGCCGCTACGACGATCTGCTGAACTGGGCGATCACCGGGAACAAGCTGATGGGCCGCCCCACCCCGGTCTTCGAGGGGATCAAGGATGTGAAGCAGTTTGTGGCGCTCTTCGGGCGCGATGTCGAGGACCCGACGACCGGGCAGATCCGCAAGGTCGTGGACTGGGCACCGGAGTAGGTGCAGGTGCTCGGCGAGGGCGCGTCGTTCCGCCTGGCCTCCCCGGCGGCGTTCGCGGCCGACACGCAGACGCTCCTCAATATCCTCTTCTGGGTGCTGGCGCAGCATTCGAGCATCCCCGAGTTCATCTGGGGCACGGCGGTCGCCAGCAGCAACGCCAGCGTCTCCGAGCAGATGCCCCCGTTCCTCAAATTCATCGAGGGGAAGCAGGGGCAGTTCGAGGGCACGCCCGCCGATCCGCTGCTGGGGAGTGTCGCGACGGGCGGATTCCACGAGCTGGCCGATATCTGGCTCCGCAAGCGCCGCCTGAGCGATTCGCAGATCGTCGGCGACGCGCCGACGATCGTCACCTGGCCGGACATCACCGACCGCGAGGGGCAGCTGACGCGGGACTGGGTGCAGTTCCTGCGCGACGAGGGCTTGCTCTCCGACCGCGCCACGCTGGCGATCGGCAACGCGGCGATCGGCGAGCCGGTCGGCGACGTGGATCAGGAGGTCGCGCAGGCGCGCACCGATCAGCAACGCGCGGATGGTGCGCTGGCGGGCGCGGTCGGTGGCACACCACCCGGGGCGGTCGATCCGGCGGCGGCGCTGCGGGCGCAGTTAGGACAGGGGGCCTGAGTGGACGATGAGCGCGCGCAGCGGGATGCGCTCCAGGAGGCGGTCGCGGTCGCGCTCGCGGCCCTGCTCGTCGATGTGGCGGACGGCCTGGCGAAGCGCATCGTGCGCGCGGGGCGGCGCGGCGCGATCACCGCGTCCGGGCGTGCTGCGCTGGTGACCTGGCTGGATGCGACCATCGCGCACCTCTTCGGGGATAGCGCGGCGGACGCCGAGCGGCGGTACGCCACAGCGGGCACGATCCCCCATCTCCTCGCCGCCTCGACGCGCGCGGCGGTGCAGGTTGCCGCCCCGGACGGCGGCGTGCCCGGCGCGGCGTCCGCCTCGACGCGCGCCTGGCGCGACCCGCACGGGCACGCCCTCTCCGACCGCATCTGGCTCGCGGGCGAGGACGCGCGGGCGCGGCTGACCGCCGTGCTCGATGCGGGCCTGGCGCGCGGGACGAGGCCGGACGCGCTGGCACGGGAACTGAAGGGCTTCATCCGGCCCGACACGGCGGGGCGCACGGTGCGCGGCGATCAGGCGTTCTCGTCGGCGCGGCGGCTCGCGGCGCATGAGGTCAACCTGGCCCATGGGAGCGCCACGATCGCCAGGGCACGCGGCGCGGGCGATCTCGTGGTGTGGGAGAAATCGTCTCGCCATGCCGAGCACGACGTGTGCGACCAGAACGCGCGGGGCGGGCCATACGCACCCGATCGGGTGCCCTCGTTCCCCGGCCACGTCGGCTGCAATTGCCACCTGCGCCGCGTGCCGAACAACGGGACGCCGGAACCGGGCGGCGTGGATGGGCCGGGATTGATCGCGGCGCTGACCGGATTGTGAGGGGCGAGATGACCGAGCGACTGCGCTTCCGCTATCGCATGGCGCGAATCGGCGCGCGGCTGTGGCTGCGGAACTGGCGTGCGCGGCGAGGGGTGTGAGCGGCGTGGACGATACACGAAAGCATGGGCGACGAAAGCCCTATACGGTAGTTGGTATTCGCCGTCTGCCATGCTTTCGTTGCGGCGTACCAGCCGAGCATCAGTGGCAGATTTGCTCCGATCAAAATTTGTACCGACCGCTGTGCCTTGCCTGCGATGTCGCCCTCAATGAGCTGGTGTTGCAGTGGATGGGTTTCCCCGACTGGCAAGAGAAGATCGCCCGCTATAAAGAACAGGGGGCCTAGCATGGACACCGAGCAGCGCAAGGCGGGGCTAGAGCGGATGCGGGCGTACCTGCCGGCGTTATTGCCCGCGCTCCGATTACAGCACTGGGTGATCACGGTCGAGGATGTTCTGCCCGATAACGAAGATGCAAGCGCGCAGGTGCGCTACAACCAGCACGATTGGCGTGCGCTCGTCCGGCTTTCCGACTATTTCCTTGAATCCCCACCATCGCGCCAGCGTTTGCATTTGGTCCACGAATTGGCGCATCTCTACCTGCGCGGTATTGACGTGCAACACCAAGCCCTCATCTTGCATTACAACACCAACCAGTGGCAGTTGATCGATGATCGGTTCACCTATGAGGTCGAGCTGACGGTCGATGCGCTGGCCTGCGTTGTCGCGCCATTCTTACCGCTGCCACCGGAGGCATGAGCCGATGCGCGATCTGCTCGCCCCGCTCGTCGGCCACCGTCACCAATTCCGCGCTGTGGCCGCGCGCCTCGGCGATGACGAGTGTGGGCAGCTGACACTGCTGCTGCGCGACGTGACGTGGACGGGCGGCGCGTGGGTTGATGCCCATCTGTGGGTGCCGTTCGGCGAGGACCTGGCGTGTGTCAGGATGCACCTGGGGGCGCGGATCGCATTCACCGCCGAGGCGCGCCCCTATCGGCGCAAGGACGGCTCGGCGGACTTCACGCTCGATCGGCTCGGCGATGTGCGGTTACAGCGAATTTCATAAACATTGGCCCATCTACTTCGCAGCGTATTACCCTGCCTCAAGCAGAATTCGGGTCAGTCTCAATGAAAACTGCTGTACTGTGTGCGAGGAAGGGGTGATGGTTGCCGTGATCGCATCGCCGCTGCCGCCGCCCGCGCCCGGTCCCGAAGCACGCAAGATCGTTTGCCGGTGCGGGGTGCAGCTCGGCGTCGTGGCGAACGGTTGCCTTCACCTGCGCCACAAGGGGCGTGGCGTCGATGCCTACCTGCCTGTGCGGGTACAGTGCGACAAGTGCGGGCGCAAAACCGTCGTGCTTGACAGCGTGCCACTGGAACGTTAGTATTGTTGCCATAATCAAAGAACGGGCTTGCACGGCCCACGATGGCGGAGTCATACGACTCCCCACCGTGGGCCTCTTTGCGTTTGTCGGGAGTCGGGAGCGGGTATGCCGGATGCGTTGCGCGACTACATCATCGCCGAACTCGCCGCGCCGAATCTGCCCGCCGTGCCATTCGCGCCGGGCATCGACCAGGCCGCGCTGACCGACGGCGACGACAACCCGCTCTTCGTCACCCTGCCGATTGCGAAGGTTGGCAAGAGCCGGAACGGGCGCTACTACGACGCGGCCGTGGTCGCCGAGATCGCCGCGCAGGTGAACCGCGACCGACCGGGCGGCATCCTCGGCCACATCACCGAGGGCGAGCGCGCCACCCGCTACGATCGCCCCGAGGTCCTCTGGCTCGGCGCGACCGTGGAGGGTGACACCGCCTACGGCAAGGGTTATATCCCGCCCTACGCCCGCGACACCCGCGACTTCCTGCGCCGCGCGAAGGCCTCCGGGCATAAGGTGGCGACGTCGATCTACGGGCGCTATCAGCAGATCCACGACGCGGCGACCGGCGCGATGCGCGTGCAGACCGGCGGCAACCTGGAGAGCATCGACTTCGCCCCCGCCAGCCGCGCGGGCATGGAGTTCGGGGGCGGCTTCGCCCTCTCGGCGGAGATGACCGCCGCCCAGACCGACAAGCTCGCCCAGACGATCGCCGGGCAGTTGCGCCGCGAGATGCAGTCCGCCGAGCCGGGCGCGTCCGTCAGCATCACCGTCACGGCGAATGGTCGCACCGCCGATGATCCGGCGCAGGCGGGGCACGAACCGCTCGTCGTCGCCGTACAGAGTTCGTCCGAACGTTACAGCGAGGGAGGCAGCATGACCAACCGCAGCGAGATCATCCAGACCCTGACCGTCTCCGAGATGGCCCAGCTCCCCCAGGCGGTGCGCGAGCACATCGAGAGCGAGCGCCGCACCGCGGTCGACGCCCAGCTCGCCCCGGTGCGCGAGGCGCTGGGACTGGCTGAGGATGCCCCGGTCGCGAAGGTCGTCACCACCGTGACCGAGATGGCCACCGCGCAACGCGAGGCTGCCGAGACGGCCGCCCGCCAGGCGGTGGACAGCCACCTCGACGCGCAGCTCGCCGAGCGGGTCGCCAAGGACGCGCCGGCCGCATCCGCGACGAAGGCCCGCGCCACGGTGCGCCGCCTGGTCGTCGCGGAGATGCGCGAGCGGACGATCGCCGAGGCCGACCGCGCGCTGACCGCGACGCTCGGCGACGAGACGGTGACCGAGATGGTCGCCACCCTGGTCAAGGCCGCGCCGACCGGCGGGAAGCCGACGATGGTGACCCGCAGCGCCGACCCCCTGACCGCCCGCCACGGCACGGGCGAGAGCAAGTTCGCGCGAACGCCGCGCGAGTACTAGGCCCGGCGACAGCACGGGCGCAACACGGAGGGACGCGCGATGGCACGATACTCGGACGGCAAGGCGATCGACGTGACCGCCCCCGCGGCGGTGGTGCGCGGCACCCCGGCGCGGATCGACGGGTGGAACGGGGTCTACGTCACGGACGCGGCGACCGGCGCGCTGGTGGCACTGGAGGTCGATCCGACCTACTTGCACTACTTCGCCACCCCGGCGGGGGTCGGCGCGGCGCGCGGCGACGTGATCCAGATCACCACGGCGGGCGCGCTGGTCGGCCCGGCGGATGCGACGGCGGGGAACCGGGCGTTCGCCAAAGTCGAGAAAATCCGCGATGCCGCCGGGATCGTCGGCGCGCGGATCCTCAACATCAGCTAGGCGGCGACGCCGCACCACGGGAGCGCACGAGCGCAGGAAGGACAGACGCATGCCAATCCGGGTCATCTCCCGCGACGTGCTCCTGGCGGAGCGGCGCGCGGCCGTGCTGGCGGGGACGCGACGACCGATCGAGCACGCCGAGTGGCCGGTCTCGACGGTGCAGGAGCTCGTCACGTCGAGCGACATCACCGCCGCGGACTTCGTCGCCAACAAGGTCGAGATCGATGTCAGCGAGGGCCGGGCTGACAACCCCACCCTCTTCGACCCGCTCTACACGATCCGCCGCGACCCCAACTTCCCCGAGCTGGTGCCGACGAACATCGCGAACCCGAAGTGGGGGATCATGTTCTTCGATCATCAGGAGGGCGGCGAGATCCACTTCGGCACCCTGGCCAAAGGGGCGAAGGGGAATATCCCGATCAAGGAAGCCGCCGCGGGGATCCAATACACCCAGCGGATGATCGACTTCAACTACCTCAGTCAGATCGAGGATGCGAACCTCGAGTTCGGCCGGGCGTGGAATGCCATGCTCAACCACAAGGGACTCGGCCCGCTGCTGACGTTCGCCTACGGCGCGGCCAACATCACCGCCGCCGACGCCACCGCCGGGGTGACCTACCAGGAGCGGATCCGCAACACGCTGCGGGCGGCGCAGCGGCACGCCAAGATGGCCGTGGACGCGGCGAGCGTGCCGAAGTCGCGCGCCTGGAACTATCTGCTCTGCAACAGCCAGGACACCGCCGACATCCGCGACGCGCTGGCCTACCGGACGGGGGCGAACCTCAATCCGCTCGCGAGCGTCGACGATTTCACGATCATCGAGTACGACGGCTGGTCCACCCAACTCAATTATGGCAACGTGACCAAGAGCTTCAGCTATCCGGGCGTCGCGGCGAAGACCTGCTACGGCGTGCGAGCCGGGACCGGCCTGATCCACCTAGAGAAGATGGATCTCGCGTTCGCGCAGGGCGACGCCGACCTGAGTCGCCTGATCGCGCAGCAGATCGTCGGGCGCGGGCTGCACGGGTTCCTCGCCGACGTCGCGGCCACGGCGGAGCGGATCACCCTCCCGGCGTCCTAATACTGGGCGCACATGGGCGCGATGACAGGTAGACGATAACCACGGAGGCGGACATGGCAGCGAAGACAGCGGCGGAACTGGCCGCGCAGAAGGCCGAGGCGGCGGCGAAAGTGGCGCAGGAGGCCGAGTCGGCACGACTCGCCGACGCGCTCGCCGCGCAAGCGCAGGGCGCGGGCGGAGTGACGGTCGATCCGGGTCTGGCGGACCCGGCAGCCGTCACCAACGCCACCGCGCCGGGCGTGATGACGCCGGGTAGCACGGAGCCCGCCCAGTTGACCGTGGCGCTCGCCGGGAAGCGCGACGCGCCGAAGACCGTCACCTGCGCGGGCTGCAACGCGGTATGGCCCGCCGATCGGCTCGGGCCGGGGGTCACGATCCCCTGCATCTGCGGCCGCCTGATCGTGGTCGAGTAGGGGGCGCGCGGTGGCCTACACCCTCTCGATCGCCGACCTGCGGCAGGACCTGGGCGATGTCGGCACGCCGCCCGCATTCCCGGATCCTGAGCTGACCAATCTGCTGGCGCGTGAGGATGGCGACTACCAGGGTGCGCTCCTGCGCGGGCTGTGGCAACTGCTGACGCAGGCCGCACGCCTGAACGCCTACACGACCGGGCAGCACCGCGAGGACAAGCAACAGGTTTTCGATCACCTGAAGTCGCTCTACGGGCTGGTCGCGGCGGAGCTGGCGGGCGGCGCACAGCAGGTGGCGATGCTCGGGATGGTGGCTGGCGAACCGGCGCGATTGTCACCGGCGGATGTGTCGAGGTTGACATGCCCGTACTGAGCAACTGGCTCGCCCCGGCAATCGCCGCGCGGGAAGCCGAGTTGACCGCGCGGCTGGGGCAGACCGTGACGATTCGCCCCGTCGCGCGCCGCACCGATGGCAGCATCATCCGCGACAGCTACGGCAAACCGACCTACGGGGCACCGGCGACCTATCCAGCGCGGGTCGAGGGGAAGAACCAACTGGTCAGGACGGCGAGCGGCGATCAGCGGGCCAGCACGACGATGGTAACGCTCGCGGGCGGGCCGACGATCGGCACGGAGGACAGGCTGACCCTCCCCGATGGCACTTCCCCCGGCATCGTCGCCATCGCCACCGTGCCGGGCGCAAGCGGCACGCACGAAACAATCTTGTATCTGTAAGGAGCGAACATGCTGCGCGCGAAATTCACCGTTACCAGCATCCTCCGCAATTACCAGTTCGAGGGCGAGACGATCACGATGAATCCGGTCTACTCGCCCGATCCCGAGAGCGAGAATCACGCTTTCTGGAAGGCGAGTCCGAATGGCGAGTTGAAGATGACGATCAGCAACCCGGATGCGGTTGGAAAACTCGAACTGGGCAAGGAGTACTACATCGACTTCGCTGAAGCGAAGTAGCGGAGGCGCGCGATGGCGACCGGGAACACCATCCAGATCACCGGACTCACCGAGGCGCTGCGCGGACTGCGGGCCACGCGCGCCCAACTCCTCCCCGCGATCGGTCGGGCGCTGCACGCCGAGGCCGCGCCGGTCTTCGATCGCTCGCAGGACCTGGTCCCTGTGGATACCACCGCCCTCCAGAAGAGCGGCGAACTCCACAATCCGGAGGTCAGCGGTAACAGCGTCTCGGTCGCGATCAGCTATGGCGATGCGGCCACGGCGGACTACGCGGAAAAAGTACACGAAGACCTGAGCGTGCGGCACATGCCCGGACGCCAGGCCAAGTTCGCCGAGGTCCCTTTTGTCGAGGGTGCCAAGGGGCTGGGCGAGCGGGTCGGGGCGCGCGTGGCGCGCGAGATCGGGGGCTGATCGTGGTCCTCGATGACGTGGCCGCGCTGCTGGTCGAGGCGGGACTCGGCACGATCGGGGAGACGATCTTCCTGGCGCGGCTACCGGACTCCCCCGACGCCGCCCTGGCGATCCGCGAGTACGGCGGCAGCGCCCCCGACTATCTGTACGGCGGCACCGACCCCACCGAGGAATGGCCGCGTTGTCAGATCGAGTGCCGCGATCCCGACTACGCCGCCGCGCGCCTCCGCATCGAGCGGTGCGCGCGGACGTTAGGGGCGGTCAGGGAGCGCGTCGTCAACGGCACCCACTACCACCGGATCACCCCGCTCGGCCCGCCCGTCCCGCTCGGCGAGGACGAGAGCCAGCGGTCAAGGATCGCGATCAGTTTCGAGGCGGCGAAGGCACCGAGCCTGTTGCCCGTATAGCCAAGGAGGGAACCCGATGCCGAACCGGAAGAACCCCGTAGACGCCGCCGAGCAGGACGTGAGCAAGGCGGAGAACCAGTTGGAGGCCGCCCAGGTCGCGGTCGTGGAGGCGCACCAGGAGCGCGCCGAGGCCCAGCAGGCGAGCGCCGAGGTCGCGCAGGCTGCGGTCCTCGATCAGCAGATCGACGCTTTGCGCGAGGCCGCCGCGCCGGACGAGACGCGCGTCGGCTACACCGTGGGCATGTGGTCCGGGCGTCCGCACTACAGCGCCAACGACGGGCGTTTCGACACCCTGGACGAGGACGCGATGCGCGCCTACATCCGCACGGGCGGCGTGCCCGATCCGACCCCCCTGCCGCGCCAGACGGTCTGAGCGGCACCGTAGCGCGTCCCAGGACGAATGATACCGCGCCATCACGGCGCAGAGCAGGAGCGAGCAGATGAGCGCGAGTATGGCACGAGCCCGGAGCGGCTTCGGGACACGATTCCAGATGGGCGACGGGGCGACCAGCGCCCCGGTCGTGGTCGGCACGGGCGGCGCGGCAATCGGCGCGACCACCGTGCCCGTCACCGCGACCACCGTGGCGCTGGCGTCCGGCACGATCCTGATCTTCGGCGTCGGCAAGAGCGCCGAGCTGACGGCGGCGGCGATCGTCGGCGCGGCGAGTCTGATCGTGAAGCCGCTGGCGGCGGCGCTCATCGCGGGCGACACGGCGCAGGGCGGCGAGAACTTCGCCACCATCGCCGAGGTGAGCGACATCACCCCGCCCGCCCCGACCACCTCGACCTTCGAGACGACGCACTACCTCTCCCCGAACGGCAACATGCAGTTCGCGAGCGGACTGACCGACCCGGGCGACATGTCGATCAGCTTCAACTGGCTCCCCACGGACGCCACCCAGGACAACCTCACCGGACTCTTCAAGGCGTTCCGCGACAAGCAGCTCCGCAATTTCCGCATCATCTACCCGCTCACCCCGACCGTGGTTGACGCGTTCGCGGGACTGGTGACCACGTATCCGGTCACGACGCCGATGAATGACCGGATGTCAGCCTCAGTAACAATTAAGGTCAGTGGCGATACTATCCGCAGTTAGCACAACAGCTATCAGAGCATGGCGCGGGCCGTCGTCGCCGGGGCGTGGCGACGGCCCGCGTCAACTACCCCCGGCTAAAGCCGGGAGCTTGTCCCTGGCACTTCCGGCGAGGTGCCGGAATCCGAGACGATAGGCGGGTTGACAGACCGCCCGCTAGCAAGAGGCCAGCCGATGCTAGCACGGTACTTGGCAGCGATATTGACGGAGGCGTTGTGGTCAGCATGAGCGGTGTAGCCGCACTGCCGACAACAGAACAGCGACCGGGAGCGGCGGTTGTTGCGGGCAATGTGCCCACACCGGCTACATGCCTGGGAGGTGTGCCTGGGGTCAACCCCGGCCACCGTACAACCCCGCGACTCTGCCTTGTACTCGATAAATCCGCGCAACTGGGCGAAGGACCAGCCGTGGATGCGCCGCGCCTGCTTCCCCTGGCGCGGCTTGATGCGGGCGCGAATGTTGGTCAGATTCTCCACGACAATCGTTGCGCCGGGTCCGACGCTCTGCACGATGCGCTTGCTCAGGACGTGATCGCAGTCGCGCCGGAAGCGGAGTTGCTTCCCCTTGACGCGTCGCAGGTGCCGTCGCGCACTCTTGCTGCCCCTGGCTTGCAGGGCGCGGCGCTGCTTGAAGTACCGCGCCTCGGTGTTGCGCCACGCCTTCTTCCCCAGGAAGCGGGCCTGACTCGTCACGGCGGGTTGGGCGAGGCCCAGATCAACGCCGACCACCTCCGCAGTCGGCGCGACTTCCGGCGCGGGCAGGTCTACCACGATGTGCAGATACCACTTGCCGTCGCGGTGGATCAGGTCGGCGGTGCAGACCTTCCCACCGACATAGGGTGCGGCGTAGGCCGGGACGGTGAACCAGACATCCTGCTTGCCGCCCGTGGTGGACAAGCGGACCACGCCGCGCGCCCAATCGACCTTGAACGTGTGGACGTTATAGCGCGGCGGGCAGGACCGGGAGCGCGGGGCCGAAACCTTGCGCCCCTTTTTCGCCAGCGCCAGCGCCGACTTGACCGCCTCGGTGGCCTTGACGCGCGCCTGGATGTGGTGGTCGCTCACCAGCGCGGGCCATATCGCCTTCTGCGGATAGTAGGTCGCGTGGTGCAACCGGACGCCGTTCTGCTCGCCCGCCGCGTAGCCGTGGGCGCAGACCGCGTTGAAGACCGCCGTGAATTGGCGCGTCGTCTCCGCCAGCAAGGTGGCCTGTTCGGGGGTGGGTTGGAGGCACACGCGCAACGTCCTGTCCATGCGGCAAGTATACCATATGCGGCGAGTTTTCGCATTATCTATGGAAGCGGGGCAGTGACCCCGCATGGGACGTAGGGGGCACGAAAGAGGGGCGGCATCGTGGAGGGACACACGCAGCAGCAGGGGGACGATCGCCGGGAGCCGCAGGCGCAGCACGCGCCGATCATGGTGCTGCTGTCGCGCGACGCGATCCTCAGCGCCAAGGACGATCAGGTGGAGCTGGTCAACGTACCCGCGTGGGGCGGCTCGCTCTACGTCCGGGGCATGACGGCCGGCGAACTCGACAACTTCTACAAGTCGATGCGCCGGGGCCAGGGCAACAAGGTCCGCGTAGACACCGACCTCTTCCAGTCGCGCGTGGTGGCGCGCTGCGCGGTCGAGAGCCCGGAACCCGGCGCGCGGCGGCTCTTCGACGCCAGCGACGTGGAGGCACTGAAGAACAAGAACGGCGCGGCGCTGAAGTTGGTCTTCGACGTGGCCGCGCGCCTCTCCGGGATCACGGATGCGGAGGAAGAGGAAGTCGCCGAGGATTTCGGCGACGCCCAGAACGGCGATTCCTCCACCGACTAGCGCTCGTTCTGGGCATGACCGTGGATGAACTCGGCGCGCGGATGAGCGCGCGGGAATTCGTCGCCTGGCAGGTGTTCGCGGCGCGCGAGCCGTTCGGGGAGGCGCGCGGCGACCTCCAAGCGGCGCACATCGCGTCCGTGATCGCCAACGTGAACCGCGACCCGAAACAGCGCCCGCAGCCGTTCACGACGAACGATTTCCTGCTCGACTTCGACGCCATGTGGGACGGCGAGATCGCTGACGAGCCGACGGCGGAGGAGCAAGCCGACAACGCCGCCCGACTGATGGCGCGCATGGGACAGACGCGCGACGCGCTGATCGCCTCGCGCAACTAGGATCGAGGCCCGGTGGCGACGATCATGAGTCGGTACAGATACGTCCCCGGTAGTCGCGCCATTCCAGCTTCATGTGGCAGGAGCGACAGAGCGTGACAAGGTTCGTCAGCGAGTCATCGTGACTGACACGCCAGGGGGTGATGTGGTGGACCGACAACTGCTTACTCGTACCACAGGTCACGCAAGCGTTGCCGTCGCGGTCGATGACTTGCTGTCGAACCTTCCGCCACGCCTGGTACTTGCAGCGCGTCCGGGGGGTGGTGGGATTCTTTCGCTGACCCTCCGAGCGATTGGTGCTCGCGCATTCCGGCGAGCAGGTGCGCAAGTGGTGGTGAGAAGGCTGCACGGTAAACTGCGTGCCGCAAACGACACAGGACATAGCGATATGCCCTATCTTGCGGCGATAGTAGCACGCGTTGCTGCAATACTTCCGCTGATCGTGCCCAAAGGCTACGAAGAAGCGAGTAGCACAACCCGCGCACGCTATCGCCACTTGCTGCCCAGCGCCATATTGGGCCACCGCGCGACGAACGATACGCTCCGCTTGTCGACGTTCTCGTTGCCAGATGATCTGACACGGCTTGCAGCGCGAGAAATAGTATCGCCGTCCGTTGCTCTTATCGACAAAGGAGAAGTAATCACCCACGCTCTTTTGCGCGTGGCATCTCTTGCACGTCTTGGTTTCTGCCCGTTGTCCGTCCATGAAAACCACACTCCCTGCTGTGTATCCCTGAGTGGTGTGGGAAGGCGGGTCAGGGTCGCCCGCCGTTCGGCACGGGTAATTACTCCGTGCCTATCCCGATCTAAGTATACCACTTTCCGCATGGGGACAGGCTAAAATGACAAGTACGGTGATAAGTTTTCGCTACCAAGCGTCCGCCGAGAATTTCCTCCGCACCACCGATCAGGTGGAGCGGCGACTCGGCACGCTCGAAAAATCGGCGGGCGGCTTCGGCACGGTCCTGAAGGGGGCGCTGCTCGGCGTCGGCTTCGCGGTCGTCCAGAAGGGGATCGAACTCGTCGGCGGCGCGTTCTCCGGCAGCATCGGGGCGGCCTCCACATTCGAGAAGACCATGAGCGGCGTCAAGGCCGTCTCCAACGCGACCGGCGAGGAAATGGACCAGTTGTCCTCCCTCGCGCTGAAGCTGGGGAAGGACACGTCATTCAGCGCATCCCAGGCGGCGGCGGGGATCGAGGAACTTGTTAAGGGCGGGCTAACCGTGCCGCAAATCATGGACGGCGCGGCCCAAGCCGTCCTGAACCTCGCCGCAGCGGGCGGGGTGAGCCTCCCCGACGCCGCCGCGATCGCCGCGACCGCGATGAATGTCTTCTCGCTCAAAGGCTCCGACATGGCCCACGTCAGCGACCTGATCGCGGGCGCGGCGAATGCCTCGTCGCTCTCCGTGACGGATTTCAAGTTCGCGCTCAACCAGGTCGGGGCGGTGGCCGACGGGGCCGGGCAGTCATTCGATGACGTGGCCCAGGCGATCGCCGTGATGGGTGCCAAGGGGCTGGTCGGCAGCGACGCCGGGACGAGCCTCAAAACCATGCTCTCGAACCTCCAGCCCACGACGAAGGCGCAAACCAAGGCGATGCGCGAACTCGGGCTGATCACCGAGGATGGCACCAATCAATTCATCAATGCCAATGGTTCGTTCAAATCGATGGCGCAGATCGCCGATCTGTTGCAGAACTCGACCGCCGGGCTGACCGACGCCCAGCGACAGATGGCGTTGGAGACGATCTTCGGGTCGGATGCCGTGCGTGCAGCGACGGTCTTCGCCAAATCGGGCGGCGCGGGGTTCGCCGAGATGGCCGCGAAGATGGGCCTCGTCACGGCGGAGTCGGTCGGGTTGGAACGGCTGAACAACACCGCCGGGTCGATCGAGCAACTCAAAGGCTCGCTCGAAACCGCCGGGATCACGATCGGGCGGGTGTTCCTCCCGTATGGGCGCAAGCTGATCGACTGGGGGACACGGGCCGTCAATGCCGCGATCCCCTTGCTCGAAACCTACGGACCCGTCCTCGCGGCGAAGGTGACGGAGGGTGGCAAGGCGCTCCTCGGCTTCGGGCGCGACGCCGTCGCCATGCTCGGCCCCGTCAAGGATGCGGCGGGCGGGCTGCTGACCGCCTTCCAGACCGGCGACTTCAACGCCGCGTTCGGGCCGCTGCTCGCCGCGCTCGACGCGGTATTCGGGCCGGGGACGAGCGCCAAGGCCGCCCTATTCATCTCCGATCTGTTGCGGAACTTCCAGCTCGTCCGCGACGGTTTCCTGACCGTGCAGCAAGCCCTCACCGGGAAGTGGGTCGGGGATGACACCGTGCAGCCCGCCGTGCGCGCGGTCGGGGACTTCGCCCTGCGCCTGCGCGATTTCGCGCTGACCGCCAAGGACGTGTTCTTTAACCAGGTCCTGCCCGCCGTGCAACAGGTCGCGGGCTTCATCCGCGACCACATGGGGACGATCGCCAAGGTGGTGGCGATCGGGGCGGCGGCGTTCGCCGCCTTCTCGATCATCGCCACCGTGGTCGGCTGGGTGACGACCGCGATCGCCGTCTGGGGCGCGTTATCCGCTGTCGTCACGGGGGGCAGCGCCGCTTTCGGGGTGATCGTGGCGCTGCTCGGCGGGCCGGTCACGCTCGCCATCGCCGCCATAGTCGCGATCATCACCCTGCTGGGCGTAGCCTGGGCGAATAACTGGGGCGACATCCAGGGCAAGGTCGCGGCGGTGTGGGCCTGGTTACAGCCGGTCCTGGCCGCTCTCGGCGCGCGCCTCTCGGCGTTCTGGACGGACATCCTACCCCAACTGAGCGCCGCCTGGGAGTCCGTCTCCACCAAGGTGATCGCGGCGGCGACCTGGCTCTGGACCCAGGCCCAGGCGATCTTCGGCGCGGTCGCGGGGTTCCTCGTCGCGCACGGCGATCAGATAGTGGCGGTGCTGGGCCGGGCATGGGCGCTGATCCAGAACACGATCAACACCTATCTCGGCGTCATCGGCAACCTCGTGCGCGGCCTGCTGGCGCTGATCAGCGGCGACTGGGACGGCGCATGGGCGTACATCCAGAATGCCGCCCGGATCGCCTGGGATGGCATCGTGGGCCTCGTTCGTACCGCAGGCCCGCTGATCGGCAAGGCGCTCGACGGCATCAGCGCCACGGTCAACGGTTGGGGCGTCGCGCTGCATGTCTGGATTGGCGGCAAATTCTCCGAGATCGGCACGACGATCCGCGACCGGGTGACGCAATATAAGAATGATACCGGGCAGCAGTTCTCTGAAATGGGAATCGCGGTCCAGAATAAATTGACCGAGATCGGCACGACGATCGGCGGCAAGTTTTCCGAGATGGGAACCGTTATCCGGGATCGGCTGACGCAGTACAAGAATGATACCGGGCAGCAATTCTCCGAGATGGGGACCATCATCCACGATCGCATAGCGCGATACCTGGTGGACACCGGGCAACAATTCTCCGACATGGGCACCGCCGTGCGCGACAAGCTGACGCAGATGAAAAACGATGTGGGCGGGAAGTTCTCGGAGATCGGCACAGGTATTCAGGGCAAGCTTGCTGAGATCCAGAAGTGGTGGTCTGACGGGTGGGCAGCGGTCAGCAAGAATGTCACCGATACTTGGGACCGCATCACGTCGGCGGTCGGTGGGGCGTTCTCCGAACTCGGGGCGGCGGCGAAAACGTTCATCACCGTCACCATACCGGGCAAATTCAGCGACGCCCGACAGACGGTGGTCGCTGCCGTCATGGGCATCTTCGAGGGTGCGGGGAGCGTCCTCGCGGCGTTCGGCCAGTGGGAGCGCGACCGGATCGCGGATGTGTGGCAGTTCATCGCGACCGATGTCCCCGCGAAATTCAGCGCCGGGTTGAGCGCCGTCAAATCCGGCTTCATGACGATCTTCGAGGGTGCGGGGTCGGTCAAGGAAGCGTTGGGGTCGTGGCTCACCGCGCGCATCGCCGACGCCTGGACCTTCATCTCCGACACCCTCCCCGCGAAATTCTTCGCGGGGCAGCAGGCCGTACGCGAGAAGTTCATGGGCATCTTCGCGGGCGCGGGGAGTGTACTGGCGGCGTTCGACGCCTGGATCGGGTATGGCGACTCCGGCATCATCGGCACGGCGAAAACCTTCATCTCCGTGACACTGCCCGGCACGTTCACCGGGGCGATAGACACGGTGAAGGACGCCTTCATGGGCATCTTCACCAAGATACTCACACCCGGCAGCGGCGGGGTGCTCTTCGACTGGTTCACCCAGGCCGTCTCGGCGGTGGATACGTTCATCGCCACCCATATCCCCGGCAAATTCACCGAGAAGTATGAGGCCGTCCGGGCGGCGTTTATGGGCATCTGGTCCAGCTTCCTCGACGCTGCGGGCAACGGAACGTTGGGAACGTGGTTCGCCGATACCGTGCGCTCGGTCACGAGCTTCATCGGCACCACCGTGCCCAAGGTTTTCACCGACGCCTCCGACACGGTCAAGAACGCCGTCCTGAGCGGCTTCGTGGCGGCAAAAGACGCCATCGGCGGGATAATGGGCGGCTTCGGCAAGAACGCGGTCGGCGCGCTCAATACGGTGTTAGAGAAGGTGCGGTCGTTCGCCGAAGGCGTGCGCCTGTTGGTGAACTGGGTGGCGGATAAACTGAGCGCTCCCAAGATCGAAGGTGCCATCCCCGGCGCGACCATCGACCCCGCCGGCCTCGCCACCGGCACGAAGAACTGGGGCGGTGGCATGGCGTGGGTCGGCGAGGGGCCGGGCGGCGCGGGCGCGGAACTCGCCTACCTGCCCAGGGGCGCGCAGGTCATGACGCACGCGGAGAGCATGGGGCTGGTGCGATCCGGGGCGGTCGCGCCCCCGCAGTCCGGCCCGGCCAAACTCCCCGGTTTCGCGGGCGGGCTGGACGCGCTCGGCGGGATCGTCGGCGTGCTGCAAAAGGGCGCGGGCTGGCTCTACGATCAGGCGAAAGGCGCGGTCGGGCTGGGCGACCTCAGCCTGCCGGGTGCCCTGGGCGACATCGGCGGCAAACTGGCCGGGAAGGTCAAGGACTGGGCGCTGGGGTCGATCGACAAGATGCTCAAGGCCGCCACGCCGAAAGTCGCGCCGGGCGGGCGTGGCACGCCGGGGGCGGGCTGGGGCGATCCGTCGCCCGGACTGGTCGATGCGCGCATCCCCGGCGGGCGGGCGCTCTCCGGCATGGGGTCCACCATCGTGTCGGCGGCGCACGCGCACGGCGTCCCCACCAGCGTCTTCATGGGCATCCTGGAACACGAGAGCGCCTACGGCTCGCCGAACGACGGGCTGACCCGCTACAACAACTTCACCGGCTTGACGGGAAACAATTGGACGGGGCAGACCGGCACGACGCAGGGGATGGCGCGCGACTTCGCGATCTTCGACTCGCGCGAATCGGGCATCAACGCCGCGCTCGACAACCTGACGACCGGCCTCTATCGCGATCACACGCTGCGCGAGGTCATCGCCATGTGGCTGACCGGCGACTACAACGCCGGGATCGACCCGACCCACCCCCAATACACCGTGGCCGATTACCTGAGCCACATGCAACAGGTGGTCGAATCCCTGGGCGGTCGCTACAACCCCGATGCCGTGGTGGTCGGCACCGCCGCGCCGGTCTCCGCGCCCGCACCCGCCCCGAGCGCGCCCAACAGCCCCGGTGGTCGCGGGCCGGTGTGGGATGGCTGGTCGCCGCCGCTGTCACGGTACAGCGTCTCCCAGGAGTTCGGGCGGAACGATTTCTCGGAGCAGCACTACAAGAGCGGCGCGCACAGCGGGATCGATCTGGTCGGCCCGCCCAGGTCGACGGTCATGGCGGGGGCGCTCGGCACGGTCGCGTCGGCGAAGGCGGCGGGCGGCTACGGCAACGCGGTGACGATCGATCACGGCGGCGGGATCGAGTCGATCTACGGCCACCTCGCCAGCATCTCGACCTCCGTGCGCGATCTCCTGTCGCGCGGCGATCCGCTCGGCATCCAGGGCAGCACCGGCGACAGCACCGGCGACCACGTCCACTTCGAGATCCGCGATCAGGGCGTCGCGGTCAACCCGCGCGATTACGTCGATTTCGTCGGGATGGCCGACGGCGGGGTGATCACCGAGCCGATCGTCGGGCGCGGCGTGCGCTCCGGGCGCGGCTACACGTTCGGCGAGTCCGGGCCGGAGGGCGTCTTCAACGCGGATCAGATGGCGGCGCTCGGGGGACGCGGCGGCGAGACGCACATCCACCACGAGAATCACTACACGATCCAGTCCACCGAGCCGACCGTCACGGTCGAGGGGTTCAAGCGCGAGGAGCGCCGCGAGGCGAGGTTGCGCGGCTATGGACGATAGCTTGCCGACACCGGGGTTGCGCGAGTGGCGCTGTCGGCGCTGCAAGCGTCTGCTGCTGCGCCACGCCGTCACCGTGGGCACGATCGAGGTGCTGTGCGAACGACCGCGTTGCAAGACCCTCAACGTGCTCGTGGCGGGACCGGATGCGTCCCCGGTACACGCTGTCGAAACACTCCCCCAGTCACCCCACGCCGTGTAGTTGATACCCGCGCATCCGCTTACCGCTCATTGTAAACGCGCCGCCCAAACTGACCGAGGAGTACATCGTTGGGCGGCGCACCTTCAGGGTGGTATTCGAATCTCGCCCGCTCGAAGTACTGCACGCGATAGGCGTTCCCATCTTCCAGTCGCTCGGTGAAGACCTCGCTGATCGGGAAACCAAACTGCCTGAGTGAACCGTTCGTTTGCCAGTATTCGAGGAAGCGCCCCTCTACGTTGTGGCCCGTCTCGGGGAAGTGGGCCGCGCCAGTTAGCGGGGGCACGGGAGGATCAGCCGGGCGGATACGGCGACCGAACTGGCCGAGGAGCACATCGTTGGGGGGTGGATTCGCGGGGTGATATTCCATCCGCACCCGCTCGAAGTACTGGACGGTGTACTCGCGCCCATCTTCCAAGCGTTCCGTGAAGGCGTCACTGATCGGGTAGCCATTGATGGGTAGCCCACCATTGGCTTGCCAGTAACCCAGAAAACGTCCGATCACCGTGAAGCCGGTCTGCGCGAAAAAACGCCCGGCCTCGAAGGACGGCATCGTCCCTGCGCCGATCTCCTGGGCATCAAGGCGGTCCCCAATGTTATAGAGCGTCAACCGCTTGTTCGCCCCATCCGAGAACACGAAGGTCTTCCCGTCTGGCGAGAAGGTGTAGCCGCTCCCACCCACGGACGGTCCTCCTAGCAGGAAACGCTCCGTGCCGGTTCCGGGGTCGATCAGCACGAGCCGGGGCGTTTGTGCGGTCGTGACCGATTGGACGACAGCGACAAAACGCCCATCAGGGGTCCAGGACGGCGAGGAGTAGAACGAGTTTCCATACGGGAGCACAACGCGCACGTTGCCGCCGTCGAGGTCGAAGACGAGTAGCCGACTGCTCCCGGCCTGCTGATCCAGGCCATTTTCAACCATCGCGACACGCCCATCGGTGGGTGAGATGTCAAACCCACAGGTCGTGCAAGCATAGTTCAGCGATTGTGGTGTGCCCCCCGCAGCATCAACCCTCATCAGAGATTGTAGGACACGATTGCCGCCATTCTTTCGATACAGCACCGCCGAACCATCGGGCGTCCAGCGCACATGGGAAAGGGCGAAGTATTGATCGGGGTTGGTGCGAGCAATTTCTGGTATGACGAGGACACGCGTGCTGCTGGCTGCGGGATTCACCACGGAAACCTGATAGCTGGCAGGCGCGGTCGAGAGTTCTTCGGCGAAGGCAATCTCCCCGGTTCGTGGCGACCACCGTGGGGAAGAAGGCTTGCCTCGCGTCGGTATGATCATGTCACCGCTGCCATCGGCATTCATAACATGCAGTTGGTCGTCGGTTCCGATGTACGCGATACGCCCGACCGGGATAGAGACGGCAGAAGACAAGGGGGTAAGGGAAGATAAGGGGAGGACCAAGGTCAGTGCTACCAGTCCGACAATCCCAACGAACCGCGCCATGGTGCCTCTCCTTGCTGGCGATGCCCCTTCTACATGCGGGCAACGATTCTCGCATAATCCTTGCCGACCATCCACCAGGCATGGGGGAAGGGCGGGGCGATTTCTTCGCCCCGCCCTCGCGCATCGTGCCGCCGTCACGCACTCAAATGGCCGCTCGCCGGGGCGCGCTTCAACGCCCGCATCCGCCAGTAGAGCGCCAGCCGTTCCGCATTCGACAGGTGGAGCCAGCCGACGGCCATGAGTTCCGCCTGCTCGCGCTTGACGATCAGCGAGGGGGCGATCTCCTGGCAGAATATCCGGGGGCGGACTCCGCCCCCCATCGTCCACTGATACACCACCCGATGCTTGGCGCTCCGTTTCTTGCCGACGACGATCGTCGCCGGGATGCGTGCGTTGACCCACTCGATGACCTCGCGGTTCGCATTGGAGATCGAGACGGTCACGTTGTAGCTGGTGTAGCGGCCGCTGCGCTCGGTCCGCACCAGTTTGTACAGGCCGACGCAGCCCTCGCCGTCGAACAGGCCCGCGAGGTAGCCGCGCTCGGCCTCGCTCAGGTGCCCGATCACCGAGGTTGCCTCGTACCGGCGGTGGCGCGCGTCCGGGTCGCGCTTGGGCAGTTTCAGCACTTTCGCCCGGTGGAAGATCGCGCCCCACGAGCGCCCCGGTAGCAACCTGAGCAGTTCGTGTGTCTCCGCCGTCGCGTACCGCTCGGCGAGTAGTCGGTCTTGCCCCTCCGTCCAGCGTGGGGCGTCCAGGTTGCTGCGCCAGGATTCCGGCATCGCCATCGTCTCGTCCTCCCGCACAACCAGCATACAGGCGGCGGGCACAGCGCCCGCCGCCTTTCCCCGCGTTTAGGCCTCCTCCGTTTCCGTTGCGGGCGTGGTGAACGGGCGGCGCTGCAACTCCGTGCCGCCCGCTTCCTTCTGGACCCATTCGCCCGCCGCCTGATCGAGTTGCCAGTACGGCAGCCACTTCACGTCCTCGTGGCGCACCAGCGGCACGCGATGGCGAGCGACCTCGTCGCCCGCGAACTGTTCCAGCATCGCGATGGCGATGTTGACCTGCAACGTCGTGTAGTGCAGCAGCACGGCGGCCTCATGCTGTCGCCGGTGATCGTTCTTGGGCATCTGATACTGGCGCTGGTGGGCGAAAGAGATCAGGTCGAAGAGTTCGGCGCAGCGGATGTCACCGAACAGGCGATCACTGAACGTGGCCGTGCGCAGTCTGGCGACCTCGTAATCGGCCCGTATCCGGGGGTACACGGCGGCGCGGAGGGCGCGGAGTTGGGCGCGGTGTTCCGTGCGATTGGCGGGCATGGTGGCGGCGAGTTCCTTGTAGCGGGCCTCAAACTCTCGATCGGCGGCGCGCGACTTTTGGACGGCGATCTTGTAGGCCATCTCGCGTTCGGGCTGCGTGGTCGGGCGGATGCCGGTGGCGCGTTGGCGTCGCTGTTCGGCCTTGCTCATGGTTGCCCCCTTGGTGCTGACGATCGTCAGGGTCGGGGCGGGTCGCTGCGCTGGGAGTGCCATCCTATTGCTCCTACGAAGTGCGGCGAACGATCAACCGGCGCGGCGGCTGGCGGGACACCGCGCCGGGGTGGTGCTAGTCGACGGGGGTGAATTGCCGCGCGTGGTCGGCGTAGGAACCAGGGCGTACCAGGGTCGGCACCAGCGGCGGCACCGGGAGTGGCGAGCAATCGTCGGCGGCACTCAGCACCTCGACGGGCGGGACTTCCCCGGCCAGCCGTGCGAGGTCGCACCAGAGCAGGGCTAAGGTAAATTCCTGGCCGAGCGGGTCGGGGACTTCGCCCTCGAGCAGATCATCAACCAGGGCGCGCATCATCGCGTTGACCGTCATAGCGGCATCTCTCCTGTGTGGGTTGTGGATTGTCGGTGGATAACAACGAGGGCTAGGCGGCGAGGGCCAACGCCTCTGAGCGGGCGGCGGGGCGGGCGGCGCGCAGTTCCCTGCGTCGCCGTCCATACTGCCTACGCCGTTCCCGATCGCAGGTGCGACAGCGTCGCCTCCCGTTCGATGAGGTCCGGGTATTCGACTCGTCGAACGGATGGCCGCGCTTGCAATGGGTACGCCGGGCATTCTGCGCCGGGGGGCTGTCGCCCCGAAGCGTGTTGACGGTCGGCGTCACCAACTCCAGGTGCGCCGGATTGACGCAGGCGCGATTGCGGCAGAGGTGATCGGGCTCCAGGTGGGCCGGGATGTCGCCGCGCAGCAATCGCCAGGCGACCCGATGC
>JAABUN010000672.1_pt1 | contig 28604 bp, 27 predicted proteins | sample 5559311 | NCBI WGS metagenome assembly JAABUN01 (sample SAMN10711877, study PRJNA513370) | rock metagenome | isolation source: Antarctica rocks | place: Antarctica: Victoria Land, Siegfried Peak sud | reverse complement strand
TGTTCGCGCACTGGAAGTGGGTCCGCGCATACTGACGATCAGGATGACAAGAGCCGTGTGACGGGAGACTGTCACGCACGGTTCTGTGGGAGCCGGGGGGTGAGACTCCCCCCGGCTACCCGACACGCGGAGGGGCGAGGCGGCGAGCGGGGCGGCACGGCGGGCGCGCTGCTACGCTGGGCACCACGCCGGACACACCGGCGGTGTGACGTCCAGGCCCGGGTGACGCAGACCCCGGGTGCACACCGCGCCCCGAGGAGAACAGTGCCGCTCGACACCGCCACCAAGCAGGCCATCATGACCGAGTACGCCACGGTCGAGAGCGACACCGGCTCGCCCGAGGTGCAGGTGGCGATGCTCACCCGGCGGATCTCCGACCTGACCGCGCACCTACGCGAGCACAAGCACGACCACCACACCCGCCGGGGCCTGCTGCTGCTGGTGGGCCGGCGCAAGCGCCTGCTGAAGTACCTGGAGAAGACCGACGTCAACCGCTACCGCGCGCTCATCGCGCGGCTCGGTCTGCGCCGCTAGACCGCACGACAGGGGAGTGCCCACCAGGGCGCTCCCCTTCGTCGCAGGAAGACCTGCGACGCCCACGAGCCGGACCCGTCGTCGCGCGAGACCCGGTCCTCGGGAGTGGTGGCCAGAGCTGTTCCACCCGGAGCAGGGCCTGACCGCCTCCACTGAGCGCCGGCTCCCGCGTACGCAGGCCCGGTCCGCAGTGAAGAGGAGTGCCCATGGAGGGCGAGAGCTACATCTACGGCAGCGAGTTCGTCGACGCCGTCATCGACAACCCCGGCGGCAAGCGGGTCCTGCGCCTGGAGACCGGGCGGCTGGCCAAGCAGGCCGCCGGTGCGGTCACGATCTACCTCGGCGACACGATGGTGCTGTCGGCCACCACCGCCAGCAAGCGACCCAAGGACAACCTCGACTTCTTCCCGCTGACGGTCGACGTCGAGGAGCGGATGTACGCCGCCGGCAAGATCCCCGGCTCGTTCTTCCGCCGCGAGGGGCGCCCGTCCGAGGACGCGATCCTCACCTGCCGGCTCACCGACCGGCCGCTGCGCCCATCGTTCACCAAGGGCCTGCGTAACGAGGTCCAGGTCGTCTCGACGATTCTGGCGCTGGAGCCGACCCACCTGTACGACGTGCTCGCGATCAACTCCGCGGCCGCCTCCGTGCTGCTGTCGGGCCTGCCCTTCACCGGGCCGGTCGGCGCCGTCCGCGTCGCCCGCACCGCCGCCGGGTGGGTCGCCTTCCCGTCGACGGAGGAGCTCGAGGACGCGACCTTCGACATGGTCGTCGCCGGCCGGCTGACGGGCGACGGCGACGTCGCCATCATGATGGTGGAGGCCGAGGCCACCCGCAACGTGTTCGAGGTCGTCAACGGCGGCGGTACCGCCCCCACCGAGGACGTCGTCGCCGAGGGGCTGGAGGCGGCCAAGGCCCCGATCGCCGCGATCTGCCGCGCCCAGAACGAGCTCAAGGCGAAGTCGCCGAAGGAGCCGCTGGAGTTCCCGGTCTTCCTCGACTACGACGACGAGGTGCTGTCCGCCGTGACCGAGGCCGGCGAGGCCGACCTGACGGCCGCGATGCAGATTGCCGGCAAGCAGGAGCGCGAGGTCGCGACCGACGCGGTCAAGGGCCAGGTCCAGTCCTCGCTCGCGGACCGCTTCGCCGGTCGTGACAAGGAGGTCGGCGCCGCCTTCCGAAGCCTGACCAAGACCGTCGTGCGGCGCCGCATCGTCGCCGACGGCGCGCGCATCGACGGCCGCGGGCTGGCCGACATCCGCCAGCTCTCCGCCGAGGTCGAGGTCCTGCCGCGCGTGCACGGCAGTGCGCTGTTCGAGCGCGGCGAGACCCAGATCATGGGCGTCACGACCCTGAACATGACGCGCATGGAGCAGATGGTCGACACGCTCAACCCGGAGAACCGCAAGCGCTACATGCACCACTACAACTTCCCGCCCTACTCCACCGGCGAGACCGGCCGGGTCGGCTCACCGAAGCGCCGCGAGATCGGCCACGGCGCGCTCGCCGAGCGCGCCCTGCTGCCGGTGCTCCCGAGCCGCGAGGAGTTCCCCTACGCCATCCGCCAGGTCAGCGAGGCGCTGTCCTCCAACGGCTCGACGTCGATGGGCTCGGTCTGCGCGAGCACGATGTCGCTGCTCAACGCCGGCGTACCGCTCAAGGCGCCGGTCGCCGGCATCGCGATGGGGCTGGTCTTCGAGGGTGGCGAGTACGCCACGCTCACCGACATCCTCGGCGCGGAGGACGCCTTCGGCGACATGGACTTCAAGGTCGCCGGCACCCCGCAGTTCGTCACCGCGCTGCAGCTCGACACCAAGCTCGACGGCATCCCCAGCTCGGTGCTCGCCGCCGCGCTGCAGCAGGCCCGCACCGCCCGGCTGGCCATCCTTGAGGTCATGAGCGAGGCGATCGACGAGCCCGACGAGATGAGCCCGTACGCCCCGCGGGTGCTGTCGGTGAAGATCCCGGTCGACAAGATCGGCGAGGTCATCGGCCCGAAGGGCAAGATGATCAACCAGATCCAGGCCGACACCGGGGCCGACATCACCGTGGAGGATGACGGCACGATCTACATCGGCGCGACCTCCGGCACGGCGGCCGAGGCCGCGATGGCGACCATCAACATGATCGCCAACCCGACGATGCCGAAGGTCGGGGAGCGCTTCCTCGGCACCGTGGTCAAGACCGCGGCGTTCGGCGCGTTCGTCAGCCTGCTGCCCGGCAAGGACGGCCTCGTCCACATCAGCAAGCTGGGCAACGGCAAGCGGGTCGGCAAGGTCGAGGACGTCGTCAACGTCGGCGACAAGCTGCAGGTCGAGATCACCGAGATCGACCAGCGCGGCAAGATCAGCCTCACCCCGGTGCCCGCCGACGCGGACAGCGCGCCGGCTCCCGCGCAGGTCTAGGCGGCGTGTCCGACCGTCGCGACGCACGTGGCTGACGCCCTGGGCCCCTCCGGGGGCAGCGTGCTGCGACGCACGCTGCTGCCCGGCGGGCTACGGGTCGTCACCGAGGCGGTGCCGGGCGCCCGGTCGGCGGCGTTCGGGGTCTGGGTCGGCGTCGGCGCCCGCGACGAGGCGCTGGCGCTGGCCGGGAGCTCGCACTACCTCGAGCACCTGCTGTTCAAGGGCACCGCCCGCCGCGACGCCCTCGCCATCGCGGCCGCCCTCGACGAGGTGGGCGGGGAGAGCAACGCCTTCACCGACCAGGAGTACACCTGCTTCTACGCGCGGGTGCTCGACGTCGACCTGCCGCTCGCCGTCGACGTGGTCAGCGACATGGTCACCTCCTCGCTGCTGCGCTCCTGCGACGTGGAGGCCGAGCGCAGCGTGGTGCTCGAGGAGATCGGGATGCACGACGACGACCCCGCCGACGCGGTGCACGACCTGTTCGCCGAGGCGGTCTACGCCGACCACCCGCTCGGCCGGCCGGTGATCGGCACCGCCGGGAGCATCGAGGCTCTGACCCACGACGCCCTCGCCGGCTTCTACGCCGACCGCTACACCCCGGGTGCGATGGTGGTCGCGGCCGCCGGCGGGCTCGACCACGACGCGATCGTCCGGCTCGTCGAGCAGGCCTTCGCCGGCCGGCTCGACGGCGACGGCCGGCCCGCACCCCTGCGGCCGCGCCGCGGCGGCCCGGCGGGGCAGGCCGACGTCGTCGTCGACGACCGCCCCGGCGAGCAGGCCCACCTGCTGCTCGGCAGCACCGCGCTGGTCCGCGACGACCCGCGCCGGCGCGCGCTCGCGGTGCTCACCGGCGCGCTCGGCGGGGGCATGAGCAGCCGGCTGTTCCAGAGCATCCGCGAGCAGCGCGGCCTGGCCTACTCCGTCTACTCCTACACCTCGTCGTCGTCCGACAGCGGCACCTTCGGCGTCTACGCCGGCTGCGCCCCCGGCAAGGTCGAGGAGGTCGTCGGCCTGATCCGCGAGGAGCTCGCCGCGGTGGCCGCGCACGGGCTGACCGACGCCGAGGTCGCCCGCAGCAAGGGCCAGCTGCGCGGCTCCACCGTCCTGGGCCTGGAGGACACCGGCTCGCGGATGACCCGGATCGGCAAGGCCGAGCTCGTCGACGGCGAGCTGCCGACCGTCGACGACGTCCTGGCCCGGATCGCCGCCGTCACCCCCGACGACGTACGACAGGTGGCCGCCGACGTGCTGTCCCGCCCGCTGGCGATGGGCGCCGTGGGTCCGTTCGGCGACCGTGACCTGACCGGGCTGGTGGCCTCGTGACGCGGGTCATGGTGCTGGGCGCGAAGGGCCGGATGGGCTCGGAGGTGGTGCGCGCGGTGCAGGCCGCGGCCGACCTCGAGCTCGCCGGGGGCTTCGACGTGGACGACCCGCTCGACCTGGCGGGCGCCGACGTCGCCGTCGACTTCACCCACCCCGACGCGGTGATGGCCAACCTCGAGGCGTGCCTCGACGCGGGCGTGCACGCCGTCGTCGGCACGACCGGGTTCACACCGGAGCGCCTCGCGCACCTGCGCGAGCGGCTCGCCGGCTCCAGCACCGGCGTCCTGGTCGCCCCCAACTTCGGGGTCGCGGCCGTCCTGATGATGACCTTCGCGGCGAAGGCCTCCCGGTTCTTCGACTCCGTCGAGATCGTCGAGCTGCACCACGCCGGCAAGGCCGACGCGCCCAGCGGCACCGCGCGCCGCACCGCCGAGCTCGTCGCGCAGGCCCGCGAGGGGATGCCGGCGATGCCGGACGCCACCACGCAGGCGCTCGACGGTGCCCGCGGCGCCGACGTCGCGGGCGTCCGGGTGCACGCGGTGCGCCTGGCCGGGCTGGTCGCCCACCAGGAGGTGCTGCTCGGCGGGGCAGGCGAGACGCTGACGCTGCGGCACGACTCCTACGACCGGGCGTCGTTCATGCCGGGCGTGCTGCTCGCCGTCCGGCAGGTGGCCTCCCGGCCCGGTCTCACGGTGGGTCTGGAAGCCCTGCTCGACCTGTGAGGGCCCGCACGACCGCGATCGGGATGGTCGGGGTCACCGCCGTCGTCGCGGCCTACCTCGCGGTGCGGGCCGTCGACCTGATCGGCACCGGCCAGCTCAAGGGGATCCTGCTCGGCGTCGGGGTCCTGCTGCTCGTGCTGCTGGGAGCGGTGCTGCTGGCCGGGGAGGTGCGCTTCGGAATCGCCAGCCAGCGCCTCGGGAAGCAGCTGGCCAGGGAGGGTGGCCTGCCCGAGCTGCCCGCCGACCTGCCACGGATGCCCAGTGGCCGGCTGACCCGCGAGGCCGCCGACGGGCTGTTTGACCTGCGGCGGGCCGAGGTCGAGGCGGCGCCGGAGGACTGGCGCGGATGGTTCCGGCTGGCGACGGCGTACGGCGACGCCGGCGACACCGCGCGCGGCCGCACCGCGATGCGCCGTGCCGTACGGCTGGAGAAAGCCGCCCGCGACGCCGGATCGAGCCGCTAGGGTCGGGCCGACGAAGGAGCAGGCGTGGCGATGCTGACGGCGAGCGGCCGGGTGCTGCAGGTCGACCTGCACGGCGACGCCGTCCGGGCCGTCCAGGGCGCGATGGTCGCCTACACCGGCACCGTCGAGTTCAGGAACGCCGGGATGGGCGGCGGCGACGGCGTGCGGGCCGCGCTCAAGCGCAGGGCCGGGGGGGAGAGCCTGCAGCTCATGGAGTGCACCGGCACCGGCCAGGTGCACCTCGCCGTCGACGCGCAGTACGTCTCGGTGGTCGACCTGGCCGGCGACACCCTGTCGGTGGAGTCCGAGTCGGTGCTCGCGGTCACCCCCGGGCTCAAGCTCGACGTGAAGTTCGCCGGGCTCGGCGGCGCGATGTCGGGGCAGGGCGTGGCGACGACCACGGTGACCGGCAGCGGCCAGGTCGCGGTGCTGTCCGACGGCCCGATGATCGTGCTGGAAGTCGTTCCCGGTCAGCCGCTGGTCGTCGACCCGGACGCCTTCGTCGCCTCCTCCGGACAGCTGAGCACGTCGATCGTCAGCGGCGTGTCGTGGCGCTCGCTGGTCGGCGAGGGCTCGGGCGAGGCGTTCTCGATGCGCTTCGACGGCTCCGGGCTGGTCTGCATCCAGCCCGCGGAGCGCTGAGCGGTGGCCTTCGAGGTGGTCAACGGCAAGGTCGTGCGGGCGCACGTCACCCCGCAGCGGGCGGTGCTCGCCCGGCGCGGGGCGATGCTCGGACTCACCGGCGACGTCGTCTTCCGGCCGGTACACGGCCAGGGGACGGGCGTCTCCGGCCGGATCGGCGCCGCGCTGACCAGCGAGTCCAACCCGATGATGGCCACCACCGGCACCGGCTCGGTGCTCTACGGTTACCGGGGGCTGCACGTGACCGTGCTCGAGCTCGACGGCGGGCAGCAGCTGTCCGTTGAGGCCGACCGGCTGCTCGCCCACGACGCCGACCTGCAGACGTCGGTGGAGTTCCTCGGGTCCGGCGGGCTGCGCGGGGCGATGCGGGGCGCCGCGACCGGGCAGGGGCTGTTCACCACCCGGCTGTCCGGGGCCGGCGCGGTGGCGCTGCTGTCGCACGGCGGGACGTTCCCGCTGCAGGTCACGCCCGGACAGGCCGTGGGCGTCGACCCGCAGGCCTACGTCGCGCACACCGGCTCGCTCAACGTCGACCTCAAGGCGAAGGTGGGCTGGCGCGACGCGGTCGGCAAGGGCAGCGGCGAGGCGTTCCAGCTGCAGGTGACGGGCAGCGGCACCGTCTACGTCCAGGCCTCCGAGAAGAAGCTGTAGGGGGAGCGGGTGGACACCTTCTCCGCGGCGAGCCTGCCGTCCGGCGACAACGTCAACCCGTACGCCTTCTGCGTCGACCTGCAGGGGGAGTGGTTCGTCAAGAAGGGCGCGATGATCGCGCACTACGGCACGGTGAGCTTCGAGGCCGTGACCGCCTTCACCTCGGCCCGGGCCTACCTGGCCAGCCGGTTCTCCAGCCCGGTCTACGTGCAGGACTGGGTCCTCGCCGCCGGCACCGGCAAGGTGCTGCTCGCCGACCGCGGCTTCGACGTCAACTCCTTCGACCTCGACGACGGCAACCTGACGATCCGGGCGCACAACCTGCTGGGCTTCGCGCCGACGCTCGACCTCAAGCAGTCGATCGTGCCCGGCTTCGTGACCCTGCTCGGGACCGGCACCTTCCTCGCCTCCTCCAACGGACCGGTGGTCTTCGTGGAGCCGCCGTTCCGGGCCGACCCGGAGGCGCTGCTGGGCTGGGCCGACTGCCCGAGCCCGGCGATCCACTACGACACCGAGTGGATGTCGGCGAACCTGTCCGGGATGCTTCAGGGGGCGCTCGGCCGCGAGTCCGGCGAGGAGCGGCAGTACGCCTTCGTCGGCGCCGGCACCGTCCTGCTGCAGTCCTCCGAGGTCCTGCGCGAGGACCCCGCGCTGCTGCGGGTCATCGAGGAGCAGACCCACCAGCTGTCCACCAGCCAGGCCGGGGCCCTCGGCCAGCGGCTCGTCGCCCGCGCCCAGCAGGCCCAGCAGTGACGGCGACGGGTGCCTGGCTCTGCCACCGCGCGGGGCCGGCCCCGGGGTAGGGGAGGCTGGACCGGTGAGCACGCCCCCGGGCAGCAGCCCCACCGGAACCAGCCCTGCCACCGACCCGCCGCTGCCCGTCGACCGCCCCGCCGAGCCCGGCTTCGACCACCTCGGGCTGCGCCCCGAGCTGCTCGCCGAGCTGGCCTCGCTCGGCTACGAGGAGCCGACGCCCATCCAGGCCGAGGCGGTACCGCCGCTGCTCGCCGGCCGCGACCTGCTCGGCCAGGCCGCGACCGGCACCGGTAAGACCGCGGCGTTCGCGCTGCCGCTGCTGCAGCGGCTCGCGGCCGGCCACCGTGGCCCGGCACCGGTCGGGCTGGTGCTCGCGCCGACCCGGGAGCTGGCGATGCAGGTGTCGGAGGCGCTGCACCGCTACGGCCGCGGGCTCGGCGCCCGGGTGCTGCCGGTCTACGGCGGCCAGCCGATCGGCCGGCAGCTGCGCGAGCTGTCCCGGGGCGTCGACATCGTCGTCGCCACCCCCGGCCGCGCGCTGGACCACCTCAACCGCGGGACGCTGCGCCTGTCGGCCGTCGAGGTGGTCGTGCTCGACGAGGCCGACGAGATGCTCGACATGGGCTTCGCGGAGGACCTCGACGCCATCCTCGCGGCCCTGCCCGCGCAGCGGCAGACGGTGCTGTTCTCCGCGACGCTGCCCGGGCACATCGACCGGCTCGCCCGTCGGCACCTGTCCGACCCGGTCCGCATCGCCATCGGTTCCGAGGGGCCGGCAGCCGGGCAGGCTCCGCTCGTCCGGCAGAGCGCCTACGTCGTGTCCCGCGCGGACAAGCCGGCGGCGCTGGGCCGGGTGCTCGACATGGAGGCCCCCGGGTCGGCGATCGTGTTCTGCCGCACCCGCGAGGAGGTCGACACCCTCACCCAGACCCTCAACGGCCGCGGCTACCGGGCCGAGTCGCTGCACGGCGGGATGAGTCAGGACCAGCGCGACCGCGTCATGGGCAAGCTGCGCGCGCAGACCGCCGACCTGCTCGTCGCCACCGACGTCGCGGCCCGCGGTCTGGACGTCGACCACCTCACGCACGTCGTCAACTACGACGTGCCGTCGGCGCCCGACGCCTACATCCACCGGATCGGGCGGGTCGGCCGGGCCGGGCGGGAGGGCGTCGCGCTCACCCTCGCCGAGCCGCGGGAGCAGCGGATGCTGCAGACGATCGAGCGCGCCACCGGGCACAAGATCCCGCTCGCCGCCCTGCCCACGGTCGCCGACCTGCGGGCGCTGCGGCTGGAGGCCACTCGCACGGCCCTGCGCGCCGCCTTGCTCCGCGACGACCTCGACCGGTTCGCGCCGGTCGTGGCCTCGCTCGCCGACGAGTACGACCTCGAGCGGGTGGCGCTGGCCGCCGTCGGGCTGGCCCACGAGGCGACCGGCGGGCCACCGGACGAGCAGGAGATCGTGCAGCCGCCGCCGCGTACGTCGTCGCCGCGGGCCGGGTCGCCGACGGGTCCCCGGACGGGCGGCGCCCGCTCGTCCGGCCCCCGGCCCGACCCGGACGGCCCGGCGCGCCCCCGCCGGGGGTCGCCGGCCGCGACCACCCGGTTGTTCGTGGGCAGCGGTCGGGAGTCCGGGATCCGTCCGCAGGACCTCGTCGGCGCGGTGACCGGCGAGTCGACGCTGTCCGGCCGCGACATCGGCACCATCGAGATCTTTGAGCGCTTCTCGCTGGTCGAGGTGCCCGAGGCCGCGGCCGACGAGGTGGTGGCCGCGCTGCGGGCCACGCTCATCAAGGGCCGCAAGGCGACGGTGCGACGGGAGAAGGCGGAGCGCCGTCCGGCGCGCACCCCGAGGACCTGACGGGCCGGGGCTGTCACCAGGCCGCCCTGGTCCGAACGGACCAGGTGGGGGGCCCGATGGGGCCATTCGCACCGGCGTCCGCGCGCCTCTAGCGTGGCTGTGCCCATGAGGCGGTTGCCGGTGGGCACCCGACCTGCTTGGAGGCAGGCATGACGAGAATCCGCTTCGGACTGGCCACGGCACTGGGTCTGTCGGCCCTGCTCTGCGGCGCGACGGCGTTGCCGGCCGCCGCGGCTCCCGCCGGGCCGCAGAAGGTGGTCACCGGCCTGGTCGGCCCACTGCACCTGGCGTTCTCCGACGACTCCGTCTACATCGCCGACACCTTCGACGGGAAGATCATCAAGGCCGACCCGCGGACCGGGCAGAAGAAGGTCCTCGCCTCCGGCCTCGGCGCCTCCTCGGTGTCCGTCGGCGCCGGCGGCCGGGTCTTCGCGGTGGTGGGCGAGAGCCCGGGGGCCACGCAGTCGCTCGTCCGGCTGGCGGGGGGCGTCCCCACCCAGATCGCGGACCTGCTGGCCTACGAGAAGGCGCACAACCCCGACGGTCAGCCCCAGCGCAGCGGACCAGGCGCGGACAGCCTGTCCAACCCGTACGACGTGCTCGCTCAGCCCCTGCGCACCCTCGTCGCGGACGCCGGGGCCAACGACATCTTGTCGGTGCAGAACGACGGCACGGTGCGCACGCTCACGGTGCTGCCGGTCAGCCGCACCGGCAAGTGCGCCACCGCCACGAACAACGGTGTGCCCAACGGCGGGTGCGACCCGGTGCCGACCGGGATGGCGGTCGGGCCCGACGGCTACCTCTACGTCAGCGGCCTCGGGGCCGAGGTCGAGGGCCACGTCTGGAAGATCGAGCAGAGCAGCGGCCGGATCGTCGCGCACTGGGGCGGTCTCCCGCCGCTGACCGGCATCGCGATGGGTGGGCAGGGCAGCGCCTACGTCAGCTCGCTGTTCACGAACAGGATCTACCGCCTGACGGGCATGGGCGAAGTGCGCGCCAGCGTCGAGGTGGCCGGGCCGACCGGCGTGCAGATCCACGACGGCGACCTGTACGCGGGCAGCGTCACCCTGCGGCCTGACCAGCCGCCCGTGGGGGCTGTCGTGCGGGTGCCGCTGTCGGCGTTCTTCAGCGGCTGACCGGGCCCCGGGACGGGCCGACCTGGTCGCGCAGCCATGTGTTGAGCGGACCGAGGGCCCGCCACGCGGCGGCGACCCGGTCGGCCGTCTCGGGGGACTGCAGCCACTCCTGCGGCTCGTGCTGCTGCACCGCGAACAGCGTCTTGAGGGTCAGCAGGTCGGCCCGCGGGTGGTCGGGTCCCCAGTCCTTGGGCAGCCGCTTGAGCCGGTCGCCCTCGACGGTGAACCCGGCCGCCCGCAGGCGGTCCAGCACCGCGACCAGTGTCCGGCCGGGACGGTCGTCGGCGATCGCCGCCCGCAGCCGGCGGGCCTGGTCGGTCGCCAGTCCGTGCGCACCGCCGGCGAGCATCAACCCGGCGGCCGACAGCTGCAGGTAGAGCCCGCCCTGCACGTCGTCCCCGACCGCTGCCGCGGCCGCGGTCTTGTACGGCGTCCTGTCCCTGCTGAAGCGCACGTCGCGGTAGGGCCGGAACACCTTGGCCCGCCCGAACTCCGGCTCGAGCCGGGCCAGCAGGGCCTCCAGCGGGGCGCGTACGCAGCTGTCGTAGGTCGCGCGGTGGTCGGTCCAGTACGCCTTGCTGTTGTCGGCCTCGAGCCCCTCGTAGAACTCCAGCGCCTGCTCGGGGAACCCGTCGAAGCTCACGTGCTCACGTCCACGTGGTAGCGCAGCTGGGGCTGCACGCGGGCGCCGGTGTCCAGACCGCGGGACATCCCGTCCGGCTCCCAGCCGGCGGAGGCCAGGAATGCCCGGGTCGCCGGGTCGCGCTCCCACGCCCAGGCGACCGCGGTCCGCACCCCGTCGACCCGCCAGCCGTCGACGCTCGCCGCCAGGAGCCGGGCGCCGTGCCCGCGCCGCCCCCAGCGCGGCTCCACGAGCAGCGCGGTCACCTCGGTCGTCGTCGTCGCGTCGAGGTCGTCGTCGTCGGCGGGCGCGCTGGCCGCGAACCCAACGAGCTCGTCGCGCTCCATCGCCACGAGCACCCGGTGCCGCGGCGACGCCGGCGCCTCGACGGCGGCGAGCCAGACCGCCGCGGCCTGCACCTCCGGCAGCTCCAGGGCCTCCGGCGGCAGCAGGTCGGCGTACGCGGTGCGCCAGGTGCCGAGCTGCACCCGGGCGACCCGCTCGGCGTCCGGAGGCCGGGCGGGTCGCACGCTCACGTCGGCCATGCGCCGAGCCTACGGAGGCCCGTCCCGCCCCGCGTCCGGGCGGCAGGGGCCTCGGCCCGGCGGCGGGGGCCTGCCGCCGGCGCTCAGGGTCGCGCCCGGCGGTAGCGCACCTCGGGCGCCGGTCCGCCCAGATCGAGCACGTGACGTCCGCCGTCCGCGACGAAGCCGTGCCGCTCGTAGAAGCGGCGCGCCGGCACGTTCGCCTCCAGCGTCCAGAGCACCTGCAGCGGGTGGGGGAGCCGCCCGAACCCCTCCTCGAGCAGGCGCCCGCCGATGCCGAGCGACCACGCCGCGGGGGCCACGTACAGCGTCGCCAGCTCGGCGGTCGTCACCGGGTCGAGGTCGTCGTCCCGGCAGGGCAGCAGCGCGGCGGCACCGACGACGCGCCCGCCGTCCTCCGCGACGAGGACGGCGGTGTGCGGCTCCGGCGAGCGCAGCGCGGCCTCGCGGCGGGCCACCCGCTGCTCGTCGACGGTCACCGAGGCAAGGAAGCCCGGCGTCAGGATCGTGCCGTACGCCGCCAGCCAGCCGTCGACGCGCACCTGCTCGACGGCGCGGGCGTCCCCCGGGCGGGCGTCGCGCACTCGCATGCGGGAAGCGTGCCACCGCGGACCGCGGGGAAAGGCGGGGACATGGCCATAGCGACGACGGACCCGCGTACCGGCGAGGTGCTCAAGACCTTCGACGACCTGACCCCGCAGCAGCTGGAGGACAAGCTGGCGCGCGCCGCGGCGGCGGCCGACAGCTACCGGCTGACGACCTACCCGGAGCGGGCGGGCTGGCTGCGGGCGGCGGCCGACGTGCTCGACCGGCGCACCGACGAGGTCGCGGGGCTCATGACGCTCGAGATGGGCAAGACGAAGAAGGCGAGCGCCGCCGAGATCGGCAAGTGCGCGGCGGGGCTGCGGTTCTACGCCGAGCACGGCGCGCAGTTCATGGCCGACGAGCCGGTCGACGCCGGCAGGGTCGGGGCGAGCAAGGCCTACGCCCACTACCTGCCGCTCGGCGTGGTGCTGGCCATCATGCCGTGGAACTTCCCGCTCTGGCAGGCGATGCGGTTCGCCGCCCCCGCGCTGATGGCCGGCAACGTCGGGCTGCTCAAGCACGCCAGCAACGTGCCGCAGACCGCGCTGTTCATGGAGGAGCTGTTCCGCGAGGCCGGCTTCCCCGCCGACGTGTTCCAGACCCTGCTGATTGGCAGCAAGGGCGTCGAGGCGGTGCTGCGCGACGACCGGGTGGCCGCGGCGACGCTGACGGGCAGCGAGGGAGCGGGGGTGGCGGTCGCCCGGACCGCCGGCGAGGTCCTCAAGAAGGTCGTCCTCGAGCTCGGCGGCTCCGACCCGTTCGTGGTGATGCCGTCGGCCGACCTGGGCAAGGCGGCGAAGGTCGCGGCCACCAGCCGCTGCCAGAACAACGGGCAGAGCTGCATCGCGGCCAAGCGGTTCATCGTGCACAGAGACGTCTACGACGAGTTCGCCGAGCTGTTCGCCAAGGAGCTGTCGGCGCTGGTCGTCGGCGACCCGATGGAGGAGGCCACCGACGTCGGCCCGCTGGCGACCGAGCAGGGCCGCGACGACGTCGAGGCGCTGGTCAAGGACGCGGTCGACAAGGGCGCCACCGTCGTGGTGGGCGGCGAGCGCCCGTCCCAGTCCGGCTGGTGGTACCCGCCCACGTTGCTCACCGGGGTGACGAAGGACATGGACATGTACCTCGAGGAGGTCTTCGGGCCGGTCGCCCAGCTGCACCGGGTCGCCGACCTCACCGAGGCCGTCGAGGTCGCCAACGCCACCCGGTTCGGCCTCGGGTCGAACGCCTGGACCAGCGACGCCGCCGAGCAGGAGGTCTTCATCCGCGACCTGCAGTCGGGCGCGACCTTCATCAACGGCATGACCGCGTCCTTCCCGGATCTGCCGTTCGGCGGCGTGAAGGCGTCCGGGCACGGCCGGGAGCTCGCTGCCCACGGCATGCGGGAGTTCTGCAACCTCAAGGCCGTGTGGGTCGGCGAGGGCTCGGCAGCGGGCGGCCCGGACACCTCCGCCTCCCGTGCCGAGTGAGGGCGCCCGACGAGCGGCGGCCACCGACGGCCGTGACCGACCGCGCCACCGCCACCGCCCGCTGCCGCGAGGCCAAGCGTCGGACGGGCCTGACCTACCGTCAGCTGGCCGAGGCCGCCGGCGCCCACCCGGTCTGGGTCGCCTCCGTCCTGGAGGGCCAGAACACCATGACCGCCGAGCAGGCGGCCGCCGTCGGCGCCCTGCTCGGTCTCGACGACGAGACGGCCGCCGCCCTGCAGACGATCCCGTCGCGCGGCTCGGTCGTGCCGGGGGCCATCACCGACCCGGTGGTCGCCCGCTTCCAGGAGATCGTCAGCTCCTACGGCACGACGCTCAAGGCGGTCATCGAGGAGGAGTTCGGCGACGGCATCATGAGTGCCATCGACTTCCGGATGGACGTGCAGCGCAAGGCCGACCCGGCGGGCGACCGCGTCGTGGTGACCCTGGACGGGAAGTTCCTGCCCTTCCGCACCTGGTGAGGCGGGGCCGCGAGGCTGGGCAGGCGGATGCCTGACCGGCTGTCCGCTGCCGCCGCGCGGCGGGTCGCGCTGGCCGCGCAGGGCTTCGCCGACCCGGTTGCGGCCGGGATGGTTACCCGCCGGCAGGTGCGCCGGGTGCTGGCGCGCACCCACCTGCTGCAGATGGACTCGGTCAACGTCTTCGAGCGGGCGCATCACCTGCCGCTGTTCAGCCGGCTCGGGCCGTACGACACCGGGCTGGTCGCCGACCTGGCGTACCGGCGGCGTGAGCTGTTCGAGTACTGGGGGCACGAGGCGTCCCTGCTGCCGGTCGGCCTGCAGCCGCTGCTGCGCTGGCGGATGGCCCGGGCGGAGGCGCTGGAGGAGGGCTGGGGCGGGCCGCTGCGGGTGATGCGGGACGCGCCGGAGTTCGTGGCGCAGGTGCTGGAACGGGTCCGCCAGGAGGGCCCGGTCGGTGCCGGCGCGCTGCGCGACGGCCCGCGGCGGGGTGGCAGCTGGTGGTCCTGGGACCGCGCGAAGCTCGCCCTGGAGTACCTGTTCTGGTCCGGCCGGGTGTCCACGTCCTCGCGCCGGTCGTTCGAACGGCTGTACGACCTGACCGAGCGGGTGCTGCCGGCGCACGTCCTCGCCCAGCCGACGCCGTCGCGGGAGGACGCCCAGCGCGCGCTCGTGCTGCTCGCCGCCCGGGCCCACGGCGTCGGCACCGAGCGCGACCTGCGCGACTACTTCCGGCTGCGGGTCGACGAGGGCGCCGCCGCCGTGCGCAGCCTCGTCGAGGACGGCGCCCTGCTGCGGGTCGAGGTCGACGGGTGGCGGCAGCCCGCCTACCTGCACCCGCAGGCGAGGGTGCCGCGACGGGTGGCCGGCAGCGCCCTGCTGTCGCCGTTCGACCCGCTGGTATGGGAGCGCGCCCGGACCGCCCGGCTGTTCGGCTTCGACTACCGGATCGAGATCTACGTCCCGGCGGCGAAGCGGGTGCACGGCTACTACGTCCTGCCGTTCCTGCACCGAGAGCACCTCGCCGCCCGCGTCGACCTCAAGAGCGACCGGGCCGGCGGCGTGCTGCGGGTGCTGGCGGCGTGGCTCGAGCCGGGCCAGGACGCCGCTGAGGTCGCCGTCGCGCTGGCCGCCGAGCTGCGACGCGCCGCCTGCTGGCAGGGGCTGCCCGACGTGGTCGTCGAGCCGCGCGGCGACCTGGCGGGGGTGCTGGCGGCCTGCGTCTGACTCCCCGACGACACCATGTACCCATGAGCAGCGTGCTGAGCGAGATCTGTCTGGACGTGAACGACCTGGATCGGATGACTCGGTTCTGGTCGCAGGTGCTGGAGCTGCCGGTGGAGGTGGACGCCGATGGGAGCGCCGAGATGGCCCTGCCCGGCGGCGTGTCGTTCCTGCTGCTGCCGGTGCCCGAGCCCAAGACGGTCAAGGATCGGCTGCACCTCGACCTGTCGCCGCGTGGGTGCGAGCAGGCCGAGGAGGTCGCCCGCCTCGAGGGCCTGGGGGCGCGCCGGGTCGAGGTCGGCCAGGGCCCCGACGTGTCCTGGGTCGTGCTGGCCGACCCGGAGGGCAACGAGTTCTGCGTGCTTGCCGGTCGGCGCGACGAGTAGGCCACGTCGGGCCACGTCGCTGCCCGGCTCTGCCGCTGCTCCCGGCTACCGTGGCAAGGGCCGCCTTCCCCCGAGGCCGCGGCACCCCTAGCCGGCTCCGGAGACTCTCGTGCCCTCGCTCGCGCCCCTGTCGGTCCAGGTCATCGGCTACACGCACTTCGAGCCGCCGGCCGGCGTGCCGTGGGAGACCGACGCCGAGGGCGGGCAGGCGCTCGCGGAGTTCGCCGGCCGGGCCTGCTACCAGTCGTGGAGCAAGCCCAACGCGGCGACCGCCACCAACGAGGGCTACCTCCGGCACATCCTCGAGGTCGGCCACCTGTCGGTGCTCGAGCACAGCAGCGTGACCTTCTACCTCAGCGGCGTCAGCCGCTCGCTCACCCACGAGCTGATCCGGCACCGGCACTTCTCCTACAGCCAGCTCTCGCAGCGCTACGTCCCGGAGCGCGACGCCGCGATGGTCGAGCCGGCGGCCGTCGCCGACGACCCGGAGCTGCACGCCCTGTTCCAGGCGGCGACCGAGGCGGCGCTGAGCTCCTACACCCGGCTGCTCGAGGGGCTGGAGAAGAAGTTCGCGGGCGTCGAGAGCGCCACCAGCCGGCGCAAGCAGGCACGGCAGGCCGCCCGGGCCGTCCTGCCCAACGCGACCGAGACCCGCATCGTGGTGACCGGCAACTACCGCGCGATGCGGCACTTCGTCGCGATGCGGGCCAGCGAGCACGCCGACGTCGAGATCCGCGAGCTCGCCATCGCGATGCTCCGCGAGCTGCAGCGGGTCGCGCCCAACGCGTTCGCCGACTTCACCGTCAGCGCACTGCCCGACGGTACCGAGGTCGCCAGCAGCCCCCTGGTCGGTGAGGGCTGACCGGCCACGACCACGACCACGACCCAGGCCAGGACCGCCGCCTTCGGCGGGCTTTCGGCGCGCCGGCTTCGCGGGTCGCTGCCGCCCCTTCACCGTCAGATGGGTAGCCTTCGGGCATGACGTCGCCCCCGGCACCGTTCGGCCGGGTGCTCACGGCGATGGTGACCCCCTTCACCGCTGCCGGGGACCTCGACCTCGACACCGCCGCGGCGCTCGCCGTGCGGCTGGTCGACCAGGGCAACGACGGCCTCGTCGTGAACGGCACGACCGGGGAGTCGCCCACGACCACCCGGCAGGAGAAGGCCGACCTTGTTCGGGCCGTCGTGGAAGCGGTCGGCGACCGGGCGCACGTGCTCGCCGGCGTCGGCACCAACGACACCGGGCACACCGTCGAGCTCGCCCAGGACGCCGCGAAGTCCGGCGCCAGCGGGCTGCTGTCGGTCACCCCGTACTACTCCCGACCGCCGGACGCCGGCATCGTCGCGCACTACGAGCGCACGGCCGCCGCCACCGACCTGCCCGTCATGCTCTACGACATCCCGGGCCGCACCGGGCTCGCGCTGTCCCACGCCGTGCTGCTGCGGCTGGCCTCGATCGAGCAGATCGTCGCCGTCAAGGACGCCAAGGACGACCTCGCCGCCACGTCGCGGCTGCTCGCCGAGACCGGCCTGGCCGTCTACTCCGGCACCGACGCGCTCAACCTGCCCCTGCTGGCGGTCGGCGCGGTGGGCTTCGTGAGCGTGGTGAGCCACGTGGTGACCCCGCACCTCGTCGAGCTGGTGCAGGCCTACGACACGGGCGACGTGGTCCGCGCCCGGGAGATCAACCTGCGCCTGCAGCCGGTGTACTCCGGCATGTTCCGCACCCAGGGTGTCATCCTCACCAAGGCGGCCCTCGGGCTGCTCGGTCTGCCCGTCGGGCCGGTGCGGCTGCCGCTCGTCGATGCCACCGAGGAACAGGTGTCCGTGCTCAGAGCAGACCTCGCCGACGTGCTCGCCGGCGCGCCCGCGTGAGCCACCCGCACCCCGAGCTCGGCCCGCCGCCGCCGCTGGTGAGCGGCGGCCTGCGGGTGATCGCGCTGGGCGGCCTCGGCGAGATCGGCCGCAACATGACGGTCTTCGAGCACGCCGGGCGGCTGCTCGTCGTGGACTGCGGCGTGCTGTTCCCCGAGGAGGAGCAGCCGGGGATCGACCTGATTCTGCCGGACTTCAGCTACCTGCGGGGCCGGCTCGGCGACATCGAGGCGCTGGTGCTCACCCACGGGCACGAGGACCACCTCGGCGCCGTGCCGTACCTGCTCCGGGAGCGCCGTGACCTGCCGGTCATCGGCAGCCGCTTCACGCTCGCCCTGCTCGCGGCCAAGCTGCGCGAGCACCGCATCACGCCGGTGCTGCAGGAGGTCAGCGAGGAGCAGGTGCAGCAGGTCGGGCCGTTCGGGCTGGAGTTCTTCGCGGTCAACCACTCGATCCCGGACGCGCTCGCCGTGGCGATCCGCACCGACGCCGGGCTCGTGCTGCACACCGGCGACTTCAAGATGGACCAGCTGCCGCTGGACGGTCGGCTCACCGACCTCGGCGGGTTCGCCCGGCTGGGCCGCGAGGGCGTCGACCTGCTGCTGTCGGACTCGACCAACGCCGAGGTGCCCGGCTTCGTCACCCCCGAGCGGGAGATCGGGCCGGTCGTCGACGAGGTCGTCCGTACCTCGTCCGGCCGGGTGATCGTGGCCTGCTTCGCCAGTCACGTGCACCGGGTCCAGCAGGTCCTGGACGCGGCCGACCGGCACGGCCGGCACGTCGCCTTCGTCGGCCGCTCGATGGTGCGCAACATGGGGGTGGCGCGGGACCTCGGCCTGCTGCGCGTCCCGCCCGGCCTGATGGTCGACATGAAGGACGTCGAGTCGCTGCCGGACAACCGGGTCGTGCTCGTCTCCACCGGCTCGCAGGGCGAGCCGCTGTCGGCGCTGTCGCGGATGGCCAACCGCAGCCACCACCAGATCCGCATCGAGCCGCAGGACACCGTGGTGCTCGCGTCCTCGCTCATCCCCGGCAACGAGAACGCCGTCTACCGGGTCATCAACGGCCTGTCCCGCTGGGGCGCGCGGGTGGTGCACAAGGGCGTCGCCAAGGTCCACGTGTCCGGGCACGCGCCGGCCGGCGAGCTGCTCTACCTGCTCAACGCCGTACGTCCGTCCAACCTCATGCCGGTGCACGGCGAGTGGCGGCACCTGCGGGCGCACGCCGCCCTCGGCCGGCTCACCGGCGTGCCCGAGGAGCGCATCGTGCTCGCCGAGGACGGCGTCGTCGTCGACCTCGTCGACGGCAAGGCCTCGGTGGTGGGCGCGGTGCCGTGCGGCTACGTCTACGTCGACGGCCTCGAGGTGGGTGACGTCAGCGAGACGACCCTCAAGGACCGCCGGATCCTCGGCGACGAGGGCTTCATCTCGGTCACCGTCGCGATCGACGCGGTCACCGGCAAGGTCGCCGGGGGGCCGCAGGTCGCCGCCCGCGGCTTCTCCGACGACCCGCGCGCCTTCGACCCGGTCCGCGCGCTCATCGAGGCCGAGCTCGACGGCAACGCCCGCGAGGGCGTGAGCGACGTGCACGCCGTCGCCCAGGTCGTGCGCCGCGTCGTCGGCCGCTGGGTCAACGACACCTACCGCCGCCGCCCGATGATCATCCCGGTCGTCATCGAGGTCTGAGGGCGGCGTCTCCTTCCCACAGCTGACCTTGCGCCGGTGCGCCGTGATCGGTTGTGGGGCTGAGCGGGGCGTGCGTGCCGCTCGATGCCCACAGCTGACCTTGCCGCCGTACGGGATGGTCAGCTGTGGGAAGGGGCGCGCGGGCCAGGCGGCGTGTCCGCCCGCGCGGGCCCAGGCTCGTCTCACCCTGGCGGTAGCCTCCGCGCCATGTCCTCCCGCCCGCCCGCGCCGCCCCGTAGCCGTTCCGGCGGGGGCTCGACACGCATCGCCGGGCCGGGTCGTCCCGCGACGCGTAAGGGCCCGGTCAAGCAGCCGGTGGCGCAGAGCCCCGCGGACCAGCGCCCCGCGGCCAGGCGCCCGGCACCGAAGCGCCCGGCAGCCAAGCGCCCGGCCGGGAGGCGTCCGGCAGCGAAGGGGGCGCAGCCGGGGCTCGGCGCCACGCTCAGCGCCCTGGTCGCCGCGGTGCTCAACGGTCTGGTGTGGCTGGTCGCCACTGCCTGGCGGGTGCTGGCCACCGGGATCGGCACCGCTGTCCGTGCGGCCAGTGGCGGGGCGCGCGACCTGGACCCGGCGCACCGACGCGACGGTCTCGGGCTGCTCCTTCTGGCGGCCGCGCTCGTCACCGCGGGCGGATCGTGGTGGCATGCCGGCCGGGCGGGCCACGTGCTCGGCACCGGTCTCGCCCAGCTGCTCGGTCTGGGCGCGCTCGTGCTGCCGCTGCTGCTCGCGTTCGGGGCGTGGCGCGTGCTCCGCCACCCGCACGGGCCCGGCGGCCGCGGACGCGTCGTCGTCGGGTGGCTCGCCCTGTCCTTCGGCGCGCTCGGCGTGCTGGACATCCTCGGCGGCGGCCGACCCCGTGCGCAGAAGGGCGGCGTCGTCGGCCTGCCCGGCGAGTCGCTGTCGGCGGCGATCACGCCTTGGCTGGCCGTGCCCGTGCTGCTGCTGCTCGCCGTGTTCGGCCTGCTCGTGGTCACGGCGACGCCGTTGCACCAGGTGCCGGCGGCCCTCGCCAGGCTGCGCGACCGCCTGCTCCGCAGGCCCTCCCCGGCCGACCCGGCCGCGGAGCCGCCCGCCCCGCTGCAGCGCTCTCGCCCGCGGACCCGGCAGGGGAGCCTCGCGCTGCAGGACGAGCCGGTCGACATCAGTCCGGTGGTGCTGGAGCACGCGCCCGATCCCGAGCCGTTCGCGCCGCCACCGCACACCCCCATGCCGGCGGTGGCCGAGCAGCTCGTCCTCAAGGGCGACTACGTCCTGCCGCCCGCCGACCTGCTGGCCGCCGGTACACCCCCGAAGAAGCGCAGCGCGGCCAACGACGAGATCATCGCCGCCCTGTCCCAGGTGCTGCACGACTTCCAGGTCGACGCCCGGGTCACCGGCTTCTCCCGCGGGCCGACCGTCACACGCTACGAGATCGAGCTCGGCTCAGGGGTCAAGGTCGAACGGATCAAGACCCTGCAGCGCAACATCGCCTACGCGGTCAAGAGCCCGGACGTACGGATCATCGACGTCATCCCGGGCAAGAGTGCGATCGGCATCGAGATCCCCAACACCGACCGGGAGAACGTCAGCCTCGGTGACATCTTGCGCAGCAAGGTCGCGCAGGACGACCACCACCCGATGCTCGTCGCCCTCGGCAAGGACATCGAGGGCGGCTTCGTCTGCGCCAACATCGCGAAGACACCGCACATCCTCATCGCGGGAGCCACCGGCGCGGGCAAGTCGGTGTGCATCAACTCGCTGCTCGTCAGCATCCTCACCCGGGCCACGCCCGACGAGGTGCGCATGGTGCTCGTGGACCCCAAGCGGGTCGAGCTCACCGCCTACGAGGGGATCCCCCACCTCATCACCCCGATCATCACGGCGCCGAAGAAGGCGGCCGAGGCGCTGCAGTGGGTGGTGCGTGAGATGGACATGCGCTACGACGACCTGGCCGCCAGCGGCTTTCGGCACGTCGACGACTTCAACGCCGCCGTACGCCGGGGCGACCTGACCGCGCCGGAGAACAGCGAGCGGGTCTACGCGCCCTACCCGTACCTCCTTGTCATCATCGACGAGCTCGCCGACCTCATGATGGTCGCGCCGCGCGACGTCGAGGACTCCATCGTCCGCATCACGCAGCTCGCCCGTGCCGCCGGCATCCACCTGGTGATCGCCACCCAGCGGCCGTCGGTCGACGTCGTCACCGGGCTCATCAAGGCCAACGTCCCGTCGCGGCTCGCCTTCGCGACGAGCTCGGGGACCGACTCGAAGGTCATCCTGGACCAGCCGGGCGCAGAGAAGCTCATCGGCAAGGGCGACTCGCTGTTCCTGCCGATGGGGGCGAGCAAGCCGCTGCGCGTGCAGGGGGCGCTGGTGACCGACGCCGAGGTCACCGCCGTCGTCGAGCACGTCAAGGGTCAGCGGCAACCGGCGTTCCGCGAGGACATCCAGGCGGCGCCGGAGGCCAGGCACGACGTCGACGAGGACATCGGCGACGACCTCGACCTGCTCTGCCAGGCCGTCGAGCTGGTCGTCAGCACGCAGTTCGGCAGCACCAGCATGCTGCAGCGCAAGCTGCGGGTCGGGTTCGCCAAGGCCGGCCGGCTCATGGACCTCATGGAGAGCCGGGGCGTCGTCGGACCGTCGGAGGGCAGCAAGGCCCGCGACGTGCTGATCCGCCCCGAGGAGATCGAGAGCGTCCTCGCGGTCCTGCGCGGCGGCGGCTGACGGCGACGGAAAACCCGTTTCGACACAGGTAGTATGCCAATCGTGACCTCGCGTCACGGTGCACCCCCTTAGACTCCTCCCGGGGGGCTGGCCAGGAGCCCCTGAACAGGAGGAGGTCCCCGTGTCGGAGCACCCGAGCTTCGGCGACGCGGTCCGCGAGGCGCGCGAAGCCGCTGGCCTGACCCTGGAGCAGGTGAGCGCCCGTACCAAGATCAGACCCGTCGTCCTGCTCGACCTCGAAGCGGGCAGCACCGCCCGAAGTGGCGGGGACGCTTATGCCCGCGGCCACCTGCGGGCGATCGCGGCTGTGACGGGGACCGACCCGGAGGTCCTGCTCTCCGCGCACGCGGGTTGCGTGCCTGTCCCGGGGACCGACCAACCCGTCCCCGCCGGCCCCATCGAGGTCCGCGCCGCCACCGGCTCGCTCGGCCTTCCCACCGCGGCCCGGGAGCGAGGCGGGCCCCGCTGGGGGGTGGCCGGCGCCGCGGCCGCGGCCGTGATCGCCGTCCTCCTGCTCCTCGGCACCCTGTCCGGCAGCCAGGACCCGGCCCCCGCGACGGTGGGCGGCTCGGCGCCGGTCGCCTCGGCGCCGCCGGCCGTCGCGGTCGCGGAGCCCCCGCCGGTGCAGCCCGCCGGAGCCGCCCTGCGGCTGCAGGTGACGGGCGACGCCTCCTGGGTCGACGTGCTCGCCGCCGGCGGCCAGACGCTGTTCCGTGGGGTGCTCTCCGCGGGCGCCGCCCGCGAGTTCAAGGATCCCGCCCGCCTGTCGGTCACGGTGGGCAACGCCGGAGCCGTGACCGTCGGCTGCGGCGCCAGTGCGGTCGCCGCCGGGAGCCGCGGCCAGGTGCGGCGCTACACCTGCGCCCCTGGCGGGCTGGTGCCCACCTGATCGCCCCGCCCGCAGCACCCTCCCCCCGCCGAATTGACCCAGCCGCCCACGCTGGCCCGTCCCGCCCAGGCCACCCGGCTGACCTCCCCGGCGGCGGCCTGGCGCCTGCGTGACCTGCCCCGCTTAGAGTGTGGCCGTGACCTCCCCCCGCCGCGTCTCGCTCACGACGCTGGGCTGTGCGCGCAACGAGGTCGACTCCGAGGAGCTCGCCGGCCGGCTCGAGACCGGCGGATGGACCCTGGTCGAGGACGGCGAGCCGACCGACGTCGCTGTGGTGAACACCTGCGGCTTCGTGGCCTCCGCCAAGAAGGACTCCATCGACACCCTGCTCGCCGCCGGCGACTCCGGTGCCAAGGTCGTCGCCGTCGGCTGCCTGGCCGAGCGCTACGGCAAGGACCTCGCCGAGCAGCTGCCCGAAGCCGACGCGGTGCTCGGCTTCGACAGCTACGCCGACCTGTCCAGCCACCTGCAGTCCGTACTGGACGGCGCCCCGGTGCCCTCGCACACCCCCGCCGACCGCCGCCGGCTGCTTCCGCTGAGCCCGGTCGCCCGGCAGGAACCCGCCGCCACGCTCGACGTCGGGCTGCCCGGCCACGCCGGCGGCCCGACCGTGCTGCGCCGGCGCCTCGAGGGCGGCCCGGTGGCGCCGCTCAAGCTCGCGTCCGGGTGCGACCGGCGGTGCGCGTTCTGCGCGATCCCGAGCTTTCGGGGGGCGTTCGTGTCAAGGCGGCCCTCCGACGTGCTGGCCGAGGCCCGCTGGCTCGCCGATTCCGGGGTCACCGAGCTCGTCCTGGTCAGCGAGAACTCCACGTCCTACGGCAAGGACCTCGGCGACCTCCGGCTGCTCGAGACCCTGCTGCCCGAGCTGGCAGCGCTCGACGGCATCGCTCGGGTGCGGCTGTCCTACCTGCAGCCGGCGGAGATGCGGCCCTCGCTCGTGGAGGTGCTCACCGGCACGCCCGGCGTTGTCCCGTACTTCGACATGAGCTTCCAGCACTCCTCGGCCGCGCTGCTGCGTCGGATGCGCCGCTTCGGCGACACGGATCGCTTCCTCGATCTGCTCGCCTCGATCCGGGCCGCCAGTCCCGCCGCGGGCGTACGCAGCAACGTCATCGTCGGCTTCCCCGGCGAGACCGAGGACGACGTCGTCGAGCTCGAGCGGTTCCTGTCGGCCGCCGGTCTGGACGCGATCGGCGTGTTCGGCTACTCCGACGAGGACGGCACCGAGGCCGAGCGCCTGCCCGACCACCTGCCCCAGGACCTCGTCGACCACCGCGTCGCACGGCTGTCCGCGCTCGCCGAGGAGCTCACCACGCAGCGGGCGGAGGAGCGCGTCGGCGAGCTCGTCGAGGTCCTCGTCGACGCGCCGGACGGGGAGGGCCGGGCCGCGCATCAGGCGCCCGAGGTCGACGGCACGACGCAGCTGCTCGGCCCCGCGGCCGACCTGCCGATCGGCGCGTTCGTCCGGGCGGTCGTCACGGCCTCCCAGGGCGTCGACCTCGTCGCCGAGCCCGTCCGACTCCCCGCAGTCGCGTGAGCCGGGCATGAGTACGGCGGCAGGCGCGCGCGACCCGCTCACCGACCCGTCGCCCGTCCGCACCCTCAACGCGGCCAATGCCCTCACCCTCCTGCGGCTGCTGCTCGTCCCGGTCTTCCTCGCGCTGCTGCTCGCGGCCGACGGCAAGGACACCGACTACCGGCTGGCGGCGTGCGCGGTGTTCGTCCTCGCCGCCTACACCGACCGGATCGACGGCCAGCTCGCCCGCGCCTGGGGGCTGGTCACGGCCTTCGGCAAGCTCGCCGACCCGATCGCCGACAAGGCGCTGACCGGCGCGGCGCTCGTCGGCCTGTCGCTGCTCGACGAGCTGCCGTGGGCCGTCACGATCGTCGTCGCCGTCCGCGAGGTCGGGGTCACCGTGCTGCGCTTCGTCGTCATCCGGCACGGCGTGATCCCGGCCAGCCGGGGGGGCAAGCTCAAGACGTTCCTGCAGGGGGTCGCGATCGGGCTCTACGTCCTGCCGCTCGCCGGCGTGCTCGCCAGCGCCCGGGCGTGGGTCATGGCGCTCGCCGTCGCCGTCACCCTGCTCACCGGGCTCGACTACGTCGCCCGGGCCGCCCGCCTACGCCGCACCAGCGCCCGCGCTGACCTGAAGCGGGCCGGTCGGGCGGCGGTCGGGGCGTCCGGGGAGCGGGCGTGAGAGGCGCGGTCCTCGCCGTCGGCGACGAGCTGCTGCTCGGTGACATCGTCAACAGCAACGCGGCGTGGCTGGGGGAGGCCCTTGCCGCCGTGGGGGTGCGCGTTGTGCACTCGGCGATGGTCGGCGATGACGTGGCCCGGCTGGCGACCGCGCTGCGGCGGGCGCTCGAGGACGCCGAGGTCGTCGTCGTGACCGGCGGGTTGGGCCCCACCAGCGATGACCTCACCCGCGACGCCATCGCGCTGGTGGCAGCGGTGCCGCTGGACCGGCAGCCGGCGATCGAGCAGCAGCTGCGGGACCGGTTCGAGGCGTACGGCTATCTCATGCCTGCCGAGGTGCTCCGCCAGGCCGACGTCCCCCGCGGCGCCGCAGCGCTTGACAACCCGGTCGGCACCGCCCCGGGCCTGCGCCTGGACGTCGACGGCCGGCTCCTCGTCGCCCTGCCCGGGCCGCCGCACGAGATGCGGGCCGTGGCGCAGGCGCACCTGCTTCCCGAGCTCGCCGCCCGCACCGGCACCGTCCTGACCACCCGCACCCTGCGCTGCGCCGGTACCGGGGAGAGCAACGCCGCCGAGCTCGTCGAGGCCACCGTGCAGGTGCCCGAGGGGGTCGACCTCGCCTACCTCGCCGGGGGCGGCGTGATCCGGGTGCGGTTCACCACGGCGGGCGACCCGGCGGTGCTCGAGCCCCTCGTCGAGGCCTGCGCGACCGCCCTGGGCGACGCAGTCTTCGGCCGTGACGACGAGACGCTGCCCGCAGTGGCCGGGCGCCTGCTGCGCGAGCGCGCCCAGACGGTCGCGACCGCCGAGTCGCTCACCGGAGGTCTGCTCGCCGCGGCGCTGTCGGAGCTGCCCGGGTCCTCCACGACCTTCCGCGGCGGGCTCGTCGTCTACGCCACCGACGCCAAGGCCAAGGTGGCAGGCGTCGGGCGCGAGCTCCTCCAGGCGCACGGTGCGGTGTCGGAGCAGACCGCCCGCGCCCTCGCCGAGGGGGCCCGCACCCGCCTGGGCTCGGACTGGGGCGTGGCGACGACGGGGGTGGCCGGTCCGGACGAGCAGGAGGGCAAGCCGGTCGGCACCGTGCTCGTGGCCGTCGCCGGCCCGGACGGCACCGCGGCGCGCAGCGCCCGGTTCCCGGGTGACCGCGAGCGGGTCCGCGTCCTCGCCGTGACCGCCGCCCTCGACCTGTTGCGCAGACAGCTCGCGGGCGCCTCGCCGACCGGTCCTGCGCCCTGAGCGGACACCCGTGGCGCCTCGGTGGCGTCATCGTCGGCGGCGGGTACGGTGGCGGCACGGTCCTCGAGCGTGGGAGGTGGGTGAGGTGGCGGTGCTCCGCACCCTGATCGGTGAGGCCCTGCGCACCACCCGGCTGCGTCAGGACCGCACCCTGCGCGAGGTCAGTGCGGCGGCCCGGGTCAGCCTCGGCTACCTCTCCGAGGTGGAGCGCGGGCAGAAGGAGGCCTCCTCCGAGCTGCTGGCCAGCATCTGCCGGGCCCTGGGGGTCCGGCTGTCCGACGTCCTGCGCGAGGTCAGTGAGTCGCTGTCGGCGGTCGAGCCCGACCCGGTCCCCGTCGGCGCCGGCGGCGCGCCCACGTCGATCTCCGCCGCCCCGGTGCCCGACCTCGGCAAGGTACGCGCGGTCGGCGTGCGCGACGTCGTCGCCGCGGCCTGACGGCCCCCCCGCGCCCGTCGCCACGGGTGCGACCCCCGGACCGCCCGCCTCAGGTGTCCGTACGTTCGGATGCTCGCTCGCACACTCGTCCCGTCGACTGGGCACCTGGCAGACTGCGGTGCGGACAGCTTGCGCACCCGGACACCGACGCACAGGAGCACCCGATGGCCAACCCCTTCGTCAAGGGCTGGAAGTACCTGATGGCGGCCTTCGGCGCGAAGATCGACGAGCGCGCGGACCCGCGGATCCAGATCCAGCAGGCGATCGAGGACGCGCAGCGCCAGCACCAGCAGCTGACCCAGCAGGCCGCGGCCGTCATCGGCAACCAGCGTCAGCTGGAGATGAAGCTGGCCCGGCAGATGACCGAGGTCGAGAAGCTGCAGTCGTCGGCCCGGCAGGCGCTCGTACTCGCCGACCAGAAGCGGACGGCGGGCGATGAGGCCGGAGCTCAGCAGTACGAGCAGACCGCCCAGGCCTTCGCCACCCAGCTGGTCAGCGCGGAGCAGTCGATGGAGGACCTCAAGGGCCTCCACGACCAGGCGCTGCAGGCCGCCGAGCAGGCGAAGAAGGCGGTCGAGACCAACGCGATGACCGTGCAGAGCAAGCTGGCCGAGCGCACTCAGCTGCTCAGTCAGCTCGAGCAGGCGAAGATGCAGGAGCAGGTCTCGGCCAGCCTGCAGTCGATGTCCGCGCTGGCTGCGCCCGGCACCACGCCCTCGTTGAGCGAGGTCCGCGACAAGATCGAGTCCCGCTACGCCAAGGCACTCGGATCGGCAGAGCTCGCCTCCAACAGCGTCGAGGGTCGGATGCTCGAGGTGCAGAAGAGCACGCTGGACATGGCGGGCGCCTCGCGCCTCGACCAGATCCGGCAGAGCCTGGCCGGCAACCAGCTCGCCGCGCCACCGGCCACGGGCGCCCCGCAGCTCAGCAAGCCGGCGGCGACCGGGGAGGCCGCCGCGGAAGGCTCGACCTCCTGAGCGGGCGACAGCCCCCGGTGTCCGGGGCTCCGCCGGGGACCGCGGTGCGGCGTTACGACAGGGTCTGCAACCACGAGGCGATCGCAGCTCCGATCTCGTCCGGCGAGTCCTCCTGCAGGAAGTGGCTGCCGGGCACCCGGACGACCCGCTGCCGCGGCCAGGTGAGGGCGAGTTCGCGCTGCGGGCCCACCAGAATCGAGCCGGGATCGGCGTCGAGGAACAGCTTCGGGACGTCGCTGCCGGCCAACCAGTCCGCGTAGGCCTGCACCCGGTCCACCACGTCGGCAGGTCCCTCCTCGCGGAACGGCAGCTGCCGCGGCCAGTCCAGCGTCGGCCGACGGGACTCCCCGGGCTCGGCGTACGGCAGGCGGTAGACCGCCATCTCCTCCTCGGTCAGCCCGCGCAGGACCGAGGCAGGCAGGATCCGCTCCACGAACAGGTTCCGCTGCAGGACGAGCTCCTCGCCGGCCGGGGACCGCATGGCCTGGAAGACGCCCCTGGCCGCCTCCGGCCACACGTCCCACGAAGGGAACGGCGCCACGATCGCCTCCATGTACGCGATGCCGCGGACCCCGCCCGGGTGCTGCCGGGCCCAGTCGAAACCGAGACCGGACCCCCAGTCGTGCAGGATCAGCGTGACGTCGCGGTCGGCGCCGACCTGCTCGAGGAAGCCGGCCAGGTACCGGCTGTGTGTGTCGAAGGAGTACCGGCCGGGACCGCTGTCCGGCAGCTTGCCCGAATCCCCCATGCCGACCAGATCCGGCGCGAGGCAGCGGCCCAGCCGTTCCAGGTGCGGCAGCAC
>JAABUN010002886.1_pt1 | contig 28610 bp, 28 predicted proteins | sample 5559311 | NCBI WGS metagenome assembly JAABUN01 (sample SAMN10711877, study PRJNA513370) | rock metagenome | isolation source: Antarctica rocks | place: Antarctica: Victoria Land, Siegfried Peak sud | reverse complement strand
ATAAGGACGCGCAGCAGACGGACGGCTTCCAGGAGTGCCGGAACCTCCTGCTCTCAAAGCGCGCGCACTCCGACGCGATCCCTGGGCTCGAGATCCTCGCCAACGACGTCCGCTGCACGCACGCGGCAGCGGTCGCGCAGATCGACCAGGACCAGCTCTTCTACCTACGTTCGCGCGGTCTGGGGGACGGCTCGGCTCGCCGGCTGGTCATCGAGGGCTTCCTGGCCGAGCTCGTGGAACGCTTCGAAGCGGGCCCGTTCCGTGACGCGATGGCTGCGACGATCGAACGCCGGCTCGAACTGGTCCTCGGCTCATGATCGCGGTCGAGCGGATCGCGGACTGGCTCGGGGAGGACGTCCTGTCGGACGACGACGAGAAGGCCGGCAAACTCGATGAGGTCTACCTCGATGGCAACGTGCCCATCCTTGCGGAGGTCAAGCGCGGCGGTCTGCGGCGCAAGACCCATCTGGTCCCGCTCGACGGGGCGCTGGCGGGCCGCGACTACGTCAGGTTCCCGTACCCGGCCAAGCTGATCACCGACGCTCCCGGGCACTCCGGCGACGGAGCGCCCGATGAGGCGGCGCTCAACGCGGTGGCCGACCATTTCAACCTCCGGTCGCACGGCAAGGGGAAGCTCGAGGGGTCCAAGGCCCGCGCCGCCCGCTTCGCCGCCGCCGACGCCGCCGAGCAACGTGCCCGCGAGCTCGAGGACGAGTCTCGTCGGCAGGCCGTACACGCCGAGCAGTCCACCCGAGAGTCAGAAGAAGCCGCCATGGCCCGCAAGCGCGCCTCCGAGGACGCGGACGCAGCCCGCGTCGAGGCAGAGCGCGCCCGCAGCGACGACTTGTAGCCGCGCGCGAAGAAGGGCCCTGGCGCATTGCGCTGACCGGACAACGATTCCCACGGCGTTCCTGAGTACGCTCGACGCACAATGGCTACGTCGACTGAGAGGAGCGGGATGCCGCTCAAAGAGCGCGTCCCGACCGAGGCGCGGCAAGCCGCTGTGCCCGGACCGGGCCCGGAGGACATCCAGCCCACCGCCAACGAGACGCTCGATCGCACCCTTACCGGCCTGGTGACCGTCCTGCCGTTCATCGCCCTCGGCTTCGTGGCCTGGCAACTCTGGGAGAAGGCGCTGAACTGGCATGACGTCGTGGTCTTCTTCGCGACCTACATCCCGCTCACCCTGGGGATCACCGTCGGCTTTCACCGTCACCTGACGCACCGAGCGTTCAAGACAAACAAGTGGGTCCGGGGCACGCTCGCCGCGCTCGGGAGCGCCGCCATCGAGGGTCCCGTGATCTCCTGGGTGGCCGATCACCGCAAGCACCACGCCTTCTCCGACCGTCACGGCGACCCGCACTCTCCGCACGTCGAAGCCGGACCGGGGTGGCGCGGTGTGCTGGCCGGGCTCTTCCACGCGCACGTCGGCTGGCTGTTCATCCACACGCAGCGGGGCAAGCGCGATCGCTACGCCCCGGACCTGATCGCCGATCCGACCATCCGCTTCATCGACCGGACCTTCCTGCTGTGGGTGCTGCTCGGGCTCGCGTTCCCGTTCGCACTCGGCTTCCTGCTGAGCGGGGGGTCATGGGTCGGCGGTCTTACGGGCCTCCTCTGGGGCGGGGCGGTTCGGATGCTCGTCCTGCACCACGTCACGTACTCGATCAACTCGATCTGCCACGTCTTCGGCCGCCGGCGATTCGCGACCGACGACGAATCCCGGAACGTCGCGTGGCTCTCCCTCGTCACGATGGGGGAGGCATGGCACAACAACCATCACGCCTTCCCGACTTCGGCCGCCCACGGCCTGCGGCGGTGGGAGATCGACCCCTCGGCGCTGGTCATCCGCGGACTCGAGAAGACCGGGCTCGCCTGGGATGTCGTGAGGATCAGCCCCGAGCGTCAGTCGCGCAAAGCCGCCGGCACGGTCTGACCCTGACGCGGGCTCCGACCCGCGTTTGGGGTCCGCACCCCATGGACGCTCGACCCCGGTGACCCGATACTCAGGTCAGACGCCGAGTTCCTCCTGAACCCGATCGCGCCCGACTCCGCTTCCACGCGACGTCTCACCACCTCTTCCATCGGCCCGCCGCCTGAGGTCCGGATGAGATGGACGCCGTGTGGGGGCGGGATCGGGGACTTCCTGCGTTCGGTCGCCTAGGAGAAGGCCGGTTCTCGCCCTTTCGAGGAGAACGCCCCGGCGAGCGCACGTACAAGTCCCTCGAGCTTGTCCGGGCCGAGCGCGGTGGCGCGCTGGCGCTCTGCGCCCGGATCGGCCGCGAGCCGCGTGACACCGGCCAGCTCGGCTTCGCAGTTCACGGCGGCGGCGTGCTGGGCGCAGGCTTCGAGCAGCTCGTTGAGCTGCTCGAGGACCGGCCGGCGACATCCCGCGACCGGATCGATGAGCTCGGCGCCGACACCGTCACGGGCTGCCAGGAACCGGTTCTCGTCGAGCACCTCCGGCGATTGGACCAGCAGCGACGGCGCGAAGTCGTCCAGCGCCTCCAAGCGCACCAGGCATTGCACGAACGCCACGAGCGCGGCCGTGTCGGCGGTCCGGATCTGGGCGTCCATCACACGGACTTCGATCGTTCCGAAGCGAGGCTGCAGCCGCACGTCCCACCACAGGAAGGTCGGCTCGGGAAAGGCCTCGCACCGCAGCAGGATGTCGATGGCCTCCGCGTAGTCGGCGTAGTCGCGGAAGGCGCGAGGGATCCCGACGCGCGGGAAGGCCTGGAACAGCGGTGTGCGCGCGGAGGCCAGTCCGGTGTCGCGGCCCTGCCAGAACGGAGAGTTGGCCGAGATGGCGAGGAGCACCGGCAGATGAGCCCGCAGCCTCGTGAGCGCTCGGACCGCCATCTCTGGCTCCGGCACCGCCACGTGCACGTGCAGGGCGAAGGTCGGTTCCCGGCGCGCCAGTTCTCGCATCGACCCGTAGATGTCCTGATAACGGGCACCCGAGGAGACCACGGTGTCAGACCACACCGCCGTGGGATGGGTGCCCGCGACCCCCGCGACCAGGCCGAGCGCGGCCAGATCTGCCGTCAGCCGGGCGCGCAGCACACCCAGCTCGGCGGCCGCCGAGCTCGCGGTGGCATGGATGCCCGTCGCGAGCTCGAGCGCCGACCCGTGCGTCTCCGCGGTCACGTGGCCGACAAGCTCGGGCGCCAGCGCGGGCAGGACGTCGTCGATGCGCGGAGCCAGCGCCCACGTATGCGGATCAAGCAGCATCACTTCTTCCTCGACCCCGACCGTCCAGGGCGGGCCATCTGCGGCCGGGCGCCATTGCGCCCACACCGGAAGGGGCTTCACGCTGCCGCCGTCGCCCGCTCGTCCGTCCCCGATCCGGCGGCTGCCGTGACCAGCGCCTCGAACAACGCCAGGTGCTCTGGCCTCTCGATCAGCGTCTCGGCGTGCCATTGGACGCCCACCAGAAGCCCTGGTCCCTCGCCTTCCAAGCCTTCGACGACGCCGTCGGTGGCCCAGGCGACCGCGCGCAGCCCGCGGCCGATGCGCTCTACGGCCTGGTGGTGAAACGAGTTGACGTCCGTCGTCACGCCGCCGAGGATCGACGCGAGCCGCGACCCCGGCTCGACGCGGACCGAATGCGTCGTCTCCCGCCCCGCGATGGCCTGGCGGTGGCCGATCGACCCGTTCGTCTGATCCGGGAGGTGCTGGATGAGCGTTCCTCCGCGCGCGACGTTGATGGCCTGTGCGCCTCGGCAGATGCCGAGGATCGGCAGCCCCCGCGCGTCGGCGCGCCGTGCGGTCTGCAGCTCGAATACGTCGAGCTCAGGCTCGATCGGCCCGAGCTCGGGGTGCGGCTCGGCCCCGTAGACGGCGGGATCGAGGTCGGGCCCGCCGGAAAGGCAGATCCCTGAAAGCCGGTCGAGCAGCGCCTCGATGGCGACCGGGGAGGAGAGCGGCGAGAGGACCACCGGGATGCCGCCCGCCCGCTCGACGGCGCGCATGTAGACCATTCCCAGCGCGAGCTCGGACTGCGGCGGATCGCCTTCGCGCAGTGGATGGGCGGAGCTCCGGCGCCGGACCTCAGACGTGGTGATCCCGATCAGCGGTGGGCGGCCGGGGATCATCCGGTCAGCACCCACGTGTCCTTCGCGCCGCCGTTCTGAGAGGAGTTCACCACCAGCGAGCCGGCGTCCAGGGCAACCCGCGTCAAGCCTCCCGGAAGCACCCGGATGGCGTCCTCACCCGCGTTGAAGACGAAAGGCCGCAGGTCGACATGGCGCGGCTCCAGGCGCCCGTCGATCACCGTCGGATGACGTGAGAGTTCCACGAGCTCCTGGGCGATGAAGGTGTCGGGCTGAGCGGAGACCCCGGCCCGCACCGCAGCGATCGCGTCCGGATGAGCGTGTGGACACACCACGATTCCGACGCCTCCGTGGCCCGTGCGCGGTTTCACCACCAGCTCGGAGAGCCGCGGAAGCTGTTCGGCGAGCACCTCCGGCCGGGAGAGGTCGTAGGTCGGCACGGACGGCAGCAGCGGCTCTTGACCGCAGTAGAAGCGCACCATGTCCTCGACGTAGGCGTGGATGAGCTTGTCGTCACCGACGCCGGTTCCAAAGGCGTTGATCAGGCCGAGCGTGCCCCGCTTCCACGGCTCGAGCAGCAGCCGGCCGATCGGGTCGTCGATGCGATCAACGTTCGTGCGGCGGTAGAGGACGTCGATGGGCCGCAGGTCGTGGTTACCGCGGCGGCGCATCAACAGCCGCCCGTCGCGGACCTCGAGCTCCTGCGGCTCGACGAGGGGGACGTCGAGCTGGGTGGCCAGCCACTGATGCTCCCAGTGAGCAGAGTTGTCGCGCCCGTCAGTGAGGATCACGACGCTCGGCCCGTCGTCCCCATCCGCCTCGGGCGGGGCGGCGGCCTCCAGGACGCCGGCCAGCATGCCGACGAGCCCGTCGAGCGGGTGTGGTGCGGGGTCGATGTGGCCGAGCAGTGGCTCGACCATCCGGCGTGCGGCGGCTGCGTACGCCAATCCGGACGGCGTGCGCAGGTTGTCCTCCAGAACGAGAAAGCGTCCTGAAGCGTCGCGCACGAGGTCGAGCCCCGACAAGCCGACCCAGACGCCGCCCGGAGGCCTGACGCCGCGCAACGAGGGCTCGAAGTAGTCAGCGCTCCGCACCGCCGCGAGGGGGATCACCCCCGCCTCCACTATGCGCTGGTCGCCGTAGACGTCCGCGATGAAGGCGTCGAGCGCGCGGACCCGCTGGATCAATCCGGCCTCGAGCACCGACCACTCCGCACCGTCGAGAACTCGGGGAACGGGATCGAGCCCGAAGGCGGTATCCCCGTCGACCGAGTGGAAGGACACGCCTTCGCGCTCGACCGCGGACGCCAGCCGTGAGCACAGCTCGGCGAGATCCTGGTCCGCCACGGCCGCCATCGCCGGGCTCGAAGCGGGACGCGGTGAACCGTCGGCCTGCATGGCCTCGTCGTAGAACGCGGCGGCGTCATAGCCCGCGAGGGCCTCGGGCGTGACGGTCATCCGCACAAGAATGCACCGTAGCGGTCACCTGCGCATTCGACGTCCGGCCAAAGCCAGTGGCATCCGGCTCGCCCGGCGGGCGAACCGCGTGCCAGACTCGTACGGTGTAGATGGAGCTGCAGTCCTTCACCGAGCTGGCGCGGACACCTGACCCCGCGCTCGATCATCTCGCGCTCGCGTTGGCGGCCGAGGTGCGCGACGTCGACGTGCCAGCCGCCCTCGCGAGGCTCGACGCGCTCGGGGACGAGCTCTCCGAGGCGCTCGAAGCGCGTGAGCGCACTCCGGCCGTCGAGCTGGCCACGGTGTCGGAAGTTCTGGGCGCGCGCCACGGCTTCCACGGCGAGACGACCGACTACGACGACCCGGACCGCTCGATGCTCGACATCGTGCTCGTGCGTCGTGTCGGACTGCCGATCCTGCTGTCCGTGCTCTACGTCGAAGTGGCGCGGCGAGCCGGCGTGCCGCTCGCAGGGGTCGGCCTGCCAGGGCACTTCGTGGTCGGGCACTTCGGCGCGGACCCGGTCCCCCTGCTGGCTGACCCCTTCCGCGGGGGTTCGGCGCTGCCCGTCGCCCTGGCGCCGGCGCGCGTGCGCGCGTGGACCCCCCGCGAGACCGCGCTGCGGATGCTCAACAACCTCGTCAGCTCCTACACCGTCCGTCACGACCTCGGCCGTGCGATCCGGACGGCCGAGCTCAGGCTCACAGTGGCGGGCGGGGATCGCGAAGCGCTCGAGCTCGAGCTCCGGAGCCTGCGCGCGCGACTCAACTGAACGCCCGGAGAGGCGGTACCGTGAGCGGCCGCCGCCGATGCCCGTCTTCTGTCGTCACAACCGCTTTGAGGCCAACTGTCCCATCTGCTCCCGGGAGCGCGCCGCGGCGAATCCGTCCCCGCCGTCGTCAAGCGCGCGGTCGAGGCCGGTTGTGTCGCGCTCCGCAGCGTCTGGGCGGCGCTCCACCGGGGTCCGCACGCGCAGGCTCGCGCGCGACGTGGAGGATGGTTATCGATCAGCGCTCATCCCGGGTGTCAAGGCGACCGCCGACGCCGAGCGGCTCGCCCGGGCGCTCGCCGCCGCCGCGGCCCGGCTCGAGTTCCCGGGTCCGTACGAGGCGGTGGCCGCCGAGTCAGACCTCGAGGAAGCCACCTGGCTCGCCTTCCTGCTCGCCCTGGCCGGACCGGATGATCCCGGCGCCCAAGCCGCGCTGCTGGAGACCCGTCCGGGGTGGTCGGCTGGTGGGCCCGATGCGGTGGGGTCCAGCGGCGTCGGGACGGCGGCGTCCTACCGGGCCTGGGCGGAGCGTGCCGGCGGGCAGTCGGCGGCCTTCACCGGCGAAGCCGGTTGGACGCCGGTTCGGCGCTTCTCGCGACTCTTCGAGCGGATGGCGCTTCCGGGCTTCGGACGGGCTGGTCGCTTCGAGCTCCTCGCGACTCTCGGAGCCGCGGGGCTCTACCCCCTCGAGGCCGGCAGCCTGCACCTCGGGGGCGACGACGCCACGACGCAGGCGGCGAAACGCGCCCTGGTCTCGGGCGACGTCATCCTGCTCGACCGGCGAGCCGTGGCGCTGGCGGACGCAGCGCAGATCCCGCTGGCGGCACTCGATCGTGGGCTCCGGACCTGGAACGCGCGTGGGAGCCGGGACCCGGAGCCGGGCGACGACGAGCTTCCCGGGCTGACGGGCATTCGTGCGGCGCTCGGCTTGTAGCTGAAGGGATACGGCGTGACGCTTCTCGACGCACCGCGCGCAGGCTCGGTCCTCGCCGGAGGGCGCGGCCGGGGCCGGCACCACGCATTCGACGCCGGTGGGGCGGATCCGGCGAGGGGCTGGAAGCTGGTGGTCCTGGGGGCGATCGTCCTGGCTATTGCGTCACTGCTCCTTCCCTCCGAGCCGACGTACGACCCGTGGGCGTGGATCATCTGGAGCCGGGAAGTCACCGAGGGCGCCCTCTCGACCACGAGCGGTCCCTCATGGAAACCGCTGCCCGTGCTGCTCGTGACGCCATTCGCGCTGCTGGGCGACGACATCGCTGTCGCGGCCTGGCTGGTCACGGCCCGCGCCGGAGGGCTCCTGGCGGTGGTCATGGCCCTCCGCCTCGGGGCGCGGCTCGCCGGGCCGGTCGCGGGCGTCATCGCCGGCGTGGCGCTGCTCTTCGCCGACGAGTTCGTCCGCAACTTCGCGCGCGGTAACTCCGAGGGGCTGCTCGTCGCTCTGGTGCTCTTCGCGGTGGAGCGTCATCTCGACGGCCGTCGTGGGCCTGCCTTCGCCCTCGGGCTCGCCGCGGCGATGCTGCGGCCTGAGGTCTGGCCCTTCATAGGGCTGTACGGCCTCTGGCTGGGGTGGCGCGAACCGTGGCATCGCGGGCTGGTGGCCGGTAGCCTAGTGGCGCTCGTTGTGCTCTGGTTCGGTGCGGAATGGTGGGGCTCGGGCAATCCCCTGCGCGCGTCCGATCGCGCACGCCAGCCCAACCCCGGCTCTGCCGCCTTCGCTGACCATCCGTTCCTCGAGGTCTTTGCGCGCTCGTGGCACGTCCTGGTGTTTCCCGTGCTGCTCGGGGCGGCGATCGGACTGGCCTCGGCGGTGCATGACGCACTCCGGCGTGGCGGTGGCGGGCTTCGGATCGCCTTCGGGGCCGGTGCGGCGATCCTCATGATCATGGTGGCGGCCATGACGCAGGTCGGCTACGCCGGCAACCTGCGCTACGTCGCCCTTCCGGCCGCGCTGCTGTGCTCCCTGGCCGGGGCCGGGTGGGTGGACGTCGTCCGTGCCGTCGGCCGGCGCTGGGGGCAAGGGGCCGGAGCGACGGCGGTCGCGCTGATCCTCGTGGCGACGATGCCGTTCGTCGTGCACGAAGCGGGGACGTTCGCCAAGGACATGCGCCTCGTACGAGCCGAAGCGGCCCTGTACCGCGATCTCGACAACGCCGTCGCCGCCGCCGGCGGCGCCGCTCGGGCGCGGAGCTGCGGCGCCATCTACACGGGCAACTTCGACACGACGGCGCTGGCCTGGCGCCTGCACGTGCCCCTGGAGCGCGCCGAGATCGTGCCGTACGGGCCCGGGATCGTCTTCGCCGCGCGGCGGTTCAGCTTGACCCGTCCGCAGCCGTCCGTCCTGAGTCGCGACCGTCGTTATCGCCTCGTCGCCGGGACCCGCCGGTGGGTGGTCCGCGCGAGATGCGGACCGGCGGCGCCGCGTCGCGTGTTGCCCCGTCCCCGGCAGGATTGAAGCCGCCCACCTCGTACGCTTTGTACATGGCCACCTACGCCTCGCGACCGCTCATGGCCGTGCGGCTGCGAGCCCTGGGCAGCTCTCGTGCCGAGCTCGCGGGTATCGCACTCGGGGTGTGCGGGCTCATCGCCGTGTCGCTGCTGCTCCGCACGCGGAACCTGGGCGTGGGCTACTGGGTCGACGAAGGGCTGTCCGTGGGGATCGCCGACCGTCCACTCCTCGACATCCCCGGCGTGATGCGACTCGACGGCTCGCCGCCCCTCTACTACATGGTGCTGCACGTCTGGATGGCGCTGACCGGATCGACCGGCGAGGCGACGACCCATGGCCTCTCGCTGCTCTTCGCCGTCCTCACCGTGCCCTCGGCGGTGTTGCTCGCCCGCAGCCTGTTCGGCATCCGAGCCGGGTGGATCGCCGGCGTGCTCGCCGCCATGAATCCGTTCATCACCCAGTACGCCCAGGAGACGCGCATGTACGCGCTGGTGATCCTGCTCGGCACCGTCGCCACGGGCGCGTACGTCGCGGCGCTGATCCATCGCCGGCGAGCGATGCTCCCCGTCTTCTCATTGGCTCTGGCAGCGCTCCTCTACACACACAACTGGGCGTTGTTCTTCGCGGCTTCACTGGGTCTCGTCTGGCTTTGCCTGGTCGTCTTCGAGCCGCGCGCCGGCCGCCGGGCACTACTCCGGGACGGCGTTCTCGGCTTCGGTGGCGCACTGATCCTCTATGCGCCCTGGCTGCCGACCCTGCTGTTCCAGGCCGGACACACAGGCGCCCCGTGGTCCCGGCCTCCGGACCTGCAAGACCTCACCGAGGCGTTCTCGCGCCTCCTGGGTCCCGTGGAGCAGGTCGCCCTGCTGCTCGCCGGTGGGGTCGGGATCGCGGCCATCGCTTCCCGCAAGCGCCTGGACGCGGAGGCCCGTTCGGCGGTGGCGCTGGCGAGCATCAGCGCGCTGACGATCGCCTTTGCGTGGGGCGCGTCGCAGGTGTCGCCCGCCTGGGCGGGCCGGTACTTTGCCGTAGCGCTCCCCCCGCTGCTGCTCCTCTGCGCGCTCGGCCTCGCCCGCGCAAAAAGGCTCGGGCTGGTCGGACTGGCCCTGGTGGCCATCATGTGGTCGGGCACCGCGGGGCGCTCGGAGAAGAGCAACGTGCGCAGCGTCACGGCATCGCTCGCGCCCAGCCTGCGCCCCGGCGATCTCGTCGTCTCCGCCCAGCCCGAGCAGCTCCCCGTTTTGGCGCACTACCTGCCTGACAACTTGCGCTGGGCCACGCTCTGGGGTCCGGTGGAGGATCTCGGTGTGACGGACTGGCGAGATGGGGTGGAGCGCCTCGAGCAGACCAGCGCCACTCGCGATCTGCGTCCTCTCGTCGACGCCCTCGCGCCGGGCCAGCGGATCGTGTTGGTGGAGCCGATGATCTACGCCCTCGCGCGCTGGTCCGCGCCGTGGACGAGCCTCGTGCGGGTGCGTTCGGAGGAGTGGTCGCGGGCGCTGAGCAACGACGAGCGCCTCCGGGTCTCGGCGATCTATCCGCCCTCACCGTTTCCCGAGCACCCCAATCCGGTCCAGGCCACCGTCATGATCAAGGGAGGCGCCCGGGGCTGAAAGGCTGGTCGGAAGCGTGAACACGAAGCGAGCGCCCGCGCCGTCGCCGCTGCTCAGCCGCAGGCTGCCGTCCATGCGCTCCGCGAGGCCGCGGCCGATCGCCAGCCCGAGACCGAAGCCGCTCTGGCTCGAAGCTCCAGGAGAGCGGTAGAAGCGCTCGAAGATCCGCTCGCGCTCCTGCGGGAGGACTCCCGGCCCGTTGTCGGCGACCTCGAGGAACGCCCAGCCGTGCTCGCGGCCGCCGGCCGTCATTTCGACGGTGCTGTCCGCCGGCGCATGGCGTAGGGCGTTGTCGACCAGGATGCGCAGGACCCGGGCGATCGCGTCCGGATCGCCGATCGCCCACGGTGGCTCAGGCGTGGTGAAGATCGCCAGGTCGATCCGGCACTCGGCGGCGCGCAGGTCGAACTCGGAGGCCACCGCGCGGGCGATCTCCGACAGCTCGACCGGCTCCGAGCGCAGCGGAACCTGGGCGTCGAGCCGCGACAGGTCGAGCAGCTCCCCCGCCAGGCTCGAAAGGCGCAGCAGCTCACGGCGGGCGCTGGCCACCTGCCGCTGCGCATCCTCGAGGTCCACCGGTTGATCGCGGAGATCCTCCTCGAGGAGCTCCATGGTCCCCTGCAGCATGGTCAGCGGCGTCCGCAGCTCGTGGGATGCCGTGGAGACGAAAGAGCGGCGCGACGCCTCTTCGCGCTGAAGCGCCTCCTGCATCCGGGTGAGCGTCCGTGCCAGGTCGCCCACCTCGTCGCGCACGGGGTCCTCCGGCGGCGGTGGTGCGGTGGCTCCTTCCGCGGTGATGCGCAGAGCCGCCGCTCGAAGGCGCTCCAGCCGGCGCAGCAGCGTGCTCGAGATGGCGACGGAGAGCAGGACGGCCACCAGGAGGCCGACGCCGGCGGCGGCCAGGAGGGCGTTGCGGACCTGCTGGACGGCGGCCGTGACGTCGGTGAGCTGCCGCTGGGCGACGAGGATCCCGGGAGTCCGTTCGCCCGGCGGGCTCTTGAACAGCCGGACGGCGATGGTGGCCTGCTCGTCCTCGATGTCGACCACCGTCCCACGGATGCGGAGCGATCGCAGCGCCGCGAGCAGCGCCTGGCGGGTGGGCGCGCCGATGTCCGTGTCGTACTCGAACTCGTCGAGCAGGGGGTCGCTGACCAGGACCCGGGCGTTCGCGCGACCCTGCAGCCGGAGACCGGCGCTCTGGAGGGCCAGATAGCGCTCGGGCTCGCGCAACCGTCGCGCCCGCTCGAAGCTCGGGCGCGCGCCGAGGCTGGCCTGCCGGAGGGTCTCGATGTTGGAGTTGCGAAGCCGCTCGGTCAGCGGACCCACGAGCGCGTACGCCGCCACGGCGAGCGTCACGGCGCTCGTCAGGACCAGCGCCAGTAGGAGGCGCCACCGCAGCCCGAGGGTGGGGCGCCGCTTCACGAGGGGCGGAACCGGTAGCCGCGACCCGGCACGGTGAGGATCAGGTTCGGCTCCTCGGGCCGGGCCTCGAGCTTCTCCCGGAGATGGCGGATGTGGACGTCGATCGCTCGCGGGTCGCGGTAGGCCGAATCGCCCCAGATCGCCCGCAAGAGCTCCTGTCGGTTGAAGGCGTGTCCAGGACGACTCAGGAGGTGGGCGAGCAACTCGAACTCCGAGAAGGTCAGCTTGATCGGGTTGCCCTCGACCGTCACCCGGTGCAGATCACGGTCGAGCGTCACCGGGCCGGCCTGCACGCTGCCCTCCACCACACGGCCCTGGGTCCGGCGCAGCACCGCGCGGATACGCGAGCGCAGCTCGGCGAGACCGAACGGCTTGGTCACGTAGTCGTCGGCGCCGGATTCGAGGCCCTGTACGGCATCCGCTTCTGAATCGAGGGCGGTCAGCATGATGATGGGGACCACGTCGCGGCGCGCCCTCAGGAGCCGCGCGACGTCGTGCCCCGTCGGGCCGGCACCGAGGGCGACGTCGAGCAGCACGACGTCGAAGGGCCGGTCGGCGGCGGCGGCCAGCGCCGCGCGGCCGTCGGCCACGGCGGTCACCCGATGACCCTCGCGCTCGAAGGACCGCCGGAGCATGTTGCGCAACGGCTGGTCATCATCGACGACGAGGATGTCGAGCGCCGCCCCGGGCTGCATCGCGTCACGGTAGCGGACTCGCCGAGAGCCGATTAAGGGCTGTTAGCGGGTGTTGGGCGCGCGCAGGAAGGGGCGGGAGAGCAGGCAAGGTGCGGGCATGTCCCTTGTCGACGATCAGCGTCCCACGCACACCTCCGGTCGCTTCGGCGGCTCCGAGCTCCCCGTCGCCGTCCTCGGTGGAGGCCCCGCCGGGCTGACCGCGGGATACCGGCTCGCTCAGCAGGGGCGGCCGGTGATCGTCTTCGAGGCTGAGGACCAGGTCGGAGGCATCGCCAAGACGGAAGTCCGCGACGGGTACCGCTTCGATCTGGGCGGCCACCGGTTCTTCACCAAGTCCCAGGAAGTGGATGACCTCTGGCACGAGGTGATGAAGGAGGAGTTCCTCAAACGTCCGAGGATGTCGCGCATCTACTGGAACGGCAAGTTCCTCGACTATCCACTCAACGGCATGGACGTCATCAAGAAGCTCGGCCCGGTCGAGCTCACGCGCTCACTGCTCTCCTACCTGTGGGCGGTCGTCAAGCCGAAGGGCAAGGAGGAGTCGCTCGAGGACTGGGTCTCCAATCGCTTCGGCAAGCGCCTCTACCAGCACTTCTTCAAGACCTACACCGAGAAGGTATGGGGCGTGCCGGCGACCGAGCTGCGCGCCGAGTGGGCCGCCCAGCGCATCAGGGGCCTCTCGTTCTTCTCTGCGGCGAAGTCGGCGTTCTTCGGCAACAAGGACAACAAGATCAAGTCACTGATCTCGGAGTTCCACTATCCCCGCTTCGGCCCGGGCCAGATGTGGGAGACCATGTGCGACGAGATCGTCGCCCTGGGCGGCGAGGTCCGCCTCAACACGCCCGTCGAGCAGATCGAGACCCTCGGCGGCCGGGTGCTCGCCATCCACGCCGGCGGGGAGCGCGTCGAGGTGTCCGAGGTCATCTCCTCGCTCGCGTTGCGCGACACCGTCCGCCTCTCGGCTCCCCGCGCGCCCAAGCCCGTGCAGACGGCGGGAGAAGGGTTGCGCTACCGCGACTTCCTGACCGTCGCGCTCATCGTGGACGGCGAGGACCTGTTTCCCGACAACTGGATCTACATCCATGAGCCGGGCGTCGCGGTCGGGCGCATCCAGAACTTCCGCTCCTGGAGCCCCTGGATGGTTCCCGATCCGACCAAGGCATCCGTCGGCATGGAGTACTTCTGCAACCAGGGCGATGAGGTCTGGGCCGCGGCTGATGAGGACCTCGTCGAGATGGCCAAGGGCGAGCTCGAGGCCCTCGGGCTCGCCGACGCCTCCAAGGTCGAGCGCGGCTTCGTCACCCGGGTGCCGCTCGCGTATCCCGTCTACGACGAGGCCTACTCAGAGCACGTCGACGTCATCAAGGACTGGCTGGCCGGGCTCGCGAACCTACAGCAGGTAGGCCGCAACGGGCTGCATCGCTACAACAATTCGGACCACTCGATGCTCACCGCTCTGCGCGCCGTCGAGAACATCCAGCAGGGCGCGAGCCACGACCTCTGGGAGGTCAACGTGGAATCCGTCTACCTCGAAGAAGGTGTCAAGGAGGAACAGCCCTACCGCGATCCGTCCATGGTCCCGGTCGGGGTCCGCGCCTAGAGGATCCGCTCGAGCGCGCCGCCGAGGGCGGCGCGCATCGCCGCTTCCCCGCCGAACTGGAAGTCGAGCTGGGAGGCGTACGCCGCACAGGCGTCCAGCTTGCGACGCGTGGGGGCGACGGGTCGACCGTCGCCGTCCGGGCTTCGCAGGCCGTAGGGCAGGTCGCGGTAGCGATGGGTCGCGATGCCGCGGGTTGCTTCGATGACCACGACGTGGTCCACGTGCCCGCCGATGCCCTGCGGCACGTAGACGACGTCGGCGTCGGGCAGGTCCAGCTCGATCGCGTCGTGCGTCGGGCCGAAGAGCGCCGCGGCGGACTCGTAGCCACGGTGCGGCGCTTCAGGCAGACCTAGGTGGATGAGCTCGTCGACCTCGAGGATCTGTGCCGCTCGCTCGTCCTCGGCTCGCCGCAGCGCCATGTAGTCGACGTGGGCTTCGATCCCCTTGCCGGTCTGGCACACCAGAGCGAAGCCGCGGGGGTCGGGGACGCTCGCGGTGAAGACCGTGAGCAGGGTCGTGTACGCGTCGAGGCCTTCGAGCACCGCTCCGGCTGAGAAGACGGCGTCGTCGAGGTGTGGCGAGACGAACAGCGCGCGCTTCACAGCAGGTGCGGCGCCTCGCGGAAGCGGCACGGCTCCCGCGGCCCGGTCGGCGAGGCCCAGTCGATTCGCGCGGGCGCAGTGGCGTAGGCGTGCATGATCTGCTGAGCCACGACAGGCCAGGCGTACTTGCGCTCGACGTCGTCTCTCGCCTGAAGTGCGAGGCGCTCGCGCCGCGGCCCGTCCGCCAGCAGCGCATCGAGGGCGTAGGCGAGACCGCCGACGTCGCCCGGCTCCACGAGCACACCGTTGGCCCCGTCCGTGATGCAGTCGACGACGCCGACCGCCCGTCCGGCGACCACGGGCAATCCGGATGCCATGGCTTCGAGGATGGTGTTCGAGAAGCCTTCGGCGTAGGTGGGGGAGACGAAGAGATCGCCGTCTGTGTAGACGTCCGGCACCTGGTCGTAGTCGATGACGCCCGGGAAATGCGCATCGAGGGAGAGAGCGGTGGCCTTTGCTCGTGCCGCCTCGAAGTCCGGGCCTATCCCGGACATGACGACCCGGACGTCGGTATCCATGTCCGCGATCGCGTCGATGAGGTCGAGTGCGCCCTTCCTGCGATCGACGCGCCCGTGGTAGAGGAGCGTCGGGGGTGCGGCTCGCGCGGACGGCGGGGTGTCCTCTCGAGAATCGCTAGCCGGTGCTACTCCAGGGCTATCACCGGCTAGCGATGTCTCAAGAGACCCCCGCTGACGACGGTCTCGATCGCGTCGGCCAGGGGATCCGTGGGCGAGCCGGCCGCGACGGTCCTGCGGCGGACCGAACCGGAACCGGTCGGCGTCGACCGCCCCGGGGATGATCGTGAAGCGTTCAGGCGGGGTGCCGAAGCGGCCGATGACCTCGTCACGGAACGAGGGCGAGCCGATGAGCAGCGCTCCCGCATGGTCGAGCACCGTCCGCATCGCGCGCTCGTGGGTGCCGCAGCAGGAACCGACCCAATGTCCGTCGCCGCCCTGGATGGACACCACGCAGGGCACCCCGAGCTCTCGGGCGGCCTCCATCGCCGCGAGCCCGGTCGGGTAGCCGTACTGGGCGTGGACGAGGTCGAACCGCCCCGCCGCCAGCACCGTCTCCCGGATGGTCGCCACGTCGGCCTCGAAGTCGCCGCCCGCCTGTTCGCCGAGCGCCTCCAGGCCGATCACCTCCACGCCCGGCACACGGGGAGGCGGGCCGCCACCATAGACTCGCGTGCCCTCCTCGTCGCCTCGGTACTGGGAGACCATGGTGACCTCGTGCCCCGCCGCCACAAGCTCGCGGAGAAGGTTCGACGCGTAAACCGACATCCCACTGACGGCGGGGAAGAAGCGACGTGAGACGAAGCAGATCCTCATCGCAGCGCGGCGATGGCGGCGGGCACCATCTCGTGGGCGCGGTGGGAGTCGCGAGAGAGCTCGACGCACACGAGTCCGGTGAAGGAGATCTCCGAGATGGCGGCGAGCACGGACCGCACGTCCATGTCGCCCTCGCCGAAGGGCAGATGCACGTGCTCGCCGCGTCGCATGTCCTCCACCGTGATGGTCGCGGTCCGCCCGGCGAACTCGCGAACGGCGTCGGCCGGGTCGCGTTCGCCGGTGACCAGGCAGTGGCCCGTGTCCAGCGCGAGCGGCATGTCGGACGGTGCGAGCGCGAGAAAGTCGTCGAGGTCTGAGATGACCATCCCCGGCTCGGGCTCGAGGGCCACCACGACGTCCCGTGCGTCGGCGTACGCGCGAAGGGCGTCGATGCCCTCGCGCAGCCAGGTGTGCGCGTCCTCGCGCGAGACTCCCGGTCGCGGCACGCCGGACCAGAACGACACGGCCTCCGAGCCGAGCACGGAGGCGACGTCGACGCAACGGTGCAGGAACTCGAGTCGGTGGGCGCGACCGCCCGGCTCGGGCGAGACCAAGGTCGGCTCGTGCTTGACGCGCGGGTTCAGCAGGAAGCGGGCGCCCGTCTCGATCACCGTCCCCAGCCCGAGCGCGCTCAGGCGCTGACCCAGCTTGAAGGCCCGGCTCGGCAGGAAGGGCGCGAAGGGATTGAGGTGGTGGACGTCGAGTGAGAGCGCGACGCCGTCGTAGCCCGCGTCCGCCACCAGTTCGACGGCGTCTTCAAGCCGGTGATTCTGCACGCCGTTCGTGTTGTAGGCGAATCTCACGCGGGGGCCTCGTAGGCGTGCCGGTCGGGCTCGCGATAGAGGGGGAAGAACGTCGAAGCCAACTCGGCGAGCCACTTGGTGTGGACCCAGACGCCGAACGCGCGGGTCCAGCCCGGACCGGGGGAGTCGGGCCCTTCGTGGACCGCGTGCGGGCAGCGCGCCGCCAGGCGCTCGATGCCGCGGGGCCCCAGGCGCTGGTGGCTGAGCACCTCGGCTTCGAGGCCCGGGACGACCACCTTGGCGACCTGCGCCTCGTCGCCGCCCTCGGTCATCGGCACGTAGAGGATCTCGTGGCCGGCTTCGGCGAGAGCGGCTTCGCGTCGCATCGGCGCGTAGGCCGGCGGAAGCGGGACCATCTCGACCACCCGCGTGATGCGATCGCTGACCTCGGCGACGGCATCGGGATCGGAGAGCAGAGAGTCAAAACGCGCGGCCAGGTCGATGCCGAGCTCCTGGGCGCCCTGGCCGGCCGGCGTCCGGAACCGGCCGACGTACACGTGAGGTGCCACCGCCAGCGCCTCCTGACCTCCGAAGGAGAACCGCTTGCGGCAGCGCGATGAGCAGAATTCGAGCATCGCCTTGAGGGCGGCGACGGCGGGATCGGCGTCGGCCCCCTCGCCCGTCGCGGTACGCATGAGCGACGTCGCCTGCGCGTCGACGCCACTGCAGTGGAAGGCGTGGACTCCGAACGCGTGACCCGAGTACTTGAGCCGGATCGCGACGCCTCGCTCCGCGAGCCGGCGCACTCCCTCAGGCCAGATCGCCGCGGCGTCCACCGAGCGCCCCGTGTCGAGCGCCTTGAACTGAGACCAGTTGAGGTCGCGCTGAAGCAGCTCGTTGAGACCGTGGCCGACGGCGCGCGCGAGATCCTCCCCATCTCCGGCGCCCAGGCCGTTGGTGATGGGCGGAAACACCGGCGCCAGGTGCGGGAAGTCACGGGCGGCGATCGCGAACTCGGCGACGGAAGTGACGACGGCTTCGAGGGGCAGCAGTCGCGACCGGCCCTCGGGCCACGTCAGAGCCTCGATCCAGAGCAGGGGCTGGTCGTCGGCGACGGAGGTTCCGGCGACCGGCGAGAGCGCCCGCGGCTCGGTCGCCCCGAGTTGGCGCGCGTCCTTGAGCAAGAGCTCACGCGGGCGGGCCTCCGACGCCCACAGGGCGGCCGCGAGACCTTCGACGGTCTCGCCGAGCGCCCCGCGTTCGGCTTGCATCTCCGTCTGCCCGTAGCCAGCGCCGTGGGCGCTCACTGTGTCGTCCCATGCCGAGGCCGACCAGACGGGCACGCCGAGCCGGTCGAGGCCGTCGATCGGAAAGACCTCAAGCTCGTTGGACCGGCGCTCGAGGAAGGCGCGGTAGGCGTCGATGGCGCTCACTTTCCTGGCTCCGGCTCGACTGCCACGAAGTCGGCGTGCGGCCGGTCGCCAAGCTGGCCGTCGAGCAGCGCGAGAGCCGCGGCGCGACCCGCATTGGCGCCCTGCTCGAACGGCGTCCAGGTCTGGGTGAAGTCCAAAGGCGCGAAGACGTCGCGATAGCTCGCGAGCTCGGCGTGGGAGAGCGGCACCCCTCGGACGAAGGCCTTGTGGCAGGAGATGCCGGTGGCGCACCGGTCGTCCGCCGGGTCGAGCTCGAGCTTGAGCGCGTCCCCCGAGAACAGGATGCCGCGGCGCCCGTCGTGGAGGACCTGATGGCCGGCGAAGTGCGCGCCCGTGTGGTGCAGCGCGAGATCATGGGCGAGCGCGAGCGTGGTGTCGTAGGGCTCAGTGACGGTGAAGGCGGTCGCCCATCCGAGGTCGCCCACGTGCAGCGGAACCTCCGGTCCGAAGCGATCGGTCAACCGCCACAGGGCGCCGAACGAGTGAGGATGCGACGCCGTGGCCACGCGCAGGCCGCCGAGCGAGTCGATGAAGTCCAGCGCGGCGTCGGAGTACCAGCCCGCGCCCTCGAAGGCGACGTTGCCTTCAGGGTGCTCGATCACGTAGCCCATGGGGCCGATCCCGATTGGATCGGTCATCGCAAAGCGCCAGACGCCGGGCTCGGGCTCATCCCAGACGACCTCTCCGCGGGCGTCGGTGAGCTGCGGAGAGAGAAACTCGTAGCCGTCGTCGGGCAGGACGTGACGATGGTCCTCGCAGACCGGGCATCCCGCGGGCACGGCGAAGTGCCTCTGCCAGAACCCGCAGTTCGTGCAGACGTACGGGCTCAGCGCCATGGCTCGAGGAGGCGCATCAGGCGCAGGTCGTGGTCGGGCCCGTGGGCTGGAGGCCGTCCGTCGAGGACGGCGGATGCGAAGGCGTCGAGCTGTGCGGTGAACGGCGAGCTTGCGCCGAACGGCACCTCTCGCGAGGGCCCGCCGTCGGCGGACTGGAGGCGGAGTGAGCCGCCGGGGGTCTGGCCCATGGTGTCCGTCGCCACCGCCAGCCCCCCCGTGCCGACGATCTCAAGCCGCCGGCGCGGGAGGGTCTCGGGATGGTTGTAGGCGACGTGCAGCGTGGCCAGCGTGCCATCCGCGAAGCGTGCGGCCAGGGCCGCGCCGTCATCGATCGCGTAGGAGTGCACCCGGTGCTGCTTGAGCGCCACGAGCTCCTCGAGGTCTGAGTCGAGCAGGAGCTCCAGAAGGTCGAGGCCGTGCGGGGCGAGATCGAGCAGGGCTCCGCCACCCGCCCGCTCGGGGTCTGCACGCCAGTTGTCCGAAGCCCAGTCCGGGCCGAGCCAACACGCGTAGACGACTCGCGCCGCGGTCACGGTCCCGAGCTCACCGGCGGCCACGAGCTCGCGCAGGGCGACGTGCGCCGGGTGAAATCGCTGGTCGAAGGCGGTGGCGTAGACCACGCCGGCCTCTGCGCAGGCGAAGGCCATCCGCTCAGCCTGCTCGAGGGTGGCCGCCATGGGCTTCTCGCACAGGACGTGCTTGCCGGCGGCGGCGGCGTCCTCGACGACGCCGGCGTGTGCGTCGTTGGGGGTGGCGACGTAGACCGCGTCGACTTCCGGATCGGCCACCAGGGCGAGCAGCGAGGCGTGGGCCCGCAGCTCGGGTAGCCGCGCGGCAGGGTCGGGATCAAAGCTGGCGACACCGGTCGCATAGGTCGCCTCCGAGAGTGCAGGGGCGACGAAGTCGCGGGTGACCCAGCCACAGCCGGCGACCCCGAAGCGGAGCATCACCACCCCTCCGGGAGGTCGAGTAGGACGCGGCGGCGGACGAGGTCATCCCTGTCGGGGGCCGCACCGGCAAGTGCGCGCCCGACGGCGGCGCCGTCGACCGGCGGCTCGCTGAGGTACTTCGAGTCGGCGGCGTACTCGGCCTCGTAGCGCTCCGAGGGCCAGCGTGGGAGCAGTGTCACCGGATCGAGGATCGGGTTGAGGCGCAGGCGACGACTCGCCGTCGCGAGCACCAGGGCTCCAGCCCCGGCGGGCGCAGCGTGAGCGCCGCCGACCAACGCAACCGCGGCGGCGTCAGCGAGCTCGGAGGCGCTTGCAGGCCGGGGAGGGCGGTCCTCCAGGACGGCACGGGTGAGCTCCGCGTCGTCGTACAGCAGCGGCTCCTCGAGGAGGGCGGCGTAGCCGTCGGGATCGAGCGGCGCGCCGGCCGAGTGGTTCTGCACCCGGGCGTTGTGAGCGTGGCCGACGAGCACAGTGCGGGCCACGCGCGCCAGCTCTGCGGTCACGTGCTGCTTTTCGGGCAAGAAGTACAGAGCGTCGTGGCACAAGGAGACATCCGCCTCGCCCTCGCGCAAGGGGAACGGCCCGGCGGCGGCGTCGAAGCACACGAGGTCGGCTTCGGGGACCACGAAGCGCCGGGCTAGCCAGAGCTTGGACCAGACGACATCTGCACCGACGGTTCCCGCTCCGAAGGGCGGCGCCACGGCGCGCAGGAGGGCGCCGATCCCGCACGCCAGCTCGAAGACGCGCCCGCCTGCGGGCGCGTGAGCACCGAGCAGCCCGAGACCGGACAGGTAGCTGGGATCGGACCAGCGATAGGCGAAGTAGTCCGCGACGGGGCCGAAGCCCAGCAGCTCCATGGCGCGGCGCAGCGTCATCCCGGCCTCCAGGGCGGCTCCGCGCGCCTGCTCGGAGGGCGGCGGCGTGGGCGCCCAATCGTCCTGGTCCGCGAGCAGGAGGATGGTGGCGGCCCGCGGGGCCCCGTCGTCGAGCGCCGCGAGGACGTCCTCGGCGAGGGCTTCCCGGCCCAGCCGCATGAACGGAATTCCATCCACCACGGGCCAGCGCCGGCCTTCGGCGTCCCGGACCGCGTGAGGCTTGTCGAGCGTCGAGCTCACCGCAGCCCAGCAGCTTCGAGCACCGCAAACCCGAAGGCCTGCGTAGGACCTTCGTGGACGAGCTCGAGCTCTTCGAGCGCATGCTCGACGGTGAAGGCGGCGGTGCGTGCGTGGTGATCCATCTCGAGCACGCGGTCGAGCACGTCGGCGGCGTGGAAGGCGCGCGAGGGCGCGCTCTCGGCGGAGACGCAGAGGCCCAGGGCGCCGCGCGTCTGCCACTCGAGCGGTCCGGATAGCTCAGACAGCGCCTCGTCGGTCAGGCGCGCGAGCAGCGGCTCGAGCTCTGACCCCAGAAGGGCCTCGCCGGCGAAGCCCGCGTCGGGCAGCACGGCGTTGTGAAGGTGGTGGGCCAGCCCGCACAGGAAGGGCGCCTCGATCTGCGAGTCTTGCAGCGGCGCGGCGAGCACGGCGCCGACCGCCACCGTCCAGCAGTGCTCGGCGTGGGACTCCTCCGGCTGGAGCATCAGGCGCGGCCGGCCCGGGCGCGTCGCCCCGGCGCGAGGCTGGCGACCTAGCGCGGCGACCCACCGGGGCACGCCATCGCCGGTCACGGCGGGGCGGTCCCCGAGGACCGCCCGCAGCTCGGCGCGCAGCGGTTCGGCGATGAAGCCGGAAACGGCGTCGAAGGCCCGCTCGAGCACCTCGTCTCCAACCGCGGGCGACACACCGGCCGTGGCGAGCACCCGCGCGTCGATGGCGCCCAGCCGGGCTCCCGTCACGGCCGCCGCGGTCTCCCGCAGGGCCACCTCACGAACGTCCGCACCACCGACGAGAGCTGCCCATGCCGAGGCGAAGCGCCCACCCGCGACCGAGTCCTCCAAGTGGGCGGCGTGCACGCGCTTGAGGTCGCCGATCTCGCCCAGCAGCCCGGCGAGCTCCCGCAGTCCCGGCGCCGAGGCCGGGGCTGCGGAAGCGATCGCCAGGCCCGGCGACGACCCGTCTTGGCTCACGCGCCGACGGCCGTGGCGTTGGCGGCCATCAGCCAGGCGTGAAGCGCCTCCTGCTGGCGGTGCAGGGCATGCTCGGGGATCTCGCCGTCGGCGGTCACCGGGGCCTTGAAGAACGCTCCGAGCTGCTCCTGCGGCCCACACTCGCCCGTTCGCGCCGCGAGATCGAGCACGCGAGCCATCTCGATCACCAGCGGAGCCGCCAGGATCGAGTCGCGGCACAGGAAGTTGACCTTGAGCTGCATGGTCTGCCCGAGGAAGCCGACGAGGTCGATGGTGTCCCACGCCTCCTTGGCATCGCCGCGCGGCTTGTAGTAGGTGATGGTGACCACGTGATCTTCGACGTGGTAGCCGAGGATGGAGTCGAGCGCCGCGGCCTTCGTCGACAGCTTGGAGGCAAGCGAGTCGGGATCGTCGAGCGCGAGCCCGTCGCGGTTGCCGAGCAGGTTGCCCGAGTACCAGCCGTCGACCTTCAGCGCCCGCGACCTGAGACCCGGGGCGATGACCGTCTTCATCATGGTCTGCCCGGTCTTGCCGTCCTTGCCGGCCACGGGCACGCCCATCTCCTCGGCAAGCTCGGCCAACGCCGGGCAGTCGGCGGCGACGCTCGGAGTGAAGTTGCCGTACGGGCAGCCTTCCCGCAGGGCGGCGTAGGCGTAGAGCAGCGCCGGCCCGATGACCGGGTCGTCCGCGTCAAGCCCGGTCTCGAAGGCCTCGAGGGAGGCGAGCACCGGCTCGTCGGAGGGGATCGTGCGCTCCACCGACGCGAGATTGATGACGATGACCTGCTCCAACTCCTCGTCCTCCCGGAAACGACTGAGATCGTGGGCGACAGCCTCCACGCGCGCACGGTGCCCGGCCTCCTGCATGCGGTGGACACCGTCGATGTTGCGGCAGAACTCGGCGTCGGCGATGGCCGGCCATGGCCGGATCCGGCTGAGGCTCGGAGCGACCGCCGCAAGCTGGGAATGGTCGAGGACGCCGTGTCCGACGGCCGCTTGGGCAAGGTCGTCAGGAGACACGTCCCAGCCTGCGAACACGAGCCGGTCGTACGGCGCGAGCCCATCCGTGCCGGCAAGCGGCAGCCCTTCGTGGCCGGCGAGCCCGAGGCGGAGCAGCTCCATCCCGGCGGCCGCGGTGGTGGCTACGGCGCCGCCGAGGCCGACGACCGCAACGCCGATTCGTCCGTCGTCTGTAAGAGAGGTGTGGCCGTTGTCTGACATCGTGTGCGGGTCCTCCTGAGGTCTAAGCGCTTCAAGCGAGAGTCTCAGTGCGTACGGAGAACCCCGTCGCCGGGATGGCGCCGACTCGAGATCAGCGGCGCTGACGCTTGACCGGTGCCTCGGGGAGCTTGCACCGGGTCCGCTCGCCGTCGCGGAGGCGCGAGACCGAACCTTGGATCGAGACGGTGTACACCCGTCCGCAGGCATCTTCGCCGAACGACACGAGCTGCTCGACCGTCAGACCGGTCGGCCGGTCTGACGTCGCCTCGCCCGCTTCGCCCGCCTTCAGGGCGCGGATGCCCGCCGCGCACAGGTCACCGTGGAGGTAGCGGCCCTGGAGGGTCTTGAGGCCAGGGTCGCGCACCACGACGCCGCCCGTGATCGAGCAGACACCGTCGCGCTCATGGTCGCGATCGATCAGGGGTGCGACTGGCCCTGGGACCTCGCAGGCCGCGACGCCGGGCGTCCGGATCCGGCCTTCGAAGCACACCCAGCCGTAGTTCGCGCCGCGGCCCAGGCCGTCGGCGGCCGGAGCGAAGTCCACTTCCTCACGAGCCCCCTGACCGACGTCTCCGATCCAAAGATCGCCCGTCCGGCGGTCAAAGGAGAAGCGGAAGGGGTTGCGTAACCCGCGTGCCCGATCTCGGGCCGAACCTGGTCGCGCCCGACGAATGGATTGTCCTTCGGAACCGTGTAGGCACGCGTTCCGACCTTGCGCGGATCGATGCGCAGCAGCTTGCCGAGAAGCGTCGAGAGGCGCTGGCCGTTGCCGGGCGGCGGCGACGTGGAGTCGTTGGCGTCCCCGCCGTCGCCGATTCCGATCCAGAGCCGGCCTGCGGCGTCGAATTGCAGCTGGCCCCCGTTGTGGTTGGCGGCCTGCTTGTGGGATTACGTGATGACGACGCGGCGGCTCGAGGAGCGGGCCACGTTCGGGTCTCGTCGCGACCGTCGGTACTCGCGGACCTCGACGTCACCGTCGCGCGCCGTCACGTAGACGTACAGCAGCCCGCTTGTCGAGTAGTCGGGCGGGAAGGCGATACCTCGTCGAGCCGGGGTGCCGCTCCGGCTGCCGCGGGAAGAGGGAGCCAGAGCAGGAAGGCAACCCCAGCGCCCCGCTTGATCGCATCAATGATCCGCAACGTGGCCGCCCTCGGGGACGATGGGGCGTCCCTCGGCGTGCCAGCGCTCCAGACCGCCGACCATGGAGTGCGCCTCGAAGCCCGCGCTCCTGAAGGCGTGGGCTGCCATCCCGGATCGCGCGCCCAGGCGGCAGTAGAAGATCACGGGCCGGTCGCGATCGAGCGTCTCGGCTTTCGACGCGAGGCGTTCGAGTTCAAGGGGGCGCGATCCCTCGATGTGGCCTGCTTCGTGCTCGTACGGTTCCCGGACGTCGACGAGCTGCACGTCGACGTGGGTGATGCGCCGCTGTACTTCGTCGGGCGCGAGATCGACATCGTCGGCGCTGAAGGGATGAGTCATCGGCGACGCATCGTACGCGGCCCGCGTTGTTAGCAAGGAGACCTCGGAGTGACCCCGCACGCCGCCCGCCTAAAGCTCCGCTAAGGTCCCGCACTTCGTTATGACAAACAGCCGAGTCTCGGGCGCTCCGCCGTCCGGGATCGGGGGACCCAGTGGGCCGAGGAATGTGCGGCCCGGGGGCGAATCGTCGTGGGGTGGACCCGCGACGTAGCGTGATCTCTTTCCACGCGAGCCCGACAGCTAACCCCGTAGGCGACTGGAAGAAGGGGTTGTCGTTGTCGCGTCGTCGATCGCTCGCCGTAGCTCTTGTGGCCTTGTGCGCCGCCGTGATGGTTCCGTCCGTGGCTCCCGCCGAGGCGGCCAACCGGCAACTCGGCGCCAGGACCCTCGCTCAAGGGGTCAGAGGGCGAGACGTACGGGTCATGCAGGACTTCCTGACTCGCACGGGCATCCCGACGACGGTCGACGGCCGCTTCGGTCCCGCGACGCGCACGAAGGTTCGGGCGTGGGAAGGCCGCGCACGTGTCTCGAACGCCGGCGCCAACGCTGCCAGCATCCGGATCGACGGTCGGATGCCCCCCGCCGAAGCCGCGCTGCTGCGCCTCGAAGTCGAGCAGACCGAGGCCGGGCAATCACCGGCCCCGGCGCCTGCCCTTCTCGTCACACCCACGGAGAAGGCCACCTTGGCCGCCGACGGCTCGGCCGTCGCACCCGCCTCCGCTCCCGAGGCGGTCAAGCAGATCATCGCCGCCGGTAACGAGATCCACGACAAGCCATACCGGTACGGGGGCGGTCACGCCAATCGGATCGACTCGGGCTATGACTGCTCTGGTTCCATGTCCTACGCCTTCCAAGGTGCTGGGATGTTGAAGGCCGCGCTGAACTCCTCCGGATTTGCGCAGTGGGGCGAGGCGGGGCCGGGGCAGTGGGTGACGGTCTACGCCAACGCGGGGCATTCGTACATGGTCGTGGCCGGCCTGCGCTTCGACACGAGCGGTCGCAGCAACGCCGGCTCGCGCTGGCAGACCAGTCAGCGTCCGACGAACGGCTACGCCGTGCGTCACCCCGCCGGCCTCTAGCTCCGGTCAGACCCGGCCGCGGGCATCCGCGGCGTGACGCTGGACGTAGAGTGCCTTAGTGGCTCGTCTCGCCCTCATGCTCGTCGGAACGATCGTCCTCGCTGGCTGCGGTAACTCGCAGGGGCAGCCCGCCGCGTCGCCTCCCGAGCGCCGCGCCGGCCCTGCGGCGGCTCCAGCGCCCCGGGGAGATGCCGAGCGCGCGCGTCCGGTGATCGAGGGCTGGTCCGACGCGCTGCGGCGCTCGGACGTCGACCGTGCGATCGGATACTTCGCCTTGCCGTCGGTCATCGCTCAGGGTTCGGCGTTCAAACTCACCACGCGCGCACAGATACGGATCTTCAACGCCGGCCTCCCATGCGGCGCGGCGCTGCAAGGCGTCGAGCAGGCTGGGCGCTACGTGGTGGGGACCTTCAAACTCACCGAGCGGCCTGGCCAGACCTGCGACGGGCCGGGGAATCTCGCCCGCGTCGCGTTCATCATCCGTGGGGGCAAGATCGGCGAGTGGCGCCAGCTTTCGGCGCCTCAAGCGCCGGATCCGTCTCTGTCCGAGACGTGAGCTAGTAGATCTCGCGATCGCGCGGCGGCACATCACGCGTGGTACTCACAGCCGCGCGGTCCCGCTGCTGGGTCAGGAAGAACAGCGAGATGAGCAGGCCGAGTACGCCCACGACCATGAGGATGACTCCAATGGTCGAGATCTCGAGTCCAGAGATGTCCGCTTTGACGGCGAACTTGAGAATCGCGCCGACGGCGATCAGGAGGAGAGAGGTTCCGATGCCCATGTCATTCGTGGGTGCCCGACATGCGCATCGGACAAACGGTCGGGCCCGCGTACGATGGACGCATGGCCGAGTCCCCCGTCAGGCGAATCGCGCTCGCGGCAACGGTGGCGCTCTGCGTCGCCGTGCTGATCATCACGCTCCTCCAGGGCTTCGCTACCACCTATCCGCTGCGGTTCTTTCAAGGCGTGCTGGCGGCCGCAGGGGCGCTGAGCGCTCTGGGGATCGGCATCGCGTTGATCACCACGCGTCTCGGCAGCTACTCGGAGCCTGCCGACGAGGAGGAGTTCGAGCGCCTGGTCGTGCGCTCTGAGCGCCTGGCGCGCGAGAATCTCGCCGCCGAGCCCGACGAGCACGAGTTCGCGGCCCTCGACCCGCGCGATCCGCAGGACTTCGACGAGCTGGTCCGCGAGGCGCTCGACGATCTGCCCGACCTCTTGCGCAACGCGCTCTCGCATGTGGCGGTCGTCGTATCCGACAAGGGGCGCCGGCACGGCGCCTACGGGCTCTATCAGGGCGATGGCGTGGCCCGCGACAACTATCCCGATCGGATCATGGTCTTCCGCGACACGCTGGTGCGTGACTTCGGTCATGACCCCGACGAGTTGCGCGCCCAGGTCACGCGAACGGTGCGCCACGAGCTCGCGCACCACCTGGGAGCGGACGAACTCGGCGTGCGGGAGCTGGGCTTGTGATGATCGTCATGACACCGCAGGCCTCCGAGGCGCAGGTGGCTGCGGTGCGCGAGAAGCTGGCCGCGACCGGGGTCCACGTGCTCGTCATGCCGGGCGAGCTGACCACGGCGATCGGAGCGATCGGCGATCCGGAGCGGGTCGGTGAGCTGGGGCTCGAGGGCATGGCGGGCGTCGATCGCGTCGTGCCGATCTCGCGCCCGTACAAGCTGGCTTCCTCCGAGCTCGCGCACCATGAGCCCACGCGGTTCGAGGTCGAGGGCCACGTGGTCGGTGGGAACGAGACCTTCACGCTGATCGCCGGGCCGTGCACCGTCGAGAGCTCCGAGCAGACGCTGCGGGTCGCCCGGGCGGTGCGTGACGCCGGCGCCTCCATGCTCCGCGGCGGTGCGTTCAAGCCGCGGACGTCGCCGTTCGCCTTCAAGGGTCTGGGTGTCCTCGGCCTCGAGCTCCTCGCCGAGGCCCGTGCCGAGACCGGCCTGCCCGTCGTCACGGAGTTCCTGGACACGACGCACGCCGACGCCATCGCGGAGTACGCCGACGTGATCCAGATCGGCGCGCGCAACATGCAGAACTACGCTCTCCTCGAGGTGGCCGGCAAGCTCGGCAAGCCGGTGCTGCTCAAGCGCGGGCTCTCCTCTTCGCTCGACGAGCTGCTGCAGGCCGCCGACTACATCCTCAAGGAGGGCAACGAGCGCGTAATGCTGTGCGAGCGCGGCATCCGCACGTTCGAGACCGCGACGCGCTTCACCCTGGACCTGGGCGCCGTCCCCTGGCTCAAGCTGCACTCCCACCTGCCGGTCATCGTCGACCCTTCACACGCGTCGGGCGACCGGCGGCTGGTCGAGCCGCTGTCGCGTGCGGCGGCCGCGGTCGGTGCCGACGGGATCATCGTCGAAGTCCACGAGGATCCCGAGAAGGCACTCTGCGATGGCCCACAGGCTCTCTACGCGCGGGACTTCGCCGCGTACGTCGCCAGCGTCGCCGTCCATGCCGCGCTCTGCGGTCGCCAGCTCGCCTAGGCCGGCGAGGGCACTTGGCGCGACGCCCAGAATTCGGCGTCGAGCTCCCCGAGCGGCGTCGACGGCTCGCTGCCGGCGAAGAACTCGCTGGCCAGTGCGTGCCAGTCTGCACCCGCCCGCAACTCGCCCAGGACGGTGAAGACCAAGCCCTCCATCCGGCGGATCAACAGAGCCTGCGGCGGGAGGGTCTCGCGGCGCATGAGGTCGAAGTACGGCGAGCGCGGAGACGAGCTCAACTCAACGGTGTCGGCGACGTACTGGGGCGACAGCCGCCTGAAGCCCGGGACGAAATACCACTCGCCGGCGCTCGCTAGCTGGCCCAGC
>JAABUN010002885.1_pt1 | contig 28669 bp, 28 predicted proteins | sample 5559311 | NCBI WGS metagenome assembly JAABUN01 (sample SAMN10711877, study PRJNA513370) | rock metagenome | isolation source: Antarctica rocks | place: Antarctica: Victoria Land, Siegfried Peak sud | reverse complement strand
TTCCAAAGCAGTTCTTCAAGCGTTTTGAGTAGACTGTGCGCGTGCTGGTCGGTTTGGGTCTTCACACCTCAAACTACGGACCAACACATCTTTTTTCAAACCCCTGAATATCTGCAAGACATGAGTTGTACGAATTTGATTGTCCCGGCGTGAGGGAACTGCACCGCTAAGTACTGCGTGAAGTCGGTGTACTGGTACTGATTCAAGAGGAGAGCGTGAACCTGGTCAGTTTGAGCTTGGCGTTCCAAGGCGTAGCGAAACCCGAATCGTCGTACCGCCGCCTTAAGCGGTTTTTTAGTGAGGTAAGCTTAGACAAAACAGCTGTTGCGCAGTTTGTTTTGAGCTTTCTGCCGCCCCCACCATACACGCTTTGTGTTGACCGTACCAATCGGCGTTTTAGAACCTTTGATATCAACCTCTTGGTGACTGCCGTAGCGTATCGGGGCGTAGCTTTGCCACCGGTACGGCGTCTACTAGAAAAGAAGGGGAACTCTTCTAGCGACGAACGCATCGACCTGCTTGGACTTATCAACCCCGAAGACATCGCGTTTTTTTGGCGGATCGAGAGTTTATTGGTGTGCCCTGGTTTAACTACTTGGACCAGCGTCGCATTCCTTTTGCCATTCGCATTCGTAAAGATAGCCTATGCGAAAACTGGTGCCCAGTCTATGCACGCTTTGCTCATTTGAGCCTAGAAGAACTCAAGGTGTTAAATAACCCTTACTGCATCTACAGCTGTAGTTTGCAGGTGGTCGGTATGAAACTTGCTCGCAACGACTATGCCGTTATCGTAACTAACCGTGCATCTACTCGAGCTTTCCTTGCTTACAAACGTCGCTGGGAGATAGAGATGCTCTTCTCTGCCTTGAAAACAACCGGCTTTGATGTTGAAGCAACACATCTCACCAAGCTTTACAAACTCGGTACCCTCGTGGCCCTCCTAACGCTCGACTTTTTCTGGGCATATTAGAGTGTGTTTTGGAATAGCTTCATCTATTTCTCCAAGAGGTGTTGTTGGTACGCGCAAGACGCTTGGTGATGAGGTCACCTCTAGCGAGATAGATAAAGGTCTCGCTCGAGGCGGGCAGGGTTTCATAGTCTTTGCCGAGTCGGCGATAGTTGCCTAACCAGGCAAAGGTTCTTTCGACCACCCAGCGCCTAGCTTGCAGGCCAAAGCCTTGCTCAGCACGACGGGCAACGATGTCAAGCACGACGCCGAAGCATAAAAGGATGCGGTTGGTAAAGGCAACGCCTTTATAGCCCCGGTCGAGCCAGACATAGTTAAGCTTTGGCAAGTGGTGTCTGCACTTCTGAAAAAGTAACAACAACCCTTTACGTTCAGGAACGTTAGCCGGGGTCACCAGCACTGCAAGAACTAGCCCAAGCGTGTCTACCAAGAGATGTCTTTTCCGACCGTTGACACTTTTCGCGCCATCAAACCCGTTGTTATGTAGACACCCTGCTTTAACCGATTGACTATCGGCACATCCGGCGCTCGGCTCCTCGTTGCGCCCAAGTCGCTTTCTTAACTTGCGCCGCAAGTGCTTGTTAAGCTTGCGCCATAAGCCCTCGTTACGCCATTTGGCAAAGTGGTAGTACACGCTCTGCCATGGGGGGAAAGTCACCTGGTAGGTCTCGCCAAGTACAACCGTTTCGGAGAACATAACGCACTGCATTGACCAGCACTTTAAGCTGATAGCCCATCTTCCGCCCTCTTCTTGGTTCCGGCATCAACCTCAACAAGTGAGGCTCGAGTATCCGCCATTCTGCTGCTCTTAAGTCCGTTGTATACTGCTTTCGCTTAACCATTCACCCCCTACTCTTCCATAAGTAGAGGGATTTCCCAAACACCCTCTAGGTCGGCGAACGGCTTAACGACAGCAAACAGAAGCCTTTACGTCTTAAGTCTCACCGGTGTAGAGAGAATTCCCTCTTTCGTTATGGCTCGACCATCTTAGGTTAGGCGTCTATTCAAAAATCTACCGCTCAGGCACCCTGAACTTAGCCTCTGCGTTCAACTCTTGTCCCATACTTGGCGTATAGACACAAACTCTGCTGTCGTCCAGCCATTCCAGTCGCTCTTTCTAAAAGCTTCCGCCCAAAGACGAGCCCTTGTAGTTACCTATTTTTTCATCTAGCGACGCCTCAAAGATTGCTCGAACGGCTTGCCGCTGCGCCAAGATGAGTACAGTTTCTGAGCAAAGCGAAACGTAGCAAAGCACTTCGTCGGCGACAGTTCACCTAATACAATGAAGGTCCACTAGACACATTTTAATAAATTTGCCATAAATACTTAATAATTTTCATAGAAGCACACGATAAGTTCATGTAGGTGTTGAGCGGATGGCCTCCCCTCAACCGGAACCGAACAACGTGAGAGCAGGTTACCGGCAGATCGGTCGGCCCTCGCTGCACAAAAGTCTCCCCAATCAATGTTGCTCCGAAATGGACGTCTTGGACGTGTGTCAAGAACAGCGGAGAGGAAAAGGATATTGAATATGTCGAATCGTACACCTGAAGTGAAGCGCAACCAAGGCTGGGCTAAGTATCTTGCAGTTTCTGCTACCGCACTTTTGCTGGCAGCTTGTAGCAGTGGTCTAAACACGGACGTACCTACGCGTGCTCAAGACGAGTTAGCGCCGCAAGCAAGCAGCTGCCTCAACCGCCGCGGCACCAAGATCAAACTGAGAAATAACCAGCAAGGTCGTGTGTTCAATAAACATAATGCCATTGTCGACGGACGTGGCGTGACAGTTCGAAGCAATAGAGTGCCACTTGTTGCTAACTATAACCGTGGCTTTCTCTGTATTTCGGGTGGAACATACATCACTAACGCAAGGCTCTCGTCTTCTTGGCATTATACTCATCCAAGGTCTGCGTTCTACTTTTCCGGTTCGCAAAACATTACAATTGAAAACGTTGCGGTCGGCGTAGGTGGTCGAGTTGTTGGCGATGGTGCCTCATTCAAACAGAACAATCCTAACTGGGTCTTCCGTGATTCTTATGTTGGACGTGCAGGAGACGACGGCGTTGAGAACGACCGTTTCAGCAACGGTACTGTTGACAATATACTCATCGACAGCGCCTTTACCGGCCTTTCTTGCCGTGAAGAACGTAATAGTTGGACCAGAAAGCACTCCTACAACTTTAATGTTAAAAACAGCTTGGTCTCGCTTAAAGGCCACAGCAACGACCTCTTTAAGGTTTCAATCAGGACTAAAAAGTACTGCAAGCTTAACTTGAGCAATAACGTTTTCTACCTGCCTAACCGCGACGCCGGTAAAATCGAGCGCAGCGTACTTAACGGGGGTTCGTGCCGGAACAACACGATTGTTTACACCGGCGGGAGCAAGAGCTACCTTAACTACCTCAAGCGTAACAGCTCCGGGTGCTTTAAGGTTACAACCGACAAGGGCGTCTGGGAAAAAGCCCGCGCTGACTGGTTCAAACGCCACTCGCAGTTTTCCAAGTACCGCTAAAGTAACGAACAAGAGGCCGAATACGGCAGGTAAAGGTGAAGCACTTGGCTTCACCTTTATTTTTTATGGATGCTTCAAAACGTATTCGGCATATAACGCTTTATGCTCTTCGACAATCTCAAACTAGCTGATGTGTGTCTGAGGGATATGGCTGCTGTCTGGGGAGCAGCCTCGAGCACCACACCACAAGTCGGGCAAACCGCTCGAGCCCAAAAAACACGCCGCGACCAACCTCTACGCACTTGCGTGACTCGAACTGTCAAAGCTGCAACAAACTGTCTTTACTTCAACCGAATGCCCGACTAGTCATAAAAGACATCGTCAAACGCTCTAAATGCTAAATCATCCGTCGGCACTATCGGCACTATCCGTGCTCGAGGGCCTTGACGCCACTTTTAGGAGGACTCCAGCGCCGCTTTTAGGCGGCCAGAACCCTCGAGCCGAGTAGCAGACACTTACATTTTGTGCGAACGACGTTGCCAGAACCGCTGCAAAAACCAGCCTAGCACGCCTAAAACCGCAACGCCTGCGACCCAAAACGTCACCGCGCTTAAGTAATGACCGACAAGATGGTAGTTTTGTCTCAAGACGAATCCCAAAAATACCAGTAGCCACGTCCATAACACCGTACCGAACAGCGAGTAGAGTAAAAAGACCGCGACCGGCATCCGGCTTAAGCCTGCCGGAATGGGGATCAGCATCCGAAGGCCCGGTACCAAACGACCAAAAAAAACTGCTAGACGCCCGTAACGATCAAACCAGCGGTCGGCGCGCCTTAAATCTCCGCTGGAGAGAGTAAACCAGCGCCCGTAGCGGTCAGCCCACAGGAAAAGCGTCATTTCACCGGCCCAGTAAGCCAGCGCGTAATAGGGAAGCTGACCTAAAAGGGCCCCGAGCGACCCCGCTAAAACGACGCCGAAAAATGACAGATCGCCCTGCGCAGCAGCAGACCCTGCAAGCGGCATGATTAGTTCGGAGGGGAGCGGCGGAAAGATATTTTCGACAAACATGAGGAGCGCAATACCCGGATAGCCGATAGCTGAGGTTACGCTGTGAATCCACTCGAGCATTCCGTTACTCTACCGCTTCTAGAGTGGGAACTTCGTTGTGAATTAACCTCCACGCTACAAATACATTGCGCTGCGTAGTCAACTAGATAAAAAAGCGTTTTCGGTTGAGCGAGGCGAGAGAAGGGAGAATACAAAACACAAAAGAGAGGGGTTCCTAAGCCGTATTTTCCCTGCTCTATGCTGTGCTCTCAATCAGCGAACCTAACCGACTTCTCGTACACCCGACTTCTCGTACACCCTCACTCAGCAAATAGGATCAGTCGGCAGGGCTGAGTGCGTCCGGGTCTTTCGGGCGTGTGCCGGGGGGCACCGGCACCGCGCCGGACAAGAGCGGGTCATTCGTCTCCTCCAGCCAGGTCTGCAAAAGCTGCCGCGCCGCCGCGAGGGTCTCGCTGTACCCGGGTTCAGCGGCAACGTCGTGCGCTTCGCCCGGATCGAAAGTGAGGTCGAACAGTCTCTCCCTGGGTACCGACCGCTCTAACCAGCCGCGCGCCAGCCAGACGTTTTTGCTGCCGCTGTCGTCGGTGTTTGAGGGAACCGGACGGTCTCGGTCGCCGAACCGCCGGATGTAGCGGTAGCGTTCGGTGCGTACCGAACGCTGCGGTTCGTAGGCGACGTGATGCGTCGTCTCGCCAAAAATCGCCCCGTGCAGCCTCGTTTCACCGCGTAAAAGGGGTAGCAGTGAACGCCCCTGCAACCAAGCGGGCGGCACTAACCCTGTAAGCTCGCAGAGCGTCGGAAAAACGTCGAGCTGTGAAACCAGCGGTGACAAGACCTTGCCGCCTAAGAAACCGGGGCCACGCATAAGCAGAGAGACCCCCAAACCGTGGTCGGTAAGGGTTCCTTTCATACCCGGTAGCGGCGGGCCGTGGTCGGTCGTGTAGATAACCAACGTAGTTTCTGAGAGCTCGTGGTGCTCGAGCGCCGTCAGCACCCGACCGACCGCGTCATCGACAATCCCGACAGCAACGCCGAAGTCCGCCACGTCTTGGCGAGTTTCAGGGGTGTCGGGGAGTGGCGAAAACGGGCGCACGTAGCGTGGGTCGCCGCGCGCGTGACCGAAGCTCGAGGGGCCGTGAGGTAAAAGGTGGGTCTCGACAAACCCTAGATCGAGAAAAAACGGGCGACGGTGAGGCTTTTCTAAAAACTGCTCTGCCGCCGCCGCCACATCTTTCGCGCCGTTACTCTTCGTCCGGAGCACCGCGCGGTAGCCGAGGTCGGCAGGGTTATGCGCGAGGTGCTGAACCCCGGCTAGAGCCGTGTGATAGCCCGCGTCTTTTAGTGCGGAGGCGAGGTGACGCGACGGGTCTTTTAAGCGCCAACCTCGGTGCGCTAAGCCCATCATGCCGCTGTTATGCGGCGGTTCGCCGGTCAGCAGCGCAGCCCTCGAGGGCGAGCAGGTCGGCGCAGCCGCAAACGCGCGCGTAAAGAGCACGCCCTCGTCGGCGAGTCGCTGAAGTTGCGGCGTTTTTACCGCGTAACCGTAGGGCTGAAGATAACGCCCGGTATCGTGCGAATGCAGGTAGATAATGTTCGGGACGAGGCCCGGGCGTACCGCGTTCATTTCAGGCCGCCGCTGCGGTTTTCCGCGCACTGAGTTTGGGAAGTTTTGCAGTCACTTGATCGGCGCGAGGCGAGAAGGCGTAGAAGTTGACCTCGAGTTTAGTCGGCGGGCCCGTCCTATCACCGGCGCTGGTCTCTGAAAATTCGTGAGTCCGAACGATCACAGCACGCTGATAAGCGGGACTGTAGGTGCACCCAAGGCTAAAAGACATAGGTTAAAAGATATAGGTTAAAAGACATAGGTTCCTTTCGTAACGCTCGCGATAGTGTGCAGCTTGGACTGCATTTGGACTGCATACAGTGAAAAAGGTAAGTTTTCGTCACAGTACCGCATCTGTGCCCTACGCTGCTCCTCGTCGGCCGGTACGCCTTTTATCTTATCTCCCTCTCAAGGCGCGCAGCACCTTATCCTCGCTGGTGCAATCCTCCCACCGGCTACGCAGAGTTCTCAACCGTTTACCGGGGCTGCAAGCCCTACTCCGGGCGGGCACCGTACTGTTGTCGCTTTTACCCCTCAACGTTCCCCACGCCTTTATGACTATACGTGACCATGCGTAGGACTATACGTGACCATGCGTAGCCCGAACCGCTTCGACGGGCTCGTCTTCACCCTGACCGCTAAAGCATAAGTTCTCATCACGTTTGTCAGCGCTTCGGTGTTCGGTGTGGCTCGGCAGCGAGTTACTCGGGTACACCGTGAAGCAGCTTGGTTTCTTGACCGACTACAAGCTTTTTAAGACCTACCTAACCGGCGGCAGAACATTCTTACCGCTGTCACCCAGGCCAATCGGAGCGCCGTACCCGTAACTAATACTGATCACTTCAAACGGTTTAACGACCGATTTTTTACCAGCGACGCGGGCCGCGACCGGCTCGCTGCGTAAACGCCCTCCAGCGCTTAAACGCTCTAAGCGGGCAAATCTGCTATACTCGGTCCAAATGACCGGGGGTTAGCATGTGCCGCACTGCCGACCAAACATTAAGCGTAGCTAGTTACCGAAAGTTTGCCCCGCGATGATCTGGACTCAGAGGTTACTGACAAAACTCCACGCTCATCCCGGCCCCATTTTGATCGAAGGGGGTGAGGCTTACGGCGCACCCTTTTTAATCGACGCACTTCGTCACGCTCAAAAGGTTGCCTGGCTACAACTCACGCCGACCGAAGCCAACGACGCCGTCGCGGTCGGCAACCGCCTCGCGGACGCCGTCAACAAGGCGTTGGAGGCCAATTTTTTACCTCACGCGCTACCTTTTAGCTACAGCACCGAAGTATTAAAAAAGCGCCTGCCGCTGCTCGGCGGGCTGACGATTGCCTGCACCAACGCCGACTACACACCTCTTTTTCGGGACGCTCTACTCGAGCTTTCAGAAGCAGGGGCCAAGATTATCTTGATTACCAGCGAGGTCGATACGACCTTTGCCGGGTTGCACCTCCGCCAAGACGAGCTGGCGCTCACGTCCGAAGAAGCTGAACTGCTCGTCGGGCATTTTCTCAGCGAGGGTGAAAAACGCACCTTGTGGCGCTCTTCGGGGGGCGCGTACTTGACGTTTATGAACAGCGTTTGTCGGCTTCAGGGGATGCCGCTACCCTACGTTCCCTCCCCGCGCGGCGCGCTGACCGCACCGGACCACGAAGCCCTCGTATCACCGGTTGTTTTGCTCGAGGTTTTACAAAAGCTCGGTCGCTACGTCGAGGCGCTCGAGTTAGCTGTTATGAGTGTTCCTGAAAGAGTCGCCGAACTTATCGGCGACGCCGGGCCGGTCTATCAAGAGCAAGGTTTACTCGGACGTTTGCACCTGCTGCTAGAAAGCTTAGACGACCGTTATCAAGGCGGCGAAAAGGTGCTCGAGTGGCGCTTGGTCGCGGGTTTTAGCCAGTCGGACTATAGTCATCTGCTTCCCGTTATCGAATCATACTTGGAAGATAACGAAGCACCGGAACTTCGTGCGCGGTACGCAGGTGCGTTTCCAAATTCAAAAGAAAGTTTCTTGCAGGCACAACGTGCCGCAGCAGCAATGACAACACCACTTACGCTATTTCAGCTTGGCCGGCTACATCCGGATGGAGAGGTGGGCGCGACGGTTCTACATCAAAGTGTCAAGCTCGCCGAGTCGCTTGGACGGTACTACGAAGTTGCCCGTAATGCAGGCGCGTTAGCCGAAAGCCTCAGTTATCTCGGTAAATTTCATGAGGCCGCCCACTGGAGTAATTGGGCGCTACAAACTTTTGACAACAAAGGATTGCAAGAAGGCGGCGCGCGGCTCTATCTTCTTCACATCTACGCGGCGTCTCATATCATCGTGGGCCATACCAACGGTTTACAAAATCTTCTTTCAGAAGCAAAAGATGCCGCCGATTTTGCAGAGCTCGGTGTAGCTACTGATATTCGCACGGTGCTGGCAACCCTCGAGCTTGTGCTGTCTAACCTTGAGAGTGCGGAAAAACTGGCCACCGAAAACTTTGAGCGTAGCCCCCGTTGGCGACTCGGCGATTCGGCTGTACCGCTCGTACGGATTTTACTCGAGAGAGGAAAAGTTGACGCGGCCCTCGCTAAAGCGCGGTACGCCGTTACCTTGACCTCTGGAGAGGGCGACTTCGTTACCCTCCCGGCAGCCTTGGCGCTCGGTATGGTTTACGCGGTTCAAGACCCTGAAACCGCGCGCGGCTATCTGACAAGGGTGCTCGAAGCCCCGGACATCGAGGCGTCGTTCCGGATTACTGCGGCGCTTCAGCTCCTTAAAATCGGAGCGCTGCGTTTTAGCGAACTTGACAGCGAACTGCAGGAGTCCCTAAAAACACTCTCACCGGTTGGTTTTAAGATTTTCAGCGGACCCGAAGCCGACTTTGCAGGCGTCTGGAAAATGCTTACAGCTCAGCACATTCCGCTGCACATCAAAGTTCTGGGCTGCGCTGAAGTGTGGTTTAACGACCAGCGCTTAGAGCTTAGCGAACGCGCGCTAGAAACCCTTGTTTTGCTCGCGCTTCACCCTCAAGGTCTGACGCCTGAAGTTTTGCACAGTTATCTTTACGACGACGAAGACACGACGCTTACGGCGCTACGCTCGGCGGTGTCACGGTTGCGGACGCTTGTGCCGATCAGCGCGCACCCTGAGCCCTACCGCATCACCGTGCCGTTTACCTTCGACGCAGAGGGCTGCGAAGCGGCGCTCGAGGCGGGCAACATAAGAGCGGCGCTCGAGCTTTACCGTGGCCCGCTACTAGTAAGAAGCGACGCCCCCGGAGTTCGTGAGGCGCGGCTCTATCTCGAAGAGCGGTTGCGGCAGAGTGCGCTTCACTCCGGCGACGCTGAAGCGCTCCTCCCATTAGCAGAAACACTTAAAGACGACCTCGAGCTGTGGCAGGCCACCCACGCAGCGCTCCCAACGAGCGACGTTCGGCTGCCCCTCGTAAGAGCGCAGCTCCAAAGAGTAACTCAGGAGCTGCGCCCGACCTATAACTAGCGGCTTTAACGGCTGAGCGAACCCGGTACAGCGTTTACGCCGACCGAGACGGTTGTGGCCGGGTGTAGCTCAAGGAACTTGACGGCCCAACTGAACGCGCCGCCTCAAGGTCACGTACCGCCTCGATAAGTTCAACTTCGCGTAGGGCAATCAGATCACCGATGCGGCTAAAGCGCCAGGTTTCAGCCAGAATTTCGCGTGCTTCGTTTTTAGTCATCTACAGTCCTCCTTATTAAAATGTAGGCGCTAACGTGATGCAAGGCTGTTGCAACACGCACACCAAAAGCTGTAACGCTGCAGCAACAGCGTTCTTATACAGTAGGGACAGTTGAAGGAGGAGAAAAAATGTTCAAAAAAGCCCTTATCATCGGTATGATCTGCTTGAGCGTCGGTAGTGTAGGATTTGCAAAAGTCAGAACCGGCAATCCCGGTTGTGTCTCTCCCGCTTCATCGCTTGAATAAAACCCACTCTTAGATAACGTCCCGCCTTTGGGGAAGGTTTTGGTAAAAAATTGAAATTGTGTCCTTGAGAGCTTTCCAAACTTGTGATTCGGATGAGCGTGAAAATTTTTTCACGCTCATCTAACATGTGTGAGGAGCGTCTCGAGCTGACCTCAGCGTCTGAATCAACCGTGCTGCTCGTTCTTTCCGGACAAGTAACATGTGCCTGTTCAGGACGAAACTACAGAGCGGGTAAGGTTTTTGCGCCGGGGGACGAACGTGTTTTGCGCGGAAGTGCGCGACTCTGGCAGATAACGGGCCAAACCGGGTCGCTGAGCAGCTTGAGTCGTTTTTCAGCGCAGCTCGTTCGGAAAGACCCTGCAACCGCCGCGCACACAGCTCGAGTCGCCCGACTTGCGGCGGCTACAGGGCGGTATCTGCAGTTGCAGGGGGCGCACCTCGAGGGGCTCAGCCTCGCCGCTTATCTACACGACCTCGGCAAACTCGCGCTACCTACCGCGCTGCTACGAATTCCCGCACCTTTAACAAGGAGCGAGCGGGCGCTGATGCGAGAGCATCCCTGTGAGGGCAAGCGGCTGCTCGAGACGACGCCACCCGCCTTTTTAGGCACAGCAGTCGCGTAGCACCACGAACGGTTTGACGGTTCGGGGTATCCGTTTGGGCTTCGGGGCGACGAGGTGGGGCTCGAGGGTTACGTTATCGCGGTCGCCGATACCTTCGACACGATAACCAACGACCGTCCTTACCGGTGCGCGCAGAGTTCGCAGTGGGCGCTCGGCAAGATAAACCGCTACAGCGACGTTTTTTACCCTCGTGAAGTCGTCACGGCGTTTGGCGCTGTTGTAAAAAGCTTTGGAACATATAGCGGAACACATACCGGAGCAAATGCTGTAGGGGTGCTTTCGGCTTAGACCGTACGGTAGCGCCTCAGCGCACCTTTGTAGGGTTCACTCGGGTCAGCTGAAAAGCTTCGGTCGCGCTCGAGCCTTGCGAGCGTCGCCGCCTTATCGGTGTAGCCCACGCCTTGCAAAGCCAAAAGCGCCGCGCCGTAGGCCGGTCCCTGACTCTGTTTGGGGCGGGTGAGCGACAACCCTAAAACGTCGGCGGTAAGTTGCAACCACGTATCCGAGCGAGCGCCGCCCCCTGTAGCAAAAGCTTTTGTGAGCGGCGCGAGCGGTGTAATGATGTCGAGTGCGTCACGCAGGCTAAAGGCGACACCCTCGAGCACCGACCGCACCAGGTCGGCTTGAGCCGTCGCCAAGCTGAGCCCAGTCCAAGAACCCCGCAAATCGGGGTCGAGGTGCGGCGTGCGCTCTCCGGCAAGGTACGGCTTAAACGTCACGCCGTTCGCACCCGGCTCAGACGTTTCGGCCTCCTGGGTCAGCACGTCGAAGCTCACTCCCGGCCTGAAGGTATCGCGGTACCACCTAAAGCTCCCGGCAGCAGCGAGCGTGACGCCGAGCAGATTGTAACCGCCGTCGGCGTGGCAAAAGAGGTGAACGCGTCCCTGGGGGTCGCCTTTCGGCGCGTCGAGCGGGGCAAAAACAACCCCGGAGGTCCCGAGGCTGACGCTGCCGACGCCGGGCGTATCTTTAGAAACACCTAACCCTATGGCAGCGGCGGCGTTGTCCCCGGCCCCGGCCACGACCGGTAAAGCCTCAGGTAGGTTGGTCTGTTCGGACATTTCTTTGGTCAACCGACCGACGACTTCATGCGAAGGGACGATCTCCGGAAACAGCTCGGCGGAAAGCCCTAGAGCCCCTAACACCTCGGCGTCCCAGACCTTTTGGGTTAGCTCAAAACAGTTTGTCCCCGACGCGTCAGAGGGTTCAGCTGCCATCACCCCAGTGAGCTTAAATCCAAGGTAATCTTTGGGCAGCAAGACGTGACGGGTACGGGCGAAGTTCTCAGGTTCTGCTTGCCTGAGCCAGAGCAGTTTGGGTAGTTGAAAGCCGGTGATCGCGGGGTTGCCGGTTCGTGCGACGAGGGTTTCACGGGGAACAGCAGCTTCGAGTTCGGCGACGCCCTCGCCGGTACGTTGGTCGTTCCACAAGAGCGCAGGCCGGACGACCTCGCCGTGCGCGTCTAAGGGCACCATCCCGTGCATCTGCCCGGACAACCCGAGTGCGACGATCTCTCGCCCGCTAAGCTGTGAGGAGAGGTCGCGAAGCGCCGCGACCGTCCCCTCGAGCCAGTCTTCGGGTCGCTGCTCCGTCCAACCGGGGCGCGGGGTTAGGAGCGGATAGCTGCGGGTACTCTCGGCGACGAGAACCCCCGTTTCATCGACGGCAACCGCGCGAGCACCGCTCGTGCCGAGGTCAACGCCTAAGGTTAGCGGCATAGAGGCACCGCCGAGGCTCGAGCAGAGGACAACAGCCCACCCTGTAACGCCTCGAGCCCTGTACAGGAAATTGATTTTGCGCAACGCCACTCACTTAGAACATTCATCATTCCACCCTTCACAAAATCGCTACGATTACCGAGCACGACTGCAAATTCCAAAATCGCTTCAACTCAGACGAGCCTACCTGCTACAGTTTTGGCTATCATAACCGCCCGCCCAACGTTTCGTCAGCTCAGCGCGGTGTATCTCTAAACCTAGGTTACAGCGCGTAGTGACGTGTCGGGAGCGCCCGCAACCGCGCCGCCGCGTCCTCAGCGGTTAGGTCGCGCTGCGCCTCGGCGAGCCACTCGTAACTTGCCACAAACTTCTGCACGCTCGCCGAACGTAACAACGGGGGGTAGTAGTGCGCGTGAAGCTGCCAGTGCTGCACGTCACCCACGTCACTCTCCTCCACCCTGCCGGTAGGCGCACCGTGCCAACCCGAGCAGTACGGAAACGAGGTTTCGAAGAGGTTGTCAAAACGTACCAGCATCGTTTTAAGAATAGCGGCAAGCGCGTCTCGTTCGTCACCGGTCAGGTCGGGCAGACGCAGCACGTGACGCTTGGGCAGGACAAGCGTTTCGAACGGCCAGTACGCCCAGTACGGCACCACGACGAGCCAGTGCTCGTTTTCGGCAACGAGGCGCTCGTCTAAACTGCGTTCTCGAGCTGCGTAATCGACAAGTAGCGGGCTCCCGTGCCGGTCGAAATACTGTTTTTGCTGAACGTCTTCGGCAGCTGCTTCATTCGGCAAAAAGTCGCTCGCCCAAACTTGTCCGTGCGGATGCGGGTTCGACGCGCCGACGACAGCACCCTTGCTCTCGAAAAGCTGGACCCAGCGGTAGCGTTCACCCAGTTCGGCAACCTGTGCGCCCCATAGATCGACGACTTTACGGATTGCCGCCGTATCCATCTCGGCGAGCGTCAGGTCGTGACGCGGCGAAAAGCAGATGACGCGGCAGAGCCCCCCTGCACTCTCCCCTTGAAAAAGCGGATCGGTCGTGCTCTGCGCTTCAGGCGTGTTGGGCAAGAGCGCCGCGAAGTCGTTTGTAAAGACAAACGTATCTTGGTACTGAGGGTTTCGGGCGTCTCCAGCGCGCACGTTACCGGGGCAGAGGTAGCAAGCCGGGTCGTATTCGGGGCGTACATCGCGGCTCGGCGTATCGACTTTGCCTTGCCAGGGCCGTTTGGTACGTTGGGGCGAAACGAGGACGTACGCGCCGGTTAATGGGTTGAGGCGGCGATGCGGGCCAGTTGGTGAAAACACGGTGTCGGTATCTACCAGGTTTGAATCCATAACGCTATCGTAACGCTGCTTCAACGGCCTATACGCCTGAAGAACGGGCTGCGGTAAGATAATGCGTTCGTAGCATCTCAGGTGAGATGCTACTCGTGGAGGCCCAAATGACAACCAAAACCAAACTCAACCGCCGTAGCCGCACCATCACCGAAGGTACCGAACGCGGCCCCAACCGCGCGATGATGCGCGCCGTCGGGTTTACCGACGAAGATTTCGACAAACCCATCGTTGCTGTCGCGAACGGTCATTCCACGATTACCCCGTGCAACTCGGGCCTTGGCGAGCTGAGCGAAGCAGCGGTTGACACGATTCGCAGGGCGGGCGGAATGCCGCAGACTTTCGGCACCATCACCGTTTCCGACGGTATCTCGATGGGTACCGAAGGAATGAAGTGCAGCTTGGTTAGCCGCGAAGTGATTGCCGACTCTATCGAGACTGTCTGCCGAGGACAGAGTATGGACGGCGTGCTCGCAGTCGGCGGCTGCGACAAAAATATGCCGGGCGCGATGATTGCGATGGCGCGGCTTGATATTCCGGCAGTGTTCGTTTACGGCGGCACCATCAAACCAGGGCACTATGAGGGCAAAGACCTGACAATTGTGAGTATGTTCGAGGCGGTCGGTGAATATAACGCGGGCCGGATTCCTTTAGAGACCTACAAACAAGTCGAGCGCCGCGCCTGCCCCGGCAAAGGCTCCTGCGGCGGCATGTACACCGCGAACACCATGTCGAGCGCGTTTGAAGCGATGGGAATGAGTCTCCCCTACTCATCGACGATGGCGGCGGAAGATGACGAAAAACTCGAGAGTGCCGCCGAGAGCGGTGAAGTCCTCCTCAAGCTCATCGAATCGGACCTTACCCCTCGCAAAATCCTGACCAAAAAAGCGTTTGAAAACGGCGTCACGACGGTGATGGCTGTCGGCGGCTCGACGAACGCGGTGTTGCACCTGCTCGCCATCGCGCACGCGGCAGAGGTTGACCTGACCTTGGAAGATTTTGAGCGCATCCGCGAACGTACCCCGCACCTCGTCGATCTCAAACCCTCGGGCCGCTACGTAGCGACGGATTTGCACGAGGTCGGCGGTATTCCGCTCATCATGAAGATGCTTTTAGACCACGGCCTGTTGCACGGCGACTGTATGACGGTGACGGGGAAAACGGTTGCGGAGAACCTCGAGAATGTCTCCGGCACGCCGCCCGAAGGCCAGGACGTCGTGCTGCCCTTCGACAAACCCATGTACCCGCAAGGCCACCTCGCCATTCTTAGGGGCAACCTCGCACCGGAAGGCTCGGTGGCTAAAATCAGCGGCCTTAAACACACGGACATCACCGGCCCCGCCCGCGTATTCGATTCCGAAGAAGCGGCGATGGACGCCATTATGAATGACCGCATCCGCGTCGGTGACGTGTTGGTGATTCGTTACGAAGGCCCCAAAGGTGGCCCCGGAATGCGCGAAATGCTCTCCCCTACGGCGGCGATTATCGGCAAGGGCTTGGGTGATTCGGTCGCGCTGATTACCGATGGGCGGTTTTCGGGTGGCACCTATGGGCTCGTCGTCGGACACGTTGCACCTGAAGCGCAGGTCGGTGGGCCGATTGCGCTCGTTCACGAAGGCGACAGCGTCACGATCAACGCGGAAAAGCAGATGTTGCAGCTCAATGTAGACGACGCCGAAATCTCTAAGCGCCGCGCCGCGTGGCAGGCCCCGCCGATCAAGTATCAGACGGGTGTGTTGGCAAAGTATGCGAAGCTGGTCTCGAGCGCGTCTAAGGGAGCGGTGACAGACTAAATGAAACTTACAGCCGTTTTTCAAAAAGTAGAAGAAGGCTACATCGCCTTTGTCGAAGAGTTGCCGGGAGCAAATACGCAAGGTCGTACTCTCGGCGAAGCCAGGTCAAATTTGCAAGAAGCTGTCTTACTGGTGCTAGAAGCCAACCGGATTCTCGCTGAGGAGACACTTTTAGATGCCGAGGTTTTACGCGAGCCCTTTGAGCTTGCGGTTTGACCCAATAAGGTGAAACTGCGTGAACTGGTCAAGCACTTGGAACTGCACGGTTGCACCCTCCTACGCGAGGGAGGCAACCATTCTGTTTATGTCAACCGGAAAACACGTAAAACCTCAGCCGTACCCAGGCACCGCGAAATCAACGACTTCTTGGCACGTAAAATCTGCCGTGACCTAGACGTTCCGGGTTTCTAAACAGATGAAGGTGAAACGACGGGCCGAAACCTCAAAGTGAGATAAAAGTATTTCAGATTTGAACCCCTTTACTGAAGCGTATGCGCCGCTAAAACCCACCACTCCGGGTACGCCTCTTTGAGCGTCGCTGCAATCAGCTTAGCCTCATACTGACTCCCTGCCAGACCAAAACACGTCGCACCGGAACCCGACATCAATACACCCCTGAGACCTATTTGCCTTAATACGGCTAAGACGTCACCGACGACAGGCTCGAGCCCCACCACTCCACTTTCAAGCGCATTAAAGTAACCCGGTTCTTCATTTCTCTCGAGTTGTCCTAAAATCGTTTCAAGCGCGAGCGGTTCCGTCAGCTTCTCCAAACGTCCGTAAGCATCTCCAGCACTTACCCCCACACCCGGATTGACCAGCACGAGATGGAGTTCGGGAACAGTGACGGACGCGAGCTTTTCACCACGCCCCGTCGCACGGGCCGCACCTAAGTCGGCAGCAAAAAACGGTACGTCCGACCCAAGTTGCGCCGCAAGCGTCAAAATGTCAACGTCTGACGGATAAAGCTGCGCCAACCCCCGTAACACGGCCCCAGCGTCGGCTGAACCGCCACCTAGACCGGCAGCGACGGGGATGCGTTTCTCGAGCCCAAGTTCTACCCCACCTGTTACGCCAGCCTCACGAAAGTACAGTTCAGCAGCGCGGTAGGCGAGGTTTTGTTCGGGCGAGATGCCGAGGTCTACGCCGGTCAGCTCGAGGCTCACACCTGTTTCAGTCGGCTCGAGGGCGGTAGGTTTGAGAGTAATAGTATCGTGTAGCGCCAGCCGTACCATCAACGTGTCAACCTCATGGAAGCCGTCTTCGCGAAGGCTCAGTACGCTTAAGCCCAGGTTAATTTTGGCGTAAGCGTTGATCAGCACCTGGCGTCCCAGACGGTGGCGAGCGCTTCGGCAAGCTCGAGGTCGGCCCGCGTCGTCACCTTTAGCAGCCAGCTGCTCCCTTCGACGAGCGCAACTTCATGGCCGAGCGCGCGGACTAAGGCAGCGTCGTCGGTGGCGGCGTGCTGTGAACGCAGCGCGTGTTCGTGCGCCGCCAAGATCAGCTCGCGGCGAAATCCTTGCGGCGTCTGCACAGCGCGGAGGGCCTGACGGTCGATCACACGTCCGGTGTTGGCCTCGATCAGAGTATCGGCTACGGCGGCAACTGCCGAGGCTGCCCCGTGCGTTTTGACCGCAGCGATTACGTTTTCAACAACACGCCGAGCTAGAAAGGGACGCGCCGCGTCGTGAATCAGCACAATCTCGGCGTCGGTTGCTCGGAGCAGGTTATAGACGCTTTCTTGGCGGGTGGCTCCGCCCGGAACCTGGTGAACCTCTGGAGAGAACTCGAGCTCCCCCCGCATGATCGGCGGGGCAGCGACGACGACCTCATCGACCAGACCTACGAACGCCCTGACCGAACGGCTTAAGAGCGCCTCCCCGGCGACCGTAACGAGCGCTTTGGGACCACGTCCGAGCCGCAGCCCGTCACCGGCTGCCGGAATGAGCGCGGCAACCTTCACGCCTGTTCTTTCCATCTCGGAGCGCGGGTATTCTCGAGTCCCAACAGATCGAGCGTCCGGGCCGTGACCGTGCCGATAAGGTCGTCTACCGTCTCCGGACGGTGATAAAACCCCGGTGACGCGGGCATGATGGCGGCTCCGGCATCGTGCGCGGCGAGCATGTTTTGCAGCATCGGCCTAGAAAACGGCGCTTCACGCACCACCAATACCAGCGGACGGCGCTCTTTAAGCGTCACGTGCGCGGCCCTCGAGAGCAGGTTATCGGCGAACCCATGCGCGACCTTGGCGAGCGTCCCGGCGGAGCAGGGTGTGACGACCATCCCGTGCGCCCGAAACGAACCCGACGAGATCGCCGCGCCGAGGTCGGCGTCTTTATAAACGGCGTCAGCTAACGCCTCGAGCCCCTGTACCGTTTCATCAAGCTCGGTCGGAATAACCTGTTTTGCCCCGTTCGTTACGACTAAATGTGTTTCGACCGGCAGCGTTTGCAGCGCCCTTAACAGATCGAGCGCGTAACGCAGTCCGCTCCCGCCCGATACTCCGACGACGACACGTTTGGACGCAGGTATAAGCTGATTCGACACGCTCTCAGAATACCTCACTACCGTTTGGCGCGCGTCCGGCGCGTAGACTCGAGCCATGACGTTCCCTGAATTCGAGACTACCTTGGCCGACATGGTCGAAGACATCCCGGACGAATTTCTAACCGACTTGCAGGGCGTTCACGCGCTCTCTGAGGCGCGGCTCGAGCCTCACTTTCACGAAGTCTACCGGTTGGGCGAATACCTGGACCCCGGCCCCCGTAACTTCTTGGGAGCCGGTGAAGGTTTAGGCCGTCACGTGGCGCTCTACTACGGCTCATTCGCCGCTATTGCTGAACACGATCCCGGTTTCGATTGGGACGCCGAGATTTGGGAGACGCTGACCCACGAGCTGCGCCACCACGTCGAGTCGCAAGCGGGCGACGTGTCGCTGATTGAAGACGATAGACGGCGGGCCAAGGCTTTTCGGAACGCAGGCAGATGACTGTTACCGAAACCCAGCTGGCGTGGGGAGAAGGCGTCAGGCTTTTTAACGCAGGCGAGTACTGGGAGGCGCACGAGGCGTTGGAACCGCCGTGGATGGCTTCTGAAGGACTCCAAAAACGCCTTTACGCCGGTGTGATTTTACTCGCGGCAGCGCTGCATAAGGCGCACAAGATGAATAATTCTCGAGGTGGACGACGCAACTACGCTAAAGCCTTGGCGCACCTCGCCATGCTGCCCGATATTTACGAGGGACTCGAGATTAGAAGACTCGAGGCGGAAGTTCACGCCGCCCTGCAAGACGCGTCGCTAAAACCGCAACTCCCGCTTGCTAAAGTAGTGTCATGAACGACCTTCCGGATTCACATGACGCCTTGCCGCACGACGCTTTACCGCACGACCAGCGCCGCGCCCGTCGGCCCCAAACCGACGCCAAACTGAGGCGTTCTCGTCGTGACCGAATACTGACCGGTGTGCTGGGCGGTATTGCTGAGTTCGTCGGCGCGAGTCCGAGAGCGGTGCGACTTGTCTTCTCGGTTGCAACGTTTTTATCCGGCGGGATTTTAGCGATTGGCTACGTTTTGCTCTGGTGGTTGATGCCGCTCGAGCCTGAGTAGATTACGTTCAGCTTTCCAGCCGCTATACTCTCGCCATGATTTTTAGATGCCGAATATACCGCGTCGTACCGGAAAAGCTTGAGACGTTCAACACGTTTTTTCTTACGCGCCTCCTGCCTGTACAGAGGCGTTACGGTGCGACGCTCATCGGTCGTTGGGCCGCCACTGACGAAGGGGTCATTTTAGCAGTATGGGCTTATGACAGTGAGACGGCTTACCACGCCATCCAAAAACAGGTGAGCCGTGACCCCGATTCTGATGCGGCTCAAGCTTACCGAAAAGCGCAGCTCGAGCCGCTTTTTACGGAAACGGAAGAGTGGTTGATGACTTCGACGGTGTCACTCGAGCTAACGGCATTGTCAGCACTCGAGAATGAGCGCTGACCAGAGCAAGACCTACCCCTTTACCCCCCCCGCCGTCAGCCCACTGATAATCCGCCGCTGAAAAAAGATAATCAGCACGACCAAAGGCAAGACACCTAGCATGATTGCCGAACTGATAATCGCCCACGGGAACGCGTATTCGCCCTGGTAAAGGGTAATCCCGACCGGCACAGTGCGCATCTGCAAACTCGTGTTGAAGGTCAGTGCCAGCAAGAACTCGTTCCACGAATTGACAAAGACGATAATTGCCGCCGTGACAATACCGGGCGCACTTACCGGCGCGACGATACGAAAAAGTGCACTGATACGGGTACACCCATCGACTAAAGCAGCACTTTCCAAATCGGCGGGGATCAGCTGAAAAAAGCTCGTCAAGATGAGCGTGGCGATAGGCAAACTGAGCGCAACGTAAGGGATAATCAGCGCCCAATAGGTGTTAAGCAGGTTCGGGGTAAAGATCGGCGAGCCGAACAACGTACTGAGCCAGGGAATCTCGACGCCGACGAACAGCCGGTAGAGTGGCACGAGCAAGACGAGCGCCGGAAACATGCTGGTCATGACGATAAGCGTCAGCAGTACGCGGCGTCCCGGCATCTTGAGCCGCCCGAGCGCGTACCCGGCAAGCCCGGCGAAGAGCACGCAGAGCAGCGTCGCTACAACCGATACGACCGCCGAGTTGAGGAGAAAACGTCCGAACGGATTTTCCGAAAAGACCGAGACGTAGTTCTGCAGGGTGAAGTTTTCCGGCAGGTAGGTAATCGGCAACCGACGCAACTCACCGTCGGTCTTAAACGAAGTGAGGAGCAGCCAGAGCGCCGGAAAAATCCCGTTGACGATGACGAGCAGTACGGCGGCGTATCTGAACACCCGGTTCATTCGGTATAAATCCAGCGCAGGTAAAAGAGGGTGATGCCCAAACTGAGCAAAAAGAGCGCGACCGAAAGCGCTGCCGCGTAGCCGATATCGAGCGTCAGGGTAGTGTTGTAGACGTAGATGCCGAGCGTTTCTAAAGCCCTTCCCGGCCCACCCCGCGTCATCGCAAACGGTACGTCGAACGCTTGAATGGCGGTCAGCGTGCGGAAGATGAGCGCGACGGCGATAGCGGGCCGTAAGAGCGGCAGCGTAATCCGCCAAAACCGTTGCCACCCAGTTGCTCCGTCAACCTCGGCAGCTTCGTAAAGGCCCCGGTCGATAGACTGGAGCCCAGCGAGCAGCACTAACCCGACGAACGACGAGGTTTTCCAGATGAGCGTGTAGTTCACCGCTACGATAGCGGGCGTGACGCGCGCAAGCCAGATGGGGCCGTCGATGCCGATACGACCCAGCAGATCGTTGACCACGCCGTAACGGTCTTGAAAAAGCCACGCGAACATCAGTCCAGTTAGAACCGGCGGCATCGCCCACGGTAACAGGAGCGCCACCCGGACGAGCCAGCGCCAACGCGTTTTAAGGTCGGCGATAAGGGCGAGCGGCAGACCGACCAGAAACGACCCGACCACGCTGACGAAGATGATGAGCAGCGACACGCCGAAGGCGTTGTAAAAACGCGGGTCGTTCCAGCTTCCTTCGGTTCCCGGTTGAATCCCGAGCAGCGCCCACACCGCCAGCACCAGCACACTTAAACCGAGCGCCGTCCATGAGAAACCTCGCCAGACGAATACCCACGCAGCAACAAGCGCGGCTAAAAGAAGCGCGCGCCAGACGAGCAGGTGCGTCAACGTCCAGCGTAGCCCTTCACCCCACGCCATCTCGCGGAAGTTCTCGAGCCCCGTAAACGGTGTGCCGCGCGTCGGCAAGTTGAGCTTTTCATAGTGCAGTGATTTCCACACGACGTTGAGGATGGGATAAAACATCACCAGCGCCAAGACTACAAAGGCGGGAACTAGAAGCAGATAACCGAGCTGCGCTTCGGTCGGGTTGCCCGACGTTAAACGCGCCCAGAAACCTGGGCGCTGATAGGGTTTTGCAGTCGCTGCGGGCGTCGCCATCTACTGCTCCAAGATATCTGTCAGTCCTGACTGCATCTCTGAAAGCGTCGTGTCGGCGTCTTGAGCGCGAGCGAAAAAGGCGTTCATGTTACTGCGGATCAGCTCCGAGACTTCGCCGTAAAAAGGCGTCAGCGGACGCGGACGGGCATTTTTAATCACATCGAAAAACTGTCCGAACTGCGGCGCAGCGGCTAAAACTTCTTCGTCTTGGTAGAGCGCGTCACGGGCCGGAATGTGGCTCGCAGCAACGGCCAGCTCTTTTTGCGAGTCGTACGACGCCATGTACTGCATCGCCTGAAACGCGTCGTCTTTGTTGTCGCTAAAGGGGTTCATCGCCCACTGAAAACCGCCGACGCAGGTCGCCGAAGCGTTGTCGGCAAAAGCGGGCAGCGGCGCAACCCCGACGTTACCTTTGACCGTGCTGTCTTCGTCTTCTTGAAAGTGCGCCCACGCGTAACCCCAGTTGAGCATAAAGACTACGTCTCCGGCCTGAAATGCTTGGCGGCTCAAGTCGGTCGTTTCTTCGGCAATACCCTGCTTTGTAATACCCGACGAGAGCGTCTCGTCGTACCACGCCAACGCCGTTTGACCGGCGTCCGAATCGACCGTGACGCTGCCGTCGTCGGCTTGCCAGTCGCCACCGGCGGTCCAGAGCGCCTCTAAAAAGGTGCAGTTGGTTCCCTCAATGGCTGCGCCCTGATAGTTAAACCCTTGCAGGTTGGGGTTGCCTTCACCCTTGGTGATGGCGAGCGCCTGTGTTTTCAGTTCTTCCCAGGTTTTGGGCGGCTCGAAGCCGTATTTGTCGAGCAAATCTTGGCGGTAGTACAAGAACTGGGCGTCGGTCCAACCGGGGATACCGTAGAGCTGACCGTCTACGGTGTTCGCCTCGACCACGCTGTCTAAAAAGGGCTCGAGAAACTTTTGCTCAGCTTCCGGCGACTCAAAGTAGCCGTCTAACGGTTCGGCCCAGCCTGCAGCGGCGTACTGCGGCGGATTAACCACGTCCATCAAATAGAGGTCGATGTCTCCGCTGCGGCTCGTCAAGATGGTGCTGAGGTACTGGTCGCGCACCTCGCTGGTTGCGCCGCCCTCCTCGAGCTCGGTCTTGATGCCGGTTTCAGCGGTGAACTGCTCCAAAACCGGGCCGATCACATCCGGGCGCAGCGTTGAGCCGATAAACACCCGTACCTGCGCGAAGCCCGACCCTAAAAGGGTCAAGCAGAGAGCGAAACACAGTGTCACGACAAGCTTTTTCATCTTTGCCTCCTCTAAAATTGTCGCTCAGTAGCGTCTTTTACTTTACACTGTCTCGGCGCGTGACGCTACCGGGTTTACGTTACAGTGATAGGTTTGCCGCCCCGCCCTAAAGCTCTCTAAATTCGTAAGATACCCGGGAAAGTGGGTTGCGAGAGCTGGGACGTGCGGAGAACACAGAATACGAAAGGGGAAATAACGGCGTTCTGTGTTCTCAATTCTCCTACGCTTCGACTTCTCCTTAGCGACTTCTTGGATTCATAGGTTCTGAGCCGAGCTGCGTAGAGGCTGGCGTCAGGTCGCTTTAGGGTGCGCCACCAGCTGAAGCCACCCGACTCGAGGCTAAGACAATACAGTGTTCTAAACAGGGTTCTAGACGGCTCAGCCAGCGGTTTAGACCTGGGCCGTCCGAACTCCGGGCGGGTTGAACTCCGCTAGCTACGTTAAGCAGCCGCCAAAGGCTTTTCCGGCGTCGTTTGCTCACCCGGGCCGTAAAGGTGACACCGTACCCAGTGGTTTTCACCTACCCATTCGGCGTCAGGCATCGTCTTGCGACAGGTGTCCATCACTTTGGGGCAACGCGCGGCGAAGGGGCAGCCGGGGGGTGGGTTGATGAGCGAGGGGATTTCGCCCCGCGCTTCGCTCTGCCGTCCCTTAAGCCCCGCGTGCGGATTGGGCACAGCCGAGAGCAGAAGTTGGGTATAGGGGTGCGCCGGGTGTTCCATCAAGGCTTCACTTTCGGCCCCCTCGACCATATGTCCGGCGTACATCACCATCGTCCGGTCGCCGATGTAACGGGCGCTCGCAATATCGTGGGTGATGTACAAGTAGCCGATACCGCGCTCTTCTTTAAGTTTGGCCATCAGGTTTAGGACGCCCATACGAATCGAGACGTCGAGCATCGAGATAGGTTCGTCGGCCAAGATAACTTCAGGGTCTACAGCGAGGGTGCGGGCGATAGCGACCCGTTGACGCTGCCCCCCTGAGAGTTGGTGGGGGTACTTTTGCGCAAAGTCGCTTGCCGGATTGAGCCCGACAGTAGTTAAAAGCTCTAAAACCTGCTGACGCAACCCCTTCGCGTCGCGCGCTTTCTTATGGATCAGTAGGGGGCGCTCGAGGTGACGGCCGATGGTATGGACCGCATTAAGCGAGCCAAACGGGTCCTGAAAGATCATCTGCACGTTGTTGCGGTAGCCCAAAGACGCGCCGCGCGGCTCCGTTTCGAGGACGTTTCGGCCCTTAAAAAGAATTTCGCCGTCTGACGGCGGCATCAAACGGGCGATCAGGCGGGCCGTCGTCGATTTACCACTTCCCGACTCGCCGACGAGCGCGAGAATTTCGCCACGGGCAATGCTAAACGACACGTTCTCTAACGCGTGGACGTTTTGGGGGCTGAACATTCCCCCGACAGGAAAACGCTTGCTCAGGTTACGAACCTCGAGCACCGGCGTTTCAGCCTGGTTGGGCCGGAATGTGGGATTGGTTGCAGCCGGGCTTACTTGTGTCGTGTTTGTCATCGAGACCTCTTCATAGCCGACTAAACTGCGCCCGCAGGCAGCGGCATCCCCGGATGATGGGCGACGTAGTGGCCGGGAGTAACTTCACGGAGTCTGGGCGTTACGCTCTTTTCGAGCGGCTCACAAACCGTGCAGCGCGGGTGAAAACGGCAGCCTGATGGGGGCTTAACCATATTGGGCGGCGCACCGGGAATCCCGGAGAGTTTGACCTTGGGGCCGGTAATCGCTGGAAACGAGTTCATCAGCCCTTGGGTATAGGGGTGTAAAGGGTGGTCGAACAGCTCGCGCGCAGGCGCGAGTTCGACGATTTCGCCCGCGTACATAATGGCGATACGGTTGGAAAACTCGACGAGGAGCGACAGATCGTGGGTGATAAACAAGATCGAAAAGCCCAACTTGTCTTTGAGGCTTTCAATCTGCTGCATGATCTCTTTTTGCACCACCACATCGAGCGCGGTGGTGGGCTCGTCCATAATCATCAGGGGCGGCTCGAGCGCCAGCGCAATTGCAATCACCGCCCGCTGCCGCATCCCTCCCGAAAGCTGGTGCGGAAAGCTGTCTAAGCGGCTCGAGTCGATGCCGACGAGGTCGAAGAGGTAGGCAGCCCGCTCTCTGGCCTCACGGCGCGGCGTCCCCTTGTGGGCTTTTAACACGTCGGTGATCTGGTTACCGATAGTCATTACCGGGTTCAGAGCGTTCATCGCGCTCTGAAAAACCATCGAGACTTCACGCCAGCGGAAACGCGCGAGGTCGCGCTGCTTCATCTCTAATACGTCCTGACCGTCAAAGAGTACCTGTCCGCCGGTAATCACTGCAGGCGGACGTAGGATACGCAAGATCGCCTGTGCAATCGTTGATTTACCGCTCCCCGATTCACCTGCTAGACCGAAGATTTCGCTTTGGGCAATGTCGAACGAGACGCCGTCTACGGCCCGCACCGGCCCGTGTTCGGTCGCGTAACGGACGTACAAGCCCTTAATGCTGAGTAGGTTAGCGTTGAGGCTGGTTTTGCCGGACGACCGGGGTAACGAGGCTTCCGCGTTTGGCTTTAACAGTGACATTGGCGATTTCCTTTTCGGCGCGTAGACGTGGATTGGTCACCTCGTCCATCGCGTAGTTGATCAGTGACAGGGCAAATGCGACGAGCGCGATGCAGAGCCCCGACGGAACAAACGTCCACCAAGCGCCGACGAGCAGCCCGGCGTTATTTTGTGCCCAGTAGAGGTTGGTGCCCCAACTGACCTGCGAGACGTTGGTAAAGCCTAAAAAGCTCAGTGTGGCGTCCGCACCGATGGCATAGATCGTCGCCCCGATCATGCCGCCGACGATAATCGAGGTCATGTTCGGCAAAATGTCCCGGAAGATAATGCGCGCGTGACTTTCACCGCTAACCAGCGCAGCGGCAACAAAGTCTTTTTCACGGAGCGAGAGGGTCATCGCCCGCAGCACTCGGGCACCCCAGGCCCAGCCAGTAACAATCAGAACCAACGCGACCGTCACGTTACCGGGCGGCAAAAAAGCGGCGAGCGCGACGAGGAGCGGCAGTCCGGGGATAATCAGCACGACGTTGGTCAGGAGCGACAACACATCGTCTATGCGGCCACCGAAATAGCCGCTCGTCATTCCGACGATCACGCCAATAAGGGTAGTTAGAATACCGACTGAAAGCCCGGTTGTAAGAGAAATCCTTGTGCCCCACACAGTTTGCGCGAACACGTCTTTACCTTGACCTTCAGTACCAAACGGGTATTCAGCCGAAGGGGGTTGATGCGGCGTGCTGACGAAACTGCTCGGATCACCCGGCGCAATCAGCGGGGCAAAGACAGCCGTAGCGATAAAAACCAGCATGATGCTGACGCCCAAAACCAGCTTGGGGTTGCGAAAAAGCCGCCGTAAGCCGCTGAAACGGGCCGGGGCTTTCGGAGTTTCGGGGGACTCGAGCGGACGGGTGGGCTCGAGCGCAATCTGACTGCTGGGATTAGGCTGCACCTCAACGGTTTGATCCTTGTCTAATGATTTGTCCATAGGTTTATCCATACGCTAAACCGTCCGTACCCGTGGGTCGAGACGCACATAAAGAATATCGACGAGCAAATTTGCGCCCAATACGGCTAGAGTAATCATCAGAAAAATCGCCTGCATTAGCGGATAGTCGAGGTTCGAGACCGCCTTAATGAGCTGATAGCCCAAACCGGGATACGAAAATACCAGCTCGACGATGAGCTGACCACTCAGCACAAACCCCAAAGACATCCCGAAGGCCGTGATGTTGGGCAGCAGCGCGTTTCTAGCCGCGTAGTGCAACATGATCTGGTTTTGCCCCAGCCCTTTGGCTTCAGCCAGCGTGATGTAATCTTCACCCAAGATATTAATCATGGTGTTGCGCATCCCGAGCGCCCAGCCGCCGACAGATACGAGGACAACCGTACCTGCCGGTAAGATGAGGTGGGTAAACACGCTCTGCACAAACGTCCAGTTCCAACCCGGCGCGAGCTGGTCGCTGTAGGCGTGCCTGAGCGGAAACCAACCGAATTGAAAGCTGAGGAAAAAGAGTGCGACGAGCGCCAACCAAAAGTACGGAAACGAGCCGACGAAAATAAGCAGCGGGGGCAATACGTTGTCCACCCAGCCACCGCGCCGCCACGCACTAAATACACCCAAGACATTACCCAAAACAAACGCGATGATGGTTGCGGTAAAGCCTAACAGTAAGGTCCAAACGAGGCTGGTGGCGATCACTGACGTGACCGGTGCGGGAAACGCTGAGATGGACACGCCGAAATTGCCGTGCAAGACGCTCGAGGCGTACTCGAAATACTGCTGAATCATAGGTGAATCGGTAAAGCCGTAGGCTTCTTTAAGCGCCTGCAAGTCTTCGGGCCGCAATTTCCCCCGAAACTGGGCAAAAATCGCCGACGCGGGGTCGCCGGGCATCAGCCTCGGGATAATAAAGTTGAGCGTCAGGGCGGCCCACGCCGCAATCAGGTAAAACCCCAGCCGCCGCAAAATGTAGCGCATCAGCGCCTCCTTACCGGTAAGTAATGAAAAACAGGGGTCGGGCGCTCACAGGCTGAGCGCCCGACTCTCCCGCTGGGAACGACTTAGCTAACGACCAGGATTATTTAGGTTTAACTTCTGTCATGACCAGGAGCGCTTCGGCCGCACCGTTAAACGCCGAACCGACGACGTAAGGGTCTTCTTCGGTCGGGAACCCGGTAAAGTTCTTGGTGTTGTACTCGTACCACATCGGGCCGGGGAAGAGCGGAATAGCAGGGACGGCTTCGGCAAAGACCTTTTGCAACTCCGTAGCGACTTCTTTTTGCTGTGCCGGGTCGGACACAGCGGCGAGTTTATCTAACAGCGTATCCGCCTCTTTGCTGACGAACCGCTGCCAGTTCTCCCCCGCCGCCTCACCGATAGGCCGGAAAGAAAGTTTCGACATCTGCCCACGGTAGTAGTTAAAGGGGGTTACGCCGCCGCTACTCCAGCCAATTGTGGCACTAAAGTCTCCCTTTTGTACACGGTCGAACCAGGCGCTAAAGTCGTAGGTTTTAACCGACGCGTCAATACCGACAGCTTTGAGGTTTTGAGAGATGATGTTCACAGCTGATACCCAGTCGCTCCAGCCCGAAACGACGTTGATGTCAAACTTGAGCGGCTTCCCGTCGGCTGAGGTGCGGACGTTACCAGGCCCCATCGTCAGGCCCGCAGCGTCTAACATTTCGTTGGCTTTAGCAACGTCGTACTGCGTCCAGTCTGTGTCCACCAAGCTGCTCGGCTCCTCGACCTTATAGTTCGGATAGGCTTCGCTGAGGCCCGTGACGTCGGCGGGGACCGTGTAGTTGTACATCGCTACCGTCACGACCTGTTCGCGGTTAATGGCCATACTGATGGCTTTACGAACGTCGGCGTTGTCAAAAGGAGCCTTGGTCGTGTTGAGGTAGAGCATGATGGTCGCGCCTATCGAAGGAAACCAGTAGCCGTAGTTTTCGGGGTCTTTGCTGACGAAAGTGCGTTCGATGTCGGGGATAAAGTTGTCAGCCCAGTCGTTTTCCCCGTTGATCGTGGCGAGGTTGGACTGGTCGTTACCGGGGTAGGCCGGAAAACGCATCCCTTCGATATAGGGTTTGCCCACTTGCCAGTAGTTCGGATTTTTGCCAACCGCGTAGATCTGATTTTGGAACTGCGTGATTTCTGTAAAGGGGCCGGTGCCGACAGGATTCTCGTTTAAGAACGTCGTCGGGTCTTTGACCTTCGCCCAGATATGTTCGGGAACGATATTTTGATGAACAGACTCGTTCCCCAATAGCGTCAAGTGAGCCAGAAGTTCCATAAACCCGCTGCGGCGACGAGCACATCATCTTCAAAGCCGTCTCTGTGATTGCGGTAAGGGGCAACGAGAACACGGAAACG
>JAABUN010002884.1_pt1 | contig 28675 bp, 27 predicted proteins | sample 5559311 | NCBI WGS metagenome assembly JAABUN01 (sample SAMN10711877, study PRJNA513370) | rock metagenome | isolation source: Antarctica rocks | place: Antarctica: Victoria Land, Siegfried Peak sud | reverse complement strand
CTGAGCGGAACTCCGCCAGATATTGCTGCTTCATCGACTCAAGGTCGAGGGGATTGTTTTTCTTTTCCATTATCTGTGTTTTGAAGTTAAGATTTTAACTTCTGACACAGTTCATTTTACAGTCTCGTTAGGGAGAAGAACATTTAACGACCTTGTTGCTGAAAGCGGATATTCAAAAACCATACTTAAACGCCTCTTTAAGTATATTCTTTCAAAACCTCCCTAATTTATAATACAGGGCTTCGTTTAATTATTGACGGCACTTATTTCAGCCGTACTTTATGCCTGATATTGTTGCTCTGCTCCAGATCTTGCTTCCTCTTAAAATTGACAACACTAATAAAATAAAATCTCATTCAAGAAAACACCCATCATTTTTGACCACATTGTCCCTTTAATTATTTATGAACAGCACTTAAACAAAGAGAGGCTATACTACAAGCCTCTCTTTGTTTTAACCCTTCTATTTTAAGAATTACTATTGTTAGTTATTTCCCTGGCCTTGTGGGCGATTACCACCGCCATCATTAGCTCTCATTTTAGCATTAAAATCTGTTACTTTTTGTGCAGCGTCTTTACCTATAGCAGATTCAATCCTTTTAGCTCTTTCGTCATTAATTGTTTTCATTTTTGCATGTTTATCAGCGTCACTCATATTTTGATCCATTTTTATTTCTTTTGTTCTTGGCTGATAAGCCTGGTTGATAGCCATAACAGAATCTATCTGCACATCCGTTAATTTAACTTCATCCTTAAGTCTTTGTTTCATTTGCGCCATACGCTTGGGAGAATTACCACCACCCTTACCTTGAGCTGAAACAAAAGTTATTACTCCAAATAGAAAGCAAACCGATAAAATAATCTTCTTCATTTTTTTATTTTTTAATGTTTACTAAAATTACAGAAAAGCCTTTCTTATTGCACGAATAATCGGTATAATTCAGGTTTTTTACGGTTAAATTAAGAAGCGGTGGATTGTTGGTCAATAGAACTATAAGGGTAATAAGTTTATTGAAGTAAATAAGCATTTAAGCACTATCTTATTTTAAATCACTACCGTACATTATAGATTTTACCGGCTTCACATCTTTTTTGCGCAGCCATCCTTCCGAGGTTTGGCCGTCGTCATCAGTAAATACAACGTATATAAACCCATTCTTTTCATCCAAGGCATTTAAAGGAGGATAAGATTTTTTCCAGTTGTTAATGAAATTGGCCTTACGCGACCTGTGGTTAGGCTGACTATAAAAATATGCTTTCGAAGGTACTTTATACTGGGTTTTAATTATCGCCCGTTCTTTTGCCTCTTTTTTTGCATGATTAGAATTGCCATATTCGGCGGGCTTTTCTAATGGAGAGGCAATATCGGGAGCCTGGTCTTTCACCTGGTCCTGCGCACTGCCACCTGGATTTATGTAAGCGGAAGGATTAGAGTTAGCATCTTGTGCATCATTTTGTACTGTTTCAGAACGTTTTATTCCCGCAAGCAAACTGTCTCTGTAAGATGTATTTTCTTCCTGCCGTTGTAAAGGAGCATTATCTTTAGGCTTAATTACATCTGTTGAAGATACTACCTTGCCTTCTTCATCTCCGGAATACAAAAAATAAGCGGCAACAGCTCCTAAAAAAATAACAGAAAGCAATGCTATAAAAGATTTGGAAATGCCTTTCTGTTTCGGAAATACAGGTTCAGAGGGGTTTGCCGGAGTTTGCTGATTAGGTCCATGCAAAACGAATGTGGCAAGATCCACCCTCTTTCTTTTATTACTAAACATTGGTCAATAAAATTTAATAGTATTTTTACTATAGTATTCTTCCTATACGATAGCAACTATTGTACCTGAAAGCACTTATAAAAGCTGTATTAAAATATACCAGCAGGAAATTGGTGGAAAGCAGGAAGAACGATACTTTTGCCATCGTTAACAACCCCAAAATAAGTTTCAAAAGCTATTTCTTCTATTTGTTATTCAAAGGATTAAATGAAGTAATAAGAGAGTAAGCAGCCGTTATATCAGTCTGCCAACACAGCTTTTAAATTTTAAAGATTTAGAAAATTTTTTTAAAAACTATAACACTTACAAATTATTTTAACCATGGGAAGAGGTGATAAAAAAACAAAAAAAGGTAAGATTTTCAAGGGTTCTTTTGGAAAGATCCGGCGGGCAAGACCAGTAAAGGCTGCGAAAGAAACTGTGGCTGTAAAAGAGGGTTAGTTCTTTTTGGTTATATTAACCACGAGTTTGTAAATATCAAGGTGAAAGCCTTTCTATCTTCCATTCTTCATTCTGTTTGGTGTACAAAATACGGTCGTGAAGACGGCTGCTTCGTCCCTGCCAGAACTCAATTTTCTCAGGCTTAACTATATACCCGCCCCAATAAGGGGGACGAGGAATGGAGTGATCAGCAAATTTCTTTGAATAGTTTAAATAACTTTCTTCAATAGTCTCACGATTGGCAACTGTTGAACTTTGCGCCGATGCCCATGCTCCGATTTTACTGCCTGTTGGCCGTGATTGAAAATAGTTTTCGCTTTCTGCTTCGCTTGTTTTTTCAACTGCTCCTTCAATTCTAACCTGGCGCTCCAAATCTTTCCAGAAAAAAACTAAAGCTGCATAAGGATTATCGGCGAGTTCTTTTCCTTTGCTGCTTTCATAATTGGTATAGAAGACAAACCCTTTATTGGTAAACCCTTTCAATAAAACTATTCTTGCCGACGGTCTTCCATCAGCATTGCAGGTTGCCAAAGTCATTGCATTTACTTCTGCAATATCACTTTTAACAGCTTCATCCCACCAAACAGAAAATTGTGTAACAGGGTCTTTTTTTACATCAGCCTCAAGCAATGATTTCAATTTATAATCTTTTCTTAAGCTTGCAATAGCTTCGTTCATTTAAGCAAATTTTTAAGCTGCGATTTTAACAAAGTATAAAATAGGTTTTGATAAAGGAAGAATATAAGTTACGAGATACAATTTTAAAAAACAGGTAACTTTTAAGTTTAATTCTGCACATTTAAATCAGAAAAAGTATAAAGCCGCAGTTATTTTTTTAAACCACATCAACTAACAAGCGTTCCTACATCCATTCCCTCAACAACCTGCAACAAAGTTCCGGGAGTATTCATATCAAAAACAATGATCGGAAGGTTATTTTCCTGGCACAAAGTAAAGGCTGTCATATCCATTACTTTAAGATTTTTAGTGATTACATCCCCAAACGAAATCTTATCAAAGCGGCGGGCATTGGGGTTCTTTTCGGGGTCGGCAGTGTAAATACCATCTACACGTGTTCCCTTCAAAATAACATCAGCTTTTATTTCAATGGCACGTAACGAGCCCGCAGTATCGGTTGTAAAGTAGGGGTTACCCGTACCTGCTCCAAATATAACTACACGGCCTTTTTCAAGGTGGCGAATGGCACGGCGACGTATGTAAGGTTCAGCTATTTGCTCCATTTTGATAGCACTCTGTAACCGTGTAAATACGCCAATTTTTTCAAGACCCGCCTGTAAAGCCATACCATTAATTACTGTTGCAAGCATTCCCATATAATCGCCCTGTGCCCTTTCAATTCCGGTTTCAGCTTCATTCATACCCCGATAAATATTTCCTCCGCCAATTACAATAGCTACCTGCACCCCAAGCTCAACTACTAATTTAATGTCCTGCGCATATTGCGAAATAACATTTGAGTCTAAGCCAAAACTTTTATTACCCATTAAAGACTCTCCACTTAGTTTAAGAAGAATTCGCTTGTATTTAGGCAGCATGTATTTTAGTTTTCGTGTGCAAAGAAAACTAAAATGTGATGGTTGAAAAAAATAATCTCGTTGCTGCTGCTTTAAAAGGAACAATTGATAAAGAAAATTATTGCTATTTGCAAAACTCATCTTCATGTTTTAAAAAGCTGTTGTATAAATCTGCTGTTATTGCTCCCGGTTTTCCATTGCTCATTATTTGATCATTTATTTTTAAAACCGGTAATATTCGCCTGGTTGTACTTGTAAGAAAAACCTCAGCAGCATTATACAATTCTTCAACCGTTAACTGTCTCTTTTCCACTTTATATTTTTTCTCCGCTAATTGTAAAACCATCATTCTTGTAATACCGTTTAAAACGTTTTCACCCGGCGTTACAACTGTTCCGTTTTTTGTAACTGCAAATACATTAGCCCTCGGAAATTCCAGCACACAATTATCTTTTATATACAAAACTTCGTCTGCCTTTTGTTTTTTCATTTTATGGAGCAACCAGATAGCCATCAAATAATTGGTGGATTTTATTTCAGGAAGATCACGCATATACTCATGTAAAATAATACTGATGCCGTTGTTAAACTTTTCTTTTCCAGGAAGTTGCAAGGGCTGTTGCAGTAAGATAAAGTTTGGAGATGCAGGTTCAAAACTATCAGCAGAGTAGCCTCCTGTCAGGATCATTTTAAAACCTGCCTCTGCTATGTTGTTCCTAATAATTAATTCGTTAATCACACCTTTCAATTCTTCTTTGGTATGCAAAGGCTGTATGCCTAACAGCGCTGCTGAATTAAAAAACCTGTCAAGATAATGATCAAGAAAAAGAGGAATAAAATTTCGGGTGCGGAAGAAATCAAATATGGCAAATCCTCTTTGTATGGAAAGGTCTCCAATATGCAGTACAGAATCTCTTTCTTCAATAAACTGGTTATTTATATATGCTGTCATACGTAATGCTATAAAATGAAATTAAGATTATCCGATTGTCCCAGTGCTGTAAATATATTTTTTATTACCGTTAATGCTGCTTAACAAAATATGAATATTTCCTAACATCCTGATCCAACTTTTCAACTAACTAACTTTTCAACTAATCCCCTTCGTACCTTCGTAAGATGTACGATTATTTGAACGAACTGAACAAAATGCAGCGGGAGGCGGTGCTGCATAAAGACGGCCCAATAATGATTGTTGCAGGCGCAGGAAGCGGAAAAACCAAGGTGCTTACCACCCGCATTGCCCACCTTATGAGTGCGCATAATATTGATGCTTTTAATATTCTTGCCCTTACGTTTACCAATAAAGCAGCAGCAGAAATGAAGGAGCGGGTTGAAAAAATTTTAGGAAATAGTGAGGCGCGTAATCTTTACATTGGCACGTTTCATAGTGTGTTTGCCCGCATACTTCGTGCAGAAGCAAGGCGCATTGGCTATCCGAATAACTTTACAATTTACGATACTGACGACAGCCGCAGCGTAATTAAAACGGTGGTAAACGAAATGAACCTTGATGATAAGCACTACAAGCCAAGTGTAGTTCATAACCGCATTTCATCAGCTAAGAATGCGTTGGTTGGTCCGGCTGATTACCAGAATGATTATTATATTCAGCAGGAAGACATGCGGGCAAACCGGCCTATGATTGGCCAGCTTTACCACGCCTATGCAGCCCGATGCTTTAAGAACGGCGCAATGGATTACGACGACCTGCTGTTTAAAATGCATGAATTGCTTCGCGATTTTCCGGAAGTGTTGTACAAATACCAGCACAAGTTTAAGTACATAATGATTGATGAGTACCAGGATACCAATGCGGTGCAGTACCAGATTATAAAATTGCTGGCTGCAGTACACGAAAACATTGCAGTGGTAGGTGATGATGCGCAGAGTATTTACAGTTTTCGTGGCGCTACCATCGAAAACATTTTACAGTTTCAAAAAGATTATGATGATGTAAAACTGGTGAAGCTTGAGCAGAACTACCGCAGCACACAAAGCATATTAAATGTAGCAAACGAGGTAATAAAAAACAACAAAGGCCAGATACCTAAAGAACTTTGGACTGAAAATCAGGAAGGCGATAAAATAAAGCTAGTACGTACAATGACGGATAATGATGAAGGCAAATTTGTTGCCGACACTATCCAGGAACAAAAGCTCCGTAATCATTTTTACAACAGGGAATTTGCTATTCTATATCGAACCAACGCTCAAAGCCGTTCATTTGAGGAAAGCCTTCGGCGCATGGGAATTCCCTACCGGCTTTATGGCGGCGTAAGCTTTTACCAGCGTAAGGAGATTAAAGATGTTTTGGCATACTTACGAGTAATTGTAAACACACAGGATGAAGAACCTCTAAAGCGTATCATCAACTATCCTATAAGAGGCATTGGAAAAACGACTATAGAAAAGGCGGTGACCTTTGCCAACGAGCATAATGTAAGTATGTGGGAAGTGTTGACAAGAGCCGGAGAGTTTGGATTTAAAGCCGGTACACTTGAAGTGATCAACAACTTTGTAACTATGATCAAATACTTTCAAAGTATGTTGACTACAAAGAATGCTTATGATGTGGCGGTACAGGTGGGCAAGCACACAAACTTAATAAAAGAACTATTTAACGATAAAACAACTGAAGGTCTTGCACGATATGAGAACATACAGGAATTGCTAAACTCAATTAAAGAATGGACGGAAAGCCCGGGCAACGATGATGGTGAATTGGGTGATAAAAGCCTTGGAAGTTATCTTCAGCAGATCACTTTATTAACTGATGCAGATGAAGATAAAGACAACAGCGATGTTGTAAAGCTGATGACCATACATGCTGCAAAAGGATTGGAGTTTGCATGTGTGTTTGTAGGCGGAATTGAGGAGACATTATTCCCCAGCGCCATGTCAATAAATACCCGCGAAGAGCTTGAAGAAGAGCGGAGGTTATTTTACGTTGCAGTAACAAGGGCTAAGAAAAACCTTTGGCTCACTTATGCAAACACGCGTTACCGCTTTGGCCAGCTTGTTCAAAACGAACCAAGCCGTTTTATAGAAGAAATGCCAGAACAATATATTGACCGAAGCTTTGCAGGGGGAGGTGCGCGAAACCAGGGTTATAACGACGCAGGCAGCACATCGGCTTTCGACAGGATGCACGGAGGATGGAAGAGCAATAGCGCAAGGGTTGCCGAGAAATACGGTCCACCCTCGGGCCAGAAAGAAAGTAAGCCTGCTTATATGCCTTCAACTCCTATGGCGCCAAAAGTTGTAGCTCATGTACCAAGCGCTGACTTTGCAGCAAGTGATACATCGGGCTTGCAGGAAGGGCAAAAGGTAGAGCATCAAAAGTTTGGATTTGGCGAGGTGTTGAAGATGGAAGGCTCTGCACACAACCCCATTGCTACCGTTAAGTTCGAGCATAACGGCGAGAAGAAGATCATGCTTAATTATGCGAAGTTGAGGATAGTGTAGGGAACCGAAGCCCCGGCCCTAAAGGGAGAAGAGAGAGCAAGGGAAATATGTTCTATTGCTAACTTTTGAAAAAGTATAAACATCAACAGGTGTATTAGTTCCCCTTTAAGGGCGGAGGGATTTTAACTCCTCACACACCCGTTTTATAGTTTCAGCCAAAGGTGTATATGTAAAAGAAGGAAGAAATTTATTCAGCTTGGTATTATTAAAATGGACAACAGCCTGCGCTGTTTGCGCAGTTTCGCGGTTTAGTAAAGGATCTTTACCCGTAAATATGGCTTTTATTTGTTCCACTCTCCATACCAGTAAAGCCATAAAAGGTGTTACTTTTTTGTGAGGCGGGTTTTTTCCAAACTCCTTTGCAATTAAACTAAATACCTCTTTAAAGCTGTGATTGCCTTCACTTAAAATAAAACGTTGTTCGCTGATGTTGCTTTCCATTAATTGCATCATCGCGTTTACAACGTCTTTCACATCTACAAAACCACTTACTCCTTCGGTGTACCAGGGAAATTCATCATAAGCTGATTTAAAAATTCCTGATGATCCTTTGCTCCAATCTCCGGCTCCTAAAATAATAACAGGATTAACGATCACCGCCTGCAGACCTTCACTTATTCCACGCCAAACTTCCACTTCGGCAAGATGCTTGCTTTTGCCGTAGTTGCTGTTGCTGGTTTCCTCGCTCCAGTTTATGGTTTCATCCACTTGCTGGTTGTTTCTAATTCTTCCTAAAGCCGCAACGGAACTTACATAACATAACTTATTAACCCCTGCTTCAAGACATGCATTTACAACATTAATTGTTCCTTCTACGTTTACCTTAAACATTTCACCACGGGTTTTAGGATTAAAGGAAACAATAGCTGCACAATGGTACACTTCTTTCACACCTTCCATAAATTCTTCTAATGCTATTACATCCAGAATATCTCCCCTAACCCATTGTATCTTTTCTTTAAAAGGAATTTCGGGAATAATATTTCGATACAACGCTTTTACCTGCTTACCTTGTTTAATTAACTCCTGTATTAAATGAGAACCTACAAGACCGGTTCCTCCCGTAACGAATATCATTTAGGTTGGTTGAATTGTTGGAGGGTTGACTGGTTGATTAGTTGATTAAGTAAATTGGGATTATAACTTGTTCATAATTTGTTGCAATCAATGTACTTTGGCTACTACGGTTTGTTGTTCAACGTGAATTAGATAAATTTCTTTTTCTCTTCCTCGGGTAATTTATCATACTCATCTTTAAGAATACAAACTAATTCCCTATCTCCAATGCCACGGATTTGAACTTCTTTTACACAAAGTTTCTCTTTTCGACTAGCTGGCATATAAGTTTCGAAATCAAACCCCTTTCTTGAAAATGCAAATGTCAATGAACTTAATTTTTGGAGTCGCGAAGCCATATTAATACAGGGCCCAATGTAGTCTTCACCATTTCCGACGCTATAAATAATCCCCCTTGCAATACCACATCTTAATACAGCTGGCTCATAACTAAACTTACCTTCAACAGTAGGTAAAAATTGATTCCTGTAATGCATACTAACTCTTAAGCAGCTTGTAACAATATTATTCATTTCCGTTTCCGTTTTTGTTTCGGTATCCCATAGAAACAGAACCCCATCTCCAAGAAATTTTGCAAAAAACGGCGGCTCTAAATATATTTTATATCCCTCTGTTAACTCTTCCTTGATACATGTCTGCTTAATCTTTGCAAATAACCATTGAAGAAAAAGGTGGAGAAATTTTGGTGCGGCTAATTGAGGATCAATTTGAGTACAGAATTTTGTAAATCCATCCAAGTCAAAAATAGCAGCCAACGCATTAACCTGAACGGACTTGGAATTTATGTTTCCTAATCCAAGAACATTCGAATTAAAAGCATCTAAGCTTCCCTTCTTAATTATTGCAACATCTTCATTTCCCTCTTCATTTGGTATCACATCCTCCTTTGTTATAATAAACTTTCCCATTAATAAAATTTTGTCTTCAAACTACCTATCAACTATTCAACATAAACTCACTCATACCCATAAAATCCCTTCCCTGTTTTTCGCCCAAGTTCTCCTGCATCTAATTTGGTCTTTTGAATATCAGAGGGTGTAAGCCGGCCAGGTTTACCGATGGCTTGCCACACAACATTGCTTACGTTATAATTTACATCCATACCAATAAGGTCCATTAATTTAAATGGTCCCATTTTAAAGCCTGTCGACTCTAAAGCTTTATCAATTGTTTCAATATCAGCTATACCAAGCTCTATCAATTTCAGTGCTTCGAGGTAATAAGGACGGGCAATACGGTTTACAATAAAACCTGGCGAGTCTTTACATAACACTGGCGTTTTTTGCATTTGCACCGCCAACTCATATATTGTTTTTATTACCGCCTCATTCGTCTTCCGGCCTTTTACAACTTCAACCAGTTTCATTACCGGAGCCGGATTAAAAAAGTGCATTCCAACTACCTGTGTTGAATAAGTAACTTTGCTTGCAATATCTGTAATTGATAAAGAAGACGTATTTGTTGCAAATATAGTTTGGACAGTGTTTAAGCCGGCAAGCTGATTAAAGAGATCCGCTTTAGCATCTAAGTTTTCAACTATTGCTTCTATAATAATATCTGCAATACAATCTTTAATATTATTTGTAAAAGTTAACCGGCTTAAAATAGTTGTACTTTCTTCTTCGGTAAGTTTTTTCCTGCTTATGTGTACCTGCAGGTTCTTTTTAATATTAGCCCTGCTTTTCTCAAGCATCTCCATATCCACATCATATTGAGTAGTTAAAAAACCACTTTGGGCAGCAACCAGGGCAATGCCGCTTCCCATTGTACCGGCGCCACAAACACAAATAGTTTTAACCATATTACTTATATAAAAAAAGCAGCATTTTATGCTGCCTTTTAAAAAGTAAAATTAGGTATTGTTAAGCAACTTTTGAAGTAACAAACTTACGTTCGCTTCGTTCTTTACTCATAATAAGGGAGGGCTTAAGTTTTATAATACCCACGGAATTCATTACCCGCATAATGCTGTATGTAAGGTCAAACTCAAACCACTTTTTTGCAAAGTTAGCATCGTCCTTTGCATGATGATGATTATTTTGAAACAACTCACCCATTAATAAAATACCAAATGGAGTAGAGTTTTTTGAGTGATCGCCATTATTAAAATTGCTGTAACCTAACTTATGACCAAACCAGTTTACAATAGCGCCTTGTATTGGCCCCATTAAAAAATGGAAAGGCAGTAATAAAAACCACCAATAAGAAGGTGCAAAGTATATGTAAAAAGCAGTGTAAGCAGAAATAAACAAAAAGCGGGTTATGTTGTTATAACCTATTTTGTCAAGAGACTCCCATACTGGTAAATACTCTCTGGTAAATTGAGGTTCAGGTAACTCTTTTTTGGTAAGAAACGCCTGGTATATTCTGGCAGTATGAAGCATCATGTGCCATATATCTTTAAAGAAATGTGGGGAATGCGGGTCTTTTTCAGTATCGCTGTACTCGTGATGCATTCGGTGCATAACGGCGTAGGCACGCGGCACTAAAAAAGAAGATCCCTGCGTTAGGAAAGTAAGGAAGTAAAAAACCCTTTCCCATGTTTTGCTGGTCGTGTACATCTGATGAGATGCATACCTGTGCAAAAAAAAAGTATGGAAAAACAGGGATAGAAACCAATGTGCGAAAAAGAAAATAAGAATTACTGTCATTTATTTTAAAATTCTAAGGAGGTGCGAAGGTAAGTTTATTCAATTGCAGAAACAATTTTTGAAGAATTTTATTAGTTAAAAATAGTGCCGGGAATAAAAAATTCTGACATAAGGCGAAATTGAAAAGTATTAATTTCTACTGCAATTGCCACAAAGCGAGCAAGGCGAAAGCTTTCTTCTATGCATCTTTGCGTTGTATTCCTTTGCGTGGAAGTTTTCTCTTATTAAATCACATTCACCTGAAGGTGGACAATTTAACTGCACAAATCACCATAGAAGCCATCAGGTATTATTTTTATTTATACAGCCCCTGTAAATTGCTGTAAAAATCTCACGTCATTTTGTGAGTAGAGTCGTAGATCATTTATCCTGTACTTCAACTGGCAGATGCGTTCTATACCCATTCCAAAAGCGAAGCCTGTATATTTATCAGGATCAATTTCAAAGTTTTCGAGCATTTTAGGATGTACCATACCACAACCTAATATTTCAACCCAGCCTGTATGTTTACAAAGGCTGCAACCCTTACCCCCGCAAACCGTACAGCTAATATCCATTTCGGCACTTGGCTCGGTAAAGGGAAAATAACTTGGCCTAAAACGCACTTTCGCTTCTTTACCAAACATTTCCTGCACAAAAAAGTAAAGTGTTTGTTTAAGGTCGGCAAAACTTACATTATTGTCAACATATAATCCCTCCACCTGGTGAAAGAAGCAATGCGCACGGGCACTAATGGTTTCGTTGCGATAAACACGACCTGGGCAAATGATACGAATAGGCGGTTTTTGTTTTTCCATCACTCTTGCCTGTACACTGCTGGTATGTGTTCGTAACAAGTAATCCGGATTTTGGTTTAGATAGAATGTGTCCTGCATATCACGCGCGGGATGATTTTCAGGAAGGTTTAAGGCAGTAAAGTTGTGCCAGTCGTCCTCTATTTCGGGGCCTTCGGCAACGGCAAAACCTAAACGCTTAAAAATGGAAACGATCTGATTGCGAACAATGCTTAACGGATGACGGGTGCCGACAGGAATTGGATCGCCGGGTAACGACCAATCAATATTTGCAGTAGTTTGATTATCTCCTGAAACTAACGTTGCTTTAAGCGCTTCAAATCTTTCTTCGGCAAAAATTTTAAAGGCATTTAGTATCTGGCCAAATTCTTTCTTTTTCTCGTTAGGTACATTTTTCATTTCGCCCATTACAGCTTTTACAATGCCCTTTGTTCCCAGGTATTTTATTCTAAAGTCTTCCAAAACTTCTGCTGTTGGTACTTTAAAAGCAGTCATCTCATTTTTGTAAGCTTCAATTTTTTGCAACAATTGTTCCATGTTGCGAAGATATAAGTTAATAGATATTTCTATTAAGACTTTCTGCAAGGGTGAAGGCACTTTTGAATGTTGTATAAACAAAAGAGCTGCCTAATTGCAGGCAGCTCTTTTGTTTTAAAGTTTGCTATTTTTATTTGCTAAAACTTTCCTGCATAACTGTACCATCATTCATTCTTATTACCAGCTTATACATTCCTGAAGAAAGCCTGCTAATATCAATGTTATTATTTAGTAAAGTTGAGGCTGTAGTTTTAAGCATTGTTCTTCCACCTATATCAATTACAGAAATCTCAGCTTTTTGCTCGCTTGCCATTCCTGTAACAGTGAACCGTAATTTGTTATTGACAATGGGATTTGGCATAATCGTTAAGCCTGCTTTTGACAACGAATAATTGATACGGATAATTGTTGAATAAACAAACTTTCCATCTGCATCTATCATTTTTAAACGGTAGAGCACATAATCTTTTTTACCTAAAGCAGGAATATCATCAAAACGGTATTTACGGGTAACGCTACCACCGGTTGCAGCAACTGTAGCTTTTTTCACCCATTCGCCTGTTTCGATATTTTGTTGTTCCACTTCATAACTCTTTACATCAATTTCCAGTGCCGACTCCCAAATTAAAGCAATCTGGTTACGGTCTTTATACCCGTTGAAGTAGGTAAGCTTAACAGGTAAGGTAGTCAAAGCAAGCTGCCCTCTTATTTCCCCTGCTGCATTTGAGAAGGTGTGAATATCAACATAAGTATTTCCGCTTAATATGCTGTCAGCCTCAGCCTTCGTAATTAACCTGGCTGTATCTACAGTACCTGTAGAAGTTGTAGTGAACTGCAAGTTAGTGAGAGTTGTACTACTTACGCCGGGTGCCCCTCTATGAATATGGGCAGCTGTAGCTGCAGAGCTAAGACCGCTATAACTACTGGTTAAAAATAGCATATTTGCAGTCTTATCAACCAAAGCATTAACCATTCCTGTACCCGGTGAACTAATTGGCGGCACTTGTTGTGCACCCTGTAATCTTGCGTTTAATAACACAGTTTGGCCTGATGTAGTAGTAAGTTGTGCTCTTATTTCTCCGCTACTTGCATAAGTGCCCGTGCTATGAACATCAACATACATTCTACCGCCTAAAAGATCACCTTCCTGTCCTATGGTAAGTGTGGCTGTTCCGGTAAATGCAGAGTTTGTACCGCTGCTGGCTGGTACAAGTGTAACGAGAATCGGTGCGGTGCTTCCCGGTAATGCAGGTCCATGTAGATGAACTCCGGCGTTAGAGGCTGTGAGGCTTCTAAAATTTCCCCACCATTCCATTAATTTGCTGGCAGCATTATATTTAACTATTACCGTGCCCCCGGCGAATGAGGAAACAGAAGTGCTTACTTGTTTTGCTTGCAGAACACCCGTTAGATATTGGATTTGAGCCTGAGAAGTAATAACTAAAAAGAAAATGGTAAACAGAAGGATAGAAATTTTTTTCATAAAAGGATTTTAAAGTAATTATTAATATGACCAGTAGAATGACAGTAAATATAATAATGAAAGATACTAAAATTAAGGACTTTAAAATAATTAATTTAATGAAGGCAACCATTAAAAATTACATGCAGGAGCATTTTCAGGAAACAATTGCATAGAAAAGAGGTTACCTTTTCAAGACAACCTCTTTTTAACGTCACGTTATTATTTTTATTTGCTGAAATTTTCCTGCAAAACTGTACCGTCATTCATTCTTATTACCAGCTTATACATTCCTGAAGAAAGCTTGCTGATATCAATGTTGTTGTTCAGTAAACTTGACGCCGAAGTTTTCAGCATTGTTCTTCCGCCTAAATCAATTACAGAAATCTCAGCTTTTTGCTCGCTTGCCATTCCTGTAATAGTGAACCGGAGTTTATTATTAACAACAGGATTTGGCATGATAGTTAAACCAGCCTTAGACTGAGAATAATTAATACGGATAATTGATGAGTAAACAAATTTTCCATCTGCATCTATCATTTTTAAACGATAGAGCACATAATCTTTTTTACCTAAAGCAGGTATATCATCAAAACTATATTTACGGGCAGCACTTCCACCCACTGCTGCTATGGTAGCTTTTTTTACCCATTCACCGGTTTCAATGTTTTGTTGTTCAACTTCATAATTTTTTACATTAATTTCCTGTGATGCTTCCCACAACAAAGCAACCTGGTTGCGGTCTTTATATCCATTAAAGTAAGTAAGCTTAACAGGTAAGGTAAGGTTGCCCAGTTGAGCGCGTATTTCACCATTAGAGTTAGTAACAGTATGTATGTTGAAGTACGTTAAACCATTAATCATCGAATCTGCAAAAGTAGCTCTTACTGTGCCGGTTCCAGTTACTGTTCCTGATGTTGTACCGCTAATATTAAGGGGAACAACTACCGGACCATTAGTACCTACAGCACCCCCGTGAATATGAGCATTGTTGATACTGCTGGTTAAACCGGAAAAGCCTGCTGTTACATAAACTATCCTGGTTATTTTATCCAGGAGAACGGTTGGAACTGCTGAGCCGGAAGATGAAACGGGAGGTACCTCCTGTGATGCTTGTGCAAGGCCGGTGAAAAGATGTGATTCGAAGGTGGATGTAGCAAGAAGCTGCACCCTTATTTCGCCATCGGGGTAAGTTGTACTATGCACATTTGCATACATGTTCCCCGTTAAAAGAGCAGTTTCCTGGGCTGGGGTAAGTGTAGCACTTGCGGTAAGTATTCCGGTTGTTCCGCCTTTATTATTAAGGTTGAAAAGAACAGGAGCATTAACTCCGGGGCCTGCAGGCCCGTGAATATGAGATCCGCTGATAGTTGCAGTAAGGTTCTGATAATCGCCCACCAACTCCAAAACCCTGGTTGATGTATCGTATTTAACTATAACAGTACCTCTTGCTGCTGAAGAATTTGGAGGTACTTCGTTTGCTCCTGATAAGGAACCGGCAAAATAACGCAATTGACTTAACATTGTTAACTGCCCTCTTAGCTCACCATTAGGGAAAGAATCTGTATGGACATTAACATAAGTATTTCCGCTTAAAATGCTATCTCTGTCTGCAACAGAAATTACACGGGCAGTATCGAGAGTACCAGTGGTGGCAGCAGTAAAAATTAAAGGAATAATAACCGGACTGCTTACATTTGGAGCGCCTTTATGTATATGGGCATTATTAGCTGCTTTAGTTAACCCCGAATAGCTGCCGGTTAAATAAAGCATATTGGTGCTTTTATCAATCAAGGCGTTTACCGATCCTGTGGCTGGTGAACCATTTGGCGGTACTTCCTGCGCCCCCTGCAGCCTTGCATTTAGTTGTACTGTTTGCCCAACAGTTGTAAGCGTTAGCTGAGCCCTTAATTCCCCGTTAGGATAAGTGGCCGTTGAACATTGGTGTACATATTACCTGCAAGAAGATCCGCTTCTTGTGCCGGGGTTAAAACTTGTGAACCCGTAAGTGTTCCTGCAGTTCCGCCGGAAGCTGTTAAGGGAATAGTTACCGGACCTGATACACCCGGAGCACCGGTGTGAATATGTTGGTTAGTAATGTTAGCGGTTAAACCCCGATAGTTTCCAAAATGTTCCAATAGCCTTGTAGCCATATTGTATTTAACAATCACTACTCCACCTCCGCGTGAGGCGGTGGGCGGCACTTCCTGTGATGCTGATAAAGTACCTTTTAAATAACGGATTTGAGCATGGGTTGTAAGAGCAAAAAAGAAAATTAAAAATAGAAAAGTAGATAATTTTTTCATAACAAGCGTTTTTGGGGATGTATAAAATTAGAGATTAAAGATATTGAGAATAAATGCTGAAAAAAATAATTTTTGTTATATAACGGAGCGCAATAGAACTATAATTTTATAAGACGGGGCGAAGGAATTTTTTAAAAAATAAAGGCTGCCTTTTCGGGGGCAGCCTTTATTTAAAAAGTAATAATTCAGCAGTTTTTTACTTGCTGAAATTTTCCTGCAAAACATCGCCGTCATTCATTCTTATTACCAGCTTATACATTCCTGAAGAAAGCTTGCTGATATCAATGTTGTTGTTCAGTAAACTTGACGCCGAAGTTTTCAGCATTGTTCTTCCGCCTAAATCAATTACGGATATCTCGGCTTTTTGCTCACTTGTAATTCCTGTAATTGTAAAGCGCAGTTTGTTATTGATTACCGGATTTGGCATGATAGTTAAACCTGCTTTAGACAGACCAAAATTTATACGAATGATTGGCGAATAAACAAACTTACCATCTGCATCTATCATTTTTAAACGATATAGCACATAGTCTTTGCGGCCTAAAGTTGGCAAATCATCCAAACGGTACTTACGGGCGGCATTTCCGCCGGTTGCTGTAACGGTAGCTTTTTTCACCCATTCTCCTGTTTCAATATTTTGTTGTTCCACTTCATAACTCTTTACATCAATTTCCTGTGCCGACTCCCATATTAACGCAATCTGGTTGCGATCTTTATAACCATTAAAATAGGTAAGTTTAACTGGCAAGGTAGTCATGGCTACTTGTCCTCTTATTTCCCCTGCTGTGCTCGTAAATGTATGGATATCAACGTAAGTTTTTCCACTTAATATGCTGTCAACATCTGCAGATGTAATTGCCTTTGCGGTATCGAGGGTGCCTGTTGAAGTAGTGGTGTAAACTAAAGGGGTAATCATTGTACCGCTTACGCCGCTGGCGCCCTTATGAATATGTGCACTTGTAGCCGCAGAGGTTAACCCGCTGTAATTGCCGGTTACGTAAACCATTTTTGCAGTTTTATCAATCAAAATATTAACCAATCCTGTGGCTAGTGAATTTGTGGGTGGCACCTGTTGTGCACCCGTTAATGTTGAAATTAAAAATTCCGTTTGCCCCAGTGTGGTGGTGGTAAGCTGTGCTCTTATTTCACCTGCTGAGTAGGTGCCTGTGCTGTGCACATCTACATACATTTTACCACTTAAAAGATCACCTTCCTGGCCTGTAGTAAGTGTGGCGGTTCCGGTAAAAGTACCGTTTGTACCGCCGGCAGTAGCGGTGGCAAATAGAATGGGCGCCGTACTTCCGGGTAATGCAGCACCATGTATATGAACGCCGCTGTTAGTAGCCGTTAAGTTTCTGAAATTTCCCCACCATTGCATATTTTTGGAGGCAGCATCATATTTAACTATTACTGTCCCCCCTGCAAAAGAGGAAACAGAAGAGCCTACCTGCCTAGCTTGCAAGCTGCCTGTTAAAAAATGAACCTGAGCCTGAGAAGCCGATGTTAAAGAGAAAATTGTAACCAGAAGAATCGAAATTTTTTTCATAATAAAAATTATGGAGTTCTTTAATAAATGAAAGAAATAGAATAATTGAACCAGTGGATCATTGGAATCAACAGAATATTGGAATCAGCAGAAGGTAGAGGAAATTACCAGAAATTGAAATCAACAGGATAATGGAAAGAATATTAAAGATATTAAGAATATCACGTTAAAAAAAATTTTTAAAAAATAAATTTAAGTGCATACCTACCTGAAGGTTAAAGATTTGAGGGTTGCGCTATTCTAAATAAAATCTTATGCTTAAAAACAGCAGTTGTTAATTGAAATAAACAAAAGATAGGATGCAAATAAAAGGTTAGTAGCAATGCCGGCGCATAAAAAAAGCCCGCTATAACGATAGCAGGCTTCTAAATTATATCTAAAACTTAAGCTACACTTTCGGCTTTCGCTCCTTTCGATACTTTTTTTCTTTCTTCCTCATCTAAAATAACTTTACGCATACGCACGTGTTTAGGAGTAACTTCAATACACTCATCCTGCTGAATGTATTCCATACACTCTTCAAGCGTTAGCAGTGTTTTGGGAGCAATTCGCGATGCATCATCACTTCCGCTTGCACGGTGATTGGTAAGCTTTTTTGGCTCAGTTGCATTTACCACCAGGTCTCCCGGCTTAATGTGTTCGGCAATAATTTGTCCGGTGTAAACTTCTTCTCCTGGGTCAACAAAAAAAGTTCCCCTGTCCTGTAGTTTATCAATTGAGTAACCGGTTGTTTTATCCTGGTTTTTAGAAATCAAAACGCCGTTGCTTCTTCCCGGTATAAAACCTTTCCAGGGTTTATATTCGTTAAAACGATGTGCCATTACAGCTTCGCCGGCAGTATTAGTTAGCATTTGCGAACGTAACCCAATCAATCCCCTCGAAGGAATATCGAACTCGAGGTGTTGCATCTCGCCTTTGCTTTCCATCACCAGCAGTTCGCCTTTACGTTGGGTAACCTGGTCGATAACTTTACCGCTATATTCCTGCGGCACATCTACTACTAATACCTCGTAAGGCTCATGCTTTTTACCGTCAATCATTTTAACCAATACCTGCGGATTTCCTACAGTTAATTCATAACCTTCGCGGCGCATGGTTTCTACTAACACACCTAAGTGTAAAATGCCTCTGCCATACACCAGAAAACTATCTGCACTGTCTGTATCTTCTACGCGTAAGGCAAGGTTCTTTTCTGTTTCCTTCATCAGCCTGTCGCGCAGGTGGCGGGAGGTAACAAATTTTCCATCTTTACCAAAAAACGGCGAGTTGTTGATGCTGAACATCATACTCATTGTAGGCTCATCCACACTAATTACGGGTAAACCTTCAGGGTTTTCAAAATCGGCAATGGTATCGCCAATGGTAAAGTCTTCCAAACCTACAACTGCACAAATGTCTCCGGCTAATACTTCGGTAACTTTTCTTTTGCCCAACGACTCAAAAACGTATAATTCTTTAACCTTCGATTTTTTTATACCGTCTGCCGTAACCAGGCTAAAAGGCTGGCCTTCTTTGATGCTTCCGCGTTTAACGTTGCCAATGGCTACGCGGCCTAAAAACGCCGAATAATCAAGCGAGCTTATCTGTAGCTGAAGGTTTCCTTCTTCTACTTTAGGTTCAGGAACGTACTCTAAAATACCGTCAAGTAATGGTGTGATGTCTTCAGTTTGTTCATTCTTACTATTAAACCAGCCATTTTTACCTGAACCGTAAAAAGTAGGAAAGTCTAATTGTTCTTCGGTAGCATCAAGGTTAAAGAAAAGCTCAAACACTGCATCGTGAACTTCATCGGGACGGCAGTTTGGCTTATCAACTTTATTGATAATTACAATAGGCTTTAAATTAAGATGCAGTGCCTTTTGAAGCACAAAACGGGTTTGCGGCATCGGGCCTTCAAATGCATCAACCAACAGGCACACCCCATCAGCCATCTTTAAAACCCTTTCAACCTCGCCTCCAAAATCGGCGTGACCGGGCGTGTCAATAACATTAATCTTTACGCCTTTGTAAACTACTGATGCATTTTTGCTAAAAATGGTAATGCCCCGTTCTTTTTCAAGGTCATTACTATCCATAATTAAATCGCCTGTTTCCTGGTTTGCCCGAAACACATTTGTTTGATGCAGGATCCGGTCAACTAAAGTCGTTTTACCATGGTCAACGTGTGCAATAATTGCTATATTTCTAATGTTCATACCCCAAACCCCTGAAGGGGCTTTATAGATTTTTTAATTGAATAATTCCCTTTTAAAATACTCCCTCTTTATATTCTATAGAACTTGTATGAGACTATAGAGCTTGTATGAGAGTTAAGGGCTTAAAGGCGGCGAAGGTAATCAATTGCAATGGCTTTTTAAGTTGATTAACAAAAGAGTAATCCTAATTATACCTCAATTTCAATTTTGCCTTCATTTTAAGGCGAGATGTAATTATAAAGGATGGTGAAGGAAACAGCACAAAAAGAGCCGTGCACATGCAAGGCTCTTAAAATATAAAACAGGGGCAAATTATTTTTTTATAAAGGCGGCTTTAATCGTTTCTCCTTTCGCAGTTTCAATTGATAGCCAGTATTGACCTTGTAAAAGGTTTTGTATATTAATTTGCTGACTGCTTAAAACACCTTTCTTAACTATTTGCCCGGCAGAAGAACTGATGGTATAGGCTAAACCTTCTACAGTAGTTGCGGCTGTTATATTAACAGTCGAGGTTGCGGGGTTTGGAATTAGCTGTAATTTAAAATTTGATTTAAAAGACAACAAAATTATTTGCGAATATCGAACACTTCCATCTGCATCGTGCTGTGCTAAACGGTAATAATGTTTTCCCGCAGTAAGGTTGCTTTGTGTAAAGCTATAGTTATGCGATACGGTAGAAGTGCCTATTCCATTAACCTTACCGATAGGTGTAAAGTTAATTCCATCGCTGCTATGTTCTACTTCGTAATATTGGTTGTTTAGTTCGGTAACAGTTTGCCAGCTAAGCAGTGCCTGGTTATTTTGTATAGTACCCGAAAACGTTTTTAAAGTTACCGGTAAGTTGGCTGTATAAGTAACGGTAATTTGCGGCCTCAATGCAGGGTTTGCATTTGTTCTTGCGGCATAGCGGCGTGCGCTGCTTGTTGTACTTTCCAAACTGTCGCGTATAATCCAGCCAAAATTAGTGGCGCTGTTATTTACGAAGCTTTGTACATCGGCAACTGAATTGGGGCCTAACATCGTAATTGTTCCAATATCCACTCCTTTGGCGCTTGCACTTCTACTGGCAACAAAATCTCCGCCGGGAGTGGTCCATGAAGAAGTATTGTAGAAATTAAAAGACCATGTAGCATCATTTATAGTAGCAGGGGCGCCAGTTCCTTCAGCGCCGGTAGCATCGGAGGTACCCTCACCCCAATCTTTTAATAGTCTATGGAACTCTATATTAGCCGGAGCTATATTTTGAGGAACTTTATTACAATATATAGAAACAGAAACCGAATTGATAATTGAATTGGCAGGGATTGTGCTCAGGTTAAAATGAATAAGCGCTCGCCTTTTATCACCCGTTTGAGTTGTACCGGTAAAAAGATTTTGACCCGAACCATTGCTTAACGTGTTACTTTCAGAATAAATAGAATTGTCGCGGTCGGCAATGATTGTTACCGTGGTTTGAGAATAAGAAAAGCTGATAATACTAATCCTCAATAACAGAAGGTAAATTTTCTTCATAGTACAATTTTTAGGTTGTCTTTTTAAATATTTTGAATGAACAAACGGAAATGTACATAAAAGGGTTGCTTTTATTGTAAAGAATTAAAATAATTTAATGAACCAATTGTTTTTCATAAAAAGTGAACGACGTGTTTCGTTACAGTTTTCGGAGAATATTTAGAATGATTGTAAGTAAAATGCTAACGATTATCATGGTTACCAAAGGAAAATAGAACTTGAAATTTCCCCTTTCAATTCTAATATCGCCGGGCAGTCTGCCAAACCAGTGCAGCTTACCATGAAAGAAATATACAAGCAGCCCAATCACTACTATCACCGCACCAAATATTATAATGTATTTACCCAACTGCTGGTTCATATTACAAAGTTATTGAAACAAAGTGGCTGTAAATAAATAATTGCTTAATTTGTATTTGCATCTTTAGCCCATGCCTCTTCTGCTATTAACTTAAGCTAACGTGTGGCATAAATATTCGTATTTACATTAGTAACTATTATTAATATGTTTAAGAGTTTTATTTTTTGCATTTGTGCAGTTGTATTATCAGCCGCTAAAGCCGAGGCATCCGAAAGCTGGCAAATTTTATTCAACAATAAAGTCATCTTTAAAGGAAACAGCGATCAGCCTGATCCAACTTTATCTCTTAAAGCCACATCTTTTAAGGAAACAGATAAAATAACCATCAAATATTTTATGGATAATGCAGATAATACCTGGAAACGAATTTTTATGGTAAACGATGAAAATGAAAAAAGTTATATAACCATAGAGTTAAACAAACAAAGCGGCTCTGTTTCTTTTAAAGCAAACAAGCTTAAAGAGTTGATGGAGAAAAAGAAACCATTTTTTATTTATACAGTTTCAACCCCTAAAGACCGCTCTCTTGCAGCTTCGGTAAGGGTAAGAAGAGTTTTATTGTGTAAGATAGAATGGAACAACATATAGCATGACAAGAAAAATAATTTTTCTTATAAACCCTGTTTCAGGAACAGGTAAAAAAGACACCATAGAGCAACTGATTAAGCAACGAACGAGCCAACATAATATTGAGTATGAAGTATTACATTCCAACGCCGGAGGCCATTACGATTTTTTAAAAGATATGATTAAGGCAGAACAAATAACAGATGTTGTTATTGCAGGTGGCGACGGAACGGTTAACCAGGTTGTATCGGCTGTAAAAGAAACCCATGTTTGTTTTGGCATTATACCGGTAGGAAGTGGTAATGGTTTGGCTTATACCGCAGGAATACCTAAGAACCCCGAAAAAGCGCTGGATATTATTTTTAAAGCAGACTTCGGTTATGTTGATGCCTTTGCCATAAACAATCAATTTAGTTGTATGTTAAGCGGGCTTGGTTTTGATGCCCAGGTTGCGCACGACTTTGCAAATAAAGCTTCGCGGGGGCTGCTTACTTATACGCAACAAAGCCTGTTTCAATATTTTAAAGCACATCCCTACCAGTTTGAGGTTTTGCTGGAAGGTTTTTCTTTTTATACCGATGCTTATTTTATAAGCATTGCAAACAGCAACCAGTTTGGAAACAATTTTACAATAGCGCCTAATGCCAGCTTAGACGATGGTTTGCTCGATATTGTAATTGTTCAAAAAATGAACAAAGCAAAATTGCCTTTTGCTATTCTGCGCCAGATACGAGGAAATAATAAACTGCAGGAACTGGTTGAAGATATATCGCAAAAGAACATTCTTTACTTTCAAACGTCTTCGCTTACCATCCGTAATTTAAAACACGCTCCCTTTCATATTGATGGAGAACCTGCAGAAACAGAAGACGAATACAAAGTTGAATTAATAAGAAGATGCTTTAAATTATTGCAACCCGTTGCATGATAGTTATTAGCTTCTTTTTTTCACGCAAAGATACAAAGGAGCAAAGGGCGCAAAGGATCTCTCCTCTGCGTCTTTACGTTGTATTCCTTTTCGTCTTTGCGTGGAAGTTTCTCTTAACTTAATGCATTGCCTTCATCGCCTCAAGGTTATGCCCCTTTGCCGATAAAAGATAAAGCACCGCAATCATACTTAACAAAAGCAACATGCCTGTTAACTGATGCAATTGGGCAAACCATTCAAAAGCTCCAAAGTTTCCCCGACCTGTTACAGAACTATTCAAAACAGTCAGTACTCCTAAAGTAACCTGTACTATAACAAAAAACATTGTCCAGCTTTTAGCCTTGTTAAAGGCAGATGAATAAGAGATTTTTAGTGATGAAAGCCACCACACAAAAATTGAAGGCGCAATGATATAAGCCAGAGTACGGTGTATAAAATGAATAGTAATTTTATTATGAACAACGTTGTGAAGAAAGCCTCCTTCAGCAAACATTCCTGTTGGTATCATCACGCCGTTGATATCAGGCCATGTAGGGGCCGCGGTTGCCGCTTTTAATCCTGCCATAAATGCGCCGAAGATCAATTGGATGCAAACTAAAACAGTAATAACAATGGCACCGGTAAGCAAGCTGCGGTTATCAACTCTGTTTGTTTCTTTAACCGATAACTTTAATCCAAATATAAAAGCATAACCGATTAAAACCATTGCCGCCATAAAGTGTACGGCCAGCCTTATGTGACTAACATAAAGGTCGTTATCGTTTAAACCGCTTTGCACCATTATCCAGCCGATTGCTCCCTGTAAAGCGCCAAGCAAAAAAAGAATTACCAGCGAAACAACCATCCAGCTTTTAAAATACCCTTTTATTAAAAACCAGACGAAAGGTATAAGAAACACTACTCCTATAATTCTTGCCCACAAACGGTGAAACCATTCCCAGAAAAAAATGAATTTGAAATCGCTCAGTGTAAAGTGACGGTTCAGGTATTTATATTGAGCAATCTGTTGGTAACCATTAAAAGCTTTCTGCCATTCAGCTTCATTCATCGGCGGCAATGCACCAAGTATAGGCTTCCATTCGGTAATGGACAATCCAGATCCTGTTAACCTTGTAATACCGCCCAATAAAACCTGTATTATCAACATAGCAATTCCTAAAAATATCCAGTTTGCTACAATGCGCGTTGATTTATCTGCTTGCATATTTTGTTACTAACCAAAATTTAAAAGACACCCTGAACGGAGCACAAAATTAATGGTTAATAAATGGTGACTATTTTTTTGCCGATACTTTGCCTGTTTTTTTATTAATTGCATTCGGAAATATTTTTAAACAATGCTTTGGCCCTATCACCAAAAAAAACATCTTGAAGCCGGTTGTGATGAAGCCGGCAGAGGTTGCTACGCAGGCCCCGTGTTTGCTGCAGCGGTTATTTTACGTAAAGATTTTTTTCACCCGCTTTTAAACGACAGCAAACAGGTTTCTGAAACGCATCGTTACGAATTAAGACCCATCATCGAAAAGGAAGCCGTAAGCTATGGCGTGGCAATGGTATGCAACGAAGAAATTGACCGCATCAATATTTTAAGAGCTTCGTTTAAGGCCATGCATATTGCACTGGATGGTTTAAAAAAGAGGCCTAAATATTTGCTGATTGACGGCAACCGTTTTACTCCTTATAACGATGTAAAACACAAATGCATTATTAAAGGGGACGGATTATATTCATCAATTGCGGCTGCCAGCATTCTTGCAAAAACTTACCGCGACGATTATATGAAAAAGCTGCACGAAGAATATCCGTTATACAACTGGCACAGCAACAAAGGCTATGGCACCGAAGAGCATCGCACCGCCATAGAAGCTTACGGTTTAACCAGATATCACAGGCTTAGCTGGAAGTTAAATCAACAACAACTTTCACTGGAATTTGAAGAGGAAGAAAACATCCTTATGTAAGTGTTCTAAAATCTCCCTTTGTTACTGCTTTCATTTTTCTCAAACTTGTTTTTGCAACTTCTAATGCTGCAAGCTTTGAGTGTTTTTTTGCTGAATATGTCGAAAGAAATGACAGGTTTATTTTCATTCAAACATTTGTAAGGTGCAGCGTATTGGTGCAACTCCATCTCCCGAATATTTTATCTGCATCAGTATAATGGCAGACGGCGAAAAGTTGGTGGACAATGGTTAATAGGCAATATTTCTATTGCCGGTTCACCCACTTTCAAATCTTACCTTCTAACTGTTTTAAAAATGTTAAGAGTAACAACGTTTGTTAAAGGATTTCAATATAAACTCCAATTCGTTTTAACATATAACCAGTCGTTATTAAAGCAAAAAAAAGACTGGCATACTTTTCTCTAAAGAGGCGTTGTAAAGAGATTGAAAACAATAATTACCAGTAACATATAAATCGAAAACTTATGAAAAAGTCATTAATCGCAGTTGCAGTTGCCGCAGTTTTTGCAGCTTGTAACAGCAACCCAAAAACGGGTGAACAAACAAATATCAAAGGTACAGATACTGCAGGATTAGCCCAGTTTCAAATGTGGAAACAGCAGCAGTCAGTTAAAGAGCAATTAGGAGTTATAGAAACTAACGGCGTTAACGACAGGCTCAATAACGCTAATAATTATGCAACCAGCGAACCTTTAAATGAACCTGATAATGTAAATGCTACACCACAGGAAGAAAAAGCAGCAAAACCTACTGTAATATACAGAGACAGGCCAACAGTAGTTTACAAAGACAAACCTGCCCGCACCAGCAGAAGCGTTGCCAAAACTTCGGGAAGCGGCACCAGCCACTCCGGTGGTAGCGGAAAAGTATCCCAACCGGGTGGAAGCGGAACTGCATCACATCCCACAGTAAGTACCACTCCAGCTAAGAAAAAAGGATGGAGCAAGGCTGCAAAAGGTACTGCAATTGGTGCTGGTTCTGGTGCAGTTTTAGGAGCCGTTCTTAGCAAAAATAAAGTGAAGGGTGCTGTCATAGGCGGTATTATAGGAGCAGGCGGAGGTTATGCCATAGGCCGTTCTAAAGACAAAAAAGATGGTCGTTACTAATTTTACAGATAACAAATGATAGTTATACAAACAGTATAACACATAAGCCGAAATATAAAAGTTATTTCGGCTTATTTTTGTTTAAAAAATGGCTTCTATTTTAGATACTGTCGGCAATACACCAATGGTTGAACTTCAAAGGTTACATACCAATCCCCAGGTAAAAATATTTGCAAAGCTTGAAGGTAACAACCCCGGAGGAAGCGTAAAAGACCGTCCTGCTTTATATATGATAAGAGGGGCTGTTGAGCGTGGCGTTATTAATAATAAAACCAAACTGATAGAGGCTACCAGCGGCAATACCGGAATTGCAATGGCGCTGATGGCTAATTTATATGACGTAAAAATTGAACTGGTAATGCCTTCAAATTCTACCCGTGAGCGTGTGTTATCTATGGAAGCTTTCGGGGCAAAAGTTACACTTTTGGATAACATAGAAGCCTGCCGCGATTATGCAGATGAAAAAGCAGCTACAGGAGAATATTACTTACTTAACCAGTTTGCCAATCCCGATAATTATACTGCGCATTACGAAACAACGGGCCCGGAAATATGGAGAGATACTAAAGGCAGCATTACTCATTTTGTTAGCTCGATGGGCACTACAGGAACTATTATGGGATGCAGCCGTTATTTTAAAGAACAGGATCAAAATATTCAGATAGTTGGATGCCAGCCTACAGAAGAATCTTCCATCCCCGGAATAAGAAGATGGCCGACAGAATATCTTCCAAAAATATTTGAACCATCAAGAGTTGACAGGGTAATGGATGTATCGCAGGACGAGGCCACAGAAATGACGCGCAGGCTGGCGAAAGAAGAAGGCATTTTTGCAGGAATGAGCAGTGGCGGCGCAGCTTCAGCAGCATTAAGGTTAAGCGCTGAAATTACATCAGGTGTGATCGTCTTTATTTGCTGCGACCGGGGCGACAGGTATTTGAGCAGCGACTTATTTGGATAGTATGAAAGGTGTTACTCTCACGTTGACGATTGAAGGCCAAGCTTATCGCAGCCCTTTGATGAACGGCGTGTGTTTTGCCACAACCCTTGCGCAAATATTATTGGTTAACACCAAAGTTTTAAAAGAAATATTACATTAAAACAGGCACTTCTTACAACTGGTTACTGTCCAATAAAGTTGATCTGAAAATATAAACAAGCTTAGCAATAGAACTTTACTTAAAAGACTGGTGCTCAACTCTTTTACGGGGAATTTTTTTCCCACCGTGAGTATTTCTTATTCAATTAAAAATAAACTCATTCACTACAAAACTGGAACGCTTTTTTTATTTTATGATTTAAGCAACATTATTAAATAAAATTTTTTACCAATGGAAAAGCAAGATGAAATTATAGGTGTATTGAATGATCTTATCCGCATTAATAATGACCGTATTGAAGGTTATGAAAGAGCTATTAAAGAGTCAAAAGATTCAGATGTGGATCTGATAGCCATGTTTACAAAAATGGCCGACCAAAGCAGGAAATATGTAAATGAACTAATTCAGGAAGTAGCCAGGCTGGGCGGTGATGCAGCAAAAGACACTACTGTTTCAGGAAAGATTTATCGCGTTTGGATGGATATGAAATCTGCTATTACAGGTAAAGATCGAGAAAGTATTATTGGATCGTGTGAGTATGGGGAGGATGTTGCACAAAGGGCTTATGAAGCTGCGCTTCAGTCAGATGCTTATATGAGTACCGACATCAGACAAATGATAAGCAACCAAAAAAGCGAACTGAAAACTTCTCACGATATGATAAAAAAATATCGCGACCTGCACGATAAAGTAAGTTAGTTTAATAGGGTGTTTTATTTTTGTAACAAGGCCGGTACCAACCGGCTTTGTTATTTAAGAAAGTATTTACGTGCATTAAAATGTGGCAAGAAATTTTTATTATAATATATAAATTAAGGTTATGGAAACAGAAACATCATCAACTGAATTTATGGAGAACAATGACCAAATTCCTCACATGAAATCATTGTCTTTATGTTTAAATAAAATGGTTTTAGAAGGTTATGTGGATGATTTCAAAATTTCGGATAAGGGTTTACGCTCTCTTAAAACAGAAAAGGTTTATAATCCTGAGGATATTAATGTAGTTAATTTTTTCAGGTTTGAAGGACAATCAGATCCCAACGATAATATCATTATGTACGTTATTGAAACCAACGACGGACTTAAAGGTACTTTGGTTGACGCATACGGTCCTTATGCCGACAGGAAGCTGTCTGAGTTTATTCAACAGGTTGAGAGCTTTCAAAAGAAAACAAAAAAGGGCGAAGGTTAGCTGTTGCCAAAATTTAAAAATAAGAGGCCGCCCTCTCAAGTTTGACACTTAACAACTCTAACAGTTTGATAATCAATTATAGCGTATTAGATTTGGCACACTACGGGCTTTAGCTTTCCATAATGTTCTATTAAAAGTACGTGGTCAGTTGTTGCTTG
>JAABUN010002883.1_pt1 | contig 28683 bp, 26 predicted proteins | sample 5559311 | NCBI WGS metagenome assembly JAABUN01 (sample SAMN10711877, study PRJNA513370) | rock metagenome | isolation source: Antarctica rocks | place: Antarctica: Victoria Land, Siegfried Peak sud | reverse complement strand
TCATTTGACCGCCGTTTTAATTTGAGTTGATAATTGAGTTTTTTATAAACGCAGCCGGGAAATTTTACAAAACAATGCTTGATTTGCACTTTGTCAGAGAAAATTTGGAAACCGTGAAAAAGGCTTTGAAAAATCGCAATTTTCCGACGACGAGTCTGGGCGATTTCGTTAAGTTAGATGCTGAACGCCGCCGCGTGATTGGCGAAACCGACAAAATTAACCAAACTAGAAATTCGTCGAGTAAGGAAATCGGCGCTCTTATGCAGACCGGAAAACGCGCCGAAGCCGAAGCGAAAAAAGCGGAAATCGCCGGACTCAAAGAAAAGCAAAGCGAGTTTGAAGCGAAACGCGACGAAGCCGAAAACACAATGCGCGAGCTTCTCGCCGGGTTGCCGAACCTTCCGTCCGATGATGTTCCAATCGGCGTCGATGAAAACGCGAACGTCGAAATTCGCCGTTGGGGAACGCCGAAAGAATTTGATTTCGATGTAAAAGACCACGTTGATTTGGGCGAAAATCTCGGCATTCTGGATTTGGAACGCGCGACGAAAATCGCCGGTTCGCGCTTTTCTATTTTAAGCGGCGCGGGCGCGCGTCTTAGTCGCGCGCTCGTCAATTTTATGCTCGACGTTCACACGACCGAACACGGCTACACCGAAACTCTGCCGCCGTTTCTCGTCAACCAAAGCGCGCTTTTCGGCACGGGACAACTGCCGAAATTTGAAGCCGAATTGTTTCATTTGACCGACGAGCGCGGTTTCGCGCTGATTCCGACGGCGGAAGTTCCGGTTACAAATTATCACGCCGGAGAAATTCTCGACGCAAGCGAATTGCCGAAATATTTTACGGCTTATTCGCCGTGTTTCCGCTCGGAAGCGGGAAGTTACGGGCGCGACACGCGCGGGCTTATTCGCCAGCATCAATTTGAAAAAGTCGAGCTTGTAAAATTATCTTTACCGGAAAATTCGGACGAAGAACACGAAAAATTGACCGCCAACGCCGAAAGAATTTTGCAGCTTCTCGGTTTGCCGTATCGAACGGTCGTTCTCTCGACGGGCGATATGGGTTTCAGCGCGCGCAAAACTTACGACATCGAAGTCTGGCTTCCCAGTCAGCAGACTTTCCGCGAGATTTCTTCGTGTTCAAACTGCGGCGATTTTCAGGCGCGCCGGATGAACTTGCGCTTTCGTCGCGCGGGCGGCACAAAGCCCGAATTTGTTCACACTTTGAACGGTTCGGGGCTTGCCGTCGGGCGAACTTTGATTGCCGTTCTCGAAAATTATCAGCAGGCGGACGGCTCGATTTTGATACCGGAAATTTTGCAAAGATATATGAACAACTTGGAAAAAATCGAAAAATAAAGCCGCGCCTTTATTTTCGCCGTTTATTTGATTTTTCCGGCGGTCTGCTCGCCGTTTTGATGAAGCGTCAGACTCTCGATTTTTCCGCCTTCGCCGCGATTGAAAGTCAGGCGCGCCTGAACGACTTTGTAATAAAACTCGTTTTTCGATTCGGCGAAAACGCGCAGGCTTGATTGTCCGGTCAACTGCGCGAAAAGTTTGTCGCCGCTTCGCGTAATCGTGAAAAAGACGTTTGGAGCAAATTGATAAACGCCGACGTATTCGTCCAAAATTTTCTCTTTCACGGCGACAAACGGTTTTACTTTCTTGAGTGGAACTGAAGCGTCCAAAAAGTGAAAACCGATGTCGTCAACCGATTCGGCGGTGTTCGTTAAAAGGACGATTCCTTTTTTCCGCGCGCGGCTGAAACCGGCAAAACTGCGAAAACCGCCCGTGCCGCCGTTGTGCCAAACGATGGCGCCCGAAGATGATGACAGAATGTGCCACGCCAAACCGATTTTCATTCGCCCGCCGACATCACGTTGCGGTTTGTGCGCTTCAGTGAACGCGATTGCCAAATCGGATTTCGACGCACCGATGTTTGCCGCGATGAATTTCGCCATATCTTTCGCCGTCGAACGCAGCGCGCCCGCGACTTGAAAAGTTAGAAAATCCCAGTTGGAAACGGGGTCGCCGTTTTCGTCAAAACCCTGCGCCGTTCTCGATTTCAAGACGGGCGAAAGCACAATCGTCGTATCGTTCATCTTAAGAGGATTGAGGATTCTCGTTTTCACCAAATCTTCGTAACTCATTCGAGCGCTAAGGCTTAAAATATGTCCGAGAAGTCCCATTCCGAAATTTGAATACTCGTATTTTGTGCCGATGTCGCGCGTTAATTGATAATCCGACAGAAAATCATACATCTGCGCGACGGTGTAATCGGCGTAAGGATTGCTCAAATTTTTAGGCGCAAAGTTGGTGGGCAAACTTGGCAGCCCCGACCATTGCGTCGCCAAATCGAGCAAGGTGATTTCTTTTCCGTTTCGTGCGGGAGTTTTAACCGTTTTCGGCAAGTATTTTGAAATCGGGTCGGCGAGCGAGACTTCGCGGCGTCTGACCGCTTCGGCAAGCAGCGTTCCGGTGAAAACTTTGGTAATCGAGCCGATTTCAAAAACAGTGTTCTCGTCCGCATTTTTCGCGTCGGCGGTTTGCGCGGTTTTACCGTAATTTATAAACCGTGTTCCTTTCTCATCGATTACGGCAATGACAATGCTTTGATTAGTCTTGCCGACGGCGACGCGCTCGCGCAGAATTTCGGCAATTTCTTTGTCCATCTGCGCGTTTGCCGCCGCTGCCGTTAAGAAAAGCAAAAATAAAATCAGTAATTTTTTCATAAAGTCCGAATTATACTTTAAGCGGGCGAAACTTAAAAAATCATTTGCGATTTCTTTAAAAATAAAAAGCAGCGTCGATTTAAATCAGCGCTGCTTTTTATTCGGCTAAAAAACAAATTTATTTTGTTATGCCTTGATTTTTCGCTTCGTCCTTGACCGAATCGGTAATCGTTCCCGCGCCGTCTTTTACTTTTTGCGTAATGTCGCCCGTGCCTTCCTTGACGCTTTGCGAAACGTCGCTGGCTACTTGCTTGACGGTTTCGCCGACGTTTCCGGCGGCTTCCTGAACTTTGCCGATTGCGTCGCGCGCCGTGTCCTGCGCTTTCTGCATCAGATTTTCGCGCGCGTCGCCCATCAAGCGATTTTCGGCTCTCGTCGAAGGAAACGCCATACCGACCGCCGCGCCGATAGCAAGAACGACAGCGCCGACGGCAAGCGGATTTTCATCCATATAATACTCGTATTTATCCTGCGCCGAACCCGCGTAATCTTTGGCTTTCGAGCCTAGGTTTCCGACTTGTTCATACGCTGAACCGGCATAATCGCTCACAGTATCGGTAACTTTCCCGGCGTAATCGCCGACCGTATCTTTAGCCTTGCCCGCATATTCGCCGACCGCATCTTTTGCTTTGCCCGCGTAATCGCCGACCGCACCCGCCGCGCTTCCGACGCCTTCGTAGGCTTGTCCGGCGTAATCGCCAACCGCGCCGCGCGCGCGTTCTAATGTTGACGGCTGCGATTGGTTATACGATTGATTGCGCTGTTGCTGCTGCTGATACTGTTCGCCGCCGCCCGACGAAATGCTGCGACGGTAACGGTCTGCTTCGCGGTCATAATCATAACCGCCGCTCGTTTCGCCTTCATACTCGTAGCGATAATTTTTGCGGCTCGTCTTATCTTTTGAAAAACCGTTGACAAGAATCATCCCGACGCCCAATCCGATAAGCGATAAAGCCAGCGGATTTTGGTTCGCCGAGCGTCCGACCGTCGTTTTGCCGAATTCGTCCATTCCTTTATTTACATAGCTCATAATTGTTCCCACCTTTCCTAAAGTCGCGTCGTAGACGGAATCTTTCGCCGTCTGAAGCGCGCTTGTAATATGTTCCGAAACTTCATCCTTAACCTGTTCGGTGATGTTCGAGATGCTCAAACGCTCTTGGATGGCGTTTATCGTCTCGCCTAAATTGCTGCGTGTTTCTTCGATTTGCTCTTTTATCTGCTCGGTTTCGTCCGTTATCTCGTCGGATGGCGTTTGCGTCGCGGAAGAATCATCGTCCGAAAAATCGTCGGTCGAAGTCAAATCGCCGGACGAGCGCTTTTCCACATAAACATTTCCGCTGTTGCCGCCCGTCGCCGCAATTGCCGCCGCGCTGTTGCCGACTGCAATCGAATCGGTTTCGACCGTCGAGATTTTCTGCAAATCGTCGTTTAATTCATCTGGTCTTTTAGCCATTGTGCGTCCTCCTTGATTGTTTCAACCGTTTGCGTCGGCGTCAGTTGCGTGTTTTTTAGCGCGCTTATCGCCGATAAAATCAGCACGACGGCGGCGATTGCGACGACGACGCCGACAATCAGCGCCGCGAGCCAGTAATTATTATCGAGCAAGCGTCCCAAACCGATAATCAACGCCGCGATAAATGAGAGCAAAGCCGCGTAGCCGACCGCGCCGCCGACGACGAGAAAGCCGATGTTTTTGCCGACCTTAATCGCCTTCATCGTCATCTCGGTTTGCGCCAGCGAAACTTCCTGTTTAACCAGATTACTCGTCTCCGACGCTAAATCCGAAAAAAGCTCGCCGAGCGACCGCTCGTCCTTCGCGGGAGTGGTAGTTATCTGTTGCTGTGCCATAAAACTAACCTCCTCTGTTTTCCGAAGTCGCGTTCGGCGAAGAAGAAGTAGCGCCGGTTTTATTATCGCCCGTGTTCAGCGAAGTAGTATTGTCGGCTCTATTCGGAGTAGTTTGATTATCCGCTGTGTTATTTGACATATCGGTTCTGCCGCCGGTGCTTTTACGTCTAAGCTGTCTGACTTGCATACCGCCGCCGATGTCGCCGCTGCCGCCGAAATTGCCGCCGCTCCTGTCGTCCGAATTTCCTGAAATACGTCGCTGCTCGCGGCGCGTTACGGCGTTGTCGGGATTTCCGCTTTTGAAAAATCTTGCGGCAAGAATTCCGAGCGCGAACGCGCCGCCCAGAAATATCGCCGGGTTGCGGTGCGCCGTGTTTTCGAGGTCTCTGACCAAGCCTTTGAAATCTCGTCGGTCGAGATAACCGGAAAGCTCTTCGACTTTTTTCGCGGCGGTCGTCGTGTATTGCGCGGCGATATTGGCTACGCCCGTCGGCTCCTGCGCGCCTTTTAAATTGTCGCCGACTTGACGAATCGTGTCGGCAACGCTAGTTAAACCCTGCGTCAAACTGGCTTTATGCTCGTCAATCGCTTCGGTCGCCTTCTGCGCCGCGATGCCGTAGGCTTGGCTGGCGACGGCGCTGCCCTTTTCCTTCGCCTGACCGAGGGCGTCTTTGACGGCGCTGGTCGCGTCGCTCACCACACCGGTTGACGCCGTGCTGTCGGCTGTCGTTGTTTGGTTGCCGCCGCCGCCGGTCGTCGCTGCCGATGCGCCGCCGCTTTTTCCGGCTTGCGAAGCGTTATTTTTGTTTGCGCCGCCCGTCGCCGCGTTTTTGTTGTCGGTTTTTGAATTGGTCGATGTCGTATCGCCCGATTGCGTGTTTTCCGTGTTATCCATTTTCGTAAAGTCCCCCTTTGCAGTTAATTAGTATTTGCAATAAACCCGTTTTCGCGGGTCGAATATTCATAGATTGTATCGAATACAAACAGAATTTTCTCGTGTCTGTTCGTCGGGGCAAAAGTTATGCCAGTAAAGGCTTTCGCCAAAAAATTATGAATTGTAAAATTGAAACTGAAAATTTCACGGCTAAAACTCTTGTGAAATCGCGCTACGAACGAGCCGAAAAAAAAATGCCAAATTGGAAGATAAAACGTGGATGTATGATTTTAATTCGAGTTTTTAATAAGTTTTGAAATACAATTTTGTGTTTTTTTACTTTCCTACTTTTTCAGCTTTTTTCTCGTGCAAAGCGTTTTCGGTAATTTTCGCAATCCACCAGAACGCTCCCGCCGTGCCGAGATGCTCAAACATCAGGCGAAAAACTTTCGGGTGAATCCGCGCCGTTTTCGCCAAAACTCGTTTGAACGAATCAAACGGAATACGGTCTTGAAAAAGCTCGCGGCTAATGCGCGCGTCTAATTTGCTCAAAGCCGACATCACGGCGTTCATCGTTTCGTTGACGGCGAAAGATTTGCTCTGCGGCATCGGGCGCATAAATTCGGCAAGACTCGACATCTGCGCGACGCGCGGCTCGTAAGCGTTTATTTGCGACAGCGATTTTTCGTCAAAAAGATTTTCCTTTAACGCTTTTTCGGTTGCGCCCGTAAGTTTGCGCAAATTCCGAACGTGCGAGCCGAAACCGCAAAACGTCAGCGGCGAAGAAAGTCCGGCGGCGTCGCCGACGAGCAAAATTCTCTCAGCGGCTGTTTTTTTTACATTGTTCCAGCCTTTGTGATGAACGCTCGGAATATAACCGAAAACGGGTTTGACGACGCGCCACGCACTTGTTTTATTTTTATAATCGGGCAGTTTTTCAAAATAATCTTCAAACAGACGAAACAAAGATTTATCGGCTTTCGAGTGAACCGAATCGTAGAAAAACAAATAAGTCGTGTATTCGTCTCTTTGCGAATTTCCGGCAAAACCTTCCCAAATCAACTGCCGATTGTCCGCACTGTCTTCGGTTGACACCAGAATTTCGCCGACGCTGAAATCAACCGCTTTTTCGTCCTTTCGATTTTCCCCGCGCCGAAAGCCCGTCGCCACCGTTCCGACCGTCGGGCAAACGTGCGTGATGGATTTCCCCTCATTTATCTGCCTTGAGATCGGCGAATTAGTTCCCGTCGCATCAACAAAAAGTTTCGCCGCGAAAAGTTTTCGCCCCATTGTTTGTGCGTCTTCGCATTCGATTAAAACTCGTTCCTTTTGCACAAAGGCGCGAACGAAACGCAGATTACTAATAATTTCCACGTCGGTTTTTTTTAATTTTTCAACCGCGATTTGTAAAAGTTTGTCGGCTTCAATCGCCACGTCAAGAACATTTTCCATAAAAAGCGGCGGCGTTTTAATTTTAGAATTGGCGTCATAAAATTTGACGAAACCCGTTTTATAACGATTGGCAACCGCAGTTTCGATTTCTTCTTTTGTAAATAAGTCGGCTTTAATAAACTCGTTTAATTCGTCGTCCGAGATATTCCAGTCGCGGTGTGTCTTTCCAACCGTATGTGCGTCGAGAACGAGAACTTTGCGGTTATATTTGGTCGCCATTATCGCGGCGTGAAGCAAGCCGAGCGTTCCGCCCGCATAAGCGATTTCAAACTCACCTTCAATTTCCAAATGCTTCGGCTCGGAATTATAAAAAACGACTTCATCAATTTTATCTGGATTTTCCCGAAAATTGTTCCAACGTCTTTCTATTTCCCAAACGCGATTTAACCACGCTTCACGATTCGGCAGATGCGCGAGATTTTCCACCGTTTTCGGAAATTGGCGGCGCAGCTCGTTTAAGTTCGGAAAACCGTTTTTCATCTTTGATAAATTAGAACAGGACGCGCGCGATTATTCAAAATCAATTTTGAAATGCGTTTTGAAACTCGGTCTCGATAGCGAAAGAAATTCATATTCTGTATAATTCCAGTTTGCAAAACGCTCAAAATTTGCATCTAAAAAGTTATGAAAACTGAAACTATCCAATCGGTTTTGGAAAAGGAAAAAGTCGGCGAAGAAGACGCGCGGCGGCAATCGGCGAGCCTTGAAATTTATATGGCGATGTCGGACGCCGAGTTGGGCGAGCGCATCGAAAACGCGCGCAAAATCTTAGGTTCGCGCGTCATAATTTTAGGTCATCATTACCAGCGCGACGACGTTATCGCGCACGCCGATATTACGGGCGATTCCTACCAGCTTTCGGTCGAAGCCGCAAAGCGAAAAGACGCCGAATTCATCGTTTTCTGCGGCGTGCATTTTATGGCTGAATCCGCCGACATTCTCGCGCAGGATTTCCAAAAAATTATCCTGCCCGATTTGGGCGCGGGCTGTTCGATGGCTGATATGGCAAGCGTCGAACAGGTCGAAGATGCGTGGGAACAATTAAAAGACATCGGCGTTATAACGGACGAAAAAACCGTCGCGCCGATGACGTATATGAATTCAAGCGCCGCGATAAAAGCCTTTTGCGGGCGAAACAGCGGCGTCGTCTGCACGTCGTCGAACGCAATTCCGCTCTTTGATAAATACTTAAATGAGTTCGACAAAATGTTTTTCTTCCCCGACCAGCATTTAGGCAGAAACACGGGCGTCAAATTCGGCATTCCGCTCGATAAAATGGCGCTCTGGAATCCGTTTGAAGAACTCGGCGGCAACACCGAAGAACAACTTCACGAAGCGAAACTGATTTTATGGCGCGGACACTGCTCGGTTCACGGGCGTTTCAAACCCTGGCACGTTGACCAAATTCGCAAGGAAGTCGCAGGCGTAAAAGTTCTCGTTCATCCCGAATGTATGAACGAAGTCGTCGACAAATCGGATTTGAACGGCTCGACATCTTTTATAATAAACACAATCGCCAATTCGCCGAGCGGCTCGAAATGGGCTGTCGGCACGGAATTAAACTTGGTTCTGCGTCTCGCCAAACAATTTCCCGACAAAGACATTCGCCTGCTCGCGCCCGATTTGTGTATGTGCGCGACGATGTATCGCATCGCGCCGCAAAATCTCGCGTGGGTGCTTGAGAATTTGGTTGCGGGAAACGTCGTCAACGAAATAAAAGTTGACGACGAGACGAAACATTTCGCCAACATCGCGCTTGAAAGAATGATTTCGCTTACGGAAAATAGTAAAAATTAGCCACGAATAAACACGAAAAGAACACGAAAAGTTTTTAAAAATTTCCTTCGTGTTCTTTTGTGTTTGTTCGTGGCTAAAAAATTTATGGCAGAAGTTCGAGACAAATTACCGGAAAATGCGCGCGGCAAATACTACGTTGATAAAATGTGTATTGACTGCGACGTGTGCCGCGACACTTCGCCGAAAAACTTCACGCGCTACGACGAAAACGGCTACTCGTTCGTTCATAAACAACCGGAAACGCCCGAAGAAATCTCGTTATGTGAAGAAGCATTGCAAGCGTGTCCGGTCGAAGCGATTGGCGACGACGGAAACTAAATTTTTTAGCTAAATTATATTTGACCAATCAGAATTAAGACCAACAAAATCGAAAGTGTTGGAACGTAAATCATTGAACTAATCAGCGCGTAACGATGCCGCTTCAGTTCGCTTTTATTTACAAAAAACCAATACGAAAAACCGATTGTTAGAATAGGCGCAATAAATAATAAATAAATTAAGCCAAGTAAATGCATTCCCGACACGCCCCAGAATCGAGCCGTCATAATTTCGGAAAACCAAAGACAGTAAGTTGCGGTGTTCGTTAATCCAATGTGAAAAATCGTATTGTCTTCGACTTTTGCAAATGCTTTGAAATATAGAAATACGACGATTAGCGGAATTCCGAAACAAACAAAAAGTTCTATGGTTTTCTGCATTAAATTTGGGGAAACTGAACCTCAATTCGTTTGAGGTTTAACTGTCTGAAATTTCTGCAAAGCAATTATACTACAATCAAAGCGAGATATTATGACGAACAAAAATCAGCCGCCGACGACAAAAGCCGGAATTTTCGGCGGGCATTTTTTGCAGTTTCGGCGAAATCCGACGGCGTTTTTGCAAAAATTGTCGCGGCTCGGCGACGTAACGACTTTTAATATCGGCGGGCAGCAGGCGTTTTTTGTTAATCATCCCGAATTCGTGCGTGATTTGCTGGTTACGAACAATCACAAATTTATCAAAGGTCGCGCTTTGCAGCGCGCGAAAAAGCTGCTCGGCAACGGTTTGCTGACAAGCGAGAAAGATTTTCATCTGCGGCAGCGGCGAATGATGCAGCCCGCCTTTCACCGGCAGAGAATTGCCGGTTACAGCGAGGCGATGATTATGTTTGCCGAAAAAATGTCGAACGAATGGCGCGACGGCGAGACGCGCAACATCGCGGAAGAAATGATGCGGCTGACGTTAAACATCGTCGGCAAAACTTTGTTCGGCGCGAATGTCGAAGACGACGCAAGCGATGTCGGCAAAGCGATGACGACGATTGTTTCGATGTTTAATTTGCTGCTTTTGCCGTTTTCCGAAATCTTGGAAAAGCTGCCGCTGCCGCACGTTAAACGATTTAACGCGGCTAAAAAAACGCTCGACGAAGTTATTTATAAAATCATTGACGAGCGCCGAAAATCGGGCGAAGATACGGGCGATTTGCTTTCGATGCTGCTCGCCGCGCAAGACGAAGAAAGCGGCTTAAGGATGACCGACGAGCAAATCCGCGACGAATGTTTGACTATTTTTTTAGCCGGACACGAAACGACGGCAAACGCACTTGTGTGGACGTTTTATCTTTTGTCGCAAAACGCCGAAGCCGAAAATAAATTTCACCGCGAATTAGACGAAGTTTTAAGCGATAAACCTTTAACGCCCGAAGATTATCCGCGTCTGAAATACACGGAAAACATTTTAGCCGAATCGATGCGGCTTTTCCCGCCCGCTTGGACTTTGGGCAGACTTGCGATTGAAGAACACGAATTCGGCGGCTTCACAATACCGAAAAACTCGCTCGTTCTCGCGTCGCAGTTTGTAATGCACCACGACGCGCGGTTTTGGGACGCCGCCGAAAAATTTCAACCCGAACGCTGGGAAATGCTTTCCGTCAAAGAAGCCGGCAATAATTTTATTTATTTCCCGTTTAGCAAAGGCGTCCGAAGCTGCATCGGCGAGCAATTCGCGTGGACGGAAGGCGTTTTACTGCTCGCCGCTCTTGGCAGACGTTGGAAATTGAATTTAATGCCCAAACAAAAAATCGGACTGCAAGCGATGATTACGCTGCGTCCTAAATATGGAATGAAGATGCTGATTGAGAAAAAATATTAATTATTACTTGACATTTAAGAGTTAATCTCGGTAATTCTGTTATTTTGATTAAACTTAAACTATTATTTCATCTTAAGGAGTATTATGGTAGAAAGAAAGAAGAAAACTGCTTCCAAGAAAGAAGCTAAAATAAAAACAGAGCCTTTCCCCGATGTTGATGCTAAATATGTTCATCACGCGAATTTCGCCTCTAATTCAACTGAAGTTTTCGTGGCGTTTATTCAAGTAGTTCCGCCAGTAGCAAATGGAGCTGCTTTTGACGCTGAATCAAGATGTATAAATAGGTTGATTTTTTCATCGGAAAACTTTGCTGAATTTGTTGAGAGTGTAAATAATTTTTGGAAGAAACATATAGAACAATTTGAGGAAGAGGAATTAGTAAATGATAAAGTCAGAAAACAAGACAAATAGCCACTTTATTTATTCTGGTTCTAAAAAATTCAAGTTCTTAGAAGGAATAGATAAATACGCTCAAGTAAATGTTTCCTTTAGAAAATCATTCGTCAATGATTCAACAAGTGAAATTAAATATAATTTAAGTGAAGAAGAGGTTTATAACTCTACAAGGTCTGTAAAGGAAAAAAGAGACAAAGCCCTTAAACTGCATACAATTCAGATTACGCCTGAGTTGGCACGTCAAATTCAAGAAAGGGCTAATAATGAAGGAGTTTCGGTCGATGAATTTTTAAATAAAATCTCCGTAAAAACAAAACAACATAATAGAATTAAAGATTCAACAACGATAACAAAAACAAAAGATAAAGTAGATTTAAGCGAATCAAGAAAATGGTTAAAAGAAAATCGGCATAAATATCTTGGAAAATGGGTTGTATTAAACGGCAATAAGTTAATCGGAGCAGGTGAAAATCCTCAACCTTATGTAGAGAAAGCGCGAGTTGCCGGCGTAAAAATTCCTTTTGTAAAATATATTGAAGATGATTCAGAGCCTTTTACCGGAGGTTGGTTATAAACGTGCATAGTCTTACGTTTAAAGAGAGAATTGAATACTCCGGCAATAAGCAAGGGATAGAATTAGATGTAATTGTCTCAATTAATACAACTAATCCGGTTTCTGCAATTGTTAAATTAGATACGGGAAGCAGCTTTTGTATTTTTCAAAGATATTATGCTGAGTCATTAGGTTTAGAAGTTGAAAAGGGAACTAAAGAATCAATCCGCACTGCAAAGGGAAACTTTACTTCTTATGGACACGAGGTTCTTTTGGAATTTTCAAATTTGAGTTGGACAACAACTGTTTATTTTGCTCAAGACGAGAGTTTTCCAGTAAGTGTTCTAGGTAGAATAGGTTTTCTTGACCGACTCAAAATCGGTTTGGTTGATTATGAGCAACTTTTATATGTAAATTCCTATAACTAAAAATTCGATAAACCATTTTACAATTAAGTGTCTTCAAAGATATTTTTTGCCTTTCAGCTTTTCCGGCAGCAAATCCTTCGCCGTATATTTTTCGTAGCCTTCGCCGTAGCCGAGTTCTTTCATCAGCGAAGTCGGCGCGTTTCTTAAATTTAACGGAACGGGCAGATTGCCTAATTTGCGAGCGTCTTCAAGAGCCGTCATATATGCGTTATACGCGCTTTTGTCTTTTTTGCATTGCGATAAATAAACGACGCCGTGCGCGAGATTTATTCCGGCTTCGGGAAGCCCGACGGTTTCGACGGCGCGGAAAACGGCGTTAGCGACGACAAGCGCAGTCGGCTGCGCGATGCCGACATCTTCGGAAGCGAAAATAACCATCCGGCGCGCGATGAATTTCGGGTCTTCGCCGGCTTCAATCATCCGCGCGAGATAATAAATAGCGGCGTCCGGCTGCGATGCGCGCATCGATTTTATAAAGGCGCTGATGACGTTGTAATGTTCTTCGCCTTTTTTGTCGTAGCGCAGAAATTTTGATTGAAGCGTGTTTTTTAAGGTTTCGACGTTAATGACGTTTTCGTAAAGCCGCGCCGTGTTTTCAATCATCGTGATTGCCTGTCGCGCGTCGCCGTTCGCCAATTCAATCAGCCAGTTTTTCGCTTCGTCGTCTAACTGAAATCCGGTGCGGTCGATAATCTGCGCCATTTCATCAGGCGCGAGTTCGTTTAGAACAAACACGCGAAGACGTGAAAGCAGGGCGGGAATAATTTCAAAGCTCGGATTCTCCGTCGTCGCGCCGATTAAAACCAGCTCGCCCGATTCGACAAACGGCAAGAGAAAATCCTGCTGCGCTTTATTGAAACGATGTATTTCGTCGAGAAACAAAACTTTCGGTTTTCCTTCTTCAACCGGCGATTTTATAATTTTGCGGATGTCTTCTTTTCCGGCTGAAACTGCCGAAAGTTCGTGAAAATCGGCGTGAATGGCGTTCGCATACATTCGGGCGAGCGTCGTCTTCCCGACGCCGGGCGTTCCCCACAAAACAAACGAGAAAATATGACCTTGCTCGATTGCCGCGCGAAGCGGTTTTCCTTTCCCGACCAGATGCGTTTGCCCGACAAAATCTTCGAGCGTTTCGGGTCTGATTTTATTGGCTAAAGGCTGCATAATTTAATGGTAAATGGTTAAACGGTAAATGGTAAATCAAAAAACCGCTTTACATTTACCATTAAGCAGTTACCATTAAGCATTTACCATTATTTAACCATTTCCTGAAAGACAAGCGCGTCTTCGGTCATTTGAATGTTGTTGAAGAAAACGTATGCGGTTTTGTTTTTCGGCAAGAGGGCGGCGAGTTCTTCCAGCTCGTCCGGCTCGTATTTGTAGCGCCAGCCGCCGCGCCCGTGCAGGCGATAATAAATCTTATCCGGCGTCGTCGTGATACGCGAAAACGGGTCAACCGTGTGCCACAAGTCAAATTTTTTGCAAACGTCTTTAATAATTTTATCAGTCCAAGCGTCGCCGCGCGGCTCGAAGGCGAAATTTAACTTGCCGCGTTTAACTGTAGAAAAGAAATTTTCAAGGTTTGCGAGATTTTCCTCATACGGTTTGAAACTCGCCGGACATTGGAAAAGAATCGTTTTCGCCCGCAACGCTTCGGCGCAGGCTAAGGTTGTTTCCCACGCTTCTTTAACAATTTCCGTCGGCTGAAAGCGTCCGGTTTGCGTTAATTCTTCGTCGGTCAATTTCTTTTTCAGTCGTTTATAAGTCGGGCTTTTCGCTTCGTGCGTGATAAGCTGCCACGCTTTTACGGCGAATTCAAACGTTTCGGGAACTTCGGCGCGCCAGCGTTCAAGAGTTTTTATCTGCGGCGGCTGGTAGAACGTGTGCTGGATTTCGACGCACGAAAACAGCTTGGCGTATCGCTCTTTCGTTACGTGAAAGCCGCACGTTCCGACTGCGATTGCGCCGTTTGCGGCTTTTAATCTTGGAATTTTCGCCATAAAGAAATAAAATCAGTTTTCGTCGTGAAAATAAAGTCGGAGGCTTAAAGAATTATGCCGAATGAAAAAAGATATGTTCTCACAGCCGCCGTCGTCGGATGCGTAATTTTCGTTGTCGCAATTTTGGATGCTGTTTTGCCGAAGCCGCCCGCCTACGGGCAAAATGCCTCGGTTATGTCGCAACCGAAATTTTTTGCCGAAACCGCGCCGCCGAAAGCCGCGAACGACGAAGCGTTAAAGTCGCCGGTGATGCCCGAACCGACCGCCTCGCCCGTTGCGATTAACCGAAACGAACAGCCGTTTTCTTCTACGCTGCCGCTTCCGAGCGAAACGAAAATCTCGCCGATTTTTCTTCAAGCGGCGGCAACGCAAAATTCGCGCCTGCGCTACGGTCTGGCGTGGGCGTTCGGCGGCAAATCGCAGCACGGCTGGTTTCTTTACGAGTCGCTGATTGGAAAAACAATCGGCGCGCCGCCTCCGACTGACGCCGGAGCGCCGGAATTTGCGCGCGCGCTGCTCGACTGGCAAGCGCATTTCGGTCTTGCGCCGACGGCGACGCTCGACGACAAGACGCTTTATAAACTGGTCGAATACTGGCAGTCGCGCCGCCTCAACAGTAGCCAATATCCGACGCCCGATAAACTCCTTACCGCGCCAATTTCCGATTTTTACGATTCGTCGCGCGACGTTCAATTGACGAAAGTCGAACGCCAAACTTACGCGGCATATAAAAGAATGGTTGCGGCGGCGGTGCGCGATAAAACGCTCGGTTTAAAGACGACGGCATCGGGCGAATTAGCGCCGGACGAAAAATTTCTGAAGATAGTCTCTGCCTTTCGCTCGCGCGAATATCAAAACCAACTGCGCCGCCAATCGCCGAATTCCGGTCGCGCCGGTCTTGCAACCAACAGTCCGCATTTTACGGGACGCGCGCTCGACGTTTATGTCGGCGGCGAGCCGGTTACGACGAAGGATTTCAACCGCGCCGCGCAGGTGCAGACGCCCGTCTATAAATGGCTTGTCGCCAACGCCGAGCGTTTTGGCTTTTACCCTTATTATTACGAGCCTTGGCACTGGGAATACGTCGGCGAGCAAGGCGTAAAATCGTATGCACCAGCCAAATAAATATTCTCAAAAAGAGTCTCGAAAATTGATGTCAAATTTAACCGCAGATGAACGCGGATTCGAGCAGATAAAAAGAAAGGATTTCAGGCGTCGAACAAATCAGTCCGACATTTGAAATCCTTCTTACTTTTTTGATTTTATCCGCTTCTATCTGCTTAAATCCGCGTTTATCTGCGGTTAATTCTCTTTTTCCTAACGCGAAACTTTGCGCTGCCGAAGCCCGCCGTTCGACGTTTTTGATTTTGCTTTCGGCGCGCTCGCCGCCGCCGCGTTTGAAACGACGGGAAGCACGCGCCCGCCGCTGGTTTCGCGTCCGGCTTTGATGTTCTCGACGCTGACGACGAATTGTTTGCGGGCGGTGGCGCGCGCCAGAATGTTTTCCAGTTCCTTCTCCTTGATGTGCGACGAATCGACACCGCTTGACTTTAACTCGTCGCGCAAATTTGCGACCGTGTTTGTTTCGCGCTCGTAGACATCCGGGTAAATGTGCAGCCGTCCGGCTTCGACAACCTGCGTGTCGTATGTGATTTCGACAGGGATTACAGGGTTGATGTCGGCTTGCAAAGTTTTCAAATTCGTTTTCGCCACCGCAATCTGTTTCGCCGTAACGGGAAGCGCTCGCGCCGCGACGATTTTCTCGCCCAAATCATACAAATCGGCTTTTAACATTCGCACGCAGCCGTGCGAGACGAGGCTGCCCAAATCGCCCAAACCCTTTGCCTGATGAATTAAAAAGCCGTCGCCGAGCGGGATTTTCATTTTCCCAATCGGGTTGCGCGGGTCGTTCGGCTGGATGACTTCGCCCGGTTTGACACCTTTGTGTCCGGTAACCCACTCGCTGTCGGGCGGAATCCAGACCGGATTCCAAATGACGGCGGAGGCGCGCCGCAAGCCGATGTAAATCGGATAATCCTTCATCCCGACGCCGACCCAGTAAGTTTTCACTTCCTTGCCGTTCTGCCAGAGTGTCAACTGAAACGCGGGAACGTTGACCGTAATTTTCAAGTCGCCGCCGCCCGCAAGAAGCGCGGCTTTCTCAATCGCGCCGCCGGTCAGCTTGTCCGAGCGCGCCGACTGACGACGCGCGTTTTCGGCGGACGGCTGCGCGAAAATGGCAGCGCCGCCGAAGCAAATTACCAGCAGAAATAAGGTCGCCGCCGCGAATATATATATTTTCACTTGAATGTTCATATTACTTTGTGCCGCTTCCCGATGTTCCAAAAATTGTTTGCCGAAAGTTTTCGAGCGCGGCAGAATATATCTTGATGATAACACGCCGATGCGCGTTGTTTGCCCTTTGCGGTAAATTTAATAAAAAAATATGAGCGGTATCTATCTGGTATTTTCGCGCAGGAAACCGAGAAGAACAGGTTTGACGGTTTGCGCGCCCCAGCCGTTTGAATTGTAATCAAAACCGTGCTGCGCGTAGCCGATGAAAACGGTTTGGTGCGGCACGCTCGCCGCGGCGAGTTTTTCCGCGAGAAAATCCATATTTTCCGCTTTGACAAGCTGGTCTTGCCCGCCGTGTATCAGCAGCGTCGGCGGCGAATTTGCCGAAACGCGCGCCGTCGGCGAGGCGCTCGCAAAACGCTCGTTCATCTGCGCCGATTCGTGCGGGTTTCCGCCGAGAAATCGCGCGAGAGTTTGCCGCCCGTCGATAACCGCTTCGTTCGCCGGATTGTCGAAATCCCAAATCAAATCGGTCGGCGCGTAAAAAGAAACGACGGCGCGCACGTTTTCATTCGGAAACGAGTTTTCGTGCGCGGGTGTGTTTTTATCTACGGTTTCGCGCCCGTCGTTATTGGTTTCCGTGTTCGGACAACTCGGCGGAAAACGTGCGTCGCCCGCCGAATATGCCGCGAGCAGCGCCAGATGCGCGCCCGCCGAGCGTCCGAGAAGAACGATTCGGTCGGGCGCGACGCCGAAACGCGCGGCGTTTTTCTTTATCCACAAAACCGCGCATTTTACGTCGCCCGTCGCAATCGAAAAATTCGGCTGCGGCGCGGTTCGATAATCGATGTCGAAAACCGTAAAACCTTCGCGCGCAAGCCACGCATTCCACTGCGGAAAATCGCTGCGCGCGCCCGCGTTCCATGAGCCGCCGTGAACGACGATGACGCTTGCGCCGTTTTTAGCGATGTTTTCCGGCGGCGAATAAACGTCTAAATCAAGCGGCTTTCCGTCAATTTCGGCAAACGAGAAAGTCTCTTTGCCGACAACGCCTCCGCCGCTTGGAAAGCCCGCCGTATATTCGCGCAGAGAAAGCGAAACATTGTGTCTGCGCGCCGCCGCGAGCGCGCTGAAAAACGGGTAAAGCGAAATAGAAAGGGCGAGCGCGCCGAGAAAAATCGACACGGCTTTTATCGCTCCGCGTTTGCCGAATATGAGAGCCGAAAAAATTCCGAAAACGGCGAGCGCAGCCGGCGCAAAGCTCCATTCGCTTGCTGCGACAGAGAAAAGCCAAATCTGATAAGACGGCGCGGGAACGATAATCCAGATGCTCGCCGCCAACGCAAGCGCGCCCGCGCCGAGCGAGAGAAGCGAGATAAATTTCGCCGCTCGCCCGTTTGATTTTGCGCCCGTTTGTGTTTTCGACATCTTTAATCCGAAGTTTTTTGGAAAAGTTTGTTTATAATAACAAAAGCGCCGCGAAAAGCCGTTGTTTCGGGCGCAGCAAAAATATGTCATTAAAGATATGTCATTGCCTGAAAAAGTCTTTGCTTTTATGAAAAAACGCCTTCTTTTATTGCTGATTACATTTGCGCTCGTGCCGTGCGCCGCGCAGCAACCGCCGCCGCCGCAGCAAGCGCAGACGGCGATGTGCGTTTCGTCTTCTGTGACGGACGCGCCCGCGTTTTTCGGTTTGCGGCTTTCGATGACGCCCGCGCAGGTTCGAGCCGTTTTCGGCAAAACTTTAAAACTGAAAATTAAGCGCAAAGGCACGTTTTTTCAAAACTTTATCGACAAAAAACCACCCGCATTTCTGCCCGATGTGCGCGCACTTTACCTGCGCTTTTTTGATAGAAAACTTTATCAAATAGAGATTTTTTATGCCGACGCGGAAGAGACGCGCGAACCGGCGCGCCGCTTTATCGAAACTCTCGCCGCGCAACTTGCTTTGCCGCCCGCCGCGCTTTGGGAAAATCGCTTTGAGCGTTACAAATTAACGTGCGGCGACTTTTCGCTCGCGGCGGACAGAACTTTAAATCGGCATTTAGAATTGACGGATGAAGTGTTGCGCCTGCGTTTTGAGGAGTCGCAGCAAAAAGACAAAGATAAAAATTAATTTCAACGCGCCGGAAATCAGCGTTCGCTTTTTTATCATTTTTAATCGAGAAAGCGGCACGCGCAACAAATGAATATGCACAAAGCCGAGCGAAGCGAATTTCAAAATCTGCCGGATTGTCTGCGTTTAACGAACGGCACGATTGATGTCATCGTAACGACGAGCGTTGGACCGCGCGTTCTTTTCTACGGTTTTACGGGCGGCGAAAACATTTTCGGCGCGCACCCGAACGCGAAGACGGCGACCGCGCTTGGCGAGTTTAAGCCATACGGCGGTCATCGACTTTGGATTGCGCCGGAAAATATGCCGAACTCTTACGCGCCCGACAACGCGCCCGTCGAATACGTTTTTGACGAAGCGCGCAACTCGATTCGCTTAATCCAGCCACTCGAAAATATTACGCAGACGCAGAAGGAAATCACTTTAACGCTCGCTGCGGCGGGCGGAAGCGGCGTCATTGTGCATCACAAAATCACGAACCGCTCGGCACGTCATTTGGAAATTGCGGCGTGGGCATTAACGATTATGAACGGCGGCGACGCAAAAAAGAGCGGCGAAGCGATTATCCCGAATGAGCCTTTCGCCGCTTATGGCGCGAACACGCTTTTGCCCGTCCGTAATCTCGCGCTCTGGTCTTATACAAATCTTTCTGACTCGCGCTTTTCATTTGATGAAGATTCGATTCGCCTCAAAGTTGACGCAAAAAAAACCGACGCGCAGAAAATCGGAGTTTTCAACCGGCAAGGTTGGGCGGCGTATCGGCTCAACGATGTTTTGTTTAAAAAACGTTTCGATGTCGATGAACGCGCTAAGTATCCCGATATGAACTCGAACACCGAGCTTTACACGGCGGGCGATTTTATTGAACTCGAAACTCTCTCGCCGCTCAAACGCCTCGCGCCCGAAGATTCGATTGAACACATCGAACAGTGGACGGTGGAAAGAGAAGGATAAAGGATAAAGGATAAGGGATAAAGGAAAATGATAAAAGACAGATAAGAAAACGTCGCTGTTCCGATTTATCTTTTATCCCTTATCCTTTATCCTTCATCCCTTCCCAAAAGTCCTGCCGGAACGAGTAATTCACCTGTCGCGGCGTCGATGATGCCGTTTGTTTCTTCCTCGATGCTGGTTGCCTGCGTGTATATGTCGCCCGCGACGGGGCGGCGGCGCATCTCGTGTTTGAACTCGCGGATGCGCTTGCTTTTTTCGTCGTTCTCGCCCGGACCGCCGTAATTTGTAAAACCGAAACCGCCCCACTCGCTGATGACGAGCGGCGCTTGACCGCGATAAAAATACGGGTCGCCTGTAATGAGCGGCTGCGCCGTAACGCCTTTTATTTCTCCTTCGGCTAGACGGTCGAGCGCCGACGCCCAAGCCGCCGCGTCCGGCGTATAAACGTGTGCCGTCAGCAGGTGCGAGCAGAGTTTGCCGCGCCGCGAGACGTGATTCCAGCCGTCGTTATCGACCACCAGAAGCTGCGGATAATACAGCCGCAGATAATCGAACGTGTTCGAGATATATTTTCTGGTTTCGACGTTCGTTGCGATGTCTTCCGCGCCCCAATCTTCGTTATAAAGACTCAAAATGACAATCGAGGGATGCGATGCGATAAAGACGAGCGTGCGCTGCAATTCATTCCAATGATTGTCGCGGCTCAATTGGGTCGAGCTGTGCGGCGAAGGTATTTCAACCCAGAGCATCAAGCCGATTTCGTCCGCCAAATCGTAGATGCGCGGGTCGATTCCGGCGATATGAACGCGCGCCAAGTTGCAGCCAAGACGCTTGATGGCGAGCATATGGCGGCGAATCTCGTCAAAGGTCGAAACGCCCGGTTGATACAAAATTCCATCAAGATAAATCGGCTCGTTATTTAAATAAACGTGCCGCGCCCGCGCGCTTATCTTGCGCAAGCCGAAATTGGTTTCGATGCCCGTAACGCCGCCGTCCGGCGCGATTAATTCAGCCCACAGATGATATAAAAACGGCGCGTCCGTCGTCCAGAACCGCGCGTCCGGCATATCGAGCGGCACGCGCTGAACCTGCTCGCCCGCTTCGAGCGGCAAATCAAACTCCGCCGTGAATAGCTGCTGCTGCGCCGCCGATTCGTCGCCGACAGGCGCGGCTTCATCACTTGTATTGTCCGATGCGTGCGTCTTCTTGCCGCCCGGCGTCGCCGTCAGGCGCAGGCGATAGACACCCGCTTCGTGAATGCGCGTCGTTAAATCGAACTCGACGAGCCGGTCGCGCAGGTTGCTGATGACGCCGAGACGCGAGCGCAGACGGTTGCGCCCGACGGTTTCGAGCCAGACGCTGCGCACCGCGCCCGAGATGCTCTGATACCAGATGCCGCCCTGTTTATAAACGCGCGAAGCCTGTTTGCCGCGCGGTATGTCGGCGTCTATCGTGTCGGCGACGCGCACCGTCAAGCGATTAACCGGCTCAAGCAGTTCGGGCGGCAACTCGTAAGAAAAAGAATTGTATTCGCCGAGATGAACCGCTTCACCCTCGATACTTACAAGCTGGACGCCGTTGAGCCAGACGCGCGTTTCGTAGCCGCACGCGCCGAACGTCAATTGGACAAGGCGTTTCGGTGCATTGACCCATTCCGCCGGAACGCTGAACTCGCGTTCATACCACGCGACCACTTCGTCCGACGCCGTGTAAAGGGCGGACAATTCCTTGACATCTTTGACCGCCGTCAGATGCGACTCAATCGAGCCGGGGAACATCGCTGTCCGCGCGTATTCGTGGCGCGCGAACCATTCTTCGCGCAAACCTTTGTCTTCGGCGTCGAGCGCGAAACGCCATTCGCCGTCGAGCAGTTCAAAAGCGGTGCGCCGCAAAATCGAGCGCGGCAGCGGATTGCTCTGGTCGGCGACGGCGTGCAGCAAATCGTGCTGGTCAAATTCGTGTTTTCCGTGTCTCATAATTGCAGATAATTTACAGAAGCGCAGATTACAGATTTCAAATTGCAGACTACAAATTACAAATTCGCCGCCGAAAAGTAAAAAGCAAAACAGAAAAAAGACTGCAAATAAATTTAACGTTAAGTTTATTTTTAATTTATAATTTGAGCTTTTGCGGCAAAAGGCGGGCATGTAAAAAAATCAAAGCTCATCACGCAGCATCTAACGGCGCGTTTATACGTTTGGCGAAGCGAAAAACTTTCGTGATAAACTGCTGATTGTAATGCCGCTTTTGCAAACTTCGCGCCTGCAAAAGTGCAATAGCGACAACGAAACGAGTTTGAGGAAACCGAAAATGCTGAAAAATCTAATTTTAAACGCTCTCTGTTTAGTTATATTTTCCGCCGCGACTGCGATAAACGCGCAGCAGGAAAAATCGTCGGACGCAAAACCCAAAACTACTTCTGCGACGACGCTGGAGAAAACTCCAGCAACACAGAAAACGCCGCAACCCAAATCCGCGACAAAAAAAATCAATCAACGCCCCGCCGCCGCTTCTCTGTCCGAGCCGTTCGAGAAGGCGACGATTCAGATGATGGCGGCGCAGTGCGTCAAGCTCGAAACCGAAGCGGGCGCAATTGAATTGGAAATGTTTCCCGAAAGCGCGCCGGAATCGGTGCGCGGCTTTCTAAATCTGGCGGCAACCGGCGCGCTCGACACGACGACTTTCAGCCGCGTCGTTCCCAATTTCATCATTCAAGGCGGCGACCTTTTCACGCGCACAACCAAAATGACCGCGCAGCTCGACGCCCGCGCGCGGCGCACGTTGCCGGACGAGCCGAGCCAAATAAAACACGAGCGCGGCATCGTCTCGATGGCGCGCGCAAGCGAGCCGCACAGCGCGACGACAAATTTCTTTATTCTCCTCGGCAGCGAGCCGCACTTAGACGGCACGTTCGCCGCCTTCGGACGAGTCGCGCGCGGAATGGAAGTTGTCGATGCAATCAATAAAATGCCTGTCGAAGCCGAAAAACCGGCAAAACCCGTTCGCATCACGCGCGCAACCGCCGCGCCCTGCGCCGTCAATGCCGCGCCAAAACCCTGACGCGAAAAGTTTGCCGGCATTATTAATAATCTTTTCGCAAAAAGCCGGACATTGACACGGCGGCGAAGCGTCAATCTTCAAAGCTATCGATAAAGTGTTCTTTTAACGGCGACAGTATAATTAAAAAAAATCAAAGCAATCGGCGCGAGAAAATGCACGCGCCTGAAACCGCCCGCATCCGAAAAGCCGCATCGAAAAAACAATTTGTAAAAATAGAAATGTATGCCGGAGAACGGAGTCGAACCGTTATGGGATTGCTCCCGCTAGATTTTGAGTCTAGTGCGTATACCAATTTCGCCACTCCGGCGCGTTGTTGAGCAGACAGGCGGAATATGAATAATAAAACTATTCGCAATCGGGCGTCAAATGTTGGCGATTATTTCATTTCAGCGGCGTGCAAGCGCGGTTTGTCGGCGAGAGGTTTTTTGATAATCATTAGGTTGTGTTGACATTTGCTTCATTGAGCCACGTCATTTATAGCGTGGTAACAGTTCGGGATAATCATTCAGCCCGTTTTAACGGGCTTATCAATCCTGCGGCTGAAGCCGGTCAGAAGGACGTTAAAACGCCCTGTCCGCTTGGCTCCGCGCGCCGACCACGCCATAAATGACGTGGCTCAATAGAACGTTTGAAAACTAAAATGTCAACAGAACCTAGATAAACTAGCGCAGCTCGGTTTTATTTGGTGCGGCGTTTCATTACAATTATTATTTGTCTCAAATTGAAACTAAACTGTTGACCCAATGTCATTGCAATACGAAAAAGTTGATGAAGACGGAACGCCGCCGCAATTGCCGACGCCCGAAGAATTTTTAAAACAGCAGAAAGATGCGATTCGCCGGCGCTCCTTTTGGTTTCTGGCGGGCGGCACATTGCTTCTGGCGTATATCGTTTTTGAGTTGCTGACGGGCGGCGTGTCGGCGCGCGATTTGTTCGGCGACATCTTTTTTATTCTCGGTCTTTTCGGTCTGGTCGGTGGCGCGTGGGGCGTTTATTACGCGCGGCGATTGACGCTTCCCGATTTAATGCCGTCGCCCGAAGCCGCCGAGTTTCTGCAGGCGGCGCACGGCGACGGCACGAAACCTTATTTCACTTATATTCTAATCGGATGTTTGGTTGTCGTTACCGTTTTCGAGCTTTTGACCGAGCGCGTCGCGTCCGTTTTCGATGTCGGCGAGCAGTCGGCTGCTGCTGCCGGACTGGTTAAACCGCTCGTCCTTCAACGGGGCGAATACTGGCGGCTTTTGACGGCGGCGACTTTGCACGGCATTTTCCCGCTGCATCTTTATTTCAACGCGCAGGCGATTTACGGCTTCGGCAATTTAATCGAGCGGCTCTCGAACCGCGCGCATTTGGCAATCGTTTTTCTTCTGGCAATTGTCGGCGGCGGGCTGTTCAGTTTGTTATCGATGCCGGAAGTTACGTCCATCGGCGCTTCGGGCGGCGTTATGGGTTTGATTGGATACGCGGCGATTTACGGCTATCGTCGGAGACGGCAACTGCCGCCGGATTTTTTGAAGACAATGCTCGTCAACATCGCGTTTATCGCCGCGTTCGGCGTCGTCGCCTACAAAATCGTCGATAATTTCGCGCACCTCGGCGGGCTTCTGACCGGCGCGCTTTACGGGTTTTTTCAAATCCCGCGCGACCTGCGTAAAAATCCGCGCTTCGCCGGAACAAAAACCGAAGTTTCCGGCTTAATCGCGCTCGGCGTTTTTATTTTCACTTCGATTCTAACCGTTTTATTGCTTCTGAAATTTGTGAAGCTGTAAAATTTTTTACAATTCCGCAATCCGCATTTCGCACTCCGCAATCGTATGAGAGTCCGCGTTCACCAGCACGTCAATCCGCTCGCGCCTTTTTACCGCGTTCTGCCGCCCCCTTTCGAGATTGAACACGCTTTCGCCGCGCCCGAATTTCCTCTTCATTTGGACATCGGCGCGGCGCGCGGCAGATTTCTGCTGCAAATGGCGGAAATCAATCAGGCGCAAAATTTTCTTGGTCTTGAAATCCGCGAGCCGCTCGTCGCCGAAGCAAATCGGCTGGCAGGCGAAAAAAATTTAACGAATCTCTGTTACGAATTCTGCAACGCCGGTTTCGCGCTCGACGATTTTCTTGAAAAACTGCCCGCCGATATTTTGCAAACCGTAACGATTAACTTTCCCGACCCTTGGTATAAAAAGCGGCACGCCAAGCGCCGAATGGTCAACGAAGAATTAGTCAAAGCGATTGTCAAACGTCTGAAAATTTCAGGGAAAATTTTCATTCAAACCGACGTTGATTTTCTGGCTGAAGAAATGTTCGCGCTTTTTCGCGCCGACGAAAATCTACGCGAAATCGAACAACGCGAAAATCCGTTTCCCGTCAAAACCGAACGCGAACGGGCGGTCGAAGAAAAATCGCTGCCGATTTTCCGCGCGGCGTTTGAAAAAACGGAGCGCAGATAAATTTTATAAAACAGTCGAAGTTTGCCGCGCGGCTATTTCGCTTTTTTCAAAATTCACAATGCTTTTTCCGAAATTTCGATTTGCCGTCGAACGGTTCAAATTTTAACGCCTCGCGGCAAAAATCCGCTTGTGATTTACGGCGGATTTACGGTTTAATGATAGTGAATTTCAATTCGGGCGTTTTGGTAAATCTTCTGCCGTTGCCGTCATTTCGGATAACGATTAAAAATTAAATTCACGGCGCGCTGCGGAAATCTTTTCCGGCGAAAAATCTATGAAATTAGTTCTTCAAAGACAAATCCAGCTTGCCTTTGCCGTCGCGCTTGCGCTGCTTTTGACCATCGGTTTTTTCGCATATCGCAGCGCCGAAGCCTTCCGCGCTGCGTTAAAATGGGAACAGCATACGCAGGAAGTCCTTCGCCAGCTTGAAGATGCGCAGAATTTGCTGACCGACGTTGAAGCGAGCGCGAGCGGTTTCGTCATTACGGGCAACGATGATTTTCTCGAACCATACCGCGATGTCGAGCCGAAAATAGATGAAAATTTATCGATGCTGCGCGAAATGATTGCCGACAATCCGAAACAGATAACGGAATTCGCCAATCTCGAAAGCGCCGCGCGCGAAAAACTTCTCTTTACGCGCGATCTGCTTGAGGCGCGGCGCGGACAAAGCATCGAGCCGGCAGTCGAACTCATCAACGGCGGGCGCGGCAAAACGGCGATGAAGGCGATTCGCGCTTCGGTCGGCACGATGAAAGACGAAGAACGCGGCTTGCTCAAACGGCGTGAAGACGATTTAGACCGAAGCATCGACAATGTTTTGTTTTTTCTGTTTTTCGGCACGGGCGCGAGCATCGTTTCCATCGGTCTGGCAAACTGGGCGATTTTCCGTGAAGTCGGAAAGCGACGCGGCGCGGAAGATGAATTGCGTGATTTAAATCGAGATTTGGAGCGGCGCGTCGAACTGCGAACGCAGGAATTAAGCGAAAAAAATAAAGAATTAAACGGACAGATAAAAGGGCGCGAGCAAGCGGAAAATCGGCGGCGCATCGCGCTCGAAGTCGGGCGTTTGGGAACTTGGACGCTTGAGCCGGAAACAGGACGAGCGGAAGTTGACGAAAGAAGTTTGTCGCTTTTCGGACTTTCCGGCGCGGAATTTGACGGCACGGGCGAGCAGGCTTTCAGCCGCATTCACCGCGAAGATTTTCCGGCGGTCGAGCAATTGTTTCGCAAAGCCTTTGACGAGCGCGCCGATTTAAACGCCGAATTCCGGGTCGTTTTGCCGGACGGCGCGGTGCGCTGGAATCAGTGCATCGGTCAGCCGCAGACGAACGAAAACGGCGAGATTACGCATCTTATCGGGCATTGCCGCGACGTTACCGACACTAAAGAAAGCGAGTTGATTTTGCGCGAAAGCGAAAATTTCAGCCGCGCTATTTTGAATTCGCTTTCGGCGCACATCGCCGTTCTCGATAAAAGCGGCGCAATCATCGAAGTCAACGAAGCGTGGCAGAATTTCGCGCACGCAAACTGTCTGGAAGAAAAAATCACGACAACCGATGTCGGGCAGAATTATCTTGAAGTTTGCAGGCGGGCGAATGCTTTTGAAACGGATACAAATCAAGTTTTAGAAAATCTGCAAGCGGTTTTAGACGGAGAAAAAACAGGTTTCGCATTTGAATATCCGTCTCATTCGCCGACCGAAGAACGCTGGTTTATATTGCAGGTCAGCGCGATGCGCGGCGCGCGACAGGGCGGCGCGGTTGTATCGCACATCAACATTACAGACCGCAAGCGCGCGGAAAACGAATTGAAAATCAGCGAGCAGTTTAACCGCAGCGTTTTTGATAACAGTCCCGACTGCATACACGTTCTCGAACTCGACGGAACGATTTATGCCATCAACAAAAACGGTTTGAAGTTGATGGAAATCGACGACGCGACCGATTATATCGGCAAACAATGGATTGATTTTTGGGAAGGCGACGAAGAAGAAGAACTCGCGTATCAAGCGATTCAATCGGCGGCGGGCGGCGAAACCGCCGTTCTCGAAGGCTTTCGCAAAACGGCGCGCGGGCGTTTGAAATACTGGCACGCATCCATTTCACCCGTCTTCGGTGCGGACAGCAAACCGAGCCGCCTGATTTCGACTTCACGCGACATAACCGAACGACGCCAAAGCGAGCGAGAGCGCGAAGAACTGCTCAAACGCGAGCAAGCCGCGCGCAAAGAAGCCGAAATCGCCAACCGTATGCGCGACGAATTTCTTGCGACAGTTTCGCACGAACTGCGCGCGCCGCTCAATTCGATTTTAGGCTGGGCGCGCCTGCTTCAGAAAGGAAAGCTCGACGAAACAACTGCCGAAAAAGCCGTTACGACCATTGTCCGCAACGCCGAATCGCAAAATCGTCTGATTGAAGATTTACTGGATGTATCGCGCATTATTTCCGGCAAACTGCGACTCGAAGTGATAACGATAAAGCCGATAAACGTCGTCGAACAAGCGATGGAGACGGTGCGTCCGGCGGCGGAAGCCAAAAATATCACTTTGGAAATCAAGGAAAACCCGGACGTTTCGCATATTTCCGGCGACCCGAACCGATTGCAGCAAGTGGTCTGGAACTTGATGTCGAACGCGATAAAATTCACCCCGAACGACGGGCGCGTGCGGCTTGAAATCGAGCGCGACGAGGATTTTGTCGAAATCAGAGTTAAAGACACGGGCGTCGGCATCAAGGAAGAATTTCTGCCGCACGTCTTTGACCGCTTCAGGCAGGCGGACGCCTCAAGCATCAGGAAATTCGGCGGTTTGGGTTTAGGACTTGCAATCGTGCGCCACATTACGGAAATGCACGGCGGCACGGTCGAAGTCTTTAGCGAAGGCGAAAACAAAGGCTCGACTTTCGTCGTGCGCCTGCCGCTTCTGTCGTCGCCGAAAGACGACGAAACGGCTGAAAATAAATCGGCGAGCGGCGAGAACGGAAACGGCGGGGCGAAATTCAGTCTCGACGGGCTTTTGATACTTGTCGTTGATGACGAAGAAGACACGCGCCAACTGCTTGTCCAAACCTTGACTTCCTACGGCGCGACGGTTGAAACAGCGAGTTCAGCCGCCGAAGCGTTTCAGGAGTTTGTCGAAAAACACCCGGATTTTCTCGTCTCCGACATCGGAATGCCGGACGAAGACGGCTATTCGCTAATCCGCAAAATCCGCGCGCTGCCCGAAGCCCGATACCGAAACGTTCCGGCTGTCGCGCTGACGGCGTTCACGCGCGCCCAAGACCGCGTTCGCGCGCTTACATCCGGCTATCAAAACCACGTCGCCAAGCCGGTCGAGCCGGACGAGTTGGCAACCGTCATCGCCAGCCTGACCGGACGCCTGCAAGTGGAAGAAGAGTGAATTTTCAATTAAGAATTAAGAATTAAGAATTGTTGGAATTTGTTTTCTGATTCTTAATTCTTAATTCTTAATTCTTAAGGGTCTGGGGTAGCAAAAGTAATTAAAGTGGATAACACTCCAACAATTTTAACAGCTTTTGCTCCAGGTTTTCATTTCGATGGTTAAAGCGATATTCAGATTCTTTCAGATGCAGATAGAA
>JAABUN010002882.1_pt1 | contig 28685 bp, 27 predicted proteins | sample 5559311 | NCBI WGS metagenome assembly JAABUN01 (sample SAMN10711877, study PRJNA513370) | rock metagenome | isolation source: Antarctica rocks | place: Antarctica: Victoria Land, Siegfried Peak sud | reverse complement strand
CTCGAGGCCGAGCTGCCCCGGGCGGTGGCGCGCTCGACGGTCCGCGCCGCCGAGGCCGACCTGCGGCGCTACCTGCGCCTCGCGCTCGCCGAGGGTGAGCTGCCCTTCGAGCCCGCGGAGTTCGAGCTGCGCTTCGGCTTCGAAGACGAGGAGAGCCGCCCCGCCCTCGAGCTCGGCACCGGCCCGGACGTCGTGCGCGTCCGCGGCGCCATCGACCGCCTCGACCTCGGCCCGGACGGGACCGCGCTCGTCCGCGACTACAAGAGCGGTCGCGCCGACCCCGCCTACGCGGGCGGGCGCTGGGTCGAGTCCGGCCGGCTCCAGGTCGCCCTCTACATGCTCGCGGTGCGCGACCTGCTCGACCTCATGCCGGCCGGCGGCCTCTACCAGCCGCTGCGTGGAGGAGAGGACGCCGACCTGCGCCCGCGCGGCCTCGTCCGCGACGAGGGCGACCTCAAGGCGAGCGGGGCGTTCGTCAACGGCGACGTCTGCGCCTCGGAGCGTGTCGACGAGCTACTGGCCCAGGCCGAGGAGGAGGTCGTCCGCCTGGCGGGCGAGCTGCGGACGGGAAAGCTCACGCCGCGCCCCGACGCCTGCGGCGGCTACGGCTGCCGCTACCCCGGGATCTGCCGGAGCGCGGCGGCGTGACCGCGCTCACACCCGAGCAGCGGGCCGCCGTCGCCCGTCGGGAGGGCGACCTCCACCTGACGGCCGCGGCGGGCTCGGGCAAGACGCGCGTGCTCACCGAGCGCTTCGTCGCCGCTGTCACGGAGGACGGCGTCGACCCCCGGCGCATCCTCGCCATCACGTTCACCGAGAAGGCGGCGGGGGAGCTCGCCGAGCGCATCCGCGACCGGCTGCGCGACGCCGGGCGCGAGGAGGACGCGCGCGCGGCCGAGAGCGGCTGGATCGGGACGATCCACGGCTGGGCCGCCCGGCTCCTGCGCACCCACCCCCTCCAGGCCGGATTGGACCCGCGCTTCACCGTCTCCGACGAGGTCGCCGCCGAGCGCACCGAGCGCGCGGCGTGGGACACCGCCCTCGCGGCCTGGGTCCGCGACGGCGGCGAGCCCGCCGAGGAGCTCCTGGCCGCCTACGGCGCCCCGCGCCTGCGCGACGCGGTCCGCGGCGCGCACGCCGAGCTGCGCGCGCGCGGCCGGCCCGTCGCGCTGCCCGCGCCCCCGGCGACCGCGGGCGCCCCCGCCGTCCGCGCCGCGGCCGACGCCCTGCGCGGCGCCCTCCAGGAGGTCCACGCCGAGGTCCCGGCGCCGCCGGAGCGCGCCGCCCTCGCCCTCGAGGGCTGCGGCGCGCTGCTCGCCGAGGCGCTCGACCCCATCCCGCCGCACCACCGCCTCGCCGTCCTCGTGTTGCCGAAGGGCAACGGCAACGGTCTCAAGGGGCCGGCGTGCGATGCCTACCGCGAGACCGTCGAGGGCTTCGTCCAGGCCTGCGTGGACGCGCGCGCCGCCGCCGCCGTGCCGCGTCTCGACGCCCTCGTCCGCGGCTTCGCCGCCGCCTACGCCGAGGTCAAGGCGGCCCGAGGCGCGCTGGACTTCGCCGACCTCGAGCTCCGCGCCCGGGACCTGCTCCGCGCCCACCCCGCGCTACGGGAGCGCTGGCGGGAGCGCTTCGTCCTCGTCATGGTCGACGAGTTCCAGGACACGAACCCGCTCCAGCTCGAGCTCCTCGAGCTCATCGCCGCCGACAACCTCTTCACGGTCGGCGACCCGTGGCAGGCGATCTACGGGTTCCGCCACGCCGACGTGCGCGGGCTCGCCGAGCGCGCCACGCGCCTCGGGCCCGCGCGGACGCTCGGCCTCACCGAGAACTTCCGCTCGCGCCCGGAGGTCGTCGCCCCGCTCAATCGCGCCTTCGGCTCTGTGCTCGGGCCGTCGTTCACCCCGCTCGAGCCCGCGCGCGAGCCGGCCGCCGACGGCGTCCCCCACATCGAGCTGCTGCTCACCGACTCAGACGGCTGGGAGGGCGAGGCCCTTGTCCCGCCGGGAGCGCTCCCCCCCGCGCAGGCCTGGCGCCTGGCCGAGGCGCGGCTCCTCGCCCAGGAGATCGCCCGCCGGTGCGACGCGGGCCGCCCCGCGGGAGAGATCGTCGTGCTCCTGCGGGCCACGGGGGACATCTCGCTCTACGCCCGCGCGCTCGAGGACGCGGGCGTGCCCACGTACCTCGTGGGCGGGCACGGCTTCTGGGCGCGCCGCGAGGTGCAGGACCTCGTGGCCTGGCTGTCGGTCCTGGCCAACCCGCGCGACGAGCTGCGCCTGCTCGAGGTGCTCGCCTCGCCGCTCGTCGGGGTGGGCGCCGACGCCCTCGTGGCCCTCTCCGCCGCGGATCGCGACGCATGGTGGGCGCTCCGGGAGCCCGCGCCCGACTCCCCGCTCGGGCTGCTCGCCGACGACGATCGGCGCCGCCTGGCCGCCTTCGCCGCGTTTGCCGCCGCCGAGCGCGCGGAGCGGGGAGGCCGGCCCCTCGCCACCCTGATCGAGCGCGCGCTGGAGCACACGGGCTACGACCTGCACCTGCTGCGGCTGCCCGGTGGCCCGCGGCGCCTGGCCAACGTGCGCAAGCTCGTCCGGCTGGCGCGGGAGTGGGAGCAGGCCGAGGGACGCGATCTGCGCGGCTTCCTCGACTCGCTCGCCCTGCGGGCGGGGGAGGATGCCGCCGAGGCGCGCGAGGGGGAGGCGCCCGTGGAGGGCGAGGACCTCGGCGCCGTGCGCCTCATGACCATCCACCGGGCCAAGGGCCTCGAGTTCGAAGTCGTCTGCGTGGCCGACCTCGGCCGCCAGCGCTTCGCCGACGAGGCGGAGGTGCTCCGCCTCGGCGATGGGGACGCGCTGGGCCTGCGGATCGCCGTCCCGGGGGGCGGCAAGGCCCGCGCGGCGCTCGCCTACCGGGCGCTCGGCGAGCAGCGCCGCCGGCGCGACGAGGACGAGGAGAAGCGCCTGTTCTACGTCGCCGCCACCCGCGCCCGGGAGGAGCTCGTCCTCTCGGGTGCCGTGCGCCTGGACCGGTGGCCGTCGCCCACGAGCCCCACCGCCCCGCCCGTGTCCTGGCTGGCGCCCGCCTTCGTGCCCGGGATCGAGGCTCGCGTGGATGCGGGTGAGCGCCGCGGCGAGCAGGACGGCGTCCGCTGGGCTGTGAGCCGGCCGGGGGAGGAGGCGGTGCTCGACCCGCACCGCCGCGCGCCCACGCCGGCCGTCCCCGCCGCTCCGGCGGCGGTCGCCGCTCCCGCGCCACCCGCCCCGGCCACGGCGCCGCCGCCGCCGCTGCCCGCCGCGCTCTCGTTCTCCGCGCTCGAGGCCTACGCCGCCTGCGGGTACCGCTTCCACGCCGAGCGCGGGCTCAACCTGCCGCCCTCGCCTCCGGCCCGGACCGACGCCGAGCCCGGGGACGCCCTCCCCGGCACGCTGCGCGGCACGCTGGTCCACGCGCTGCTCGAGGAGGTCGCCTACCGCGCGCCGCTGCGCTTCGACCCGGCCCGCCTCGACGCCCTCGCCGGGCTCCACGGGGTGAGGCTCACGCCCGCCCAGCGCCTCGAGCTCGCCGATCTCGTCGCGGCGCTGACCCGCTCGCCCGTGTTCCCCCGCCTGGCCGCCGCCCGCCGGGCGGCCCGGGAGGAGCGCTTCGCCTTCGTCCACGACGGGCTGCTCGTCGACGGCGTGCTCGACGTCCTCGTCCGCGAGGGGCGGCGCGCCCTGGTCGTCGACTTCAAGACCAACGTGCTCCGCGGCCGGACGCCCGCCGAGATCGTCGAGACCGGCTACACCCTCCAGCGGGCGGTCTACGCGCTCGCTCTCCTGCGGGCGGGCGCCGAGGAGGTCGAGGTCGCCTTCGTGTTCCTCGAGGATCCCGAGGCGACCGTCGCGCGCACCTTCACGGCCGCCGACGGTGCCGCGCTCGAGGCCCACCTGCGCACCCACACCGCGCCGCTCGCCCGCGGGGAGCTCTCGGTCGCTCTTGTCCCCGGGCCCGAGCTCTGCGCGGGCTGCCCCGTCCGCGGGACGCTCTGCTCGCACCCCTACGCGGCGACGCTGACGGGGTAGGACCGCCTCGCATGGACTGGTCCTCCGCCGTCGTCTACCAGATCTACCCGCGCTCCTTCCAGGACTCGGACGGGGACGGGATCGGCGACCTGCCGGGGATCTCCGCGCGTCTCGACCACATCGCCGCGCTCGGCGCCGACGCGGTCTGGCTCTCGCCGATCTACCCCTCGCCCCAGGCCGACTTCGGCTACGACGTCGCCGACTTCACGGGCATCGAGCCGGCGTACGGGACCCTCGCGGACTTCACCGCGCTGCTCGACGCCACCCACGCGCGCGGGCTGAAGCTCCTCATGGACCTCGTGCCCTGCCACACGTCGATCGCCCACCCGTGGTTCCGCACCCGGCCCGAGTACTACGTGTGGGCCGACGAGAAGCCCAACAACTGGATCGCCTCGTTCGGCGGCCCGGCGTGGTCGCGCGACCCCGGCACGGGCTGTTTCTACCTGCACTCCTTCTTCGCCGAGCAGCCCGACCTGGACTGGCGCAACCCGGACGTGGTCGCGGCCATGCAGGACGTCGTGCGCCTGTGGCTGGAGCGCGGCGCCGACGGCTACCGGCTCGACGCGCTGGACCGCCTGCTCAAGGACCCCGAGTTGCGCGACGATCCGCGCGCCGCGGGGCCGCCGCCCCTGCCGCTACACCCCGAGCACGCCACGCTCGAGCACCTGCACTCGCGCAACGCGCCCGACATCGCCACTGCGCTCACGGCGATCCGCGCCGCGGCCGGCGACGCGTTCCTGGTGGGCGAGGTCTACCTGCCCTCCGACGGCCTCGCGCCCTACCTCGACACGCTCGACGCCGCCTTCGCCTTCGAGCTGCTCCACGCCGGGTGGGATCCGGCGCGGGTGCGCGCGGCGATCGAGGGCGCCGGCGCGGGGGGTAAGCCCGCGTGGGTCCTCTCCAACCACGACTTCGCCCGCCTCCCGGACCGGGTCGGGCGCGAGAACCTCCGCGCCGCCGCGCTCCTGCTGCTCACGCTCCCCGGCCCGGTGTTCGTCTTCCAGGGCGACGAGATCGGGATGGGCAACGGACCGGGGGGCGATCCGCCTCAGGACCGCCACGGGCGCGACGCCTTCCGTCACCCCATGCAGTGGGAGCCCGGGCCGGAGGGCGGCTTCACGACGGGTACGCCGTGGCTGCCGCTCGTCGATCCGGACGCGCGGTCGGTCGCGGCCCAGCAGGACGATCCCGGCTCGCTCCTGTCCCTCTACCGCGAGCTCATCGCGCTGCGGCAACGGCTCGGAGCCGGCGGCCTGGAGTTCCGCGACGACGTGGCGCCCGGGGTGCTCGCCTACCGGCGGGGGGCCTACGAGGTGGTGATCAACTTCACCGGGGAGGCGCTCCCCGCGCCGGAGGGAGAGGGAGAGTTCGTCCTCGCCACCTGCGACAGTCCGATTGACGGCGCAACGATCCTGCCCCGCGCGGGGTACGTGCGCCGTCGATGAACTTCCTGCCCGCCACCGTGGAGGGCGACCGGGTGCACTTGCCGTTCGGCGAGGTCGCGCTGCCCCACGCGCTGCGGGGCGCCGACCGCGGGCTCTGAGCTCCTCCAACCACCACTGGCCTATGATTGGCCAATGGCTCGGGTCCAGGCGATGGTCCAGCTCTCCGACGAGCTCGTCGCGGAGCTGGACGCCGAAGCCTCGCGCCGCGGAACGTCTCGCTCAGGGCTGATCCGGGGGATCCTCGACGAGTACCTGCGCGAGCACGGGGAGGCGCGGATCGGGGAGCGGATCGCCGAGGGGTACCGGCGCGTCCCGCCCGCCCGGCCGGACGAATGGGGAGATCAGGCCGAGATCCTCGAGCATGCCGCGGTCGATCTCCTCCATCGCCTCGACGCCGAGGAGCGACGTGACGGTCACGCGCCGTGGTAGCACGTGGCGAGGTGTGGTGGTACGAGGACCCGCGGGCCGGTCGCCGGCCGTTTCTCGTGCTGACGCGGAATGAGGCGATCGGTGTCCTGAACCAGGTTCTCGCCGTGCCGGCCACGCGGACCATCCGGGGGATCCCCACCGAGGTTGGATTGGACCGATCGGACGGGATGCCGGACGAGTGCGCGTTGACGCTCGACAACCTCGCGAGCCTTCGCGTCGGCCTGTTCACGGAGAGGATCACCCGCCTGGGAGATCACCGGATGGCCGAGGTCTGTGAGGCCCTCGCGCGAGCGACTGCCTGCTCAGCCATCGGCTGAGTGCGCCCGGTCTGTGGCCTCGTCCGGCGCGCGAGCGCCCAGGCGCCGCTTCGTCGACGCCAGCGCGCGATGGCCGGCCCCGGCCCCCGCCACGCCCACCACCGCGGCGAGCCATCCGAGCCCGCTGACGTCGAGCACCGCGATGACGACGAAGGCGTCGAGCAGGGCGACGAGGGTGAAGCCGAGGTGGTCGAGGTAGCGCGGGGACCGCTCGTCGGGCGCGTGGGCGAGCAGACGACGGGCCTGGACCGCCCGCCAGAGCATGAAGCCGCCGAGCGCGAGGAAGGCGATGGACAGGACGCGCGAGGAGGTATCGGGCCCGCCCCGATCGACGGCGACGACGGCGGCGAGGGCGCCGAGGCACGCGGCCAGCGACCAGAAGTAGAGGCCGAAGGGTCGGCGCCTCTGGAGCGCGAGGCCTCCGGCGACGAGCGCGACGAGCCCGGCGGCGGCATGGACGGCGATGAGGACGGCATGCAGCACGACTACGAGCCCCGCATCGCATCACGCGCGAGCAGGGTGACCGGGAGGCCGAGCGCACCGGCCGGCAAGCGCGAGAGGTCGGGACGACGGGTGGGGGATGAACGGGGCATAGTCCTCCTCAGACCCTCCGATCAGGACGGTGACGCTCCCCACAGTACCATCCGTCTTGGACCATGCCGGACGTCCAGCTCACGCCCACGTCGTTCGTCGTGCTCGGCCTGCTCGAGGCGGTCGGCGAAGCGACCCCGTACGAGCTCAAGCAGGCGGCGGCGACCCGGCTCGGGGACTTCTGGTCGCTCGCCCACTCGCAGCTCTACGCCGAGCCCGAGCGTCTCGCCCGCGCCGGGCACGTCACCGAACGCCGGGAGACCACGGGCCGCCGCCGCCGGCGCTACACGCTCACGGAGCGGGGGCGTCGCGCCTACCGCGACTGGCTCGAGGAGCCGCACACGGGCGGGTACGAGCTGCGCGATCCCGGCCTGCTCAAGCTCGCCCTCGGCGCCGACCCCGGCCGGCTCGCGTCGGCCCAGCTCGCCGCCCACCGGGCGAGGCTCGAGGCCTACGAGGCGGTCGCCGCGACACGCGGTGCGGGTGCGGGTGCGGGCGGCGACGGCCGCCTCCTCGCCCTCCGGGCCGGGATCGGCCACGAGCGCGAGTACATCCGCTTCTGGTCGGAGCTGGTGTAGGGGTCAGCGGACGCAGCGGGAGAGCCGGCCAGGCTCACCGACCACGCGGCCACCGACCTTCTCCCTCGCTCCGATGCCGAGGAGCACCGCGAGGGTCGTTAACCGTCTGGGCGGCGCCCGCGCCCGGACCCTCGCGTCGCGTCAGCCGGAGACCTCGTGCGCCCGGGTCACCGCCTCCGCCGGCGAGCCCTGGAAGGGCTCCCCGTGGCCGGGAAGCAGCGTGCCGGCGTCGGCGCTCGCGAGCACGTCGAGCGAGCGCCGCGTGGCCATCGGGTCGCCATTGAGCGCATCGGGCAGCAGCCGCGGCCCCGTCTCCCGCGTGAGCACGTCGAGCGTCACGAAGGCGTCGCCCGTGATGAGCACGCCGCGATCGGCGAACAGCAGGGAGACGTGCCCGGCCGTATGCCCGGGAGTCGGCAGGACCGTGGGTCGGCCCGGGAGGTCCAGCGGAGCGTCCGCGCCGTAGGGATGCACCTCCGACACCCACGTGGGGGTCATGAACCCGCGCGCGGTGGCGTGCAGGACGAACCCGGTCGCGGTGGGCCGCCACAGCGTGGGCAGCAGGCCCGGCACGAGCGCGAAGGGCGAGGCGCCCTTGGCGTCGCCCTTGACCCGCGCGACCTCGCCCTCGAACGCCCACACCTCCGCCCCGGTCTCCTTGCGCGTGCGCTCGGCGGCGCCGAGGTGGTCGGGGTGGCCGTGGGTGAGCAGGACCGTGCCGAGGTCGGCCGGCTTGCGGCCGAGGGCGCTCAGCGCCGACTCGACCTGCGACCAGCTCCGCGGCCAGCCCGCATCGACGAGCGCGAGCTGGTCACCGTCCTCGACGATGTACCAGTTGACGAGGCCGTCGGCGACGCGGTGCACGCCCGGCGCGACCTGCTGGGGAGCGACCGCCATCAGCCCGAGAGCTTGTCGGCGAGCTTGCCGAGCGTGCCCGGTGGCTTGGGGGCTGCCCCGATCTGCTGCATGATCCCGAGCTCGTCCGTCGAGCCCCAGCGCTCGACGATCTGACCGTTCTCGAAGCGGCCGATCTGCACGCCCCGGACCTCGACCTTCTGGCCCGACGCGGGGATGCCGTTGAACTCGCCCTGGTGCGTGCCGGTCAGCGTGTAGGCGAGGACCACGTGATCGTCGTCGGTGACCATCGTCGCCGGCTCGAGGTGGGCGTCGGGGAACGCTGTGGCGAGCGTCTGGAAGAACGAGCGGTAGCCCTCGCGGCCCGGCCCCTGGCCCGGCGCCGGATCGTGATCCACGGCGTCGACTGCGAAGAGGGTGTCGACCGCGCCGTCGACGTCGCCCGAGTTGAGCTTCTCGGCGGCCTGCTCCTGGGTGGCGATGTTCTGTTCTCTGGACATGTCCCCGTCGGTTGCCCGGATGGGTGTTCACGCAACCGTTCGTTGCGCGAACTCGGCGCTCGGGTAACGCTCTCGCCCATGACCCGAACGCTCTCTCCCGCCGGGGCCGTCGCCCGCGGCCTTCTCGCCGGCGCGGCCGGCACCGCGCTGATGACCGCCGCCCAGACGGCCTACTACAAGGCGACGGGGAGCGAGTCGAGCTCCACGCCTGCGGAGGTGGGCAAGCGGATCATCACCGGTGTGCTCCAGCGTGAGGTGCCCGAGGGTTCGGAGAACGCCCTGAACACCGGGATGCACGTGCTCTACGGGACGTCATGGGGAGTGCCCTACGGCATCGTCTCCGGTTCGCACGACTCCCCGCAGCCCGTCGTGCGCTCAGCCGTCAAGTTCGGGGTGGCCGTGTGGGGCGCGAGCCTCGTGCAGCTCCCCGCCATGCAGCTCGCCCCGCCCGTCTGGGAGTACGACCCGAAGTCCCTGGTCCCCGACGTGGGCTTCCACATCGTCTACGGCCTCGGCGCCGCCCTGGCGTTCCGCGCGCTGCGCTAGCCGGCGAAGGCGCGGTAGGCGGCCCCGGCCGCAGCGCCCAGGGCCGAGGACCTCGGCGGCCCCTTCCTCTCGGCTCGGGCCCTGTCGGTCGCCTCTCCGTCCCGGCTTCGCGACGCGACCGCCGCGACGCCGACGGCGAGCGCGTCCTCGACGACCCCGAGCAGGGGGTCGGGGATCCCCGTCTTCTCGCCCAGCGCGGAGGGCGGAGGAGCGGGAGGAGGCAACGTCCGCGTCGGCACCGCCGCGCCGGATACCCCGCGCCGCAAACGGGCACACCGTGGACATGTCATCCACGTCTCCCTCCAGCTCGATCCTCGCCGACGCCAACGCCGAGAAGCGCTCAGAGATCGTCGACATGCTCAAGCAGGCCTACTGGATGGAGATCGAGACGGTGATGAGCTACATCGCCAACTCCGTCAACCCTGACGGCGTCCGCGCGCAGGAGATCATCGAGTCCCTGAACAAGGACATCCAGGAGGAGCTCGGGCACGCCCAGCAGTTCGCCGTGCGCATCAAGGAGCTCTACGGGACCGTCCCCGGCTCCATGGAGTTCAGCGCCGAGCAGTCCTACCTCCAGCCGCCCGAGCACCAGACGGACGTCGTCCACGTCATCAAGGGCGTGGTCGAGGCCGAGACGGGCGCGATCGAGCACTACAACCGGCTCATCGAGGCCACCGAGGGCGCCGACCCGGTCACGAACGACATGGTCATCGCGATCCTCCGCGACGAGGAGGGCCACCGGCGCCTCTTCGAGGGCTACCTGCGCGAGTACGCGGCCGAGGGACTCGCCTAGGGCCGGGGAGTAGGCTGTGCCCCGACCCGGGGGCGACGAGGGGAAGGGGTACGGTTGCAGGACGCGAAGGCCTTCGGCCGGCCGGTGGACCCGGCGGTGGACGAGTACGAGCTCCTGCGCCGCTACCACGAGGACGGTGACCGTGAGGCCCGCCAAGCGCTGATCGAGCGGATGATGCCTCTCGTCCGCTCGCTGGCCCGCCGCTACGCGGGCCGCGGGGAGAACCTCGACGACCTCGAGCAGGTCGGCTTCGTCGGTCTGATCAAAGCAGTCGATCGTTTCGATCTCAGCAGAGAGCTCCGCTTCTCGACCTTCGCCGTCCCCACGATCCTCGGGGAGATCAAGCGTCACTTCCGCGACCGCACGTGGTCCGTGCGCGTGTCGCGGTCCATCCAGGAGCTCAACGCGAAGCTCACCAAGGCGGCCGATCGCCTGTCCACGAAGCTCGGGCGCTCGCCGACGATCGAGGAGCTCGCGCAGGCGACGGGCTCGACCGCCGAGCAGGTCCTCGAGGCGATGATGGGCGCCCAGGCCTACTCGACCGTGCCCCTCGAGGAGCCCGTGGGCGACGACGACGAGCCGGTGTCCAAGCTCGGGGTGTGGGACACGGGGTTCGACCGGGCCGAGGACCGCGTGGAGCTCGGGCGGGGAATGGAGGTGCTCGAGGACCGCGAGCGACGCATCGTCACCCTGCGCTTCTTCCACGGCCTGACCCAGCGCGAGATCGCCGACCAGGTGGGTATCTCGCAGATGCACGTCTCCCGGCTGCTGCGCCGTTCGCTCGAGCAGATGGGCGACGCGGTCGGGCGGGCCGACCCTCCCGCTCTCGCCTCGTGACGCCTCCCGCCGCCGTCCTCGACATCGACGGGACCCTCGTCGACTCGAACTACCTGCACGTCGTCTCGTGGCACGAGGCCTTCCGGCAGTTCGGCATCGAGCTCCCCTTCTGGCGGATCCATCGCGCGATCGGGATGGGCGGCGACCAGCTCATCCCCGCGCTCGCCGGCGAGGAGGTCGAGGCTGAGTCGGGCGACGACATCCGCGGCGCGGAGGGCGCGCTCTACATGGAGCGGATCGACACCGTGCCGGCCTTCCCCGACGCGGTGGATTTCGTGCGCTTCCTCGTGGAGAAGGGGCACCCCGTGATCCTGAGCTCCTCGGCCAAGGCGGCCGAGGTCGAGCACTACCTCGACCTGCTCGGCGTGCGCGACGACGTGGAGGGCTGGACGACCTCGGCCGACGTCCAGAACACCAAGCCCGAGCCCGACGTGATCAAGGCCGGGCTGGAGAAGCTCGGCAAGGCGGGGGTGGGGGGTGGGAACCCTCTCGCGGTGATGATCGGCGACTCCATCTTCGACGTCGAGGCGGCGGGCCGCGCCGGACTGCCCACGGTCGCCCTGCGCACGGGCGGATTCGGCGCCGACGAGCTCTCCGAGCTGGGCGCCGTCGCGATCTTCTCCTCGCTTGAGGAGCTCCGGGAGGGCTACGGCAAGACGCCGCTCAACGGTTGACGCGCGCGTGAGCCCGGGTATCGTCGGCGCCGATGCCCAGATCGATCTGGACCGGCGCCATCTCCTTCGGGCTCGTAAACGTGCCCGTGAAGCTCTACTCCGCCGTCTCCTCGAAGAGCGTGCGCTTCCACCAGCTGCACTCCGAGGACGGCGGGCGGGTCAAGCAGAAGCGCGTGTGCGCGGTCGACGGGGAGGAGATCCCCTACGAGGAGATCGTCAAGGGCTACGAGATCGGGCCCGAGCGCTACGTGATCATCACCCCGGACGAGCTCGAGTCGCTCGACCCGAAGGCGACCCGCACGATCGACATCGAGGACTTCGTCTCCCTCGACGACATCGACCCGGTCTTCTTCGACCACCCGTACTACCTCGCGCCCGCGACGGGTGCGGCCAAGCCCTACAAGCTCCTGCTCGAGGCGATGCGCGAATCGGGCAGGGTCGGCATCGCGCGCGTCGTCCTGCGCCAGAAGCAGTACCTGTGCGCCCTGCGGGCCGCGGAGGACGGCGTGATCACGATGTCGACGATGAACTACGGCGACGAGGTCGTCTCCCCGTCGACCCTTGACGAGCTCGACGCCGCCGCCGAGGCCGAGGCGAGCGACCGCGAGATCGGGATGGCCCGCCAGCTCATCGAGTCGCTCACCAGCGAGTGGGACCCGTCGAAGTACGAGGACACCTACCGCGAGCGGGTGCTCGCGCTCATCGAGCGCAAGGCGGCCGGCGAGGAGATCGCCATCCCGCCCACCGAGGAGCCCGGCCCCGTGCCCGACCTCATGGCCGCGCTGGAGGCGAGCCTCGCCGCGGTCAAGGCCGAGGGGGCGAAGTCCAGCACGCCGAAGAAGCGCGCTGGGAAGGATTCCGACGGGAACGGCGCCGCCCCGAAGAAGCGCGCCGCGAAGCCGAAGCCGAAGCCGAAGGCCAAGGCCTCCTAGCCGGCAGGCTGACCCAGGCGGCGCGCTCGGGCGGGTGGGCGCCATACCTTGCGTCCGACGTGCGCCCGCGGGGCATACGTGCGCCACATGGCGCGGTTGCGGCGAGTCGATCCCTCCGATCCGGGCATCCGTCGGCGCCGGCGCGGCAAGGGCTTCGAGTTCGTCGACGAGGATGGGGGGAGGGTCGAGGACGACGAGATCCTCGCCCGGGTGGCGGCGCTGGCCATCCCGCCCGCGTGGGAGGACGTGTGGATCTCCGTCGAGCCCATGGGGCACATCCAGGCGACCGGGATGGACGCCAAGGGCCGCAAGCAGTACCGCTACCACGAGAAGTGGCGCGAGCGGCGCGACCGGCAGAAGTTCGAGACGATGATCGCCTTCGCGCACGAGCTCGGACCGGTCCGGCGCCGGGTGGAGCGCGACCTCGCCTGCGAGGGCATGCCGCGCGATCGGGTCCTGGCCTGCGCGGTGCGCCTGCTCGACATCGGCTTCTTCCGCATCGGCTCCGAGGAGTACGCCGAGAAGTCCGAGACCTACGGCCTGGCGACGATCCGCAAGGAGCATGCCACGGTCTCCGCCGACGGCGTGGTGACCTTCGACTACACCGCCAAGAGCGGCAAGCGTCGTATCCAGTCGGTGGCCGACCCGCAGGTCCGCGAGGTCGTCCGGACGCTCAAGCGCCGGCGCGGCGGGTCCCCCGAGCTGCTGGCCTACCGCGAGGGGAAGGGTGGGCGCTGGCGCGACCTGAAGTCCGACGACGTCAACGCCTACATCAAGGAGAGGACGGGCGGGGACTTCACGGCCAAGGACTTCCGGACGTGGAACGCCACGGTCCTCGCCGCCGTCTTCCTCGCCAGCGCGGGGCAGGAGGCGGCGACGAAGACCGCGCGCAAGCGGGCGATGAACGCCGCTGTGAAGAAGGTCGCGCTCTACCTGGGCAATACGCCGGCGGTCTGCCGCGCGTCCTACATCGACCCCCGCGTGTGGGATCGCTACCTCGGCGGGCTGACGATCAAGCACGCGCTCGCCGAGCGCGCCGACCCGGGCGAGACCGACACCCCGACCGACGTCCGCTCCGAGCACCGGGTGGAGCGGGCGGTGCTCGACCTGCTCGCGGGCGACGAGGAGTCGCCCGTCGTCGACGAGGTCCCCGCCCTCGTGGCCGCCTGACCTAAACGACGGAGACCGGGTCTCCGGCGCGCACCGTCCCGGGCTTCGTGACCCGGCAGCGGACCCCGAAGAAGCTGTCCCGCCGGTCGTTGACCCAGCGCAGGACCTCGCCCCACTTCTCGCTCGTGTCGGGGTCGCGGGTGATCACCGCGCACCGGTCGCACAGGTGATCGCCCACGAGCTCGGCCCCGCCGACGCGCAGGCGGCGGCCGACCCACTCCTCCTCCGCCCAGGCGGGCACGGCGAGCGCGAGGTGGAGATTGGGGCGGAAGCGGCGGATGTCGAGCTGGGCGCCGAGGGCGTCCTCCATCGCCACGCGGCTGGCCTCGACGGTGACGAGGACGGTTCCGGGGACATCGGGGCGGCCGTCGGGGTGGTCCTCGATGGCGATCGGCCGGCGGAGGTCCTCCCCGAGCGCGGCGGGCAGCCCGGGGTCCTCCCAGCTCCACTCCCGCCCGGCCGGGTCGCGCGTTCCGCTGGAGGTCGCCCGCCAGAGCAGCAGGCGCGGGACGCCGAGCGCGGCCACCTTCTTTCCATTCGATCTGAGCATGCGGATCCGGTCACCCGCCACGCCGTGGGGGGTCAGCGCGATCGAGTCCGGGCGCTCGCCGCCGAAGCCCTTGGCCGGCCAGCGGAAGACGTCGGACACCCGACCCGTCATCCGGTCGTCGGCAGGTGGAAGTCGATCCACTCCGCGCGGACTCCGCCCACCCGGTCGTAGACCGCCCGGGCGCGCGCGTTGTCCTTCGCCGTCTGCCAGGCGAGGGTGCCGGCGCCGTGCTCGGCGGCGAGGGCGCGGCAGCGGGCGATGAGCTCGTCGGCGACGCCCGTCCCGCGTGCAGCTGGCACGACGTAGAAGTTGCAGTAGCCCCGCATGAGGGCCAGGAGGTCGGGCAGATCCCCCTCGTCGACGGGCGCGATCTCCATCCCCACGACCCTACGCCGCCCGCCCGGCGGCCAGGGGCCGCACTAGCCTCGCCGGCCGCATGGCCCCACCGCGCCAGGTACTCGAGGGGCTCATGTTCTTTCCCCGGGGCGGCTCGGCGCAGGTCGTGCGCTCGCTCGCCCGCCAGCTTCCCGCCCAGGGCTGGACGCCGCGGATCGTCTCGGGCTCGCTGACCGGGCACGGGGACGCCCACCGGTTCTTCGCGGGCCTCGACGTGGCGGCGACCGTCGACTTCGACGACGCCGCGCACGCCGCCGATCCGCTGGCCCACGACCCGCCCTTCCACCCCTCCTACGAGGATCGCCCGGGCGGGCCGGACCGCGTCTTCGCGCGCGTCGACGATGCGGGCTACGAGCACCAGGTCGCCACGTGGTCAGTCGCGCTCACGCGGGCGGGCGCGCGCGAGGCGGACGTCCTGCACCTCCACCACCTCACCCCGCTCAACGAGGCGGCGGCGCGGGTCGCTCCCGGGGTGCCCGTCCTCGGCCACCTCCACGGCACCGAGCTGCTCATGCTCGAGGAGATCGCCGAGGGGCCCCCCGCCGGCTGGGACTTCGCCGAGGCGTGGTGGGAGCGCATGCGCGGCTGGGCGGCGCGGTGCGCCCGGATCGTCGTGCTCGCCGACGCCCAGCTCGACCGGGTCTCGGACCTGCTCGACGTGCCCGCCGGGCAGTGCCTCGTCCTGCCCAACGGGTTCGACCCCGAGATGTTCGCCCCCGATCCGGGCCGCAGGCGGCTCGCCCACTGGCGGCGCCACCTCGTCGACGCGCCCCAGGGATGGGCGCCGGGGCGGGGCGCGGGGTCGATCGCCTACGCGGAGGAGGACCTCGCCGTCTTCGCCGGCGACGCTCCCGTCCTGCTCTACGTCGGGCGCTTCACGAAGGTCAAGCGGATCGGCCTGCTCGTCCGCGCCCTGGCCCGCGCCCGCGCCGAGCACGGCACCACGGCGCCGCTCGTGATCCTCGGCGGCCACCCGGGGGAGTGGGAGGGAGAGCACCCACTGGACGCCGTCCGCGCGACCGGGGTCCAAGGCGTCTTCCTCGCCGGATGGCACGACCACGACCGGCTTCCTGGCTTTCTCGCGGCCTCCGATGTCCTCGTCCTCCCGTCTGTCCGCGAGCAGTTCGGGCAGGTCCTCGTGGAGGCCATGGCCTGCGGTGTTCCGCCCGTCGCCGTGGACGCCCACGGCCCGGCGACGATCGTCGCGGACGGCGAGACGGGCTGGCTCGTCCCGCCCGACGACGAGGCCGCCCTCGCCGCGGCCCTGGCCCAGGCCACGGGCGACTCCGCCGAGCGCGCGCGGCGGGGCGCGAACGCGCGCGAAGCCGCCCTCGCGCACTACGCGTGGCCGAGCCTCGCCGCCCGCCTCGGGGCCTGCCTCGACGCGACCGCGAGCACCGCCCGCCACCGCTAGGAGCGAGGTGGGCGGGGACGCGGATCGCTGATAATCTTCTGCTTCGCTCTGAGCGGTCTCCCCGCCCGCCGCTCACACCCCTCCTCTCCCATGCACCCTTCGACCCCCCCCGGGGCCATCGGCCTCTACGACCCCGCGTACGAGCACGATGCGTGCGGCGTCGCCTTCGTGGCGAAGCTCACGGACGGGCCGGACCACGGCGTCGTCGAGCGCGGCCTCCTCGCCCTGACGAACCTCGAGCACCGGGGGGCCGAGGGCGCCGACGCCTCCACCGGCGACGGCGCGGGGATCCTCCTGGGGATGCCCGACGCCTTTTTGCGCGTCGTGGCCCCGACGGCCCTCCCGCCCGCGGGACGCTATGCGGTGGGGACGATCTTCTCGCCGTGGGACGCGGGCCGCCGCGACGAGGTCGAGCGGCGCATGGAGGAGATCATCCACGCCGAGGGCCAGCGCGTCCTGGGCTGGCGCGACGTCCCGGTCGACCTCGCCCACGCCGGCCGGACCGCCGCGGCCGCCGCGCCCTGCGTGCGCCAGCTCTTCGTCGCGGCCGCGGACAACCTGGAGAGCGGCCTCCCCTTCGAGCGCAGGCTCTACGTGATCCGCCGGCTCGTCGAGCGCGAGCTCGCCCCCGAGGTGGCGATCCCCTCGCTCTCGTCCCGGACCCTCGTCTACAAGGGGATGCTCACCGCGCCGCAGCTCATGCGCCACTTCCCGGACCTGGCCGACCCGCGCATGGCCTCCCGGGTCGCGCTGGTCCACTCGCGGTTCTCGACGAACACGTTTCCGAGCTGGCCGCTCGCCCATCCCTACCGGCTCATCGCCCACAACGGCGAGATCAACACACTGCGCGGGAACGTGAACTGGATGAAGGCCCGCGAGTCGCAGCTCGCCTCGGAGGTCTTCGGGGACGACCTCGCCAAGGTGCTGCCGGTCGTCAACCACGGCGGCTCGGACTCCGCGACGTTCGACAACGTGCTCGAGCTGCTCACCCTGGCCGGGCGCTCGCTGCCCCACGCGATCATGATGATGGTCCCCGAGGCGTACCGCGACGCGGAGGGCGTCCCCCCCGAGCTGCGCGGGTTCTACGACTACCACTCGTGCCTCATGGAGCCGTGGGACGGGCCCGCGGTGATCGCCTTCACCGACGCCCACCACGTCGGTGCCACGCTGGACCGCAACGGCCTGCGCCCCGGTCGCTGGCAGCAGACCGCCGACGGTTACGTCGTCCTCGCCTCGGAGACCGGCGTGCTCGGAGCGCCACCCGAGGAGATCGTCCGCAAGGGCCGCCTCCAGCCCGGCAAGCTCTTCCTCGTCGACCTCGAGCAGGGCCGCATCGTCGCCGACGAGGAGATCAAGCTCGAGGTCGCCCGCCGCCAGCCCTACGGCGAGTGGTACGCCCGGAACACCGTCATGCTCGACGACCTGCCCGCCCGCGACCCCCGGGTGCCGCGCATCGAGCCCCTGCGGCCCCGGCAGCTCGCCTTCGGCTACACGCAGGAGGACCTGCGGATGACCATCGCGCCGATGGCCACCCGCGGGGAGGAGCCCACGGCGTCCATGGGCAACGACGCCGCGCTCGCCGTCCTCTCCGACCGCCAGCCGCCGCTCTTCTCCTACTTCAAGCAGCTCTTCGCGCAGGTCACGAACCCGCCGATCGATCCCATCCGCGAGAGCGTGGTGATGTCGCTGTACACGGCCGTCGGGTCGGAGCAGAACCTCCTGGCCGAGACCCCGGAGCACGCCCACCAGCTCGTACTCCAACAGCCCATCCTGCGCTCCAAGCACCTCGAGAAGCTCCGTCAGGTCGACCACGAGGTCTTCCGGGCCCGCACCCTGGACATCACGTGGCCGATCGAGGAGGGACCGGACGGGATGACCGCCGACCTCGATCGCCTCTGCACCGAGGCCGAGCGCTCGGTCGACGCGGGGGCGAACATCCTCATCCTCTCGGACCGCAACGTCGGGCCCGAGCGCGCGCCGATCCCCTCGCTCCTGTCCGTCGCCGGGGTCCACCAGCACCTCGTGCGCTGCGGCACCCGCCTGCGCTGCGGGCTCATCATCGAATCGGGCGAGCCGCGCGAGATCCACCACATGGCGACGCTCATCGGATACGGCGCGTCGGCCATCAACCCCTACCTCATGTTCGAGTCACTCGACGAGCTGATCGAGCGCCACCTGCTCCCGCTCGACCTCGAGCGCGAGGAGGCCGAGCGGCTCATCGTCAAGGCGATCGGCAAGGGCCTGCTCAAGACCATTTCCAAGATGGGGATCTCGACGATCCAGTCCTACTGTGGGGCGCAGATCTTCGAGGCGGTGGGGCTCGCGCCTGAGCTCGTGGACCGGCACTTCACGGGGACGCCCTCGCGGATCGGGGGCGTGGGAATCGACGTCCTCGCGCGGGAGGCGATCGAGCGCCATGGCCGGGCCTACCCTCGCTACGACCGCGACCTGCTACCCGTGGGCGGCCAGCTCCAGTGGCGCCGTGACGGCGAGCTCCACGTGTGGAACCCTGACACGATCGCGCTCCTGCAGCAGTCGGTCCGCTCCGAGGACGGGAAGGGCGCGGAGACCTACGACGAGTACGCCGCGAAGGTCAACGACGAGTCCACCCGCCGCGCCGCGCTGCGCGGCCTGCTCAAGCTCCGCTGGGTCGAGGAGGCCGTGCCGCTCACGGAGGTCGAGTCCGCCGAGGACATCGTCAAGCGCTTCTCCACGGGCGCGATGTCGCTCGGCTCGATCTCTCCCGAGTCCCATGAGTCCCTCGCGATCGCCATGAACCGCATCGGCGGCAAGTCGAACACGGGCGAGGGTGGGGAGGACCCGCGGCGCTTCACTCCCGACCCGAACGGGGACCGGCGGCGCTCGGCGATCAAGCAGGTCGCCTCGGGACGCTTCGGGGTGACGGCGCACTACCTCGTCAACGCCGACCAGCTCCAGATCAAGATGGCCCAGGGGGCCAAGCCCGGCGAGGGTGGCCAGCTCCCGGGCCACAAGGTCGATCCCTACATCGCCTCGCTGCGCAACTCCACGTCGGGGGTGGGGCTCATCTCGCCCCCGCCGCACCACGACATCTACTCCATCGAGGATCTCAAGCAGCTCATCTACGACCTGCGGTGCGCCAATCCCAGCGCGTCGGTGTCCGTGAAGCTCGTCTCCGAGGTGGGGGTGGGGACGGTCGCGGCGGGAGTGGCCAAGGCGAACGCCGACCACGTCGTCATCGCCGGCCACGACGGCGGCACGGGCGCCTCCCCCCAGTCCTCGATCCAGTCCGCGGGCGTGCCCTGGGAGATCGGCCTGGCCGAGACCCAGCAGACCCTCCTGCTCAACGGGCTGCGCGGGCGGATCCGCGTGGAGGTCGACGGGCAGATGAAGACGGGGCGCGACGTCGTCGTGGCCGCCCTGCTCGGAGCGGACGAGTTCGGCTTCTCCACCGCGCCGCTCATCGCGATGGGCTGCATCATGATGCGCGTCTGCCACCTCAACACGTGTCCGGTGGGGATCGCGACCCAGGATCCGGTCCTGCGCGAGCGCTTCACCGGGACCCCGGAGCACGTGGTCAAGTACCTGTTCTGGGTCGCCGAGGAGGTCCGCGCGCTGATGGCGCGGCTCGGTGTCAGGACGTTCGCCGAGCTCATCGGTCGCGCCGACCTGCTCGTGGCCGACGAGGCGATCGACCACTGGAAGGCGCGCGGGGTCGACCTCTCGGCCGTCCTGGCGATGCCCGACGTGGACCCCGAGGTGCCCCGGCGCTGCGTGGGCGCGCCGCCGCGCGTCCTGGACGACCACCTCGACTGGGGGATCGTCGAGGAGGCGAGGGCGGCTCTGGATGTCGGCGAGAAGGTCCGGGTGGAGCGCCAGGTGCGCAACGTGCATCGCGCGGTGGGCGGCGTGCTCTCGGGGGAGATCGCGCGCCGCTACGGGCCCGAGGGGCTGTCCGAGGGAACGATCCGCGTCGATCTGAGCGGCTCGGCGGGTCAGTCCTTCGGGGCGTGGCTCGCGTCGGGCGTGACCCTCCACCTGCAGGGCGAGACGAACGACTACGCGGGCAAGGGCCTGTCCGGCGGGATCGTCGTGGTGCGCCCGCCCGAGTCCGCGGGCTACCGCGCCGAGGAGAACGTCATCGTCGGCAACACGGTGCTCTACGGCGCCACGGGGGGGCGGGCGTTCTTCCGGGGGCTGGCCGGGGAGCGCTTCGCGGTGCGCAACTCGGGCGCCTCGTCGGTGGTGGAGGGCGTGGGCGACCACGGCTGCGAGTACATGACGGGCGGCCGGGTCGTGGTCCTCGGTCCGACCGGCCGGAACTTCGCGGCGGGCATGAGCGGCGGGATCGCCTACGTATGGGACCCCGACCGGGTCTTCGGCCCGCGCTGCAACCCCGAGCTCGTGGACCTCGAGGCGCTCGACGAGCACGACGAGGCACTGGTCCGCGACCTCGTCGTCGAGCACCAGGAGCGCACGCGCTCGCCCGTGGCCATGCGGCTCGTGGCGGGCTGGGACGCCCACGTGCGCGAGTTCGTGAAGGTGATGCCGCGCGACTACCGGCGTGCGCTGGAGGAGAAGGCGGCCGCCGAGTCCATCGATCCCGTTCCCGTCTGATGGGCGAGCTCGGCGGCTTTCTCAAGGTCGAGCGGGTCGGCTTCGCCAAGCGCGACCCGGGCGAGCGCGTCCAGGACTTCCGGCGCTACTTCGACCTCCAGCCCGAGCCCGTGCTCCGGGAGCAGGGCGCGCGGTGCATGGACTGCGGCGTGCCGTTCTGCCACGAGGGTTGCCCGCTCGGCAACCTCATCCCCGATTGGAACGACTTCGTCTACCGCGGGCGCTGGCGGGAGGCGATGGACCAGCTCCACCTCACGAACAACTTCCCGGAGTTCACGGGCTCGATCTGTCCGGCGCCGTGTGAGTCGGCGTGCGTGCTGGCCATCAACGCCGACCCGGTGTCGATCGAGCAGATCGAGCTCGCGATCGTCGAGCGGGCGTGGAGTGAGGGGTGGATCATGCCGGCGCCGCCCCCCCGGCGCTCCGGGCGCCGGGTCGCGGTGGTGGGCTCGGGCCCGGCGGGGCTCGCGGTCGCGGCCGAGCTGAACAAGTCGGGGCACGCGGTCGTCGTCTTCGAGCGTGACGAGGGCGCGGGGGGGCTCATGCGCTTCGGGGTGCCCGACGCGAAGCTGCCCAAGGCGATGATCGACCGTCGCGTGGCGCTGCTCGAGGAGGAGGGCATCGGAGTGCGCTGCGGGGTCGACGTGGGGCGCGACGTGTCCACGGTTGATCTGCGTGAGGAGTTCGACGCCGTGGTGATGGCCACGGGCTCGCGGGTGCACCGCGAGCTCGATGTCCCGGGCCGGGAGCTCGACGGGGTCCATTTCGCGATGGAGTACCTCTACGTGCGCAACCGGGCAGTGGCGCGGATGGAGGGTCGTGGGGCGCGGGAATCGGAGCTCGCCCACCCTGCGATCACGGCACGTGACAAGGACGTGGTGGTGATCGGCGGCGGGGACACGGGGATGGATTGCATCTCGAACGCGCATCGCGAGGGCGCGCGGTCGGTGACGATGCTCGACGTCTACCAGGCGCTGCCGCCCGACGGCCGCGATCCGCGGGCGCCGTGGCCGCTGCCGCCCAAGCGCACGCGGACGACCTACGCGCTGGAGGAGGGGGGTACCCGCCGCTGGGGAGCGGAGGTGATGGGGTTCACGGGGGAGGACGGGCGGTTGGGGAGGGTCTACTCCCGCAAGGTCATCATCGGTGCTTCCTCGCGTGATCTGACGCCGATGCCGGGGTCGGAGTTCGTCGTCGACGCGCAGCTTGCGTTGATCGCGATCGGCTTCACGGGTCCGGAGCGGTCGGGGCCGATCGACGACCTCGGGCTCGCGTTGGACTCGCGGGGGAACGTCCGCGCCCGGGTGTTCGCGACGTCCGAGGATGGCGTGTTCGCGTGCGGGGACGCGCGCCTGGGCCAGTCGCTGGTGGTCACGGCGATCGCCGAGGGCCGCAAGTGCGCGCGGATCGTGAACCGGTTTTTGGGCGGGTCGCCGATGGACGCCGACCGCGAGCTGCTGGCGGCGGGCCCGATCGCGCGGACCGATGAGCACACGCTGCGCGCGGAGGCGCTGGCGGCGGGCACGGTGCGGGTGGGCGACGACTTCTTCAGCGGGCCGGGCGCCTGACCCTGCGAGCCGGGCGGGCGGCAGCCGGCCCGGCCGGATCCCGCCCGGGAGACCTACGAGGAACCGTGCCGGCGCCCCGGCTGGCCGCGCCATCACTTGAGTCTCCCGGGGGGGGAACCGTCCGGTCCGGCTGCCGTGGGCGGTGGTGGTCGACGGCGTTCCCCGCGCGCCGAGTGGCGATGACGCCGCATATCGGGCTGGTGCGCCACTCGCCTGCGACGTCGCCGCGCGGCGCGTGGCTGCTGGAACCTGCGTGGCCGGCGGGCTACAGCCGCCGCCAGCGCGCGCCCGGGCCGCCGCCGTCGACCGCGATCCTCCCCTGCTCGCGCAACTCGTTGAGGACGAGGCGGATCGTGGCCCGGCTCACGCCCGGCAGGGCGCGTTCGAGGTCGCGGCGCCGGAACTCGGTGGACGCCTGGTCGAGGATGTGGGCGCGAACACGATCCTGCTTGCTGCCGACCGTGTCGCGCGCAACCGCGACACGGTGCTCGAAGTCGTCGTACGCTCCGGCCACTGTGCTCGCGAGATAGGAGACCCACGGCCAGATCGTGTGCTCGCCGGTATGCCAGCCCTGCTGGGACTCGTACAGTCGCGCGTAGTACGTGTTCTTCGACTCGTAGATCCGCTGCTCGAGGCTGACGTACCGGGCGACCCCGTAGCCCTGGGATAGGAGCTCGTAGGTGGTGAGCAGCCGGGCGAGGCGGCCGTTGCCGTCGGCCACGGGGTGGATCGCCAGGAGGTCGAGGATCAGGGCAGCCACGAGGATCATGGGGTGACCGACCTCGGCCGCCTTGGCCGCCTTGTACCGGTCGATGGCCTCGCGCAGGAGGAACTCCGTCTCCTCCGGCGTCGGCGGTGTGAACACGACCTCCCGGTGACCGCTCTCGTGCGACACGATGAAGTTCGGGTCGCTCTTGAGGTATCCCCCGCGCCCATGGGCGTGCTCGAAGAGCTGCCGATGCAGGTGCAGGACCAGGGGCACGCTGAGCGGCTCGTAGCGGTCGAGCCGCATCAGCCCGTCGAGTGCGTCGCGGTATCCGGCGAACTCCTTCTCGTTACGGTTGCGGAATCGGGGCGCTCCTTCGGCGATCTTGAGCGCCCTCTCACTGCCCACGACGACGCCCTCGATGGCGTTCGAGGCAGTGATCGAGGCGATTCGGGCGTTCTCGGACAGCTGCCGGAGGACCTGCGGGACCTGGTCCTCGAACAGCTCCTCGCGCCCCCGGCCGGTGTCGATGCGCGCGAGGACGGGACCCAGCTCGCGGGGCTGGCCGTTGAACGTGGCGTCGAGGTCGATAAAGCTTCGCATCGTGCTAGTGCTAGCGAAGTCGTGCTAAGCAAGCACCAAACTAGCACGATTATGGCACATTTGGTGCGATCGGAGGGGCCATGACCCGGAACCGGGGCCGGTTTCGCGCGGATCGGCGGCCTCACTGGGGGGAGGGGTGGCGGCTCGAGACGTCGCGGGCCGCGCGGCAGCAGCCGGCCGGCCAGATCCCGCCCGGGAGACCTAGCACGGACGTGGGGTGGAGCTTGCGCCACTGTGGACTCAACCCGACATAATGCGAGCCGAGAAGAAGACCAGGTGGACGCTTCAGCCCCTACCTTTCTCACCCACCGCGAGCTCGACCTGTTCCTCGGCGGCGGGGAGCGTGGTCCGAAGAAGCGCCAGCGCCTGCGCCGCGAGAACCTGCTGCCAGACCCGGCTGACCTCGGGCGAGTCAAGCGCATCAACATCGCCATGTTCCCGCGGTTCGCGCTGGCCGGCCTGGTCGGCGACCTCACGCGCCTGGATGGTGCGCCTGAGTGCCTGTCCGACCTGACGCGGCAGGCGCTCGGGCTCCGCGTGTTCTCCCAGCTCACCAAAGCGGTGCTCGTGTCTGTACGAGCGATGGATGGCTGGCGCTTCGACCAGCTCATCGACGATGTTGGAGAGCTCGCACAGCCGGCGGTCGCCGAATGGAATGCGTGCATCAACGCAGCCGAGAGCGAGCTGCATCAGCGCTTCGGCATCGCCTTCTCCACTGTGTTTGGCGTGATCGAGCGGGTCAATCGGGCATCTGCGTCGTCTCGCTCGCCGAGGGTGGGTCCCAGACCTTCGACGCCGACCGCGTGGCGGCGCCTGTGGACGAGGGACGTGCAGTAGCCATCGAGCGCGTCAGAGTCATGGACAGCGAGATGAACTTCGTGCTGCCCTCCACTGTCGACATCCCCGACGCCCAGGACCGCGAGCTCGCCAGCTGGTTCAGCAAGATGATGGCCGCCCCCACCGCGGCGCCCACACCGACGTTGTCGGACGACAGCACCGCTGAGCGGCTGCCGTACTCGCGCCGCTCGGCGCCGCGGCGCGCGGGGTGGCGCGGGCGCCGGCACGGTGACCCGCGTTCCGGCCGCCGGCTAGGACCCGGTGGCCGGCGGCCAGCGGCCCGAGGAAGCCGACGAGGCGGTGACCGACACCATTGCCGACGTTCTGGACTGCGCCTGGACGTTGGAGGGTGCCGGCCTGGAAGGGGTCTCCGCCTCCGAGGAAGCGGTCCGGCTCGATAAGGAGCCCTGCCGGCGAGCACGTCGCGCAGCGCCTGGATGACCTGGTCGCACGCCTGCGCAGGCTGTCGGAGTTGGCCACGCGGTCGGCGGACGCGCTCTCTGCTCTCCGGTAGGTGAATCGCGCCGCTGAGCCGCGAGCCTGGTCCGACCCCCGGGGTTCGGTCCGCCTGATCGAGAGCCCTATCGGCCCGGGACATGGGCTTGAGCTCAGACGTTCGAGAAGTCTCGCACGACGTGCGAGACGTCCATCCCGAGCACGAGGAGCGCGATGAGCCCGAGGTACACCGCGGCGACGAGCAGGCGGGTCCGCGGCCTGACCTTGTAGTAGGCCTGGGCCTCGGGATGCTTGCGGCCCTTCCAGCGGCGATAGGTCTCCAGCGCCGCGAAGACGAGGATCAGCAGGATGATCGGGTTCGGGTAGGTCAGCGCGAGGACGACCATCGCGCCGAACCCCAGGAACCAGACCCACGGAGCCATCGCCGCCATCGCCCGGCCGCCGTCAAGGGGCACCACGGGCAGCAGGTTGAACAGGTTCAGGAAGAAGCCGGTGAACGCGAGGGCGTACCAGAAGTCGTTGCCGGTGGCCGCGCCCACGGCGAGCACGACGCCCGCGCCGAGCGTGCCGAGGATCGGCCCGGCCAGGCCCACGCGGGCCTCCGCGGCGGCATCGTCCCCGAGGGACTTCGCCCCGACCACGGCGCCCAGGAAGGGAATGAACAGCGGGGCCGAGGCGGGGATCCCCTCACGCCGGAGCTGGATCACGTGCCCCATCTCGTGGACGAGGAGCAGGAGCACGAACCCCACGGCGAACTGCCAGCCCCAGATGAACGAGTAGGCCGCCACGGAGACCAGCATCGAGCCCGACGTCGTGAGGATCTTCGCCTTGGGGAGGAGGAGGAGGGCCGCCTTCCCGAACTTCACCAGCAACAGGGCGACGGCGACGATCGCCCCGCCGATGCGCTTGAGCAGGGGCTGGCGCTCGGGCTCGAAGGGCGAATCCGTCCCGCCCGACCCGCGGGCGGGGGCCGGAGTGGGGGCGACCGGCGGGAGCCACTCTGCGCGCTGCTCGGGCACGACACCCATTGTGGCAGTCCGGGGTGTAGAGGCCCTTAAGGCTCAGCCCTTGAGGTCGCGTGCCTCGCGCGTGCGCAGGAACTCCGCCACCTCGTCGTAGAGCCCGCTCTCGTTGGCGAAGTCCACGTAGTTGCGTGCGGCGGACAGCCAGTCGCGCGTGGTCGGGCGCAGGCGCTCGAGCGCCCGCTCGACGTGACCCATGGTCAGGGGCGGGGTGCCTCCCCTCGCGAGCGCATCCTCGATGACGAGGTCGATCGCGCCCTCGGACAGGGCGGCGAGGTCGGCTCCACTGAACAGGCGGGTCCGCGCGGCCAGCGCGTCGAGGTCGAGCCCGCTCGACGGGCGCCCGGTGAAGACCAGCTCGAGGATCAGTCGCCGGCCTTCGGCGCCGGGCGGCGGCACGAAGACGGGACGGTCGAGGCGACCCGGGCGCTTCAGCGCATCGTCGACGTCCCACGGCGCGTTCGTGGCGCCGAAGACCAGGACGCCCTCGTTGTCGGCCCCGATCGCGTCGAGCTCCTGGAGGAGCTGATCGACCAGCGCCCGGCCCGCCGACCCCGACTGCTTCCGCCGCGCGTAGGCGAGCCCGTCGAGCTCGTCGAGGAAGAGCACGCAGGGCGCGAGCGCGCGGGCGCGCTCGAAGAACCCGTGGAGGTTCCCCTCGCTCATCCCGATGTACGGATCGAGCACGTCCTCGAGGCGGACGTTGACGAAGGGCAGCCGGCACTCCCCCGCGGTGGCCCGCGCGAGGAGGGTCTTCCCGCACCCGGGAGGGCCGTAGAGCATGAGCCCGCCACCCGCTCGCCGCCCGTAGGCCGCGTAGAGGTCGGGCCGCTGGAAGGGCAGGATGATCGCGCGGTGGATCGCCTTCTTGGCCTCCTCGAGCCCTCCGACGTCGGCGAAGGTCGTGTCCTCGAGCTCCGGGAGCGACGGGGCCGCGTCGGCGATGTCGGACACCGCGGGACCCGGTGCGGGCTGCCCGTCGCGCAGCGCCTTCTCGAGATCGGCCTGGAGCGGCGGCAGTCCCGCGCCGGCGCCAATCTGCCGGGCGAGTGAGACGAGGCGGCCGGCGAGCGCGAGGTCCCCGGCGTCGAGGGCGGTGCGCCCGGCGGCGACGAAGTGCTCACGCGGCAGCGCGTCGCGGTCGAGCAGGACGGTGTACTGGTCGGCGGCCTCGGCAAGCTGACCAGCGGCCGCGAGGCTCTCGGCCAGCACACGCCGCAGCTCGTGGTTGTCGGGCGCGAGCCCGACCGCCTCGCGCAGCGCGCCGACGCGCTCCTCGCTCATCGGCGGCGGGCGAGTGCGCGGCGCAGCAGCGGCGGCGCGACCCAGGAATAGACGCAGAGGAGCACCCAGACGATCGTGATCAGCGCGGAGACCGTGCCGAGCCCGGCGGCGCGCGTCCCGAGGATGAGGGCCATCGCGCCGAGCCAGGAGCCCATCGGCCCGAAGCGCTCGAAGGGGAAGAGCGGCAGCATGAGCGGGTGGGTCGCCAGCCGCATCTCCCGCGCGGCGCCCACCATGTCCTCGTCCTCGAGGTCCTGCCGGGCGGCCGTCTCGAAGTGACCCAGCGCCCGGCCCTTGTCACCGCGCTCGTAGGCGTCGAGGCCGAGCATGGCGTGCCCGCCCGCGTCGAGGGGGTCGTAGGCGAGCAGCTCCCGGCTGTGCTCGCGGGTACCGCGCCGATCCCCTCGTAGGTAGGCCAGTCCGGTGCGCGTCCGCAGCACCTCTGGCGCCTCGGGGTCGCCGGCGGCCGCGCGGTCGACGAGGTGCTGGGCCTTGTCGAGTTGGCCGTCGCGCGCGACGACCATCGCGTACTGGCAGAGCAGGTCGGGCCGGTCGGACTGGAGGCGCAGGGCGGCGAGGAGGGCCTCCTCCGCGCCGGCGGGATCGCCGAGCCGGCTGCGCGCGAGTCCGAGGAGGGCGAGCAGCCCGACATCGTCGGGGTCGAGCTCGAGTCCACGGCGGGCGGCGTCGGCGGACTCCTCGTGGCGCTCGAGCAGGGCGAGCGCGGCGGCGCGCAGGCGCCAGGGCTCGGGGTCCTCCAGGGCGCTGCCGTCGAGCCGGTCCAGCGCGGCGAGAGCCCGTTCGGGCTGGTCGATGTCGACGTAGCGCTCGGCGAGGGCGAGGGGCGCGGCCGTCATCCCGAGCCTCCCTGAGCGAAGCTCAGCGCCACGGCCTCGACGACCAGCCCCGTCACGACGGCACCGAACCCCGGCCCGAGCAGGGAGGCGTCTCCCCGTCCGGCATGGTCGAAGAAGTGGTAGCGGCGATAAGCGGGGTTCTGGAGCGGCCGGAACCCGACGAGGAAGAGGACGACGCCGACGATCCGGCCGATGCGGATGCCCTCCGCCGTGGTGTCGCCGAGCGCGAGGCCGAGCCCGACGCTGAGCGCGAGGCCGGCGACGCCGATCGCCGCGATGGCCGCGGTCCGGGCGCGGCCGAGGTCGAGCCGCCGGGCGTTGATCACGCCGATCAACGCGCCGCCGACGGCCCCGCCGAAGAAGGCGACGTAGCCCTGGGAGTCGACGGCGTAGGGCGGGGCGAGGGGTGGTGATCCGCCTCGTGCGACCGAGGGTTGGAGGAGGTCGTCGTCGCCGTCGGGTCGCTCGGAGGCCAGCACGCACCGTTTTCCTACCCGGAATCCCGAGGCTGATGCCCGGCTTGCATCCGGTCGCCCGCCCCGCCCGGGCTAGCTGACGTGCCCAGGGACGTTCCGAACGCTGGGTAGGTAGGTCCGGGCCTTCCGAGAGGGTGTGGGTGTTGATGCTCACGTCCTCAAGGAGGCCCGGAAGTGCCGCACCATAGAGCTCGTCAC